>JAEEGL012802242.1_pt1 | contig 13382 bp, 9 predicted proteins | sample 9134231 | NCBI WGS metagenome assembly JAEEGL01 (sample SAMN16246548, study PRJNA631951) | gut metagenome | biome: gut microbiome; feature: rumen; material: fiber-attached | host: Bos | place: Iran: Karaj | collected 2018-10 | reverse complement strand
ATGATCGTATCCCGGTTAGCCTGGCGGACATGCCAGAGGATGTGTTTTTCCGTCTCCCTGCTTTCAAACCTGGTCAGCGTGCCGGTCCAGAATTTGGAAAAATTGAACTCATACTCCGTTCCTTCATAATAAAAAGCACTGAGCAGCTGCCGGTCCAGCGGTACAAAAAAGACCTTCGGCCTTCCTCCGCCGATGTCGAACGCGCTGTTCATGAGTTTCTTCCCGCTCAGACGGCTCGTCAGATCATTCGAGCTCAGCCAGACCCAGGGAGAAGTGAAATTACGTCCCCAGTTTTTGTCTGCATATCCATAGCAGCTTTCCGGACGCACCAGGTATGTTTCCCCGTTCACACATACAGAACCGGTAAATGCGGTCTTCATGCCTTCGGCATGCCAGTACATCTCAAATGCCTTGAGAGCCCGGAGAGGCGCCGATGCCCCGTATCCGACATTGTATGCGATCTGTTTATCCACTTCCAGATCCCAGCTGATGGAGCCGGCATCGCACATCCATTCCGGATGCTGAGCAGCTTCCTCCGGTGTCACCGTGACAGATCCCCGGAGCCTGTCTTCCTGTACAAGACAGTCCGCTGCCTTCACTTTAAACGGTGCCCTTCCGTTCATACGGACTTCATCCCAACCGAAAAACCGGTGGAGCTGCATATGATCGCGGCCCCAGCACCCTGCTTTGACCATCAGATAGGAAGGTCTGGCCCCGGCGCTGCGGTTGGCAGGCAGCTGTCCCAGTACGGGCTTCGCTCCTCCCAATGCGGGATTGCATACAAAGAACTCAATAAAGAAAGCCTTTTCTTTGCCGGTGACCGCATGTATCCCCGTAAAACTGTGCCACCACCAGTCGTATCCCTGTTCCGCGAAAGAACCGGTCAGCATCAGTTCATCCCGCCGTATGTCATGTATGTTAAACACGCTATATCCTTTCCCTGCTGCCACAGCGACCCACAAAGCCCCGCAGAGACCTGCGGGGCTTATGATTACTGTGCACCAGCTATATAATTACAGTTTTAAAGAAACGTCTCCGCAGATCAGCCTTTTTTCTTCACCGGCAGAATCCCGCACCCGAAGCGAAAAGCTGTCGTCGATCCCCAGGGCATAGACCTCTTCGGTGCTGTCTCCGTAATTCACAAGCACGTTTTTACCGGGAACGATGTTCCAGTCTCTGTACTTTTCCAGGTACTCGTTCATACCTTCCGGCCATCTGCTGCACATCTCATCCATCGCCAGGATCAGATCAGCCGTCAGCTTGGCTCTGGAAACGGCAACACCGCTCTCACTCAGGACAGAGCCTGCAATATCACGGATCTCTTTCGGGAAATCCTCATACAGTTCACTTACATTGATGCCGATACCTATCAGGATATGCTGCACTTCCAGCACTTCGGCGTCAAAACTGGACTGCGTCAGGATGCCGCAGATCTTCCTTCTGTTCATATAAAGATCATTGACCCATTTGATATCCGGCCTTACCCCGCAGTTTTTTTCGATGACCTCCGCTACGGTCACGGAAGTCCAGGCAGTAATACTCGACCAGGCCAGGTTATTGCGGGAATTTGCGATCTTCTTCTTCAGATCCGTCGACGGACGCATCAGATACGAAAGATAGATGCCGTGTCCGCCCGGAGATGCAAAAGCCCGCCCTTTGCGTCCACGTCCGTTTTTCTGCTCATCCGCGATGATCACAGTCCCTTGGTGGGCGCCTTCCACAGCACGTTTGGATAGCTCATAGTTCGTGGATCCGACGATGTCATAACACTCCACGTCCCTCATCCGCACTTCCGACAGGTACCCCATCAGTGTGCCGTAATTCAGAAGGTCCGGCGAACTTATAAGTCTGTACCCTCTGTTGGTCACGGATTTTATCTCGTATCCTTCCTCTCGCAGTTTCTTGACCGCCATGTTCACGGCAGTCCTGCTCAGACCGAGTTCCCGGCTGATCGCCTCACCTGAGACAAAGCCCTCATTTTTCATAAGGATCGCTAACACATTATTCTTTGTCATCCTTATACCTCTCGAAAAGACAATCAAAAAACGAGCTCGAGTTATTATATCACGTTTTAAGATAAATGTCTAAAGGTAAAATGGATGTTATAAAAAATTTACATATCACGTAACAGTTGTGCACATGGCTGCGGTCGGCTTGAAGTATACCCTGTTATCCCATCAATGGACCCCCGCCCGCCGGAGCGCCTTTCGAAGATAAAATCCTGCCCAGCCGGCCAGTATCGTTTTCAGGAGATCTGTCATGAGAAACGGCGCCACACAGGCTGCCAGCGCCGCAGCCATGCCGCTTCCGGTGATGAAGGAGAACAGGATGCAGCCCATTGCATAGCAGATCGCATTGGCAGCTGCCAGCCCCGCCGCTATGTATGGTTTGCTGACACGTTCGGCGCTATACCCTGCGGTCCATGCCATCAGGGGATAAGACAGGAGAAATCCGCCCGAAGGTCCTGCCAGCCTTGAAATACCCGCCCCGAAATTCGAAAAGACAGGCACGCCGAGTGCGCCCAGCAGTATGTAAGCTGTTGCTGCTGTGCAGCCCTTCCGTCTTCCCAGCACGATCCCTGTGAGGAGCACGGCAAAGGTCTGCATCGTAAGAGGCACACCGCCGGGAAGCGGTATGCTGATCTGCGCCAGTATGGAGATCAGCGCGGTAAACAGCGCAATGATACAGATGTCCGATACGGAGTATGGTGCGCGTGGGTTCATACAGTACGCCTGCCTTTATGATCATCCCGGATCTCTGCCGGGTTGGTAAAAAAATTATGACATACCCCGAAGGATATGTCAATCAAAAATGAAGTTTCATTTACATTCAAATGATCCAGGCAAAGATTCATGCGGTATGCGAGGTCTTATGATAAACCGCCAGCACATCCTTCATCTGTACTCGATAGTCCTCTCCCGGTTGAAGCAGCGTATTATTTCTGCGCACGACGACAATGACCATCTGATACTGTTCCTCGATCTCCCGTACCGTCAGACCGATCCATTTGCTGTCAATGTCCACGATTACCGTATTGATACTGACCTCCAGTGAAGAGGCGGCATTCTGGGCTTTTGTGTACTGCTCAACGAATCCGGCAGATATGATACCGGTAGGGATGGCCACGACCCCAACGCCGAGAAAAGCTATAATGATCGCCATGATCTGTCCGGCTATCGTGACAGGATAAATATCTCCGTATCCTACCGTCAGCATTGTGGATACACTCCACCAAAGACCGGAAAAGGCATTGGCAAACGCCTCGGGCTGTGCGTCATGCTCCGCGCTGTACATGCACAGGGAAGAAGCAAGCATCAGGAGAATGATAATAAAAATAGAGGAAGCAAGCTGGTTCTTTTTTTCGTATATAACAGATTTAATGACATTAAACGAATCATAGTTCGTGTTTACCCTAAACAAATGGAATATTCTGACGACACGCAGCATGCGGAAAGCCACAAAACCGGACATCCAGAAAAACGGGAGGATCGTCAGCAGGTCAACGATACCATCAAAAGAAATAAGAAAACGCCACGTAGCCTCTGCTCTGCTGCGCCCCGGAAACAGAAACTCCGCAGTCCAGATCCGCAGGGCATACTCAATGCAGAAAAACAGGATCGTCACGCTCTCTGTCACATAGAATACATCCGACCAGGCCGAGAGACTGTCGAAGGTCTCCAGGAACAGAGTCAGGATATTCAGGATTATGGCGACAACCAGGATGATATCAAAGGTCCGGCTGGGCGTGTCGCTGGTGTTGCCGATCTGTATGATCTCAAATATACGCTTTTTGAACAGGTCTTTTTTCTTCATACCTGTATTGTACATGGAAATCCGAAACTGTGCCAGCAAAATCAAAGACCCTGCGGTCACTTTCCGCAGGGTCTCAGGCAGGCCGGGTCAGGATATCCGGGCGCCGCTTTCATCAAAGCTGCACCGGACGCCGTCGATCTCCCGTGTCCCTGTCACCATCCGGCCTTGTCCGGAGCCTACTTTAGTCTCAAGATAATACTGCTTTCCATCGGTATCTGTCAGCCAGCCTGTGTGCATGAAGCCATCCGGATCAAAATAATACCAGGCGTCTCCGATCCTGATCCATCCGCTGCTGTACGGTACACCGTTCATCAGATACTGCCATTTCCAGGTGATCCTCTTCCAGGTCCCGCTGCCTGCCGCGCCCCCGTTTACACCTGTCACACCGCTGCTGGCACCGGTAGGAACATAAGAAGCATGGCTGCTGCCATCACTGACAGCACTGTAATCTGCCAGGAATTCCCAGGGGTCGTCCACTTCGAGATCCGACGTATCCACCGCTTCGTTCCCGGTAAAGCCGAATTCGCTTAAGGCAATGTTATAATACGCATGGTCATTGGACCGCGGCACAGCACGCACCGTGACCTTCACGGCATGATCCGCGGAAGAGTCGATATAGCTCTGTACATTGAGAGAAGTCCCCGTAACGGTCTTTTCCTGCTTTACGCTTTTCCCGCCCAGGCTTGTAAAAGCGATCCTCACACGGTATCTGTCCGCCCAGTTCATATCATCCCAGTAAGCGGTACCATCGCGTATGACCGCTTCCGTGTATCCCTCCTCTTCTGTTGCCAGCGCCCGCACGGCAAAGCCAAACTGACCGGATGCAGATGCGGATATCTCAGAGGCAATGCTTACGGATGTCTGCTTCGTTGTGCCGTGTCTCTGTTTCATATCTCCGTTTTTATCCGTATAGGAGATAAGGTATTCATACTTGCCTGCATACGGCACTTCCGGCCAGCTGACAATGCCTCCCGAAAGATCGGCGGACGGCTGCGGCGCGGGCAGCCTGTAAAAGGGATAGACCAATAACCTGCCTTCCGCTTCCTCGTTATCTTCGGAAACGTATTCCACCGACGTGGACCGGATGCCGTTTCCGCGGATCACAAGGTCCTCGTCCAAAGATCCGTTGTCCGAATGGATGCGGATCCTGAGACTGTACGGAACAATGGGGCTGGCTGTCACCTCCGGTCCGGCATCCATATCCACGGAGATCTGCCCCTCATCATCATCCTCCAGCACATAATCAGGCAAAAATGCTTCCCCGGCATTGTGTTCCGGGATGTTGTCCAGGTCTGCTTCAAGATCGATATGACGGGTCATGGCTGATACCGGAGCAGCCATGAACAGGCAGAAAATGCCTGCCAGGACCGGGATGCGCATTTCAATATGTTTTTTTCCTTCCTTCATGATCATATCCACACCTCCGGGATCAGTGTCCTTTATCCCGTGATCATTGACCTCAGCGTCCGAAGATCGCAAGGATCTTCCTCCACAGGGTCTTGAATATATTTGCCACTCTGCCGGGAAATGTCGTGGGTTCCGGCGGGATCTCGGCATCCGCCAGCAGGTCGTCTTCCTCCGCTTCCTTTGCGGAGATCTCTTCTGAGCGGCAGATGATCTGGATCGAAGACGGTGCCGGATTCCGGCTGCTCGTCAGTGATTCTTTTTCGGCATAGGGATCCATGTTCAGGAAATTGTTGTCCGCTTCCTGCTCATCCAGTTCATCATTAATGGATTGCCGGAGGTCCGCGCCGGCTTCTTTGAGCTTCTTTGTGTTCTCGATCATCCTCCCGGTATTCTCCGTGGCTTCCCTGCCGAGGGCAATGCTGTCATCGCCCGCACGGCTGAAGTCTTCGGAAGCAGCCCGGAGGGTGTTGTTCAGGATCTGCGCGGTTTCCGCAAAATTGCCGGCCAGCCGCTCCGTCTGACCGATCGTATTCGATACATTGATCAGTGCTGTCTGAACGTCTTCGTAATAACTGTTCAGTACAGCTGTCAGCTCATCCACACTCGAAGACGCCCGGCGCAGGCTGTCCAGCAGACGGCTGGACTGGTAGGAAACAGCAGCGCCGGCATCCATCACTTCATCAAGATCGCCGATCACCCGGTCCACCTGTTCGAGCACATCATCATAGTCTGCGGTTGCGTACGCTGTGATCGCATTAGCCAAAGCCTCTGAACCGGCTTCCGAAAGCTCATCCAGACTGTCTTTCAGACTGCTCCCCGCAGCGCCGTACTGCCTGGTTTCCAGTGCAGCTGCCCCGTTTTTCAGCTGCATCATGGAGTTCATACGTTCAAAGAAACGGGAAGCCTCCGCGGTGGATGCAGGGGATGCCTGACCGCCGGATGCCGCAAGTCCCGTGATCCCCTGGACGATCGCTGTCTGGTCGTCAGGCACCACGTTTTTGGAAGCGAAGAACCTGCCTACCTCTGCCGGGACCGCGTTTGGATCCCCGGCCATACCCGCCTGGAAGGCTGCGATCATACCGTAAAGATCTGACTTGGTAACAGTGTAGCTTCTGCCGATCCCGTTTGTACTTCCTTCGATCTCATAATAATCTCCCGGTGTAGACACATGGGATGCAGCGCCGCTGTATCCGTATTGCTTTACGGGTTTCGTCAGCAGATCATACAGATCCAGGATGAGCGCGACCCTGGGAATGAGCTCCTGCAGCTGGGACGGTGTTACAGACGCCGGATCAGAAACCGAGTCGTTGATGATCCCGATCACTGCTTCCGGAAGGTATTCCTCCTCAAAAGCGGCATCGTCGATGACTGCCCTGCTCACAAGCTCTTCCGCATCGGAAACGAACTCGTCCGAACCGGTTATGGTCCTCAGGTTGCGCGCCGCCGTGCCGCCCCTGATCAGGCTCTGTTCCAGCTTGTCCAGTTCGCTGCGGGTCACGGCAATGTCTTCCCGTACGGGATCAATGCTGAAGGTGTTGACCGAAGACATTTCACGGGAAAGAGACCGGAGCCGCTTTCCCAGTGTCCCCATGACCGGGCTGGTCCTCTGCAGTGCCTCATTGGTGTCATTCAGCCGGGTGTTGAGATCGTAGACCATCCACTGGGAGGTCCTGACTGAAGAATCCAACGGATCCAGAAGCGCGTTCAGATCCCGCAGGTCCTGCAGCGAAACGTCCACGCCATTAAAAATGACCTGTCTGGTCTCGTCGAGTTTGCGCTTTCCCGTTGCCAGTTCATCCAGGACCTCATTGGTCCTGTCAAGCTGGGAAGACATATCGACAACATTGTCCATAATGGCTTCCACACTGTCCATCATGGCGTTGGAATTGTCACGGAACTTGTCCTTGAGTTCCCTCAGGTCTTTGATCTTGGAAAGGTCTCCCACCGTGACCGGGGTCATGATCATCATCACGCCCATAGACTCAAAACAGTCTGTTCCGAACCGGGCAGTGAAATGACCCTCCTTGCCGGGCAGCGCTTCAAAACCGATGCCGCTGTAATTGCCGAAGCTTGCCTCCATGGAGTCCGGCGCGTCAATGGAGTAGACATCGCTCGTATCCATGGGGATCAGAACGAGCAGGATCATGTTGTCCTGCATGTATTTCGAGACCTTTTTATTCGGGATCGCGTCGACGTCGATCTCCACAGTACCGGAAGCACCTCCGACGCGTTCCGGTGCCGTCTCTATTCCGTTGACCTTATACGAGACCTCAAAAGTCCACGGCAGTTCAACAGTCTCCGGATCCATTGAACCCTGGAAATACAGCTTTCCGCCCTTGTCGGGGCGATGCCAGGTGACCATATCTTCCTGCACAGCGGGAGCCTGATGGTCGGTCATATTGGTGATCTCCCGGTAAGTGCCATGATCAGTATAAGTATCCCCTGTAGTGAACCGGATCTCTTTCACGACATTGACTTTATCAATGACGCCTGCATAGTCCATATTGACATAGAGCTTTTCACTGACATCCGCGCCCGCGGCAGCATAAGCCGTCGTGCTCCAAAGTCCCGATATTACCATGACAGCACTCAGAAGGGCTGCCGCATGCCGCTTTATTATGTTTCGTCCTGTTCTTTTCATAGCTGCCCTCCTTTCTGCCGCTCAGCTCCCGCAGTCTGCTTTTGCTGTTTGGTGTCTATATTTGCTTCTTCTTTCAAGGATCCGCTTGTCTCTGCCCTCTCCCCGCCGGGATCGGCTCCCGTCTTTTCCATGATCGTCTCCCTGACTGCCGTGATCCCCTCACTTAAAAGTTCCCGCTCTTTCCGGATGCCTTTTTCAAGGAGTTCCCGCCGCTGCCTGTGTCGTTCCTTCATGGTCGTGGCAACAAAGCGGTCTATGATCTGCAGCACTGCCGGCATCAGAGTCGTCACGAAAAAGACCGAAAAGACCGCGCCGCGTCCGACCAGGTGTCCCACCTCACGGATCGCCGGACTGGTGGAGATGAAGAAGACCGTATAGCCGCAGACCGTGAGGATACTGCCTGAAGTGATGATCGAAGGAAAACTGATCCGCGTCATCTCGACAGCTGCCTTGCCCTTATCCGGCTCCTTTTTGCGTATATGGCCATAATTATCGATACTCAGGATCGCATAATCAATGGTGGATCCAAGCTGCACGCAGGAAACGACTGCATATGCGATAAAGATCAGTTCCCTGCCCTGCAGGTACGGGAAAGTCATATTGAGATAGATCGCAGCCATGATAGGTATCATTGCGGCGATCGGGATGACCGGGGAACGGAAGGAGATCGCGACGACCAGGAAAATACATATGATCGCCATGTTGTTGACCCTGGTATAGTCATAGTTCAGGATATTCTGCATATCCATGGTGGTGGGGGTATTGCCGGCAATATACGCATCCTCACCATAATATTTCCTGATGATGGATTCCACTTCCAGAGCATACCGATAGCCTGCCTCGCTCTCCGGTTTGGTACGGATGTAGATCAGGAGCCTTGCGAACCCGTCCTTATGAAACATTTCGGTCAGGCTTCGCGGAAGGATCTCCTCATACATGCCTTCCGGAAGATAGGCAGACATTCCCATGACCTTGCGCACATAAGATCTTTCTTCAAGTTCATCCACCAGCTCCTTTTCCTTTACACGGCCTTCATCGGGAAATATCGCCACGATCAGGTTTGATCTGCCGAATTTTTCATTGATCTCCTGTGTATGCTGATAGATCGGCATCCTCTCACCGGTACTCGTGGCATCCGGCCCGTATCGGAAGTCATTGAGGCCCTGGGATATGAACAGTCCCGGCGCAAGTACCAGCACGATCACCAGAACAAAGGGACTGATCCTGCGGATCGCTTTTGCGAAGAGGGTGAAATCCGGGAACAGGTCCTTATGACGAAAACGGTCGATCGCATCAGAAAACAGGAGCAGAAGCGCCGGCATGAAAAAGATCACCATCAGCAGGGAGCAGATGATGCTCTTCGACATGACAAAACCCAGATCCAGGCCGATCTTGAACTTCATGAGCACCAGCACCACAAAGCCGAAGTACGTCGTCAGCGAGCTTGCCAGGACCGTACGGATGGTCGTGGCGAGGCCCGCCTTCAGTGCCGGGATCTTTTCGAGGCCTTTTTCCTTTTCACGTTCATAGGTATCCAGCAGGAAAATGGAGTAGTCCATCGACGTCGCCATCTGCAGGACGACCATGATATTGTTGGCAATGTAGGAAATGTTGCCCAGGATAATATTGGTCCCTTTATTCAGAGCGACTGCCGCGCCGATGACCGTCAGGAAAATGACAGGCTCAAAATACGATGTAGTCGTCAGCAGGAGAATGATCGTCAGCAGGACAGTCGAGATCCCGAGGACCATATTCATTTCCTTTTCGACTGTCTCCTCCGTGGATTTGTTGGTCGGAGCCATGCCGACGATATAGCCACGGTCCCCGATGATCTCTTCGATCCCGTCTATCGCCCGATGGGTACGTTTGGAGGTGTCACCTTCTACAAAAGTGATATCCATGACAGCACATCCGTCACGGTAATAGTCTCCGATCGCATCCGTATCCAGGAACTCTGAAGAAGAATAGATAGAATTGGTCAGATCACACCAGATGACCTGATCCACACCGTCTACTTTTTCGATACGGTCTTTATAATCCTTTGCCTCATAGATCGTTACGTCCTTCAGCATCAGACGTCCGGTGCCGGGATACCCGAACGTATCCCGCATCTTTTCGATCGCGATCTTCGAAGGGGAATCCTCCGGCAGGTATATCGTCAGGTCGTAATTGACCCCCACGAATCTGGAAATATACAGGCAGAGCACAACAAGCAGGATCACAAAAACAGCAATGCCTTTGTTGTGATCCACAATAATATCCGCTATATTTCTCTTTTTTCGAGATCTGCCTGCCATGTCTTTCAACTGTTATCGATCCGGAATACAGACTCTATCCGCTCCTCCTGCAATCTAAATTTACAAAAAGTGCACCGCAATTCCAAGAATCAAAAAAAGCCGTGTGCCCAAAATTTAGGCACACGACCAAATATGTTTAGAATCATTTCTGCGATATATGGCAGCATAAGCTGCAGTGTTCATCTCCGCAAAGCTTAACCACTCTCCTCACAGCGCCGGATCAGTTCCTCCGCCTGGTCCTTCTTCAGCTCAAAGATGCGGCGGAAGTACCTTATCGCATCCTCGTTCATTCCATTCTCGAGCCAGTCGGTCACGATCCCGAAGCATTCACATTTATAATAGCGGATGATCATTTCCCGGTCTTCGGGGTTCAGCTTTCTGTCCGGGAACACGGACGCGATATACTGTTTTACCGCATATTCGGAAAGCTCCCAGATGAACTGTTCATAGAGATTACGGTTGATGGAATTGTATATGTGCATGACGATCCGTCGGTTCTCGATTGCCATCTGAATGGCTGCTTCCACACAGTTTTCAAAGGAATCAAAACTGGGATATTTCTGCAGCATCCGGTCCATGTCATCCTTGATGATCTCCATCAGCAGCGTGGGAATATCCTGGTAATGATAATAAAAGGTATTGCGGTTGATGCCGCAGTCCCGCGCGATATCCTTGACCGTGATCCGGCTCATGGGCCGCTCATCCAGCAGCTTCACAAATGAAGCCTTGATCGCCCGCTTTGTAAAATCCGCCATGTCCTGCCCTCCTGTCCGCTTCAGTATACCATGAAATGAGAAGGCGTGGATACAAAAACCTGCCATGCAGACCTTGCCGCTCGGCAATACCGCGCTTATGCAAGCATAGCCCGGCGACTCTCTTCGTACGGCAGCAACCTGCCAGATGCATTCGCAATCCGGCTTTCGGCCTGCTTGCTCATGCTCTGGCGGTCTGCCATGCAGACCTTGCCGCTCGGCAATGCTGAACTTATGCAAGCATAATTCAGCATTACCTTTGCGGCAGGTTTCTGCCTGGTTACTTCTCTCTGCATATCTTCAACATATGTTTCTCGAAGTCATAGGTATAGATGTTGTCTGACAGTCTCTCTTCTTTTTCCACTACGGTGCGGTTGATCTCCTTGACTACCCAGCGGAGTGCCTGAATGTTATCTACTTTGTTTCGTGGACGCAGGATGACTTCATGGACTGATGAGGGCAGGATGTAAAAGTCCTTTCCATAGAGACGCCGCATCCGGTCCATCACCTCCGGCACCAGCATGATGGCGGCACCGTAACGGCGGGATGCATTGCTCAGGACGATCGTACCGTCATCCCTCACTGTTCCGTCTGCTGCCATGTCCAGATCCAGTTTCTGCATGGTCTCCCGGTCATCCTGCCCCTGCTCCGCTATAGCTTCCGCCACCAGAGTATCCAGTGCCCGGAACCACATGGGAGTGATGTGTTCTATGTTTTCCAGCGCGATCGCATGCAGCTGCTCGATTCCGATATGATAATCCCGCAGCATATCGCGGGTGACCGCAGTCGAATAGGTCCCATCCCTGAAAGAAACATATACATGATAGGTCACCGCCAGATCTTCGATCAGTTTGAAGGCTTTGTCCTCGAGATAAGACCGGTTGCTCTCATAGTTGATGAGACGCGGAACGATCTTATCTTTTACTTTTTCAAACTGCTTGACCGCACCTGGCTTGCGCATCAAAGGATCAAGTACGAACTCGTCGGACTCGTGGAACTCTGTCCGATAGGATGCGATATCACCCATCACGAGATCGATCGGCATACCGGAAGCATAAGATGCATAATAGTCCTCAAGAATAATGCTGGGAGAGACCAGACAACCCGGCTCTTCGATGATCAGTGAATCCAACGGTTCCTCTCCGGCTTCACACACTTTGGATACCTTTACGCTTCCGTTTTGAAAGTGATCCGGGAGACAGGAATGGATATGATCGCAGACATAGGATTTGAAAGTGGAATAATTCATGGTTTTTGACATGGACAGTTCTCCTTATACGCATTGTAAATACGGGTCCGGATATATGAAATACACAGACCAAAACATGACCGGCTCTGTGCCGGCTCTTTTCTGCCCTTTTACTCAGGATAATAAGGAAACCATCGCAGAAGTTTCGAAATACCCAAGATATCACATTCGAATTGAAGATGGGTTTACAATACAGAAAAAAGCGGCAGCTGTCAATACTGCTGCCGCTTTTCGTATTATTTTCTATGTATATTTCTTTTATCGGAATTCAGCCGTAAGGTCATTGACGATCTCCCCCGCTATGATCAGACCGGCGACAGAAGGTACGAACGCTGCGGAACCGGGAATGCTTCTTCTGCCTGTGGATCCCGGATCAGCGATCTCATCCCGGGCATCCGTCTGCGTCTGCACCGGCATTTCCTTCGAATACACCACTTTCAGAGAATCGATCCCCCGCTTTCTGCATTCATGCCGCATGACCTTTGCGAGCGGACAGACCGAGGTCTCATAAATATCCGCCACTTCAAATGCTGCCGGATCCCTCTTATTGCCGGCGCCCATGGCGGAGATCACCGGGACTCCGGCAGCTTTTGCCTTCGTTATGATGGCTAGCTTTCCTGTCACAGTATCGATAGCATCCACGACATAATCGTACATCCGGAAATCAAACTGATCTGCTGTGCCCGGCAAAAACATGGTCCTGTGCGCTGTCACCCTGCATTCCGGCGATATCTCGGCCACACGCTCGGCTGCAATATCTGCCTTGTACATCCCCACCGTGCTCTCGAGAGCAATGATCTGCCGGTTGATATTGGACAGGGCTACCCGGTCATGATCCACCAGGTCTAATGCGCCGATTCCGGACCGTGCCAGCGCCTCCACCACATAGCTTCCGACGCCGCCGATCCCAAAGACCGCGACCCTGCTTTCTGCCAGTTTTTCCATTGCTTCCCTTCCGTAGAGAAGCTCTGTCCTCCCAAAACGTCCCGATATATCCATAGGCCTCACTCATTCAAGATATCCGATTTCTGTTTTCTGCTGTCCGATGCCCGGTACACTCTTTTGCGTATTCACAATATCTCAAAATTATTTAGTTGGCAATATGTTTCATACCTTTACAGCAGATAGTCACCAAAACAATATTGACAAGTGACCGCAAGTCACTCCAAAATACTCTATAAGCCGACAACTAAATAAGAGACACTTTGCGGTTCATAAGGGCT
>JAEEGL011588619.1_pt1 | contig 13382 bp, 11 predicted proteins | sample 9134231 | NCBI WGS metagenome assembly JAEEGL01 (sample SAMN16246548, study PRJNA631951) | gut metagenome | biome: gut microbiome; feature: rumen; material: fiber-attached | host: Bos | place: Iran: Karaj | collected 2018-10 | reverse complement strand
GCACGGACTACGACTACTTCAACGCCGTCTGGGTGAAGAACGAGTGGAGCCGCTTCCTGGCGCTGATGGCCAAGGGCGAGAAGAAGGTGCTGATCCCGGTGTTCAAGGGCATCGACGCCTACGACATGCCCAAAGAGTTCAGCAAGCTGGCCGCCCAGGACATGGGCAAGGTAGGCGCCATGCAGGATCTGATCCGCGGCGTGGAAAAGATCCTTGGGAAGAAGAAAACGGAGGGCACGGCGCAACCCCAGCAAATCGTGCAGCAGGTCATCCAGGGCGGCGGGCCGAACGTACAAGCGCTGCTGGATCGGGGCAACATGGCCCTGGAAGATGGCGAGTGGGACAAGGCGAAGGACTATTTTGACCAGGTACTGAATATGGACGCCCGGAACGCCGACGCTTATCTGGGACTTGCGCTGATCGGAGAAAACCTAAACAAGGTGGAAAGCCTTGGGCTTCTGTGGAGTAATGACCGTATTTCGAAAATGGAAGCCGACGCGAATTATAAAAAATTCCTCCGTTTTGCGACGGAGGAGCAGAAACAAAAAACCACCGACTTACTCAACTTGGCAAAGCAACGTTTGGCGGAATATGAGAAGCTGGAAGCGGAAAATCGTGCGAGGCTGGAACGCGCAGACAGGAAGCAGAGACTCGCAAGAATTCCGGTATTGAAGAAGAGAAGAGACGAACTGGCCTCACTTCAGGGAACTTTAGCCGCCAAGAAAGATTACACCGTAGGCCTCCGATCGGACGGCACTGTGGTCGCTGTAGGGGATGACGACTATGCCGGTTACGATGTAAGTGACTGGACGGATATTGTGGATGTTGCCGTCACATTCCGTCAAATCATTGGCCTGCGAGCGGACGGTACGATGGTCGAAGTTGGGAACAGGTATAACAAGTTCGATGTCAGCGGCTGGACGAATATTTCTGCGTTTGCCGTAGGAGGTGATCACATCGTAGGTCTGCGAACGGACGGCACGGTGATCGCCGCCGGAGAAAGCAAACACGGCCAGTGCGATGTGAGTACTTGGACGAATATCATTGCAGTTGCCGCAGGAGATTGGCACACCGTTGGCCTGCGTGCGGATGGCACGGTGGTTGCCACGGGAGGGAACTCCTCCAGCCAGTGCGATGTGAGTACTTGGACGAATATCGTTGCAGTTGCCGCAGGAGATCATCACACAGTGGGTCTGAGAGCGGATGGCACGATGGTCGCATCAGGCGTCAATGCTCAAGTCCAGTGCGACATATCCAGTTGGAAGGATATCGTTGCGTTCTCTGGCTCGTACTTTATTACAGGGGAGCAAATTGTCGGTCTAAAAGCAGACGGCACGGTGATCGCCGCCGGAGAAAACAAAGACGGCCAGTGCGAGGTCAGCGGCTGGAGGGACATTGTCGCCGTCGCAGCAGGCTGGTATCACACCGTGGGGCTGAAGGCAGACGGAACGGTGGTCGCTGTAGGGCGCGATTCTCCACTAGGCTATTATACTGGCCGTGGTCTTGTGAGTGAATGGACGGACATCGTTGCAATCGCAGCAGGAATACATCACACGGTTGGACTAAAAGCAGATGGAACAGTGGTCGCCACGGGGGCCAATGACCACGGCCAATGTGATGTGAGTGCTTGGAAATTGTTCGACAGCGTTGACGCACTGAAGGCCGAGCGTAAGGCAATGCGGGAGAAAGCAGCCGCGGAGCGCAAGGCGAAGGTCGACTCCCTGAACAGGGAAAAGGCGCAGCTGCAGGCAGAGCTCCCGACGATCAAGGGTCTCTTCTCCGGCGGAAAGCGCCGGCAGATCGAAGCCCGCCTGGCCGAGATCGAGGCGGAACTGAAAACCCTGGGCTGAGGCGTAGGGCCGACCATCGGTCGGCCGTTTGTCGGACGTGCCGTATGTCGGCGGACGAGCAATGCTCGTCCCTACGGGGACGGGGAACGGATTGCCCCGCCGTAGGGAGCAGCCTTTTCTCTCTTCACCCTTCCCTCTTCCCTGTTCACTGTTCACCGTTCACTGTTCACTTTCCCGGGCTGCCGAGGGCGTCAGCCCCTACGGCGCAAACCCGCGTCTCCCGTCTCTGTTTCAATCCGTCGGCGCAGCCGATACCGCAATTTTTCGTTTTTCATTTTTCATTTCTTCCGGGCTGCCGAGGGCGTCAGCCCCTACGGATTCACTTTTCACTCTTCATTTTTCACTTTTCTCTGTTCACTGTTCATTCTTCACTGTTCACTTTTTTGAGGTACTTATGTCTGTTATCAATATTCTCGATCCCCATGTGGCGGATCTGATCGCCGCGGGCGAGGTGGTGGAACGCCCCGCCTCGGTGATCAAGGAGCTGCTGGAAAACGCCTTTGACGCCGGGGCGCAGAACGTCACCGTGGAGCTGCGCGGCGGCGGGGCGACCTATATCCGCGTCACCGACGACGGCTGCGGCATGGCGCCGGAGGACGCGGGCGTGGCCTTTCTGCGCCACGCCACCTCCAAGCTCCGCGACGAGCGGGGGCTGGAGGCCATCGGCACCATGGGCTTTAGGGGCGAGGCGCTGGCTGCCATCTCCGCCGTAAGCCACATTGAGCTGCGCACCCGCCGCCGGGGAGATACCGAGGGCACCCGGGTGACCCTCACCGCCGGGGAGATCGACGAGATGGGCGCCGTGGGCTGCCCGGAGGGCACCACCATGATCGTGCGGGATCTCTTTTACAACACCCCCGCCCGCCTGAAATTCCTGAAATCCGACCGGAGCGAGGCGTCCGCATGCGTCCAGACGGCGCTGCGCTGCGCCCTGGGGCGGCCGGAGGTCTCCGTGCGCCTCATCCGGGACGGCAGCGAGGAGTTCTTCTCCCCCGGCGACGGGCGGCAGGACTCCTGCGTCTACGCCCTGCTGGGGCGGGATCTGGCAAGCTCCCTGCTCCCCTGCCGGGGAGAGGACGAGGGGCTGCGGGTCTCGGGCTTCGTGTCCAGCCCCTCCGCGGGGCGGGGAAACCGAGGCGCCCAGTATTTCTTCTGCAACGGCCGCTTCATCAAGTCCCAGCTGCTGCAGGCCGCCCTGGAGCAGGCCTATAAGAACAGCCTGCTCACCGGGCGCTACCCCGCCTGCGCGCTGTATCTGGAGCTGAGCTTTGGCAGCGTGGACGTGAACGTCCACCCGGCCAAGACGGAAGTGAAGTTTTCCCAGGAGCGAAAGGTCTTCGACCTGGTGTACCACGCGGCGCTCTCCGCCCTGCAGGGGGAGGATCGGCTCGCCGAGCCACCCGCCGCCCCCGCCTCCGCTCCTGCGCCCGCACCCGCGCCGCAGAAGCCCGCGCCGGCCAGGCCGGATTTCTTCCGCAGCATGAGCGCCGCCCAGTATCGCGCCGCCCAGCCCGCGGAGAGCCCCCCGGCGGAGAGCTTTTTCTCCGGCAATCTGAGTCTCCACGCGCCGGAAATGCCGGAGCAGACCCGGCTGGATCTGTCGCCCGCCCCGGTTTCGACCCGATTCGACGAAAAAACCCAGGCGGCGACCGGCTTTGCGCCCGCTCCGGGGCCCCAAATTGTGGAAAACTCTGTTCAAAATGTGGAGAAGTCCCCCGTCCCCGACCACAAGATACTGGGGGAGGCCCTGAAGACCTATATCTTGGTGGAGGTGGGGGAGACCCTGCTTCTCATCGACAAGCACGCCGCCCACGAGCGCATGAACTTTGACCGGCTGAAGGCCATGGACCGAGAGATCCTCTCCCAGACCCTGCTGGCGCCGGTGACGCTGCGCCCGGACGCGGGGGACTGCGAGCTCCTGGAGCAGAACGGGGAGCTCTTCCATGAGCTGGGCTTCGAGATCGAGCCCTTCGGCCGCGGCGCCTACATCCTCCGCGCCGTGCCGGCGGACATCCTGCCGGGGGACGCTGTGCCCGCCATCGAGGAGATGCTGGAGAAGCTGCGCCGCGGCAAGGCGCCGGACGCGCAGAGCGTGAAGGACGAGCTGCTGCACACCGTGGCCTGCAAGGCCGCCATCAAGGCCGGCTGGGACACCAGCCGGGCGGAGCTGGAGCGGATCGTGCAGGAGGTGCTGTCCGGCCGGGTGAAATACTGCCCCCACGGGCGGCCGGTGTCGGCGGTGCTCTCCAAGAAGGATCTGGAAAAAATGTTCAAACGGATCGTATGAAAAAGCAAGTGATCGTCGTCTGCGGCCCCACCGCCACGGGGAAAACCGCCCTGGGCATCGAGCTTGCCCTGCGCTATGGGGGCGAGATCGTCTCCGCCGACTCCATGCAGGTCTACCGCCGCATGGACATCGGCACCGCAAAGGCCAGCGCCGAAGAGCGCGCCCGGGTGCCCCACCACATGTTGGACGTCTGCGAGCCCTGGGAGGACTATTCCGTCTCCCGCTATGTGCAGGAGGCCGCGCAGGTCTGCGACGGGCTGCTGGCAGAAGGAAAGCTGCCCGTGATCGTGGGCGGCACCGGGCTCTATATCGACTCGCTCCTCTCCGGACGGGACTTTGCCGCCCGGGACGAGGGGGACGAGGGGCTGCGCGCCGCGCTCTCGGCGGACTACGACCGCCTGGGCGGGGAGGCCATGCTGGAGCAGCTGCGCGCTTTTGATGCGGCACGGGCGGCCAAGCTCCACCCCGGGGACAAGCGCCGCATCGTCCGCGCCATCGAGATCTACCGGCTCACCGGCAAGACCATCACCCAGCATGACGCCGAGACCCGCGCCCTGCCGCCCCGCTACGAGGCGTTGACCCTGGCTCTGACTTTTGCCGACCGGGCCGATCTCTACGCCCGCATCGACCGGCGGGTGGAGCAGATGGTGGCTGCCGGCCTCTTCGAGGAGGTGGAGGGGCTGCTGGGCGAGGGGCTCTCCCCCGCCTGCACCGCCATGCAGGCCATCGGCTACAAGGAGGCCGCCCAGGCGCTGCGGGGCGAGATGACCCGGGAGGAGGCCGTCGCGCTGATCCAGATGAACAGCCGCCGCTACGCCAAGCGCCAGCTCACCTGGTTCGGCCGGAACCCCGACGCCCGCTGGATCCGCTGGGACAAGGAGCCGGATCTGACGCAGGCGCTGGAAGCGCTTGCGGCAATTCGGAATTCGGAATTCGGAATTCGGAATGATTCATGATCGATGCGCCCGTATTCTTTCTCCTCTTTGCTTCTTCATTCCTTCCCTTCGACAGATCTCGACCCCTGCTTCGGTTTATGATAAGTTGTCCGCAATTTGCGGGCGACTACATAAAAAGGAGCAGATCATGATGCAAAAGACACAAAATCTTCAGGACGCATTTCTCAACCAGGCGCGGAAGGAGCGCATGACCGTCACCATGTTTCTCATGAACGGTTTTCAGCTCCACGGGGTGGTCAAGGGCTTTGACGGCTTCACCGTGGTGCTGGATTCCGAGGGCAAGCAGCAGCTTATTTACAAGCACGCCATCTCCACCATCGTGCCGCCGAGGCCGATCAATCTGGAGGAATGAAGACGCTGCGCTGATGAAGAAATGAAGGAATAAAGAAGCCCTTCGGGCTAAAAAACGGCGTGCCGCTCTGCGGCACAGTTTCAAATTCTTCACGCGGAGCGCGCCACCTCAGTTTCTTCATTTGCGTAGCAAACTTCATTTCTTCATTCCTTCATTTTACAGAAAGAAGGTTTACCCATGACCATTGCCGAAAATGTGGCGCTGGTGCGCCGGAATATGGACGAGGCCGCCCAAAAAGCGGGCAGAGATCCCAAAGAGATCCTGCTGCTGGCCGCCACCAAGATGAACGACGCCGACCGGGTGCGGGAGGCGATCCGCGCCGGGGTGGATCTCTGCGGAGAGAACCGGGTGCAGGAGATGCTGGAAAAGCAGGCCCAGGGCGCCTACGAGGGCGCGCCGCTGCACTTCATCGGCCACCTGCAGAAGAACAAGGTCAAGCAGGTAGTGGGGCTGGCGGAGCTCATCCACGGGGTGGACAGCCGGGAGCTGCTGGAGACGATCTCCCGCGTGGCCGAGAGCCGCGGGCTCGTCCAGGACGTTCTGCTGGAGGTGAACATCGGCGCGGAGGCCTCCAAGTCCGGTTTTGCGCCGGAAGAGCTGCCCGCCGCGCTGGAGGCGGCCTCCCGTCTGCCCAACCTTCGGGTGCGCGGGCTGATGGCAATTCCTCCCATTTGCGCCGCGCCCGAAGAAAATCGACCTTTTTTTCTCCGAATGAAGCAGCTTTTTATTGACAATGGAGAAAAAAAATACGATAATATATCTATGGATTTTCTGTCTATGGGGATGAGCGGCGATTATACCGAGGCCATCGCCTGCGGCGCCAACCTGATTCGGGTGGGCAGCGCAATCTTCGGCCCCCGGCATTTCCCCTCCCCTTGATCATATGGAGGCAATACCATGGGTTTCATGGACGAACTGCGCAAACTTACCCAGCCCTACGACGACGATAACGATTTTTATGAAGGCGCGGACAGCAGTCTGCGGGAGGCTCCCCCTCCCAGCGCCGCCCAGCGGGAATTTGAAAACGTGTTCGGCAACGAGCCCGCCGGCAAGCCCGAGCCGGAGGAGCGCCAGCCCGCCCCGCGGGAGGGGTCGGAGGGCGGCCTTTTCGGCGGCTTGACCCGCAAACAGAAAAAGCCCCAGCGGGAGCGCGTGGTGGACGTTGGCGGCAACGAGACCAAGGTCATCCTCTTCAATCCCAAGACCTTTGAGGAGGCCGGGGAGCTTGTCAACCATCTGATGGCTTACCACTCCCTGGTGATGACGCTCAACGGCATCCCCACGGAAAGCGCCCGCCGCCTGCTGGACTTCATGTCCGGCATCACCTTCGCCCTGCAGGGGAAGATCACCCCCATCTCGGCGAAGACCTACTTCATTTCTCCGGAAAATGTTGATCTGCTCGGCGCCACGCCCGACGCGGCAGAGACCGACGGTCAATATTTATAAACAGAAAAAGATTTATTCATTGGAAAGGTGGATATTGATATGATTACTGCGCAAGACATTCGCGAGAGAACCTTTGAGCGTGCCCGCATCAACGGCTACGACCCCGCTTCTGTGGACGATTTTCTGGATCAGCTGGCTGATGAGGTCGCCGCTTCCCAGAAGGAGAACGCCGTCCTCAAGCAGAAGATGAAGGTTCTGGTCGACAAGATCGAGGAGTACCGCGGCAATGAGGAAGCGCTGAATCTGGCTCTGCTGTCTGCGCAGAAGCTGGCTGTTCAGATCGAGAAGGAAGCCAAGGAGCGCGCCGCCGCTATGCTGGCGGACGCCGACCGTCAGGTCAAGGCCCGCGTCGGCGCCATCGAGGACGAGGTCGAGATCCAGAACAAGCGCCTGGCGGATGCCAAGGCTGCCACTGCCAAGTATTTTGACGCGGTGCGCGCCCTCTGCGCCGAGCAGACCAAGAAGCTGGACGAGATCAGCGGCGACTATGTCCCCGCCGAGGAAGCCCCCGTTGAGGAGGAAGCCGAGGTCGTGGAAGAGGCCCCCAAGGCCGAGCCCGCTTTCGATTATGACCTGGGCGGTGTGGAGAACGTCGCAGCTCACCTGGGCCTGGACAACACCCAGACCTTTAACCTGTAAGCAGATCGCTGCGGGGTCGATCCCCTCGCTTTGCTGACAGGATTCCGGTTTCCGCAGGGAACAGCAAGGGGCGGGCGCTGCTGCGCGCGCCCCTTAGTTCCGTTTATTTACTCAAACACAGGAGAACACGTTCTATGTCACAGGACTTTAATGCTACGCTGAATTTGCCGAAAACCGATTTCCCCATGCGTGCCGGCCTGCCCAAGCGGGAGCCGGACATGCTGAAAAAATGGCAGGAATTGGATCTTTATAACGAGCTGCTGAAGAAGAACGAAGGCCATCCCCGCTTCTCCCTCCACGACGGCCCTCCCTTCTCCAACGGCAACATCCACATGGGCCATGCCCTGAACAAGACCATCAAGGACTTCATCGTCCGCTCCTACGCCATGCGGGGCTACTACACCCCCTACATCCCCGGCTGGGACAACCACGGCATGCCCATCGAGAGCGCCATCATCAAGGAGCAGAAGCTGAACCACAAGGCCATGAGCGTGGCGGACTTCCGCTCCGCCTGCGAGGCCTATGCCGAGAAGTACATCCAGAAGCAGAAGGAAGGCTTCCAGCGTCTGGGCGTGCTGGGTGACTGGGATCACATCTACCGCACCATGTCCAAGGGCTTCGAGGCCGACGAGGTGCGCATCTTCGGCAAGATGTACCGCAACGGCCACATCTACAAGGGCCTGAAGCCGGTCTACTGGTGCCCCAAGGACGAGACCGCCCTGGCCGAGGCGGAGATCGAGTATCAGGACGACCCCTGCACCACCGTCTACGTCAAGTTCCCCATGGCCGACGACAAGGGCAAGCTCTCTCACCTGGATCACACGAAGCTCTTCTTCCTGATCTGGACCACCACCATCTGGACCCTGCCCGGCAACATCGGCATCTCCCTCCACCCGGACGAGAGCTATGCCATCGTCAAGGCGCCCAACGGCGAGAGCTATATCCTGGCCGAGCCTCTGGCTGAGAAGGTGATGAAGGCCGGCGGCTTTGAGAGCTTTGAGATCATCGAGACCCATCCCGGCCGCTTCTTCGAGTACATGCTGGCCCAGCACCCCTTCCTGGAGAAGACCAGCCTGGTCATGAACGCCGACTACGTCACCATGGACTCCGGTACCGGCTGCGTCCACACCGCCCCCGGCTTCGGCGCCGACGACTACCAGACCTGCATGCGCTACGGCACGGAGATGGTGGTGCCCGTGGACGATCAGGGCCGCCATACCGACTACGCCGGCAAGTACGCGGGGCTGCGCACCGAGGAATCCAACCCCGTCATCTTCGCGGACATGAAGGAGAGCGGCATGCTCTTCGCTTCCGAGGAGATCGTGCACAGCTATCCCCACTGCTGGCGCTGCAAGCACCCCATCATCTTCCGCGCCACGCCCCAGTGGTTCTGCTCCGTGGACTCCTTCAAGGAGGCCGCCATCCAGGCCTGCGAGGACGTGAAGTGGCTCCCCGCCTGGGGCAAGGACCGCATGGCCGCCATGATCCGGGAGCGCAGCGACTGGTGCATTTCCCGCCAGCGCCGCTGGGGTCTGCCCATCCCCGTTTTCTATTGCGACGAGTGCGGCAAGCCCGTCTGCACCGAGGAGAGCATCGAGGCCGTTGCCTCCACCTTCGAGCGGGAGGGCAGCAACGCCTGGTTCAGCAAGGAAGCGGAAGAGCTGCTGCCCGCGGGCTTTGTGTGCCCCCATTGCGGCGGCAAGCACTTCACCAAGGAGACCGACACCCTGGACGGCTGGTTTGACTCCGGCTCCACCCACTACGCCGCCATGCAGCGGGATCAGGGCTTCTGGCCCTGCGACATGTACATGGAGGGCGGCGACCAGTATCGCGGCTGGTTCCAGTCCTCTCTGCTGGTGGCTGTCGGCGCCCTGGGCAAGGGCGCGCCCTATCGGGAGTGCCTGACCCATGGCTGGACCGTGGACGGCGAGGGCAAGGCCATGCACAAGTCCCTTGGCAACGGCGTGGACCCCGCCGACCTCATCAAGGAATTCGGCGCGGATATGATCCGCCTCTGGGCCGGCTCCGCCGACTACCACGTGGACGTGCGCTGCTCCAAGGAGATCTTCAAGCAGCTCAGCCAGAGCTACCTGAAGTTCCGCAACACCGCCCGCTACTGCCTGGGCAATCTGGACGGCTTTGATGCCAACGATCTGGTGCCCCCCGAGGAGATGCTGGAGCTGGACCGCTGGGCGGTCAGCAAGCTCAACGAGCTCATCGAGCGGGTGGCCAAGGCCTACGAAGACTATGAGTTCCACGTGGTCTCCCACGAGATCAACGACTTCTGCGTGGTGGAGCTCTCCAGCTTCTATCTGGACATCATCAAGGATCGGCTCTACTGCGAGGAGCGCAACGGCCTGAAGCGCCGCAGCGCTCAGACCGCCCTGTACCTGATCCTGGACAGCATGACCAAGATGTTCGCCCCCATCCTGGCCTTCACCTGCGACGAGATCTGGCAGGCCATGCCCCACAAGGCCGGGGACGATGAGCGCAACGTGGTGCTGAACACCATGAACAAGCCCTTCGACGCCTACGCCCTCGCGGAGGAAGAGCTGGCCAAGTGGGACAAGCTCATTTCCCTGCGCAGCGATGTGAACGGCGTGCTGGAGAGCGCCCGCAATGAAAAGCGCATCGGCAAGCCTCTGGAGGCCGCCGTGACCCTCCGCGCCGAGGATGCGGAGAGCCGGGAGCTGCTGGACACCGTGTCCGACATGGATCTGGACGATCTGCTGATCGTCTCCCAGTGCCTGCTGGAGGGCGAGGAAGCTCCCGACGCCGTCACCGGCAAGGGCGTGCGCAACCCCGGGCTGCGCATTTCCGTGGCGGAAGCCCCCGGAACCAAGTGCCCCCGCTGCTGGAAGCACTCCACCGAGGCCGATCCGGAGACCGGACTCTGCCCCCGCTGCGCGGAAGTTGTGGCAAAACTGGGTTAATTCTCAAAAAAGCCACAAGCGGTAGTTGCAAAACGCGGAAAAATGGGGTACAATAGATCAGAATCCCTGAATCCGCGCAAAAACAGCGCGCTGCGGGTCTCCCGCGGCAGATAGGAGAAAGATATGCTGTATGCGATCATTGCCGTGCTGGTCATTCTGGCTGACCAGCTGATCAAGATCTACGTCACGACAGACGGCTTCCAGCCGATCCAGCTGATCCCCGGCGTTCTGGATCTGGGCATCAACGGGGGCGATCCCAACGCCCTGCACTATGCCCAGAATAACGGCGGCGCCTTCGGCCTTCTCGGCGGCCAGATTCCCACCTTCTGGTTCATCGTCATCGCCGGTGTCTTCACCGTGCTGGTGATCCTGGCCCTTTCCACCAAGTTCATCCGCGGCTTCCTGGCTCGCTGGAGCATCGTGCTGGTCACCGCCGGCGGCATTTCCAACTGCATCGACCGGGTCATCAACGTCAAGCCCGACGGTCATGTGGTGGATATGTTCCTGTTCCCCTTCACCCAGAAAGCCGACGGGACCTACTGGTTCCCGGTGTTCAACCTGGCGGATGTGTTCATCACCGTCTTCTGCATCGTCTTCATTTTTGCCATTCTCTTCGGCCGCAGCCCCAAGGGCAGCGCGGACGAGGATGAGTTCGACGAGGACGAAGAAGAAGAGGATCTGGTTGAGGAGGAAGAGAAGGTCCGTCCCAGCCGCCGCAGCCGCAAGAGCCGCAAGGACGAGTACGACGAGGAAGAAGACGAAGCGGAAGAAGAAGTCCGCCGTCCCGCCGTCAAGGCCGAGCGCAAGAACCGCAAGGCTCGCCAGTCCAAGTATGACGAGGAGTACGAGCAGTACAAGGCCGCCCAGCGCGCCCGCGAGGCCGCCCAGCAGCCTCAGCCCGCCGCCGTTGTGGAGAATCCGGAGTACAATCCGGCCGATCCTTTCGCCGAGTGGGAGCGCGCCAACAACGCGCAGCCTGCCCAGCGTCCCGCGCCCGCCCCGGTGGAGGAGCCCACGGAGGCTGCCTTTACCGCGCCGCGTCAGCAGCGCCCCGCTGCCGCCCGCAGCGAGCTGGCCGCCGACCCGCAGTACGGCAGCCGTCCCGCCGCGCAGCCCAAGCAGGAGCAGCCCGCCCCTGCGCCCGCGCCGAGACCGGCCCGCAAGCCCGCCCCCGCCCCGGTGGAGGAGTCCGAATCCTTCTCCCTGGACGATATCCTGGCGGAATTCAAGTAAAGAATGGAAGAAGATCTTCTTCAAATCACAGCAGAGGAGAGCGGCGAGCGAATCGACGCTCTCCTTGCGCGTATGATGCCCGAACTGAGCCGCAGCGCCGCCCAGCGCCTGCTGGAGGAGGGTCTGGTGACCCTTCTGGGGAAGCCGGTGCGGAAAAACTACCGCTGCGCCGCCGGAGACTGCTTCGAGTTCGTCCTGCCGGAGCCGGAGGATCTGCCTCTGATCCCCCAGGACATCCCCCTGGACGTGGTATTTGAGGACTCGGACGTGATCGTGGTCAACAAGCCCCGGGGGCTGGTGGTGCACCCCGCGCCTGGGCATCCAGACGGCACCCTGGTGAACGCCCTCCTCTTCCATTGCGGGGACAGTCTCTCCGGCATCGGCGGGGAAAAGCGCCCCGGCATCGTCCACCGCATCGACAAGGACACCTCGGGACTGCTGATCGTGGCAAAGAACGACTTCGCCCACCGGGCGCTCTCAGAGCAGCTCAAGGATCGGAGCCTCTCCCGCACCTACGAGGCCGTGGTGCGCGGAAATCTGCGGGAGGACGCGGGCACCGTGGATCGGCCCATCGGCCGCCACCCCACGGACCGCAAGCGCATGGCCATCGTGCCGGGGGGCCGCCCGGCGGTGACCCATTGGCAGGTCATCGCCCGCTACAAGGGCTATACCCATGTGCGCTGCAAGCTGGAGACCGGCCGCACCCACCAGATCCGGGTGCACATGGCGAGCCTGGGGCACCCCCTGCTGGGGGACTTCACCTACGGCGCCCCCTCGCCGGAGAAGGGGCTGGAGGGACAGTGTCTCCACGCCCGCGCCCTGCAGTTTATCCACCCCCGCAGCGGCGAGCCGGTAAGGCTGGAGACCCCGCTGCCGGACTATTTTACGGAGGTTCTGTCAAAGCTGGGGCAGCAGATCGGATAAGGAGCACACGCCCTCTCTGAGGGTGGTATCCGGCGTCCCCCGCAAGCGCCGTGACGGAGGGAGTCACTTGCCTCCCTCTCCGAGGGAGGTGTCGCGGCGCATCCCCCGCAAGCGCCATGACGGAGGGAGTACCAATACTCATTTGAAAGGAGCTTTCTTATGGATCTTAAAAAAATCGGCGGCCTGGCGCTGGCCGCGCTGTTGATCATCGGCGGCGTCATTCTGGCCGTCAAGCTCATCTCCGGCGCCCTGGCGCTGGTGCACGGGCTGCTGAACACCATTCTGGGCGTGGTGGTGATCCTCGCCCTGGTGGCCATCGTCATCTGGATGTTCCGCTACGCGAAGAAGAAATAAGCGAGCAACGCAAAAACCGCCTGCGGGGAAAACTCCGCAGGCGGTTTCAAGCTGTCGACAAAGTGTCGACAGCTTGAAAGCAAGAATGGGAACTTCCGAAAAAAGTTCCCATTCTTGCGTAGATGGAGCGTGAAGGGGGGCCTCCCATCCCCCCTTCACAATCCCCCCATGCGTGTCGGTACCTTGCCGCATGGGCGAAGGGTTGTCTACAGTCTGAAACCGCCTGCGGGGAAAACTCCGCAGGCGGTTTTATATGGATTGCTTCTCTTATACTAACACCTAATAGAAATCTTTGAATCTTTCCGGTCAGAATTGCGCCATGCTTCGTTGCTTCCCTTGACCATATATCTCCATTATGCTCTGCGGGAAGCGCCTCGCCTGTCACAATTCTGCCTCGGAAATCTTTCT
>JAEEGL010720463.1_pt1 | contig 13382 bp, 8 predicted proteins | sample 9134231 | NCBI WGS metagenome assembly JAEEGL01 (sample SAMN16246548, study PRJNA631951) | gut metagenome | biome: gut microbiome; feature: rumen; material: fiber-attached | host: Bos | place: Iran: Karaj | collected 2018-10 | reverse complement strand
GAATTCAAATCGGAATCTTCGGTCGCAGAAATGCGGGAAAATCCACGCTGTTTAATCTTCTTGTGGGAGAGGATTTGGCGGTGGTTTCCGATACTTTGGGAACTACGACAGATCCGGTCAAAAAGGCTATGGAACTTTTGCCTTTGGGACCGGTGGTATTTATCGATACGCCGGGACTGGATGATGAAGGCGAACTGGGCGAAAAGCGTATTACAAAAGCAAAGCAGATTCTTCGAAAAATCGATATGGTGGTGCTGGTAACAAGTGCCGAAGGACCGGATGCATTTGAAACCGATTTTTTGGAAGAAATCAAAAAGCGAAAGCTTTCTTATGTGACGGTTACGGCACGAGAAAACTGGGAACGAGAAGGGATATTAAATGAGATTATAAATGCCTACGAGCTTCCCAAGGAGCGTCCTTTGGTACGGGATTTTATTGCGCCAAATGACCGAGTGGTTTTGGTGATTCCCATTGACAAGGCGGCACCGAAAGGTCGTTTGATTTTACCGCAGCAGCAGGTAATTCGCGATATTTTGGATGCCGGCGGAATTCCGGTGATTTGCAGAGAGACAGAGTTGTCGGAGGTATTAAAGGATGATGTTCATCCGCCAAAGATGGTGATTTGCGATTCTCAGGTATTTGAGATGGTAAATAAAGAAGTGCCGAAAGAGATTCCCCTTACCTCCTTTTCCATTTTGATGGCCCGCTACAAAGGAGATTTGGAAACGCAGATTGAAGGTGCAAAGGCCTTAGGTACCTTAAAAGAGGGAGCAAGGATTTTGATTTCCGAGGGATGTTCCCATAAACGACAGTGTAAAGATATTGGAACGGTAAAGATTCCGGGGTGGATTAAAAACTATACCGGCAAAGAATTCTCTTATGAATTTACATCCGGTGGAGAGTATCCGGAGGAGTTGTCCGGATATGATTTGATTATCCATTGCGGCGGATGCATGCTTCCTCTTCGGGAGATGGAGTATCGCATCGAATCGGCGAAACAGCAGAATATTCCCATTACCAATTACGGTGTTTTGATTGCATATATGCATGGCATTTTGGACCGTGCAAGTGAAGTATTTCAGAGAGGAAATAAATGAATAGGATAGCGGTGATCGGAGCAGGAAGTTGGGGCAGTGCCTTGGCTTCCTTGCTTTGCAAAAACGGACATGAAGTGATTCTTTGGTCTCACAGGCAGTCCCAAGTAGAAGAAATGAAAAAAACAGGAGTAAACGATAAGCTTACGGGGTTACAGTTACCCAAGGAACTTACCTTTACTTCTGACTTAGAGGCAGCAGCAAAAGATAAGGATTTGATTGTCTTGGCAGTGCCTTCTGTAGCGGAGCGTGAGACTGCCCGAAAGTTAAAACCATTTTTGCCAAAGGGACAGCGCATCATTACCGTGTCCAAAGGTATTGAAGACCATACCTTTTATACCCAAACGGAAATCGTGGAAGAAGAACTTCCAGATGCAAACGTAGGTGTATTAAGCGGACCTTCCCATGCGGAGGAAGTCATAATCGGACTACCCACCCTGGTTGTGGTTGGTGCAAAGGACGAGGCTTTCGCAAAGGATGCCCAGCAGATGTTTGCCAATGAGGATTTTCGCGTATACACCAGCGATGACGTGTTGGGAATCGAAATCGGTGCATCTTTAAAGAACGTGATGGCATTGGCTGCAGGTATGTCCGATGGTTTAGGATACGGAGACAATGCAAAGGCAGCCCTCATTACCAGAGGCATTCGGGAAATGGAAAAACTGGCAGTTGCCATGGGGGGAAATCCGGAGACCTTGGGAGGATTAACCGGAGTGGGAGATTTGATTGTTACTTGCCAATCTCAGCATTCCAGAAACCGCAAGGCCGGATATTATATCGGTCAGGGTATGAAGCCGGAAGAAGCCTATGAAAAAGTACAAATGGTGGTGGAAGGTGCCTATTCCGCAAAGGCCGCTTTGGGCTTGGGAGAAAAGTATCATGTGGACCTTCCCATTATTCGTGGTGTAAACCAGGTTCTTTTCGAAGGAAAAAATGTAAGAGAAGCGGTGCGGGAACTCATGAATCGTAGCCTAAAACCTGAAATGTAGCGGTTGTCACGTGGGGCTTAATATGATACTCTTTAAACAATGGGATTATTATAAGTTTTAGGAGATTTTTTAGCATGGGAGCGGCAGAACGTACCGAGGATGTTCTTAAACGGATTCACGTTTTATTTTCAAAAGCAGAACCATATAACGGAAGCAAGCGAAGAGTCATTGTAGAAAAAGCAGACATGATGGACTTGCTGAAGGAATTAAATGAGTGCATGTACGACATGATGGACGAACATGAACTCACCATGCAGAGCCGAGACAAGGCCCTTCGTCATCAGCAAAAAGACATGGACGAAATGGCATTTGAGGCAAGAAAAAAGGCAGAGGACATTTACGCAGCATCCGTTATTTATTCGGATCAGGCGTTGGCACAGATACAGGAAATCATGAAGGCTGCGGAAGAACGCTCCGAGGCATTTCATCAGGAAATGATGGCAGCGTTAAAAGAGCAGCGTCAGCAGGTTAAGACCAATCAGTATGAACTAAAGTCTCAGTTGCAGGATTTCATTGATACTCAGAAATATACCAAGTTAATCGATGACGAAAATATTCGTCGTGCCAAGGAAAAGGAAGAGCAGTCTGATGCTGTTCCACAGGCACCTACGGTAGCGGCACCGCAGCCGGAGATTAAGATTAACACGGAGTACTTCGAAAAAGCAGGCTTGGAACTCCCGGAGGGAGAAAAGTCTTTAGCGGAAGGAAATGAAGCAGACTTGTCTGCGGATTTGGATGCGGAGTATTTCGCTTGGAAAGAGAAAGAAGAAGCTCCGGCAGAAGCGGAGGAAGGAAAGAACAAATCCGTATTTTCTCTTTTTTCAAAAAAAGATGCCTAAACAACAATAGATAGCGAGGTAAGATATGAAACTTTCAAACACCGGAATGTATTTGATTAACGGAACCGAATTGGTAGCCGACAGCGCTTCTGCGTCTCAGGAGATTCAGCAGAAAACCGGAAAGGCTGTTACCAAAGAGGAAGCAAAACAGAACACCATTGCCTATGGCATTTTGCGCGATCACAACACTTCCGGAAATATGGAAGCACTTCAGATTAAGTTTGATAAACTTACCAGTCACGATATTACCTATGTGGGAATCATTCAGACCGCACGTGCTTCGGGACTTACCAAATTTCCGATTCCTTACGTGCTTACCAACTGCCACAACTCTTTGTGCGCGGTAGGCGGTACCATTAACGAAGATGACCACATGTTTGGACTTACCTGTGCGAAAAAGTACGGCGGAATTTATGTACCACCTCATCAGGCGGTAATTCACCAGTTCGCACGAGAAATGCTTGCCGGCGGCGGCAAGATGATTTTGGGTTCCGATTCTCATACCCGTTACGGTGCTCTCGGTACCATGGCAATGGGCGAAGGCGGACCGGAGCTTGTAAAACAGTTATTAAACAGAACCTATGATATCAACATGCCGGAAGTGGTAGGTGTTTACTTTACCGGTTCTCCTCGTAAGGGCGTTGGTCCGCAAGATGTGGCCCTTGCCATTATCGGAGAAGTCTTTGACAAAGGCTATGTAAAAAATAAAGTTATGGAGTTTGTGGGACCGGGTGTTGCAAACCTTTCCGTTGATTTCAGAATCGGTGTGGACGTAATGACCACAGAGACCACCTGTCTTTCTTCTATTTGGAGAACCGATGCTGCAGTGGAAGAGTTCTACGATCTTCACGGACGCAAAGAAGAATACAAAGAATTGAATCCGGGTGAAGTGGCATATTACGACGGAATGATTGAAATCGATCTTTCCGAGATTAAGCCGATGATTGCAATGCCGTTCCATCCGTCAAATACGTATACCATTGAAGAATTAAAGAAAAACCTTATGGACATTTTGGACGACTGCGAAAAGCGTGCAAAAGTATCCTTAGACGGAAAAGTCGACTTCTCCTTAAAGGATAAAGTTCGTAACGGTAAATTATATGTAGACCAGGGAATCATTGCCGGATGTGCCGGCGGTGGTTTTGAAAACATTTGCGATGCGGCAGACATTTTACGTGGTGCATCCATCGGACCGGATGAATTTACACTTTCTGTTTATCCGGCCAGCACACCGATTTATATGGAATTGGTACGAAACGGTGCGGTAGCGGATTTGACCGCAACGGGTGCCATTGTAAAGACAGCATTCTGCGGTCCTTGCTTCGGCGCAGGAGACACCCCGTCCAACAACGGATTCTCCATTCGTCATTCCACCAGAAACTTCCCGAACCGCGAAGGTTCCAAGTTGCAGAACGGACAGATTTCTTCCGTTGCACTTATGGACGCCCGTTCCATCGCAGCAACCGCCGCAAACAAAGGCTTCTTAACCGCTGCGGATGAAGTGGATGTGAACTTTACAAAACCGAAGTACTTCTTCGATAAGACCATTTATGCAAACCGTGTCTTTGATTCCAAGGGCGTGGCAGATGAAAGCGTTGAGATTAAGTTTGGTCCGAATATTAAGGATTGGCCGGCTATGAGTCCGTTGCCAAAGCATATGTTCCTTAAGGTGGTTTCCGAGATTCACGATCCGGTTACCACAACAGACGAACTAATCCCATCCGGAGAGACCTCTTCTTATCGTTCCAACCCATTGGGACTTGCAGAGTTTACTCTTTCCCGTAAGGATCCGGAATATGTGGGACGTGCTAAGGAAGTACAAAAGATTCAAAAGTTAATTGAAGAAGATACTTGTCCGGGCGAGCTTTCACCGGAGTTCCATGAAGTGATTCATACCGTAAAAGAGAAATTTACGGATGTGTGTCGACAGAACATCGGCGTGGGAAGTACCATCTTTGCGGTAAAGCCGGGAGACGGTTCCGCACGTGAGCAGGCTGCTTCTTGCCAGAAGGTTTTGGGCGGATGGGCCAACATTGCAAACGAGTACGCAACCAAGCGTTATCGTTCGAACTTGATTAACTGGGGTATGCTTCCCTTCGTGATTCCGGAAGGAGACCTTCCTTTTGCAAACGGCGATTATTTGTTCATCCCGGATATTTACGATGCGGTAGCCGAAAAGAAGGAAACAATCACAGCTTATGTGGTAAAGAATGATACCATGACACCGTTTGATTTAACCTTAGGCGAACTTACCGACGACGAAAGAGAAATCATCGAAAAGGGATGCTTGATTAATTACTATAAAGCACAGTCATAAATTGGGAGATTTGATTTGAACAGAGAAGAAAAGTACGACAGAGAATATGCACATCGTATGGTGAAACGCTATTTGCCTTTGGCAATCGTTGCCATTGTTGCCGCGATAGGAATCATTCTTTTCTATTTTGGAGTAAAGAACTCCTACAACATTAAAAAAGGACTTGATACCTTAGCGGTGGCATTTACACCGATTATTATGGGATTTGTTATGGCGTTTTTAATGAATCCTATGATGATGTTTTTTGAAAAGCGTTTCTTACCGTTTTTCTTAAGAAAGGCTAAGAACGAAGCCCGGGTAAGAAGGAATGTGAGAATCTTTACATCCTTGATTGCTCTTGTGATTTTACTGGGAATCGTGATTCTGTTTTTCTCGGCGGTTGTTCCGGAATTTATTTCTACCGTGACATATTTATCCAACAACATTATTACCCAGATTTACGGAGTGTTGGATTGGGCCAATGAAATTACTCGCGGTCGTTTTGAAGATGCCATTATGGGCGCCAAAAACGATGAGAAGATTTTTGCGGGAATCGAGTGGGCCATCAATTACGCCAGAACCTATTTGGACTTAGAAGATAATAATAAGATTATTGAATTGGCAACCGCATTTGGTTTTTCCATTGCCAAAACGGCCGTTAATGTGATTATCGGTGTATTTGTTTCTGTCTATGTCCTTATGGAAAAGGAAAAGTTCAAAGGACAGATTAAAAAGATTATTTACAGCGTGTTCCCGCCAAAGGCAGGAAATGTTGTTTTGGAAGTGGTTCGAAAGACCAACGATATTTTCTATGGATTTATCATCGGAAAGATTATCGATTCCGCCATCATCGGTGTGATTTGTTATGTATTTATGGTGATTGTGGGAATGCCGTATCCGATTCTTACTTCCGTAATTATCGGCGTGACAAATATCATTCCGGTATTCGGTCCTTACATTGGAGCCGTACCGACGGTAATCATTATTTTCTTAACAGAGCCGAAGATGGGTATTTACTTCCTAATCTTTGTTTTGATTTTACAGCAGGTGGACGGCAACTTAATCGGACCGAAGATTCTGGGAGATTCTACCGGTATTTCTTCCTTCTGGGTGGTGGTTTCCATCGTAGTGGGCGGAAAACTCTTTGGATTCGCCGGAATGCTTTTGGGTGTGCCGACCATGGCGGTAATCTATTACATGGTGGGAAGATTCAACGGATTCTTGCTGCGCAAACGAAACCTACCGGTGCGAACCGACGATTATGTGTATATCGATCATGTGGATGAAGAGAGTCTTTCTCTTGTACCAAAAGATCCGGAGAAAGAGGAGGCTCGCCGACGTGCCAAGACTCCGAAATTCCTAAAGAAAAAAGAAAAGTAGTGTACTACACTTGAACTATTAATCTACTTAACTGAGGTGACAAGGTGGATCGTAACGAATACAAGGCGAAACTTGACGAGATTAAAAAACTTCTGAATCAAGAAAAGAAAGAAGAGGCGTTGGAACTTTTGCGAAGTGAAAACTGGAAAAAGGTTCCCAATGTAAATATTCTATTGCAGGCAGGCGAACTGTTTGAAGCTTGCGACGAACTTGAGGAAGCAAAAGATTTATTGGAACTTGGTCATGAACGTTCTCCAATCGGACGTATGATCATCTTTCGTCTTGCCATAATTGCGGTAAAAATGAACAATTTGGATGCCGCAAAAGATTATTATGATGAGTTTGTCGAAATCGCACCTCACGACAGCATGAAATACATCATTCGTTACGAGATTAACCGCGCAAAAGGTGCGGATACCAACACCTTAATTTCCGTTTTGGAAGAGTTAAAGGCTTCCGATTTTACAGAAGAGTGGGCCTACGAGTTGGCCAGATTGTATCACAAGGCCGGGAACGTAGAGAAATGTATCGATCTTTGTGATGAAATTATTCTTTGGTTTGGCGACGGTCCTTACGTGGAGCGTGCGTTGGAATTAAAGATGCTCTATCATCCGTTAGATAAAAATCAGGAAGATAAATATCGCTTGATCCAGCAGAAGAAAGACGGTATTACCGAGATCCATCCGGGAGAAGAAGCCGGCAACAATGAGATTTTGCATAAGGCCATTCAGATTCCGGAAGTGGAAGTTACCAACGATAAGTTTAATACCGTTAATCTTCAGGCAGAGATTCAGCGTAATATTGAAGAAATCATGCAGGCTACCGAGTCTGCGGAAATTGACGAGAATTTAGAGGCCATCAAGGGCTTGGTGGAAGACATTCCTTACCTTCGCATGAAGGAGGAAGAACTTCCGAATCCTGAAGAGAAAAAGGAAGAAGACAAGAAATTGGACGAGACATTAAAGAACAGCTTCCAGGAATATTTAACAGAAGCCCATGACGGACAGGTAAGCTTTATTTTACCGGAATTCAAAGGGGATCATGAACCTCCGATGAAGGGTCAGATGACCATTGAAGAGGTAATGGAAAACTGGGAAAAGACCCGTGCTGCCGCAAAGGCTGCATTGGATGAAGCAGAGCAGCTTCGCTTTGAGCAGACAAAGGCTCGCGCCATTACTGCCGTCACCCAGATTATGGATCGCTTGGAAGAAGTCACACCGAAGTTAGATGCAGGTATGACACCACGGGAATTATTAAAAGAAGAATACCTATCCAAAGCACCGGAAGAAAAGGAAGCCTTAAAAGAGAATAAGACTTTCCGTATTCCAAAGGTTCAGGCAGACGGAAATGAGCTTGGTGTAGGCTTAGAGATTCCTGTGGTAGCAGCCGCTGCCGCACCTGTTGTTGCACCGGTTGTTTCGGAAGTTCCGGTACCGGCAGTTACTCATGATGACGACAAAGCACCGACTTGGACACCGCCGGAATTGGAAGGAAAGCCGGAGGAACCCATTGAGGAACCGGAAGAAAAAGAAGAACAGGAAGAAGAACTTCCGGCACTTGATGTAAGCGGAATTTTTGATGAGGAAGAAGAGGAAGAATCTTCTGAAGGTCAGGAAGAATATCACGAATACGATGAAGACGATGGCGAGGATGAATACTCCGAAGTAGAGAACGATTCGGAAATGCGTCTTGCGGATACTATTGCGGATTATTTGGATGGTGACGAGGATGAGGAAGAACCTCGTCCGGAACTTACTGCAGAGCAAAAGGAAAAGGAAGAGGCCATCTACTCCGGAAATACCATCGATCTTGCAAAGCTTGCTCCGGATTTGATATTGGAGGAGCCTGCAGATACGGAAGAATCTTCTGCGGAAGCAGAGCAGTATCAGTTGACCGAGGATGAAAAAGAAGTCTTTTCTTACTTTACTCCGATTAAGGGTATGGAAAAGAGTCTTTCCATTGCTTTACAGAACCTTCGCAAAACAGCTACCGAATCCGACAGTGCGAAAACCGGAAATATTATTATTTACGGTGGAAAAGGAAGCGGTAAAACCACACTTGCCACCAACATCATTAAGGTGTTGCAGGAAGAGACCGGAAAGCCAACCGGAAATGTGGGTAAAATTGATGCGAAGCGCTTAAATGAAAAGGATATTAAGCAGTTGTTTTCTGCAGTATCCGGTGGATGTTTGATCATCGAGAAGGCAGGAGAATTAACAAACGAAAGTGCGGTTACCTTATCCCTTCTCATGGATAACGATGCCAGCGGCATGTTTGTGGTTTTGGAGGATACCAAAGAAAACCTTCAAGGCCTCTTAAATAAGAACGGCGCATTTGCAAAGAAGTTTACGGAAAAGATTAATATTCCGGTGCTCACAATCGATGAGCTTGTAAACTTCGGTAAAGTTTATGCCTTAGAGTTGGGCTACAACATCGACGAGATGGGTGTGTTGGCGCTTTATGACAGAATCAATATTCGATTCCGTCCGGACCACCCGGTTTATGTTACGGGAGTAAAAGAAATCGTAGACGAAGCTATCGATCATGCGGAGAGAGGTGGCATCGGCGGATTCTTGGGACGCTTGGGTGGCAAGCATTATGATGATGAAGGAAATTTAATCCTGCAGGAAAAAGACTTTCAGGATGAATAAAAGGGGTAAGATATATGAGTAATTTTACGGAGCTGGACAGTTATTTATTCGGCCAGGCAACACACTATGATATTTTCAAAAAGCTGGGCGCACACCCTATGGTGGTGGACGGTGTAGAGGGCATCGTGTTTGATGTTTGGGCACCACATGCGCAGGCAGTGGCAGTTGTGGGCGAATTTAACGATTGGAACGAATCCTCTCATATGATGGAACGCGTTGCTCCGTTGGAGATGGGTATTTTTGAAACCTTCATTCCGGAGGCGAAAGAGGGAGATTTGTACAAGTATTTGATTTACGCCGGAAACGGTGAAAAGCTGTACAAAGCAGATCCTTATGCAAACATGGCGGAACTTCGTCCGGGAACGGCTTCAAGAATTGCATTTGTAGACGGGTTTAATTGGACAGACGGCGCTTGGATGAAAAAGAGAGCTTCTGTTGGCAATTATTGGGAACAGCCAATGTCCATTTACGAAGTACATCCGGGTTCATGGAAACGTCATCCGGGTCGCGAGGACGATGGTTTTTACACTTACAAAGAGTTTGCAAAAGCTCTTGGAGATTACGTGGAAGAGATGGGCTATACCCATGTGGAATTAATGGGTATTTCCGAGTATCCTTTTGATGGTTCTTGGGGCTATCAGGTAACCGGATATTATGCACCCACATCTCGTTACGGTACACCGAAAGACTTTATGTATTTGGTTAACTATCTGCATAAAAAAGGAATCGGTGTCATCTTGGACTGGGTACCGGCACATTTCCCGAAGGATGCCCACGGACTTGCAAACTTTGACGGGCAGGCATTGTACGAATATGCGGATCCAAAGAAGGGCGAGCATCCGGATTGGGGAACCAAGATTTTTGATTACGGTAAAAACGAAGTAAAGAACTTCCTTATCGGCTCTGCCATTAACTGGGTAGAGACCTATCATATTGACGGTCTTCGTGTGGATGCGGTTGCGTCCATGTTATATTTGGATTACGGAAAAGAAGACGGTCAGTGGGTTGCCAATAAATACGGCAGCAATGAGAACTTGGAAGCTATTGAGTTTTTCAAGCATATCAATACCTTAATTACCGGACGCTATAAGGGTGCAGTGATGATTGCGGAAGAATCCACTGCTTGGCCGAAGGTAACCGGTTCCGTGGAAGAAGACGGATTGAACTTCTCCTATAAGTGGAACATGGGTTGGATGCATGACTTTTTGGATTACATGAAGCTGGATCCTTATTTTAGAAAAGACAATCACAACAAGATGACCTTTGCCATGAGTTATAACGAGTTTGAGAAATATATTCTCGTATTGTCTCATGACGAAGTGGTTCACTTGAAATGTTCGATGATTAATAAGATGCCGGGATTGGAAGGCGATAAGTTTAAGAACTTAAAAGCCGGCTATGCCTTTATGATGGGTCACCCGGGCAAGAAGCTTTTGTTCATGGGACAGGATTTCGCACAGTACCAGGAATGGAGCGAGAAGCGCGAGTTGGATTGGTATTTGTTGGAGAATCCAAACAACAAATCCATTAACGAGTGGATGAAGGAATTACTTCATATGTATCGCAAATATCCGTGCCTCTATGAGCAGGATATTAACTGGAACGGATTTGAATGGATCAACGCCAACGACAGCTACCGAAGCATTTTCAGCTTTGTGCGCAAAGGCTTTTCCGGCAAGAAAAACCTGTTGTTTGTAATTAACTTTACGCCGATAGCCTATGACGATTATCGCGTAGGGGTACCGGAGAACAAGAAGTTGAAACTGGTATTAAACAGTGAGGATGTTCGCTTCGGCGGAACCGAAAGCAAACGACAGGCGAACTACGTTCCGGAACAAAAGGAATGTGACGGAAAAGCATACTCCATCGCCTATCCGTTGCCTGCTTATGGCGTAGCAGTATTTACTTTTTAAGAAAGATAAGAGGGCTTAATGCTTTAAGTCCTCTGTTTTTTTGAAGATTTATGGATGAACTAAAACAGTTTGAAAAAATAAATGAACCTTTGTCTCCCAGAGTTCGCAGAATCTTTTTTGCGGCGCTTTTGGTGGGCCTAATTGTGGGATATATGCTGTATCGCACCTTTGTAACCTTCGAAGAGTTTGAAGTATCTTCTTCCTTTGAGCAAATGGATGCGGAGCAAACTGTCTATGCGGATTTCAACGGAAATCTCTTGGCTTACGGACGAGACGGCGCTTTTTATACGGATTACGAAGGCAATCTCATTTGGAACGAAACCTACGAGATGACCAATCCCCAGATTAAGATGTGTGAAGGAAAACTTTTGATTTATGACAAAACCGGAAGTCGTTTATTCGTGGAGACCGTTACCGGAAACGAGGGAAAGATTTCCACAAACCTTCCGATTGTGGATGCGGATGTGGCAAAAAACGGAAACGTGGTTGTTTTGATGCAAAACAAAGACACCGGTTATTTGAATCTGTATAGCAGTGACGGAGAGTTACTTGCGTCCGGAGAGGTGCATACCAAAAAGACAGGCTATCCTATGTCGGTTGCCATTTCTTCCGCGGGAGATCGCTTGGTGATGTCCTTGGCGAACTTAACGGACGGTGATGTAAAGAGTACGGTGCTGTTTTATGACTTCGGTGTTGCGGGAGATGAAAAGGCAGACCACATTGTGGGAAAGTTTTCCTATTCCAACATGATTATTCCGGAAGTGGACTTTGTGGCAAAGGATGAAGTCATTGCTTTCGGGGATTCCGAGATTGTGGTGTTTCATGGCGATAAGGAACCGAAGATCAAAAAGGAATTGTTTGTCTCTTCGGAAATGAAGAGTATTTTCCATAATGATAATTACTTTGGAATGATTACCACCAATGACGATGGAAAGAATGCCTTAAGCCTTTATACTATGTCTATGAACCGCCGATTTGAAAAGGAAATTGATGCCATTTATACCAAGGCGGATATTACGAAGACCAACGAAGTACTTCTGACCGACGGAGAGAATGTCAGCCTCTACACGAAGCTGGGCGTGCATAAGTTTTCCCATAAGTTCTCCAACGGTATTTTGGAAATGGTTCCCTGGGAAAGTTATCGAACCTACATTGTGATTGAAAAGGGAAAGATAGAAAGGATTCGGTTAAAGTAGGATGGCAGTAAATATTTTCTTCTTTATTATAATTGCATTGATTCTCTTTTTTGTATGGAAGGGATACAACCGAGGATTGGTTGGAATCATATTCGGAATCGTGGCATGGATCTTTGCTATTTATTTTATTCAGACGGCCACGCCAAAGATTGAATCCTACCTTATGTTAAATCCCAAGGTGGTACAGACGGTATCAAGCCACGTGGAAAAACGTCTGGAAGAAAAGGCAGATGTTGCGGAAGTTGCCACGGGAGAACTTGGCCCGGTAGAAAAGATGAAAGAGCTTATTTCTCAAAATGAAGCCCTTAGCGAGTTTGAGCAGAAAACCGAGGCCCTCTTTGAAGAGAAGAAAACCGAGGCGGTAACGGAATCGGCCCTTGCCATTACTGCAAATATCATTCGAGCCATGGCAACCCTGGCGGCCCTGGTGATGGCCATGGTGATGATATCCCTGGCCTGGACAGTGGTGCACTTTATTAACCATGCTCCTATTGTGGGAAAACTGAGTCGATTTTTGGGTATGCTGTTTGGTCTTTGCGAAGGATTTTTTATCGTATGGATTTTGATGTATACCATCTCTTTGATTCCTGCGTCGATGCTGGGTCGATGGGCTATGCCGCAGATTATGGAAAATGAGTTTCTTCTATATTTATATAATAACAATATTTTGAGGTTATTCTTTGGCTAAAACCCATATCTAGTAAGGCTGAAAAAAACACGAAAAAAACACCAAAAATCAGTTGACAGGTTATAGGCCTTTTGCTATTATATGTTTCGCACCCGCAAGAAACCGCGGTGTGCGAAATTTTTTTGAAAAAAGTTGTTGACAAGAGCACGACGAAGTGATAATCTATCAGAGTTGTCGCTCACAAGAGAAACAACAAAGAACCTTGATAATTGAATAGTGAAACAACCTTGAAAGATTCGATAAAAAAGAGATCTTTCACAAGATTAAAGTTCTCGTGCATTATTGTTCCAACTTGAGAACTCAAACCAAGTAAAGAAACGGATTCAAGGAATAAAG
>JAEEGL015476320.1_pt1 | contig 13383 bp, 10 predicted proteins | sample 9134231 | NCBI WGS metagenome assembly JAEEGL01 (sample SAMN16246548, study PRJNA631951) | gut metagenome | biome: gut microbiome; feature: rumen; material: fiber-attached | host: Bos | place: Iran: Karaj | collected 2018-10 | reverse complement strand
TAACGGATACAAGGTATATTGGGAGGATGGCGCACAGGTTACACCTCCTCACGACACAGGAATCATCTCTGAGGTTGTAGCGATCACTGACTATGCTGAGGTTAAGACCATGGCAAAGGAAGATGCTATCGCACAGGGCCTCTATATTTCCTTTGGCGAAGAGATTGACGACAAGTACATGGTTGAGCTTAAAAAGCAGATCATCCATCAGGATGTTATCGAGGAGATGGCTGATAAGTTCACTATCGTATATTCACCCTTCAACGGAACAGGTAACCTTCCTGTAAGAAGAGTTTTAAAGGAGCTTGGCTTCAAGAACGTATTCGTTGTTCCTGAGCAGGAGAAGCCTGATCCAAACTTCACAACACTGGCTTATCCTAATCCCGAGGATCCAAAGGCTTTCGAGCTCGCTCTCAAGCTTGCAAAGGAAAAGGATGCTGACATCGTTCTTGCAACCGATCCTGACGCTGACAGACTTGGTATCTATGCAAAGGATACAAAGACCGGCGAATATGTAGCATTTACAGGTAACATGTCAGGAATGCTCATTGGCGATTATATTCTCAGAGAGAGACAGGCAACAGGCAAGATGCCTGCAAATCCTGCTTTTGTTACAACCATTGTTACAACAAATATGGCTAAGGCTGTTGCTACAAAGTATGGCCTTCACTACATAGAGGTACTCACAGGCTTTAAGTATATCGGTGAGCAGATCAAGCTCTTTGAGCAGAACGGACAGTCCTACAACTATGTATTCGGTCTTGAGGAGTCCTATGGCTGCCTTGCCGGAACTCACGCAAGAGATAAGGATGCTGTCGTTGCAGTTATGATGCTCTGTGAGCTCGCTGCATTCTACAAGAAGCAGGGCAAGACTGTTTGGGATGCAATGATCGACATGTATGAGGAGTATGGCTACTACAAGGAGGGCCAGTACTCAATCACCATGAAGGGTAAAGAGGGAGCTGAGCAGATTGCAGCTCTTATGGACAGATTAAGAAGCAATCCTCCTAAGGAATTCGGAAGCTGGAAGGTAGAAGAATTCAGAGATTACAAGACCGGCAAGACTGTTGATATGGCTACCGGAAAAGAGGGAGAGACAGGACTTCCTACATCAAATGTTCTTTACTTTGCACTTGATAATGATTCCTGGTGCTGCGCAAGACCTTCAGGAACAGAGCCTAAGATCAAGTTCTACATGGGTGTAAAGGGTAAGAACCTCGAGGATGCAGCAAAGCTCCAGGATGAGCTTACAGCAGCTGTAAAGAGTATTATTGAATAATAATTTTTGAATAAAAAAGGAAAATAAAATGGGTATAAAAAATGCGGTCGGTAAAACAATAGCATATGCGAAACGCAATGGTGCTAAGGCCGCATTTTTTGCTGCCCTTGAGAGAGTAGCTGACAATTATAAGAGTAAATACAGGTACGTTCCTCTTTCGGAAGAAGTACTCGCTGAGCAGAAGCAGGAGTATAAGCTACTGGCAGAAGCAGGGAACTGCGTTAGATTCAGCATTGTGGTCCCTCTTTTTAACACACCTGAAAAGTACCTGAAGGAAATGATTGACTCTGTTGTGGCGCAGACCTATGGCAACTGGGAGCTTGTGCTCGCGGATGCATCTGCCACCGAGTCAGATATTGTAGCCGAATATGTGAAGGAAGATCCAAGGATCAGGTACTTCCACTTTGGCACCAATGAAGGAATCTCCGAAAACACTAACCGCGGGCTGAAAATAGCCACCGGGGACTACATAGGTCTTTTGGACCATGACGATCTGCTTACACCGGATGCTCTTTATGAAGTGGCTAAGGTGATAAGAAAAAGCATGAAGGTCAATAAGCTTGCGCAATATACAGGCTGTCCAATAAGAGTGATCTATTCGGATGAGGATAAATACGACGATACGAAGGGCGTTTATTATGAGCCAAATATAAAGCCCTCATTTAATATGGACTATCTTTTGTCCAACAACTATATCTGCCATTTTACAGTAATGCGCTCCGATGTAATTAAGAGACTTAAGCTTCGCAAAAAATATGACGGAGCACAGGACTATGATCTTTTCCTGAGAGCCTGTGGTGAGACCTGTCTGTCTCTGCCGTCAGCTTCGGATCAGGTCGCACACATCGGCAAGGTGCTTTATCACTGGAGATGCCACAGAGGCTCTACAGCGGCCAATCCTGCAAGCAAGTCCTATGCCTACGAGGCTGGTGCTCTTGCACTTGGCGATTTTTGCAGGGACAACCATATTGATGCGGAGGTTGAACCTCTCAAGCATCTGGGCTTTTACAGATTAAACTACAAGGGAGATTTCTTTGCAGACAGGAAAGATGTGGGCTGCATTGGCGGAAAGCTTTTGAACAAAAAAGGAGCGATCTGCGGCGGAATATATAAAAAGGACGGAACAATAGTTTATAACAATCTTCCTGAAGGATTTAGCGGAGGATTTTTGCACAGGGCTGTTCTTCAGCAGGACTGCTCTGCAGTTGATGTCAGATGCATCAGCGTTAGAAAAGAGCTTATTCCGGCCTATGAGTCTATTACTGGCACTTCTTATTCTGACAGCTTTTTTGGAAAAGGAGAAAACGACAGCTATTTTGCTGCAATGTCAGACGAAGTGATAATGGATATGAACCTCAGGTTTGGAGAAGAAGTACGAAGACACGGCCTTCGGATTGTATGGGATCCAAAGGTTGTTAAAAGGGTATGAGAATGGAAAGAGTCACGGTTGTTATTCCAAATTACAACGGCATGAAGTTTTTGCCGGATTGCCTTAGGAGCCTTAAAAAACAAACATTTAAGGATTTTTGTGTTATCATAGTTGATAATGGTTCCGCGGATGACAGCCTTTCATACCTTAAGACAAACCATCCTGAAGTAAAGGTTATTGAGCTTAATGAGAACACAGGGTTTGCCAAGGCGGCAAATGTCGGAATAGAAGCCTGCGAAACGGAATATGTATTTTTACTAAATAATGATACTATGTGCGATGAGCGGGCAATTGAAGTGCTGGTCAATGTGATGGATAAAAGACAGGATGTCTTTAGCGCGCAGGCACTTATGCTTCAGCTTAAGAAGCCTGAACTGGTAGACGATGCAGGGGATTATTATTGCGCCCTTGGCTGGGCCTTTGCTCCTTCCAAGAATCATCCGGCAGCTAAGTATACAAAGAGGCAGCTCATCACTTCTTCCTGCGCCGGTGCAGCCATCTACAGAAAGAGCATGCTTGATGAGGTGGGAGCCTTTGATCCGGCACATTTCTGCTATCTTGAGGATGTGGATCTTGGCTATAGAGCAAGGCTTTTTGGCTATAAGAATATCTCTGAGCCTTCAGCTGTAGTTTACCATGTTGGCAGTGGCAGCAGCGGATCACTGCACAACGCATTTAAGGTTGAACTTACTGCAGCCAATAATTTATACTTAATATATAAAAATATGCCTGCCTGGCAGGTAATTCTGAATCTTCCGCTGATAGTTTTGGGGATTATCATAAAACATATTTTTTATGTAAAAAAAGGGTTGGGGATAGCCCATATAAAAGGGCTTCTGAGCGGATTTTCCAAGATATTCGATAATTCAGGCATGAGGGTTTCCTTCAGGGGAAAGAAGGCTTTAAATGCCTTTAAAATGCAGCTTGAATTATGGATAAACTGCATCAGGAGAATTGGTATTGTTTAATGATAAAAGATAACCAGACACATCTTAATAGGGTGCATGTGGTTGTGGACGGGCTGATAATTGCCGGTTCATACATGCTGTCCTATTATCTTAAATTTGAATCCATATTCAGTGATAAAACACCTGTTGGACGTCTTTCGATGCAGGTCTATTTTTCTGCGCTTTATTATCTCGTGCCATCCTATCTGTTTTTGTACTATATGGTTCAGCTCTATACGTCCAGAAGGGCGCTTAGACTCTGGAACGAATTCGTCGATATAGTCCAGGCCAATATCATGGGCGTCATCGGCTTCCTGGTTCTTTTGTATATGTTAAACCAACCGGACTTTTCCAGGTCGATGATCGGTATATTCTTTGTGCTGAATATAGCACTTACCACCTTCGCGCATGGTATGCTGCGGAAAATCCTTCGATATATCAGGAAAAAAGGCTACAACATAAAACATATTTTGCTGGTCGGCTATTCCAGGGCGGCTGAGGCCTACATAAGCAGGATTCTTGAAAATCCTCAGTGGGGCTATGATATCGCAGGAGTACTCGATGATATTGTTCCTATAGGTACAAACTATCATGGAATCAAGGTTGTAGGAAAAACTGATCAGCTTGAGGACTACCTTATAAACAGCAACTATGATGAGATCACAATTACACTTCCTCTGGATGATTATGACAGACTCGAGGATCTGGTTGCGCAGTGTGAGAAGTCGGGTGTTCATACCAAGTTTATTCCTGCTTATCCTGCTCTTTTCCCCAGTAATCCTTATACTGAGGACGTTCAGGGACTTCCTGTTATCAACATCAGATACGTGCCACTTACCAATTCCTTTAATAAGCTGGCAAAAAGAACCGTCGATATAATCGGCTCCCTCATTGGAATAATAATTTCCTCGCCCGTTATGATCGCCGCAGCTATTGCTGTTAAGGCCAGCAGCAAGGGACCGATAATCTATAAGCAGGAGAGAATCGGTTTAAACGGACAGCCCTTTATGATGTACAAATTCAGATCCATGAGGGTACAGACTGAGGCCGAGGAGAAGAAAGGCTGGACAACAAAGGGAGATCCCAGAGTTACAAAGGTTGGAGCTTTCCTTAGAAAATACAGTATTGATGAGCTTCCACAGCTCTTTAACATATTTGTCGGTCAGATGAGCCTTGTGGGACCAAGACCTGAGAGACCACAGTTTGTCGAAAAATTCAAAGAGCAGATTCCCAGATATATGGTCAAGCATCAGGTTAGACCGGGACTGACCGGTTGGGCACAGATCAATGGATACAGAGGTGACACCTCCATCAGAAAGAGAATCGACTACGATATTTATTATATCGAGAACTGGACGATGGGATTTGATTTCAAGATAATTCTGGGCACTATAAGGTACGGTTTTTTTAACAAGAACGCATACTAAAAAAGATGATAAAACGCATATGCTTGTATATTTCCATTCTTTGTGGCACAATATACAAGTGTATGCGTATTTTTACGCGATTAAAAAGAAGTTTTTTGGGAGGAGAAATATAATGTCTAATCGTGATGATGAGTATTACGACAGAGAAGACAGAAGACCATCCAAAAATGATAGACGTAACGACGACTATTATGAAGATGATTATGATTATGATGATAGACCGGTGAGAAGAAGACCTTCTTCTCAGTCAGGACCATCAAGGTCTTCAACGTCCAGAAACGGATCAGGAAGGAGCGCATCTTCAAGACCGACAGGCTCAAGAAATGGCGCATCAAGAAGCGGCGCATCAAGAGCAGGTTCAGCAAGCTCAAGGAATGGTTCCGGAAGGAGCGCACAGGGAGCCAGAAAAGGCTCAGGCAGAAAAAAGGGGAAGAACCAGACCAAGGCAATAGTTCTTCTGGTAGCAGAGGTACTTGTTGCATGTATCCTTGTCTATGTTGCATATACCTTGTTCTTTAAGGTAGATGTTACCAAGGTCGGCAAGGTTAATATGGATGAGCAGGTTATCAGCCAGAGTATCAACGAAGGCGTAGCTGAAAATGTCGAGATGAAGGGCTATACAAACCTTGCATTATTTGGTGTTGATGCCCGTGACGGCGAACTTACAAAGAATACAAGATCTGACACGATCATTATCGCTTCAATCAATAATGACAACGGCGAGATCAAGCTTTGTTCCGTATATCGTGACACATATCTGAATCTTAGTAACGATTCCTATACCAAGTGTAATGCAGCTTATGCAGAAGGTGGCCCTGAACAGGCTATTTCGATGCTCAATATGAACCTTGATATGGATATAGAGAACTTCATTACAATAGGCTTCAGAGGACTTACTGATGTTGTCGATGCACTTGGCGGAGTGCCTATTGAGGTTACTGATGCTGAGATTCCTCATCTTAATAACTATCAGTCAACCATGGCTACTGAGCTTAAGCTCAATTACACACCTGTAACAAGTGCCGGACTTCAGACACTGAACGGACTTCAGGCTACAGCTTACTGCCGTATCCGTTACACTGCAGGTGATGACTTCAGACGTGCTGAGAGACAGAGAACAGTTCTTATGGCCTGCCTTGAAAGAGCTAAGACCATGAGCTATTCACAGCTTGAGGATGTAGCAAACAAGGCATTTGGAGAGACCTATACATCACTTGACCTTTCAGATATTCTTGCACTTCTTAAGAACATAGCTAACTATGAGGTTGTTGATAACAACGGATTTCCTGAGGAGAGCATGCGTAAGACAGGAACTATTGGTAAGAAGGGAAGCTGCGTTATTGCTTCAGACCTTGCTTCCAATGTTAAGTGGCTCCATCAGTTCCTTTTTGACGATGCTGAGTACGAGATTTCCAGTGATGTTCAGAAATACAGTGATAAGATTAAATCGGACACAGATCCGTATTTGAACTGATTTTTAAAGGAGGCCGGGCCTTAAGTGAGCCTCGGCCTTCTTTTTGGAATTGAGGATTTATGAAAACAGTTGATGTGATAATTCCAACCTACAAACCTGATAATTCTCTTTTCAGACTGATCGATGATCTTCAGACACAGTCTGTCAGGCCTTCGCATATTATCATAATGAACACAGAAGAGAAGTACTGGGACCAGCTTGTAGCTGACTGCCGGGAGAACCCACTTGATAAATATGACAACATAATTCTAAGGCACATTGCAAAGAGTGAGTTCGACCACGGCGAGACCAGAAATCAGGGTGTTGCTTTATCTGATGCAGATTTTTTCCTTATGATGACTCAGGATGCTGTGCCAAGGGATAAGATGCTTATAGAGAGCCTTATGAAGGTTTTTGATACAGATGTGGCAGCAGCTTATGCAAGACAATATCCTAAAACTGACTGCAATCTTGCAGAGAGATATTCCAGGAAATTCAACTATCCCAATGAGCCAATGAAGAAGACTCAGGCTGATGTAAAAAAGCTTGGAATAAAGACATATTTCTGTTCAAATGTATGTGCAATGTACAGGCGAGATGTTTATAATGTAATTGGGGGATTTACTCACAGAACCATTTTTAACGAGGATATGGTTTTTGCGGGTAACGCATGCCAGAGAGGCTATGCAATCTGTTATGTCCCCGAGGCCGGGGTAATACATTCCCACAACTACAGTATTTCGCAGCAGTTCCATCGCAACTTTGACCTTGGTGTTTCTCAGACGGATCATCCGGAAATCTTTGGCGGAATCAGTTCTGAGGCGGAAGGAAAAAAGATGGTGGGGCAGACCATTCAGCATTTCAGACACATTGGCAAGGCCTATCTTATCCCACATTATATTCTTACCTGCGGCAGCAGATGGCTTGGATATAAGCTGGGACGAAATTATAAAAAGTTACCAAAGGCTTTGGTAATTGCTTTTGCCATGAACAAGGAATATTTCCGCAGTTGAAAGGTATCTTATGGAACTTGATCTTGCAGATAATAATATTAAATTATCCGATGACATTCATTCCTGGGAGGAAGTGAATCTTTTGTATAATTCTGCCCTTAAGCAGATCAGAACAAAGATTGAGATTCTCAATGATGAGTTTCAGGAGGTTCACAGATACAATCCGATTGAGCATGTTAAGGCCAGAGCCAAAACTCCGGAGAGTATTGTAAAGAAACTCAAGAGGAATGGTTACGAGTCAACTATAGAGAATATGGTGCGCTATGTGAATGATATTGCCGGCATACGTATCATATGCTCTTTTACTTCGGATATCTATAGAATAGCTGAGATGATCAGCAATCAGAAGGATATTCAGGTCCTTACAATCAAGGACTATATCATGAATCCCAAAAGCAGCGGCTATAGAAGCTATCATATGATAGTTTCTCTTCCTGTGTACCTTTCTGACAGAATTGTTAATGTGAAGGTGGAAATTCAGATAAGAACTGTAGCCATGGATTTTTGGGCATCTCTGGAGCACAAGATTCAGTATAAGTTCGAGGGACAGGCTCCCAATCATATCAATTCAGAGCTTCACGAATGCGCCAAGATGGTGGCAGACCTTGATGCGAGAATGCTTTCTCTTAACGAGGAGATTCTGGCTATTGAGGATAGAAAATAAAAAAGGGCCATACATGAGGAGTGGGTAGACACGTTTCCGCGCCTACCCTATTATGAAAAAATCTATCTTTCATTGTTAGAAGCCGTTTGCCATCGGCTATGTTATTAATATACAAGGCAATTATGAATAAATTATGAACAAAGAATGAACAAAGGGTAAAAATGACCAATAAATATCTTTATTTGTTTGTGTTGTTGTTAAATATTCATAATAAATGTATGATGATATCGGTGAATAGTTTCAAAAAGCTATTGTTTGGGGAGGGAAAACGTGGATACATTTATGAATAAGCTGGCAGAAAAGATAGGAGCGCAGGATATCATAAGAGCCAACTCGCAGGCTGAGGCTGCTGAGGCTGAGAGAATCAGACTTGAGGCAGAGCACTACAAGGCACAGATGGAGGAACTTAAGCAGAACGCTGAGGACTTCAAGAAAAATGCCGAGGACTTCAGACAGACTGCAGAAGAATATAAGCAGCACCTTGATGAGATGATCGAGGATGCAAAAGAGTACAAGGAGAGCCTGGAGCTTTTAAGAACTGAGTATAAGCAAAATCACGAAAAGCTTGAGGCCAGCGATTCACGTATACACGACATCGGCGTTCAGGTTTACAGAAATGTAGAGGCTGTTGTCGAGAAAAACCAGGAGAAGACAAAGGATGAATTCAAGGAAGTCGGAAGACGCCTTGAGGCTATTCAGATTGCGATCGAGACCAAGAACAGTGCGGTCGTGCCCCTGGTGATCGTGACAATGCTTTTGGCAGGAGCAGATCTTGTCATAAATATCCTAAGACTTTTAGGGATTATCTGATATAAATAGAAAGATTATTAAGTTATGGGTTCACACAATACAGTTTTTTATAGGAAGATCAGAATCTGGTTTTTACATTCTGTATTAATCGTAATAACCGCTTGGATTCTGTTCATGCCAACCTTTGTTAAATTTGAAAAGGGCGGTTACAACATTTTTACCGTAAAACTAAATAGCAAAGAAGTAGGAGTAGTAGCGTCAAAGCAGGATGCTTATGAAGCCTACAGAAGTGCAAGAAGGCAGATTGCAAAGGGAAGCGATGAGCTGACTCTGGCAACCTCTGACCTTAGTATAGAAGGAAGCAATGTTCTCTGGGCGACAGTGGATTCTCCATCTGTGGTGACCAGAAATATGGTATCTGTAATTAATGCCAACAAGAAGAGTACACTTAACAGGGCGTACTCTCTCAAGATAAATGAGTTTGCTGTTAACCTTGCCAGCATTGGTGAGGTTATGGAGCTGCTTGAAACAGCGCTTTCCCGCTATGATACTGAGGATAAATATGGAGTATCTCTTGTACTTGATCCATCACGAGAGGTAAATGTCCTGACTCCCCAGGTGTTCAGCAGGGAAGAAGTAAAAAAAGAAGAAGAGATCGCGCTTACAAGCATGCCTGAGGCTGGCTTTTTTGAAACAGTATCAAATATTGTAAATGAGGCTACTCCTATTGCTTATGACAAGGATTTTTCTGATTATGAGCTGGGGCTTGTTAACATCGATTTTGCTGATAAGGTTGAGATAGTTGAAAGTTATCTTCCTGATGAAGAACTTACAGATCTTTCCGTGGCCATCGATGATGTGACAAAGGACAAGGAAACTAACCAGATCTACGAGGTAAAATCAGGTGATACACTGAGCACAATCGCTCTTATGTATGACTTGACAGTCGCTGATCTTATCGCGATGAATGAATCTCTTGAGGACGAATTTACCAGAATCAGGCCTGAGGATGAACTTATAGTAACTGTTCCCGAGCCTGAGCTGTCTGTAAAATATACAATTCAGGATTATTACGAAGAAGATTACGAGGCTGAGGTTGAGTACGTTTACAATGACAAATGGTACACAACTCAGACCAAGGTACTTCAGGAACCTTCTGCCGGACACAGAAAGGTGGTTGCTCTTGTAAGCTATACCGACAATTCTGAAGATGGCAGAGAGATTGAAAAAGAAGAGGTTACCTATCAGGCAGTTCCTAAGATTGTTGAAAAAGGAACCATAGTTCCGCCTACATATATCAAGCCTATTTCCGGCGGACGTCTCACTTCCGGATTTGGCAGAAGAAACGCTCCAAAGAAGGGTGCAAGCACCTATCACAAAGGTGTTGACTGGGCTGTTCCGGTTGGTACAGCGGTTATGGCATCTTCGTCCGGTGTTGTTACCAGAGCCGGATGGGGAAGCGGATACGGATATTGCGTATATATCAAGCATGCTGATGGCAGGGAGACAAGATACGGACATCTTTCAAAGGTGCTGGTGTCTGTTGGACAGAAGGTTTCACAGGGACAGAAAATAGCGCTTTCCGGAAATACGGGTGTTTCCACCGGACCGCATCTTCACTTTGAAATTCTGATAAACGGATCGCAGGTAAACCCGCTTAACTACTTGAACTAAGGTTTGTTAAGCAGTTGGGTTTTTGACACTGTCAAATAAATATGATATAAATATTACTTGTCGGATTATGTAATTTTAACAATAATTCAGTGGAATTTCTATGCAATCGGCACAAATAACTGTGATCCGGTGCTTATGAGGACTCATATGGATAAATATGTAATTAAAGGCGGGATTCCGTTAGTAGGAGAGGTTGAGATTGGTGGTGCCAAGAATGCGGCACTTGCTATACTTGCTGCAGCAATCATGACTGATGAGACCGTCTATATAGATAATGTGCCTGACGTATATGATACCAATGCAATGCTTCAGGCTATGAGAAGTTCGGGAGTTCATGTTGAGAGAACCGGCAGACATTCTGTTAAGATAAATGCTTCTCAGATCTGTGATTATACTTTTGATAACGATGATATTAAGAAAATAAGGGCTTCTTATTACTTCCTTGGAGCTCTGTTGGGCAAATACAAGCAGGGAGTCGTTGTTCTTCCCGGCGGATGCAGTATAGGCCTTCGCCCTATCGATCAGCATATTAAGGGCTTCACAGCTCTTGGAGCCAAGGTTACTACCGGCTACGGAGTTATCGATGCCAAAGCTGAAGCGTTAGTCGGCAATCATATTTATCTCGACGTAGTAAGCGTAGGTGCTACTATCAATATCATGATGGCTGCGAGTATGGCTGAAGGCAAGACTATTATTGAGAATGCAGCCAAGGAACCACATGTAGTAGATATTGCGAACTTCCTTAACAGTATGGGCGCCAATATCAAGGGCGCCGGTACTGATGTTATCAGGATCAGAGGCGTAGAAAAGCTTCACGGCACAGAATATACAATTATCCCTGATCAGATTGAGGCCGGAACATTTATGCTGGCAGCTGCTGCTACCAAAGGGGATATTACAATCAAGAATGTCATTCCCAAGCATTTAGAGTCCATTAGTGCCAAGCTTATCGAGATGGGATGCCAGATTCACGAGTCTGATGACGCAGTAAGAGTAGTAGCAACCAAGAGACTTCAGAACACTCATGTTAAGACCTTGCCTTATCCGGGATATCCTACAGATATGCAGCCACAGATCACTGTGGCTCTGGGACTTTCCAGCGGTATAAGTATTGTCACAGAAAGCATTTTTGAGAACAGATTCAAATATGTTGATGAGCTTACCAGAATGGGAGCCAGCATCAAGGTTGAGGGAAGCACAGCGATCATTGAAGGCGTGGATAAGTACACCGGAGCAACTGTTTCAGCACCTGACCTTCGTGCCGGAGCTGCTCTTGTTATAGCAGCGCTTACTGCAGAGGGCTATTCAACTGTAGAGGACATCAAATATATCGAAAGAGGCTATGAGGACTTTGACGAAAAGCTCAGAGAACTGGGAGCTCAGATAGAAAAGGTAGATGACGATAGAGATATAACCAAGTTTAAAATGAAACATGCATAAGTGATCATCACTTATGCATGTTTTTTCATATTCAATAATTTAATTTATTGTGCCGGGGGAGTTAAATGATCGATTGTATATAAACTCCGGGACATTTTGTAAGGTCGATATAATCATCCCCTACCTTAATGGTAGGCTTGGAGAGATGTGTCTTGTTGATAAAGATAATCTCACCAATCTCGCCTGTGTTGAGCTTTACTCTGTTTTGCAGATAAGTGTTGACTATGTTCTGCAAAAATACAAGGATTATTTCCGGGTCATATTTCTGGAAGCCCTCTTCTTCAAACATTGATATGGCAATGAACGGACAGAGAGGACCGCGGTAATGTCTTGCGCTGGTCATTGCATCGTAAACATCGGCGATTGCAACAGCTTTAGCAAATTTATCTATCTGTGGTCCTTTGATCTTAAGAGGATATCCTGTACCATCACATCGTTCGTGGTGCATGACAGCAGCATTCCTTACATGTGTGCTTACGTTTAGTGAACGTAGTATTTCATATCCCCTCTGAGGATGAGTTTTGACCAGGGTGTATTCATCGGAAGTGAGTTTGCCGGGCTTTGTGATTATGGAATCAGGAATCATGATCTTGCCGATATCATGGAAAAGACCTGCCTGTGTTGCTATCTCCAGCTCGTGATCGTCCCATTTCAGCCACTGCCCAAGGATATTTGTGATAAGAGCCACATTTATGCAGTGGGTATAGGTTGCATCGTCATACATTCGAAGGTTATGAAGCATGTCGAAGATGTTTGAGGATGACTTGCCCTTTTTGAGAAGACTGAAAACGGGAGCCATAATATTGTCCATATTAAAATCAGCATTGTTGTTGATCAGATCGTTAATCTCATGCTCAAATCTTACGGCACATTCTTCAAAATCAGCTTTAAAAGCCTTGAATTCTTCAGACTGTCTGAGGCGTTCTGAATAGGACAGCTCTTCTCCGGGAACCGGACCTTCTGCATAGGATTCATCGGCCTTGTCTTCCACCAATACATCGATTATAGAATAAAAAGCCAATCTTGCAATAGTCTTATCCTCAAGAATGGTTCCCTTATCCAGAAGCTTTATATATGAATCATATGTATAGACATCATTGGCAAGCACCATGCCCGGTGTAAGCCTTCTTGTCGCTACTCTCCTCATGTATGCCTCGCTTAAAACACTAGTGCTACTGTCACCAAATAAGTCGACTTTATTACTTGTCTAAATTGCCATCTGCTGCGTTGTCGTCAATCGCCGTACCGCCCGGTACGACTCATTCCTCCGCCTTGCAGAATGACAATTTATCCTGCGTAAAAAGTCG
>JAEEGL013594719.1_pt1 | contig 13383 bp, 7 predicted proteins | sample 9134231 | NCBI WGS metagenome assembly JAEEGL01 (sample SAMN16246548, study PRJNA631951) | gut metagenome | biome: gut microbiome; feature: rumen; material: fiber-attached | host: Bos | place: Iran: Karaj | collected 2018-10 | reverse complement strand
GCCATGCGCTCGGGCTCCCAGCCGGGGAAAGTCATGTGGTATTTCTCGGTGAAGCTCATGACGTAGTCGGCCATTTCCTTCGGATCGTCCTGGATCATGTCCTTCTGGTAATACAGCGCCGTCGAGCCGTCGCCCACGGGGTGGAACAGATCGCTGCGCGTCCAGTCGAAGATGGGCATGAAGTTGTAGCAGATGACCTTTACGCCGAAGGGCGCCAGGTTGCGGATGGTCTGGATATAGTTGTCGATATACTGATCGCGGGTCGGCAGACCGATCTTGATGTCGTCATGGACGTTGACGGACTCCACCACGTCGGCGTTGAAGCCGGCGGCTTTGATCTGACTGACGACGGCTTCGATTTCCTCCGGCTGCCAGACATCGCCGGGCATCTTGTCATGCAGCGCCCAGACGATCGTGCTTACCCCGGGAATCTGCCGGATATCACTGAGAGAGATTTTGTCGTTGCCTTCGCCGTACCAGCGAAAGCCCATTTGCATCGGCATGTGCGGTCCCTCCTGTTGTTTTGTGATCTTATTTTAGCATTTGCCGTCCGGGAAAAGAATTGCGATACTTGTTGCAAAGATTACCAAACTTGCTGTATACTTTCTTCGGGGGGGGGGACTGCCATGAAGAAAAAGCTGCGCAGCGAGTTCAACAGCCGCCAGTATATGCTGGCCCGGGACTTTGAGGTATATTATTACAGCGATCTGCACTTTTCCTCGGTCGGCAGACACAGCCACGACTATACCGAGGTCTACCTCTTCTGCGAGGGGCGGGTGGACATGGAGATCGAGGGGAGAAGCCACCGCCTGCGGCCGGGCGACGTGCTGGTGCTGCCGCCGGGAACGCAGCACCGGGCGGCCGTCCGGGGCGACGAGATCCCGTACCGTCGCTTCGTTTTCTGGCTCAGCAGGGATTTCTGCGAGACCCTGCGCGCGGAGTCGCCGGACTATCTGTTCCTCTTTGACCGCGCCCGCGAAAAAAAGGATTATGTGTATCCGACCGATCCCCTGGAATTCAACAGCCTGCGCGGCAGACTGTTCGAGCTGCTCGAGGAGCTGCATACCGACCGCTTCGGCCGCGACGCGCAGATCGGGCTGCTGGTGCGCACGCTGCTGCTGTCGCTCAGCCGCATGGTCTGTCAGAGGGTCAGCCGGAGCGCAAAGCAGGAAAAGCGCGCCGGGTATCAGCTCATCACAGACTATATCCACGAAAACCTGGGCGGCGATCTCAGCCTGGACGCCCTGAGCCGTGAGCTGTTTTTGAGCAAATACTATATCTCCCACCTTTTCCAGGAGAATACCGGCCTGTCGGTGCACCAGTACATCACCAAAAAGCGGCTGGCGGCCTGTACCGACGCCATGCAGAGCGGGCAGCACATCAACGAGATCTATACGCAGCTCGGTTTTCTGAACTATTCCAGCTTTTACCGGGCCTTCCTGAAGGAATACGGATGCCCGCCCAGCGTATGGCTGCGTGAGCGCACGGCCTCCGCCGCGGCGGAAACGCGCTGAAGCGAAGAAAAAAGATCCTTCTGCCAGTGTGGCAGAAGGATCTTTGAATAAAGAATCATCTTGTGCTGCCGCCCCAGATGGGCGTGGTTTTCACATAGGTCCAGCAGAAGGGAATATCGAGGGACTCGATCCGTTTTGAGAGAATGGAGGCCGCCAGACGGCCGATCTCAATGCTGGGGATCTGTGCGGTCGTCAGGCGGGGCGTGACCACCGAGGCTTCCAGCGAGCCGTCGAAGCCCGTGACCATCACGTCCTCGGGAATGGACAGGCCTTTCCTCTTCAGCGCCGTCATCAGATGGATGGCCAGATAGTCGTTGGCACAGGCAAAGGCGTCCGGCAAGCGCGGCATAGCGGCGAGCTTTCCGAGCAGCCACTCGGTGTCGCCATAGGCGTCGCTGTCCTTGTCGAGGATGCACAGCTCGCGGTTCATCGACAGCCCGGCCTCGCTGAGCGCCGTGCAGCAGCCGGCCCAGCGTTCATAAAAGCTGTTGCAGTGCTCAATATCTCCCACAAAGCCGATCCGGCGTGCACCCGCATCGATCATGCGCCTGACCAGGAGCATTTCGCTGGCGGCGTTTTCCATGGAGACGTAGTCGCAGCAGATCAATTCCCTGCCTGCGCCGGCATAACCGTCCACGAAAACCGTCGGCTTCCCCAGGGAGCAGATCATATCCAGATACTGACGGTCAAACAGTTCAATCCCGAGGATGCCTGCGGTCTCCCCCAGCTTGAAATGGGGCGGAAGCGCTTTGCCTGCGATCTCCTCCGGAGATATTTCGTAGATTTTCATGGTATAGCCTGCTCGGGAGATCTGATCGGTGAAGCTTGTGATAAAATATGCGCCGAAATTGTGGCTCAGAAGCTTGTGCTGCGTCAGAAGCGCAATGTTTCCGCCCTTCGCGGCCGCCCGGGGCTTGCTCTCCTCGGGGACCGGATAATAGCCGAGCTCCTGAGCCTTGCTGAAGACCAGCTTTCTGGTAGCCGCCGGCACAGACCCGCGACCATTGAAGATCTTGGAGACCGTGTTGCGCGACAAGCCGCACGCATCGGCAATATCCTGCATCGTAACCCTTTTCAGCGCCATAGTACTCCTTTTTGACACGGTTCCTGTCCAATTTTATACTTTTAAACAATTATAGCACGGGAGATTGAGGAAAGCAACATTTACAAAACGTAAACAAACAATGACACTTTTGTGGATTTTATACAGAAAGACAGCTGTTATCCCGCGAGAAGAAGAGAAAAAATAAAACGATTGCACAAAAATGTTGACACAAAGTAAAGCGTGCTCTATAATTATTCTGTATAATAGTTTACATTTTGCACATTTTTTCGTTTTGCGCGGATACTCCGCGCGGAACGGACAGTTCAAAGCGAGGAGGGTCTCGTTATGAAACACACAAAAAAGCTGATTGCAGTCGTTCTTCTGCTCTCGCTCCTGCTTTGCAGCTGCGGCATGCCTGCGCCGCAGACGGAAGCGATCGAGATCGAGACGGAGCCGGAACGGCCGGTCATCACGATGGCGGAGCCTGCGCCGGCGCAGCCGGAAGTGCAGACCGTGACCACGGTCAACTATGCGCCGCAGCGGCTGTCGACTTCCGGCAGCAAACCGGAGCCGACCGTCGTTCAGACCGACATGTTTAACGCCAAGTTTGAAGGCAGCAGCGTCGCGGGTAAAGGCGAGGCTGTCGACGGCGTATACCGCTTCACCGCCACCGAGACGGACGGGGAAGCCTGGCATGTCAAGCTGGAGTGCAACTATCCCACCGTCGCGGGCCGCGACTACCGCGTGACCTACCGCTTCAGCTCCGACGTGGCCGGCCGCGTCAAGTTCGGCGACTTCCAGGAGTTTGAGATCAAAGAGGGCGACAACAGCGTCACCGGCATGATGATCGCCAGCGGCGGCACGAGCTATCTTGACCTGCAGCTGGGCATGCTCCCTCCCTTCACGATCGATTTTGATGAGATCGAGGTCGAGGAGTTCGCGGACGAGGTCGACTATGAAGACGCCCTCGAAGCGCCCATCAACTTCGGCAAGGAAACGGTCGTCTACGAGAAGCACGACCAGGGCTACGCACCCGTTCTGGAGCGCGGCAGCGGCGAAGTGACCATCAACTACCTCGCCACCGCCTGGGACGCCGGCGTGTGGAAGTCCAGACTCTATATCAAGACCGGCATGATCCCGCAGAAGGGCGCGCGCTACCGCGTCACGGCCGACGTGGAATGCGACGGGGATATGCCCTTTGAGCTGCTCTTCAACGACGGCGACGTCGAGAAGGGCTACGGCGCCCTGTACGGCCAAAGCGTGACGGCCGGCGAGCCGAAGACCTGCGAGGCCGTCATCATGGGCAACGTCGAGGGCGAGCAGCTCGTGCTGCAGTTCTCCCTCGGCATGGTGCCTGAAGGATCCAAGGTCAAGATCAGCAACCTCCGCATCGAAGAGGTCCTGGACCACTACACCGATCAGCTGCCCTACAATTTTGCGCTGGACAAGAGCGTGGATACCGGCCGGATCCTGACCGCCGCGATCCCCACGTCCTTCAAAAACGTCCCGCTGACGAAGTTCTCCTACGCGGGCACCGATACGGTCTATGAAGGCCACGACGACGGCTACGTCGTCAGCCTCGAGGAAGGCGCCTCCAGCGCGACGCTGAAGATCACCCAGGCGCCGGCCGACGCGGGCGAGCGCGGCGTGTGGAAGGCAAAGCTCTATGCCGCCACCGGCCTGACGCTGGAGGCCGGCACGACCTACCGCGTCAAATTCGACCTGGCCTCCACCGGCGATCAGGCCGAGTACGAGGCCTGCTTCGACGGCGACTATGAAAACGCCTACGGCGCGCTCTATGGCCGCAGCCTGACGGCGGGCGGCACCGACAGCATCGACTTCATCCTTACGCCGGACGTGAGCCACGGCCCGCTGACGATCCGCCTGCAGATGGGCAAGACGGATACGGCCGCCGGCAACACGGTCACGCTGAGCAATCTCAGCGTGGAAAAACTTGAGCCGCAGTACAAGACGATCGGCGAGGTCGCCCTCAGCACCGACGGCAGCGGCAACGTCAGCGAAGAGCACAGCGACGGGGTCGAGCAGACGCTCACGGCCTCCGGCAGCTCGGCGGCGCTGAACGTCACCCAGGCGCGCACGGACGGCGGCGTCTGGAGCTCCAAGTTGATCATCCGCACCGGCGTGACGCCGGAAGCCGGAAAGAAATATCAGTTCAGCGCGAAGGTCGACGCCACCGCCGATACGGGCGACTTTGAGATCCTGTATCAGAACGCGGCCGCCTCTGAGCTTTACGGCGGACAGTGGGGCCTGAACGGCTCGGGCGAATACAGCTCTGAGTTTACCGCTCCGGATTCCGGCTGCGGTGAACTGGTGCTGGTCTTCCAGCTCGGCAACAGCGCGGCGAACAACACCTTCACCGTCAGCGATCTGAAGCTGTGCGAGGTCAGCGAGGAAGAAGCCTCCTCCAACCTCTCCGGCCTCGCGTATCCGGAGTCCGTTCCGGGCAGCACGGTTAACAATTCCTTCTCGCTGACCGTTCCCGAAGGGGCCGACGCAGCGCTGACCGGCAACGGTACGAGCGCCACCGTGACCGTCAACACGGCGGGCGGCGGCATCGTGCTCTGCGCCGCGACGGGCGTGCAGCTCGAGGCGGGCAAGACCTACCAGATCGATATGAACGTGGAAGGCGGCGACTGGGACGTCTGCTATGCGCGCGAGGGCGGCGGAGACTACGAGTACAGCGATTCCGGCACCCTGATCTGGGACAGCCCGTTTACGGTCAGAAATATCTGCAAGCCGACCGCGACCGGCAAGCTGAACATCCTGCTCAAGTTTGACCGCGTGGCGGCAGGCAGCAGCATCACCGTCAAGGACATCACGGTTTCCGAAGAAACGGATACCGTTCTGAGTTACAATCTGGGCGCATGGGTCGAGAACAATATTGCCGACTCCGGAACGGAGGCGACGATCGCCCCGGGCGCTACCGGCGCGACGGCCACGATCGTGAACCGCGGCGCAGGTGTGGACTGGCAGCTCAAGATGTATACCAAGCCCGAAGTGACGCTGGAACCGGGCAGCACCTACCGGATCGTCGCGAACGTTGAGGGCGCGAAAGACTGCTTCGTCCACTTCAAGGACGGAAGCGGCGTGGCCGGATGGGATGAAACGTTCTATGGCGACACCGGCCGCATCACGTCGGACGACAAGCAGGAGATCAGAAGCAAGGATTTTGAAGGTCAGAACGGCATGGTGGAGATCGTGACGCTGATCGGCGCCCGCCAGGTCGGCGACCAGGTAACGATCAGCGATATCCGTGTGATAAAACTCGGCGGCTCCTTCACACCGGTCAGCATGTCCGGCTTCGGCTACCCGCAGACGTCTGCGGAGAGCACGAAATACAACTCCTTCTCCCTGACTCCCGAAGATGCGGGCGCGTCTTTGACGGGCAATGGCAAGAGCGCCACCGTTACGATCAACACGCCTGCGTCCGGTATCGTCCTCTGCGCCGCAACGGGCGTCGCGCTGGAAGCCGGCAATACCTATCAGGTTGACATGAATGTTGACGGCGGCGATTGGGACGTCTGCTACGCGCGCGAGGGCGGCGGAGACTACGAATACAGCGACCAGGGCTCCCTGGTCTGGGACGGCCCGGTCACGGTCAGAAATATCATCAATGCGACGACAAGCGGCAATTTGAACATCCTGCTCAAGTTCGACCGCGTGGCGGCGGGCAAGAGCGTCACCGTCAGAGACATTTCCGTCGTCAAGCTCGGCGCGAAGACTCTGGGCGAGAATCTGCTGACCGATCCGCTGACCGCCGGCGACCGCGGCAACGTCAACTTCTGGGCGCATGAAGACTATGCGGCAGCGCTCTCCGGCGACGGCAGCTCCGCGAGCCTTGAGATCTCCAAGACGCCCGACAACGGGGAAGCCTGGAAGGTCAAGCTCTTTATTGAGACCGGCATCGCCCTCGAGGCCGGCAAGCACTACCGCGTCAGCGCCGATGTGAGCGCGAGCGCGGAGACCGATTATGAGATCTGCTACAATAACGGCGCCGTGGAGAAGGGCGTTGGCGCGCTCTACGGCCAGCACGCCTCGTCTGCGGCCACGACGGCGGTCTTTGAGGGCACGCCGGAGGAAGCCGCGACCCTGACCCTGCAGTTCAACCTCGGCTGGGCGACCGCTCCCTGCACCGTCACGGTCAGCAACGTGAAGGTCGAGGAGATGGCCGAAGGCGAAGGCGAGAGCGTCCTGCCCTCCTTCAGCTACGACAGCGTGGGCAGCTTCAGCTACAATGCCGACGACGGCTACATCGTCGCGCTCAACAAGGCGGAAAGCTCCGCCGAGTTCCAGATCATCCAGGCTCCGGCCGAGCGCAATCCCTGGAACGTCAAGCTCAACGTCCGCACCGGCTTCACGCCCGAGAAGGACAAGGGCTACCGCGTCAGCTTCGACATCAACGCTGCCAAACCGCAGGGAACCTTTGAGGTCTTCTTCGACGGCTCCTCCGAAGGCGCTTACGGCCAGTTCTTCGGCCCGGCCCTGGCGGGCGGCAAGACGAGCTTCTCGCAGATCATCTATCCCGGTCCGAGCAAGGGTGAGCTGGTCCTGCAGCTGCGCTGCGGCAAGACCGACGGCACCGACGGCAACACCTACACCGTCAGCAATGTGAAGATCGAAGAGGTCAGCTTCAATTACGTCCAGACCCCGGAGACCAAGGAGGTCACCAGGCTCGACAAGCAGCCCAACTACATCGAGCAGCTGGAAAAGACGCCCGACCGCGCCACGGTCCGCATCGAAAAGACCCCGGCGGAAGGGAAGGAACCCTGGAAGTCCAAGCTCTTCGTCGAGACCGGCGTGACGCTCAAGGCCGGGCAGAAGTACCGCATCAGCATGGACGTCAAGTCCATCATCCCCGCGCCCTTTGAGGTCTGCTTTAACAACGGCGGCGAGGAGAAGGGGCTCGGCGCGATCTTCGGCCTGATCTCTACGCCTTCCGGACAGTACGTCGAATACGTCACCTATCCCAAGCAGGACACAGAGCTTGTGATCCAGCTCTCGCTCGGCAACTGCTCCGCCCCGAACAGCATCATCCTCAGCGACGTTCAGGTCGAAAAGGCCGGCACGATCATCCCGGTCTCCGACACGATCTATACCTTCTGATCTTTAGAGAAGATCGACCGGATCATCAGAGAAGAAAGGCGTGATTTCCATGTTTAAAAGACAGTCTTTGATCGCATTGCTCCTGATCCTGGCGCTGCTTCTGTCTGCCTGCGGCTCGGCGGCGGCTCCCGCGGCCGAGGTCGCGGAAGAGCAGCCCGTGCCCGCTGAGGAAAGCAGCTATGAAAAGCTCCCGGACGAGGCCTATGAGGCAGTCCCGTACAATCTGTTCCCTGCGCCGGACGGCGGCTACGTGGGCGACGTGATGCCCTTCGTGACCGGCGACGGCACGCTGGAGCTCTACTATCTGTTCGATACCGACAACAACGGCCAGGGCTATCACCCGATCTACAAGTACTCCACAAAGGATTTCTGCGGCTACGAAGACCACGGCCTGATGCTCAATTTCGGCCAGATGTCCGATCCCGACCCCGCGCTGGGCACCGGCTCCGTCATGCAGGATCCGGACGGCCTGTACCATCTGTTCTACACCGGCCATACCAGTCTGGGCAACGGCGGCCAGGGCACGGAGTGCGTGATGCACGCCACCAGCACCGACCGTGAAAACTGGGTCAAGGACGGCGTCCTCTTCAACGCGCCCGAGGGCTATTCCTCCGTGGACTTCCGCGACCCCGAGGTCTTCTGGGTCGAGAGGGATCAGTGCTACTGGCTGCTGATCGCAGCCCGCGAGAACACGCTGGGCGGCGTGGTCGTCAAGTACACCTCCACCGATCTGAAGAACTGGGAATTCATCGGACCGATCTTCGCGCCGCTGGCGCAGTTCATGTGCGAGTGCCCCGACCTCTTCTGCATCGGCGACACCTGGTACCTCACCTACAGCTGGGACTGCGTGACCTACTACGCGATGAGCGACTCCATGGACGGTCCCTTCGTTCCCCCGAGAGACAATATCCTCGACGGCAAGGGCCTTGCCGACGGCAACGGCTTCATCTTCTATGCGGCCAAGACCGCGGAGATCGACGGCAATACCTACCTCTGCGGCTGGCTCGGCCGCGCCGGCATGACTTCGGACTCCGGCTTCTATCAGTGGGCCGGCAGCGTGCTGAACCACCAGCTTGTCCAGCGCGAGGACAAGACTCTCGGCGTGAAGGCGCCCGAGACCTATGACGATTACTTCACCATCGATAAGATCGTTCCCGCCGTGCCCCTGACGGACGGCGTCAGCATCAACGGCAGCAACATCTCCCTCACGGCGGAAGAAGACGCCTACGCCCTGGCCGACATGGGCACCCGTCCCGCGACCATGACGCTCGAGTGCGACGTGACGCTGGACGAAGAAGGCTGCGCGGGCTTTGCCTTCGGCGGCAGCGATAAGGACGAGACCTTCACCGCGCTCTGCCTGGACGCCAGACAGGGACTGCTGCACTACGAGGGCTACGAGATCCCCGACCTCCGGACCTACGACCCCATGGCGGTCACCAAGTTCGACTTCACCAAGAGCAGCACGCACCACGTCAAGCTTGTCTGCGAGAACGAGATCGTCGTTCTGTACGTCGACGACGTGAAGGCGCTCAGCTCCCGCATCACCCACTCCGTCGACGGCGCGCACATTGCCGTGTTTGCCGACGGCTGCAGCGCGGAGTTCAGCAACATCAGCATGCAGATCCCCGGCTGAGCCGCGCGATCATCCACGACGAAATCTTCTCCGGCCGAAAAAACAACCCCCCGGGGGGCTTCCGCAGCACAGATTTTTCTGCTATGATCTGATCAGATCAGATGCCGAAGCGGCCGCCGGATCTCACCTCGATCCCTGTGCCTCGATCACCTCCCGGCACAAGGCGGCCGAACCACTCTCTCACCATATGACAGCCCTCCGAGCCGGTCACTCGGAGGGCTGTCATATTATGTCCGGGGGAGGCCTGATTTGCTCTTTTCCCCACTTCGGATCCATGCTATAATGGATTGCAGAAGCAAACTGACGGCTCCGGCAAGAGAAACAGAAACTGAAACAGAAAGGCGTTACCAATGGCTGATAGTTTATATTACGAGATCCTCCGGGAGGGCCTGCCCGGGGATCTGATCATCCAAAAGCTGATCCACGGCGTCTCCTGGACGGCGGCCGTTCTCAGCGACGGCAGCGTAGGCGTCGCGATGCACACGACGGGGGAGACCGTGCCGCGGTTGTTCGACACCCTGGTCGGCCGTCCGTTAAAGGAGGCCGGACAGGCGCTGATGAGCTGGAACATGGAGGAGGCCACGGAGGCGCTCGCCGCCGTCAATGCCTTCTATAACCGCCCGGACTGCGGCTATGTCAGCGAGGTCAAAACGCTCGACGGCGTCGATCTGCGCGGCAGGACGGTCGGCATGGTCGGCATGATGATCGGCCATAGCAACATGACGGCAGAGGACTTCGCCTGCAGCAGACAGATGTACATCATGGACCGCGAGGAAAAGCCAGGCGCGCTGCCAGACAGCGCCTGCGAGTTTTATTTGCCGCTGTGTGATCTGGTGATCATCACCGGCAGCGCCGCCATCAACAAGACGATGCCGCGCCTGCTGGAACTGAGCCGGAACGCACAGGTGATCCTGACCGGGCCGAGCGTCAGCTGCTGCCCGGCGCTGCTGGGCCTGGGGATCGACCGCATGCACGGCCGCGCGATCACGCAGCCGGAGGCGATGCTGCGCGCCATCGTGGAAAAACGCACCTCGGTCAACGCCTATTCCTTGTCATATCTGGTGGACAAAAGATAAAAGCACGGTCCGGCTCTTGACAAACAGGGCAAAAGGGCGTATTCTCAAAACATGAACATATGAACTACTGTTCAAATAAAAATGCGTATGATCCCGGTCATACGCATTTTTTGAGGTGAGCATATGACGAAAAAACAAAAAAAGATGCTTTGGCGCATCCTGATCGCGGCCGCGCTGATGATTGCCCTGCATGTTGCGGTCAAAGCCCTGGGAGACAAGGTGCATGAGCCGGTTTGGCTTTTCCTGTATCTGATCCCGTATCTGACGGTGGGCTGGGATATCCTGCTCAAGGCAGGGAAGGGCATTAAAAACCGGCAGGTTTTTGATGAAAACTTCCTGATGGCCGTGGCCACGATCGGCGCGATCGCCATCGCGCTCATCAACAGGAGCGGGGACTATACCGAGGCTATCGCAGTCATGCTCTTCTATCAGGTGGGCGAGCTGTTCCAGAGCTATGCCGTGGGAAAGAGCCGCAAAAATATCAGCGCCCTGATGGATATCCGCCCGGACTATGCCAACGTCGAGCGGGACGGAGAGCTGGAGCAGCTTGACCCGGATGAAGTGAAGATCGGCTCGGTGATCGTGGTCCGCCCCGGAGAGAAGATCCCCATCGACGGCGTGGTGATCGAGGGCGTCAGCACCCTGGACACGAGTGCCCTTACGGGTGAGAGCGTTCCCCGCGAGGTGCGCGCTGACGACGAGGTCATCAGCGGCTGCATCAATCTCAGCGGCCTTCTCCGCCTGCGCACCACGAAGGAATTCGGCGAATCCACCGTTTCCAGGATCCTGGACATGGTGGAAAACGCCACCTCCAAAAAATCCCGTTCCGAGGCCTTCATCTCCCGCTTCGCGCGGATCTATACCCCGGCGGTCTGTCTCTGCGCGCTGGCGCTGGCGATCCTGCCGCCGTTGTTCTTCCTCCTGCGCGGCCAGAGCCCGGATTGGGGCGACTGGGTCTACCGGGCGCTGACCTTCCTGGTGATCTCCTGCCCCTGCGCGCTGGTGATCTCGATCCCCCTGAGCTTCTTTGCCGGGATCGGCGGTGCCAGCCGCGAGGGCGTGCTTGTCAAAGGCTCGAACTATCTGGAGGCCCTTTCCAAGACCCGGGTAGTTGCTTTTGACAAGACCGGGACGATGACCAAGGGCGTCTTTGAGGTCAGCGGCATCCACCACAGCAGTATGGATAACGATCAGCTCCTGGAAACCGCCGCCCATGCGGAGCTGTTTTCCACGCACCCGATCGCCTTAAGCATCCGCAGGGCCTGGCTGGAGGGAGCGGTCTTCCGGGACGACGGCGAGCCCGCCGGGAAACGGGCAGACTGTTCCGCCCGGCGGCTGGATGAGGAGCGCGTATCCGATGTGATGGAGATCGGCGGCAACGGCATCACCGCCCGGATCGACGGGAAACAGGTCGCCGTGGGCAATACCAGGCTGATGAGCAGCCTGGGGATCGCCTGGCACGACTGCCATCACGTGGGCACCGTGGTCCACGTGGCCATTGACGGCGCCTACGCCGGGCATCTGCTGATCTCCGACGTCATCAAGCCCACCGCAAAGGAAGCGATCCGTGCCCTGCACAGCGCGGGCGTCACAAAGACGGTCATGCTCACCGGCGACGCCAAAGCAGTCGGGGAAGCGGTGGCCAAAGAGATCGGGATCGACGAGGTACAGGCCGAGCTTCTGCCAGGCGACAAGGTGGCCGCGGTGGAGAAGATGCTGGCCCGGAAGCCGGAGCACAGCGTGCTGGCCTTTGTGGGCGACGGCATCAACGACGCCCCGGTACTGACGCGCGCCGACGTCGGCGTCGCCATGGGCGCCCTCGGCTCCGACGCCGCGATCGAAGCGGCGGACGTGGTGCTGATGGACGACGATCCGAAAAAGATCGCGCTGGCCGTGCGCATCGCGAAAAAGTGCATGCGCATCGTGTACGAGAACATCTGGTTTGCCATCGGCGTGAAGCTCGTTTGCCTGGCGCTGGGCGCGGCGGGAATCGCCAACATGTGGCTGGCGATTTTCGCGGACGTGGGCGTGATGGTGCTGGCGGTGCTTAACGCGATCCGCGCGCTGTTTACGAAGGAGCTGCGGAGCTGAAGCCGCCTGACGCAGCGGCGGGGATCGGTTGACAGATCCGGGGACCTTGCTTTATAATATATTCCTAGATTTGCTCGGGGCGGGTGTGCCGGATGAAGATCAAAACCATTGAATACGACGAGGCGCTGCGGGAGTACATGGCCAAAAAGGGCATGACGACGATCGCGGTGGAGGTGGCTTCGGCTCAGCATTCCGATATCGAAGTCACGGAGCTTTACGTCCACCTGATCAGCGACAGGCAAGCGGCGTATTTCAAGGAAAAAAAGCGTTTCCGGCCGGTTGCGGGCGAGCTCGGCGAGGTGCTGCTGCCGCCCTACAACCTGGAGTATGACGAGACCCTGAGCTTCGGACTGAAGAAATTCTGGATCTTCCATTCGATCCATTATACCGGCATCCGGCTGTAAGCCGGAGCGGGGGAGGGAAAATATGCTGGTACCTGTTTTACTGTTTCTGCTTGGTTTTGTGCTGCTCATCAAGGGCGGCGACTGGTTTGTGGACGGCGCAGTCGGTATTGCGCACCGCTTCCATCTATCTGAGCTGCTGATCGGCGCGACGGTCGTTTCCATCGGCACGACGCTGCCGGAGGTCATGGTCTCTTCGCAGGCGGCGCTGTTGGGCAACAGCGGCATCTCCTACGGCAACGCCATCGGCTCCGTCATCTGCAACACCTCGCTGATCGCGGCGCTGACAGTCGCCATCCGTCCGACGAGCGTTGACCGCAAGTCCCTGCGTCTGCCGGTGGCCGCTTTCTTTACCGCGGCGGTGCTGTACGCGGGCTTTGCCTACACCACCGGGCGCTTCAACCGCTGGAACGGCGTACTGTTCCTCTGCCTGTTCGTCGTCTATATCGCGCTCACCATCTCCCAGATGAAAAAACACCCGGAGCTGGCTGACACGGAG
>JAEEGL011147463.1_pt1 | contig 13383 bp, 9 predicted proteins | sample 9134231 | NCBI WGS metagenome assembly JAEEGL01 (sample SAMN16246548, study PRJNA631951) | gut metagenome | biome: gut microbiome; feature: rumen; material: fiber-attached | host: Bos | place: Iran: Karaj | collected 2018-10 | reverse complement strand
TTCTCCGGCACGAAGATCAATATCAATTATTTCATCAAAGAGGTGGTGGATCCCGACGAGGAGGCAGAGATATACGACTACTTCAAGAACGCAGAGGATGATAATATCCGAAAGGCGATGGAGGAGCTTGGCGAGGACTACTATGATGAGATGCATGTAAGGCTTGTGCGGTTGAAGTTCCATTGCGATTTGGGAAATTGATTTTCGAGTGATTGAAGAACATAAACAGAGATTTATACTGCGAAAGGAATAGTTTGCTATTCCGGCCTACGCGGCCTTGAGCGTACTTGCCCTTTAGGGCGCGCTCGTAAGCGAGCTTCCAGCGCCCCCTAAATGCCAAATCCGCAGCAGCAGAGCTGCTTAAATAACAAACTATACGCTTTCGCAGCGATATACATAGATAAAATTCGTAGCTGACACAAATATATTGGGCTATATTGATAAAAATTTGAAGGGATATGCAATATACTTTGAAACGGGTAATCGATACGCATCCTGAGTGGATTGAAGGACTCAAAAAGAAATGCTATGCCGTGAATGGATGTTGCATGACCATACATAAAGATTTAGGACCGTTTTTGAATGAATATATGTACCAAGACGGACTGAAAATCTTATTTAACGAACAAGAAATCCCTTATCAAAAAGAATACTATTTTAGTATCAACTATCACGGGCAACGGATTGAACATAAGCATTTTGTGGATTTTTTGATAAATGATGAGATCATTTTGGAATGCAAAGCTGTAGAGCAATTAACGGCAGAACATCGGCAACAATTATGGAATTATATGCGGTTAAGCGGTAAGCCTGTTGGTATTTTATATAATTTTGGACCTGTAAATGCACAATCCGAGCATTATTATCTAGATAAAGAAGGTACAATGTACATGTTTTGATATGCAGAAAGGCGTAGTTGATTTTATAACGCTGGGATGCTCGAAGAACTTAGTGGACGCTGAGCGGGTGATGCGGCAGTTGGAGGCGGCAGGATGGACGTGTGTACATGATCCGGAGGAGCCGAAAGGGGAAGTATGCGTGATCAATACCTGCGGGTTTATCGGTGACGCGAAAGAGGAGAGTGTGAATATGATCCTGCAGATGGCGGAGCGAAAGAAGAAGGGGAAGTTGCGGAAGTTGATCGTGATGGGCTGCCTGAGTGAGCGGTACCGGGCGGAGCTGGAGGCGGAGTTGCCGGAGGTGGATGCGTACTATGGGAAGTTTGACTTTATGGGGATGGTAGATTTCTTAAGCGCTCTATCCTCGTCAAAAAACGTCCTGCCCCGGACTCGTGCTTTTGCGTTCCCCATCCGCAAAAGAACGTTTTTGCCCGAGGACACGCGCTTAGGCGGGTGTAAAGCATATGAAAGAAAGTTGACAACCCCAGCCCATTATGCATATTTGAAGATAAGCGAGGGATGCAACCGGATGTGCTCGTATTGCGCTATACCGCTGATCACGGGACGGCATACAAGCAGGCCGAAGGCAGAGATACTGGAGGAGGTTCGATGGTTAGTGGGGCAAGGCGTGAAGGAGTTGAACGTGATTGCGCAGGACCTTAGTTCCTACGGATTAGACCTCCGGAAAAGTACAAAGGACAAGGTACAAAGTACAAAGGAGCATTTATTGCCGGAGTTGATCGATGAGATTGCGCAGATAGAGGGTGTTGAATGGATACGGTTACATTACGCCTACCCTACGGATTTTCCGGAGGAGTTGCTGGACGTGATGGCGAAACATGCGAACGTATGCAAGTACCTGGATATCGCGTTGCAGCATTGTACGGACCATATGTTAGGGTTGATGCGACGACATATAAGCAGGGCCGAACAGGATGCGTTGCTTCGCAAGATCCGGGAGAAAGTGCCGGGTATTTGTATCCGAACGACGTTGCTGGTAGGTCATCCGGGTGAGACGGAAGAGGATTTTGAAGAGTTGAAGGCATGGGTGAAGGAGATGCGGTTTGAGCGGATGGGATGTTTTGCGTACTCGGACGAAGAGGGAACATACGCGAACAAGCATTATACGGATGATGTGCCGCAAGAGGTGAAGGAAGCCCGGGCAGCGGAGTTGATGGCGATACAGCAGGAGATAAGCGGGGAGTTGATGCAACGATTCGTGGGTAAGACCGAGCGGGTGATCATCGACCGCAAGGAAGGGGACTACTGGATCGGACGGACGCAGTACGACAGTCCGGAGGTGGATTGCGAAGTGCTGATAAGGAGTGAAGGAGTGAAGGAGTTAAGGAGTGAAGGAGATTTTGTGAATGTCCGGATCACGAGAGCAGAAGAATTTGATTTATACGGAGATATATGTTAACGAAAGACTTAATCGGCTTGATTGCAGGTGCGTCAGGCATGAAGAAAAAAGACGTGGAGCATTTGCTCAGTACCACCAATGCCGTCATTCGGGAGAACCTGATGGCCGGTAAAAGTATCCAGATGCAAGGTCTGGGTGCATTGGAAGTGAAAGCACGCAAGGAGCGGGTGATCGTTCATCCGCGGACGGGTGAGCGGAGTGTGATCCCGAGTAAAAACCAACTGGTATTCCGACCGGTGGCAAACATGAAAGATGAACTGAAAAAGATCTAAGTTATGGCAGATAATAAACTTAGCTGGACCGAGTTACGCCGTGCTTTGGCGGCACGTGCGGGAGTAAGCGATAAGGAAGCGAATGCGTTTCTGAATGCTTTCAACGATCAGTTGGTAGCGGCGCTGAAGAGCGATAAACAGGTGAAAGTGAACGGTTTGGGAACGTTCAAGTTACAAGCCGTAGCACCACGTAAGAGCGTGAATGTGAAGACCGGTGAACAGATCACGATCGAGGGCTATAACAAGGTAGCTTTTGTGCCTGAAGCGGGGGTTCGAGAACTCGTGGAGAAAGGAGAAGTTAAGGAGTTAAGGAATAAAGGAGTAAAGGAGAAAAAGAGCGAAGGAGAATCCATAGACCCGTTGAAGAAACTCGGGGCACAGGCAGAGGAGATCGTGGATATATTGGGTGAATTGGGTCAGGAAGTGAAGAGTGAAGGAGTGAAGGAGAAGAGGAGTAAAGGAGTGAAGACACCGAAGAAGAAAGCCGCAAAGAAACCGAAGGTAGAAGAGCCGGCGCCTGTTGTTGAACCGGAACCGGTAGTGGTGCCGGAGCCGGAACCAATTGTTGAGCCAGAACCGGTGGTTGCTCCTGAGCCTGTGGTTGTTCCTGAACCTGTGGTAGTAGAGGAGCCGAAGAAAGCGGAGAAGCCGAAGAAGAAATATCATTTTATGCGCGATACATTGATCTGCGTGGTGATACTGCTGATGTTGCTATTAGTGGGCTATTTCTTCTTGCGAAACCAGTTGAGCGGATGGATCAATGAGTTGGTGAATCCGACGGAGAGTATTCAGACGTCAGAAGTCAGTATTCAGCCCTCAGAAGAACCCACAGCCGTTAGTATTCAGCCGGCCGAAGAGCCGGAGATAGTGGCTGAACCTACGGAGGAATGGTCTTTCGATGAGATACTGTTAACGGAAGAGATTGCGGAAGGCAGTCGGTTGGCATGGATTGCGAAGAAACACTACGGCGACAAGGCGTACTGGCCGTATATCTACGCGGCGAACAAGGACCGTTTGACCAATCCGAGTATGGTGACGGTAGGTACACCGATCCGCGTGCCGAAGTTGAATGCAGCGATGCGCGATACGACCGATGTACGTTTTCAGAAGTTGAAAGAAGAAGCATACAGTGCTTTGCACTGATTGAAGATTGAAGACTGAGGATTACATACATATTGAAGGGGCGGAGACGCACAACTTAAAGCATGTGACGGTAGATATACCGCGCAATAAGTTGGTGGTGATCACGGGAGTGAGCGGTAGCGGCAAGAGTTCGTTAGCGTTTGACACCTTGTACGCGGAAGGACAGCGACGATACGTGGAGAGCCTGAGTGCGTACGCGCGCCAGTTTTTGGGCCGCATGCAGAAACCGGATGTGGAGAAGATAGAAGGTATCCCGCCGGCGATCGCTATCCAGCAGAAAGTGACGAGTCGTAATCCCCGTTCTACCGTAGGTACGGTGACGGAGATATACGACTATTTGAAGTTACTGTACGCGCGCGTAGGCCATACATACTCGCCTGTGAGCGGAGAGGAGGTGAAGAAAAACACGATCCGCGACGTGGTGCGCTATATGGAAGAGCAACCGGTCGGTACGCGTCTTTACCTGCTGAGTCCGATCATCGTGCCCGAAGGTAGGACGTTGAAAGAGCAGTTGGCTTTCTGGCAGAGTCAGGGTTTCAGTAGGTTGCTCATCGACGGCGATGCGGTGCGGTTGGACGACACGACCTGGGAGAAAACCGAGGGGCATGAGGCCTACCTGCTGGTGGACCGTATCATCGTGGACCATGAGCAGGCGACGAGTAACCGCTTTGCGGACAGCGTGCAGACGGCGTTCTTTGAGGGACAAGGTGAGTGTCAGGTACAATGTACAAAGGACAATGTACCAAGGATAAAGGTGTTCTCCGAGCGCTTTGAGGCAGACGGGATCTCGTTCATCGAACCCGATGAGCACCTGTTCGATTTTAACAGTCCGGTGGGTGCCTGTCCGGAATGCCGAGGGATCGGTACGGTGACGGGTATCGACGAGGACCTGGTGGTGCCCGATAAGTCCAAATCGATCTACGAAGGGGCTATCGCCTGCTGGCAGAGCGAGAAGACACTGCCTTGGCAAGAGGAGTTGATTTACAACGCTGCGAAGTTTGATTTCCCGATTCATACGCCGTTCTACGCTTTGACACAAGAACAGAAACATCTGATCTGGACCGGCAACGACTATTTCCGCGGCTTGAATGCCTTCTTCCATGAGTTGGAGAGCCAGCAATACAACCGATTGCAATACAAAGTGATGCTCGCGCGGTACAAAGGCAAGACCACCTGTCCCGTGTGTCACGGTTTGCACTTACGCAAAGAGGCGGAGTACGTGTATGTGAGCGGGAAAAATATCCAGACGCTATGCACGATGCCGCTGTCGGACTTGCAGGAATGGTTCAAGCATATCGAGTTGAGTGAGACCGAGCGCATGGCGACGGAGATGATATTGAAGGAGATCAACAGTCGGTTGCTTTTCATGCACGACGTGGGACTGAGTTACCTGACGCTCAACCGGCAATGTAACACGCTGTCGGGAGGCGAGAGTCAACGGATCAGTCTGGCGAAGTCGTTAGGTAGCAGTCTGGTGGGATCGCTGTACGTGCTGGACGAACCGTCTATCGGTTTGCACCCCCGCGATACGGAGCAGTTGATCCATGTGTTGCGTGAATTGCGGGACTTAGGCAACACGATCGTCGTCGTGGAGCATGACGAAGATATCATCGCGGCAGCGGATCATATCATTGAGATCGGTCCGGCGGCCGGTAGACACGGCGGTGAGGTGGTGTACGAAGGTGCACCGCGACCGGAGATGTTCACGGTGGACATCCCGCAACAACGGCGACATTGGAGCAATTATATCGAGGTGGAAGGGGCATGCGAGAATAACCTGAAGCATATCGACGTGCGTTTTCCGTTACACGTGATGACAGTAGTGACGGGTGTGAGCGGTAGCGGAAAGAGTTCGCTGGTAAGCAAAGTGCTGTACCCGGCGCTGAAGAAACATTACGGAGGTGCTTTTGCGGAACATACGGGTGATTTCGGTCATTTGCGCGGTAGTCTGCAACTGATGCGCGATATCGAGTTTGTGGACCAGAACCCGCTGAGCAGGTCGAGTCGATCGAACCCTGTAACCTACCTGAAAGCGTACGATGAGATACGGCGTCTCTATGCCGAACAACCGCTGTCCAAACAGTTGGGTCTGACGCCGGCCCATTTCAGTTTTAACACCCCCGGCGGACGATGCGAGACCTGTCAAGGCGAAGGAACGATCACGATTGAGATGCAATTTTTGTCAGACCTGGTGCTGGAATGCGAGCAATGTCACGGACGGCGGTTCAAACAAGATATACTGGACGTTCACTACCGCGGTAAATCGATCTACGACATCCTCTGCATGACGGTGAACCAAGCCGTGGAGTTCTTCAGCGAGGACCCCGAATGCGCGAAGATCGTTCGTCGTCTCAAACCGCTGCAGGACGTAGGTATCGGGTATGTTCAGTTGGGTCAGAGCAGCAGTACGCTGTCGGGTGGTGAGAGTCAACGTGTGAAGTTAGCGTCGTTCCTGGCGCAGGAGGAGACGAATCCTACCATTTACGTCTTTGACGAACCGACGACGGGTCTGCATCATCGCGATGTGGAGGTGCTGCTCAAGGCGCTGAACCGCCTGATCAGCAAAGGGCATACGGTGATCATCATCGAGCATAACCCGGCGGTTATCCTGGCGGCGGACCACGTGATCGATCTGGGTCCCGAAGGCGGTGAAGAAGGTGGTCAGATCGTATGCTGCGGTACGCCTGAAGAGGTGGCGCAATGCAAAGAGAGTTATACCGGCAAGTATCTTGCCAAAATGATATCAGATAAACAATGAAACTATTTCATCTAAAAGCACAAACAGACTATATGCCCCGTTGGGGAGTGCTATTAATGGATATGCTACTATGCACGATTGCTTTTTGGCTGTGTGTATGGATTGGTTCAGGTATATTTGACTACCGTATCTTAGACGGCGCAAAGACGTGGCCCTTCGGCTACCAATATCTGCTTGTTCTTATCGTTCAGACGATTGCATTCGGCGTCTTCCATACTTATGCCGGCATCCTGCGTTATTCCACCTTCATCGACACCATCAAGATCCTGATGGCGAACGTAACGACCTCGCTGGTATTGTTACTCTTCAACGGCATTATGCAGTATACAACGGGAGCTAATCCTCTACTGAATACTCTGCTTATCATTTATCTGCCAATAGCTTTCGTGCTTTTGTTCACGTTGCGCGTAGGCGTCAAGACGTTTAGCGAAGTGCTGCTGGATGAGCAGGGTGCGCCGCGGGTCATGATCTATGGTACACAGTCGGCGGGTCTGGCGATCGCCAAGATGCTTCGTTCGGCGGGTAACACTCCCTATAGACCGGTAGGTTTCATCGCTGACAGCGAAGAACGGCATGGTTATGAGTTAGCTGGACTACCGGTACGCCCGATTGATGATCGACTCTTCGACTGGATGAGCGCACGTAATATTCAACATGTAATCATCTCACCTATTAAGATGCGGGAGATAGAACCTTCGCAGGACCTTCAGGTCTTCATCGACCATAACATCCGCATCCTGACCACACCCTATTTCACGCAGTTTGACAACACGGACGATATCGACGCCCAGCGTATCGGACGTATCGACTCGATTCATATCGAGGACCTGCTGGAGCGTCCGCAGATCGATATCAACACGGAGAACGTGCGGCAGATACTGCATCGCAAAGTGGTGCTCATCAGCGGTGCGGCAGGAAGTATCGGTAGCGAGTTGGTGCGCCAGGTGCAACGCTATGAACCGCAGGTGACGATCCTGCTGGAGGCAGCGGAGAGTCCGCTGCATGACCTGACGCTGGACCTGCATAAGCAATTCCCGGACAACCGCTTCATCCCCATCATCGCCGACGTGCGTAACAGAGCGCGTATCGAGCAGATCTTCAATGAGATACGTCCCGACGTGGTTTATCACGCCGCGGCGTACAAGCATGTACCGCTGATGGAGAGTTATCCCAACGAAGCCATTCAGGCGAACGTGCTGGGAACAAAAAACATGTCCGATATGGCCGTCAAATACGGCGTGCAACGCTTCGTCATGATCTCCACCGACAAAGCCGTCAACCCCACCAATATCATGGGTGCCAGCAAGCGTATCGCGGAGATTTACGTGCAGTCGCTTTTCAAGAAACTGCATGCCAAAGATGAGAACTGTACCAAGTTCATCACCACCCGCTTTGGCAATGTATTGGGTTCGAACGGATCGGTCATCCCGTATTTCCGCAAGCAGATCGCGGCAGGCGGACCGGTCACCGTCACCCATCCCGATATCATCCGCTATTTCATGACCATCCCGGAGGCCTGCTGCCTCGTGATGGAAGCCAGCACGCTGGGCGACGGCGGAGAGATCTTCGTCTTCGACATGGGTAAACCGGTGAAAATCATTGATTTAGCAAGAAACATGATTCGCCTCGCCGGTTACACGCCGGGTAAGGACATCCCTATCGTCTTCACGGGTCTCCGTCCGGGCGAGAAACTATACGAGGAGTTGCTGAACCAGAAGGAGTTGACGCTGCCCACCAGCAACAGCAAGATCATGATCGCTCGCGTTCGCGAGTTCGACTATGACCAAGTGGAAAAACAAGTGAACGAATTGATTGAGACCAGTCAATTGGACAAAACATTTACAACCGTTACATTAATGAAAAAAATCGTACCGGAGTTCATCAGTAAGAACTCTATCTACGAGCAATTAGACCCGCAATGACAGACACATTTATTTTACATCACAGTTATCTGATCGGACTGGTTAGTTTCCTTTTCGGACTGATTTTTATGCCGGTAGTGGTGCGTATCGCCAAGGCCAAGGGTTTCGTCGTGCGTCCCAATAAACGTATGAGCCACGAAGGCGCCATCCCTAATATCGGCGGACTGAATATTTGCTTCAGTTTTATGATTACCTACCTGATTTTCAATCCGGTAGAGAATAATCATTTTTTCATGATCGGTCTTTTCGCCATCATGGTGATCGGTTTTACGGACGATGTACTGGTACTGCGTCCGATGGCCAAACTGTTAGGCGAAGCGCTCGCCGGTATCGCACTCATCGGTTTTGCGGACATCCGTATCACCCATCTGCATGGTATCTTCGGCATTGAGCAACTCGGTATCATTCCTTCGTACCTGCTATCGATGTTCATCCTGCTGGCGATCATCAATGCTATCAATCTCATCGACGGCATCGACGGTCTGGCAAGCGGTTTGGGTATCCTCTACTGCCTTTTCTTCGCCCTCTATTTCGGTTTGGCAGGCGAGACCGACTGGTCGTACATCGCTGTTGCGATGATAGGCGTGCTGATCGTGTTCTTCATCTATAATGTGTTCGGTAAGCGGGAGAAAATCTTCATGGGTGACAGCGGTAGTCTGCTACTCGGTTACCTGCTGACGGCGTTTGTGTTCCGGTTCTGCGAAGTGAACGCGTATCATATCGTTCCGGACGCGATGCAGATGAGTGCCGCACCGGCGGTGGCCATTTGTGTACTGACCGTTCCGATCTTCGATACTATCCGCGTCAGCATCACGCGTATCAAGAAGCATAAGTCGCCTTTCGAACCCGATAAGAATCATATCCACCATCTGTTGTTGCGGACGGGGCTCAATCATATCCAAACGACCTGCGTACTGCTGAGCGCAAGTGTGCTCTTCATCGCCTTAGGCATGCTTGGACGGAACTGGAATGTATGGCTCTTAGTACTCGCCGACTTCGGTTTGGCTACCCTGCTGACCCTTGTCTTATGGCGGATCATCAATACCAAAATCGTCAAAAACGAGGTGGCACAAGTCTGAATGCTGAGCGTTGAGCACATATCGATGGAGTTCTCCTCCCGTCCCGTACTGGACGATATCACGTTTCTTATTAACCGTAAGGAGCGGATAGCCCTCGTGGGGAAGAACGGAGCAGGTAAGACCACCCTACTCCGACTCATCGCCGGTGAGTACCAGCCTACCGCCGGACGGATCTCCAGAGAAACCGATATGACCATCGGGTACCTACCGCAGGTCATGCTTTTCCAAGACGACCGCACGCTGCGCGAAGAGGTGCTTCGAGGAGTGAAGGAGAAAAGGAGTGAAGGAGAGAAAGAAGAAGCACGGTTCATCGCCGAGATGGACCGAACGATCATCGGTCTGGGCTTTGAACGCAAAGATTTCGATAGACCCTGCAGCGAGTTCTCCGGCGGATGGCGGATGCGTATCGAGTTGGCGAAAATCCTGCTGCGTCATCCGGATCTGCTGCTACTCGACGAGCCTACCAACCACCTCGATATCGAGTCCATCCAATGGCTCGAGGAATTCCTCAAGACCAGTCCGAGCGCCGTACTGATGGTCAGTCACGACCGCGCTTTCATCGATAATGTATGCACGCGCACCATCGAGATCACCCTCGGTCGCATCTACGATTATAACGTCAATTATAGTAAGTTCGTCGAGTTACGCAAAGAGCGGCACGAACAGCAAGTTCGGGCGTACCAGAACCAGCAGAAGATGATCGCCGATACGGAGGAGTTCATCGAGCGATTCCGTTACAAAGCCACTAAAGCGGTACAAGTACAGAGTCGTATCAAACAGCTCGAGAAACTCGAGCGACTTGAGGTGGACCTGGAGGACACCAGTCGTCTCAACCTGCGCTTCCCACCTGCTCCGCGAAGCGGCGATTTCCCGCTCATCGTCGAAGACCTGCGCAAAGATTTCGGTACGCACAACGTCTTCCATGACGTGACGTTCACCATCCGTCGCGGCGAGAAAGTGGCATTCGTCGGCAAGAACGGCGAAGGTAAATCGACGCTCGTCAAGTGCATCATGGGACAACTGGACTACTTAGGTAACCTCAAGATAGGCCATAACGTCAAGATCGGTTATTTTGCGCAGAACCAGGCGGCGCTGCTCGATGAAGAGAAGACCGTTTTCGAGACCATCGACTATGTCGCCGTAGGCGATATCCGTACGAAAATACGCGATATACTGGGTGCGTTTATGTTCGGCGGTGAAGCGAGCGAGAAGAAAGTGAAAGTGCTGAGCGGAGGTGAACGAAGTAGGTTGGCGATGATACGGCTCTTACTCGAACCCTGCAACCTGCTTATCCTCGATGAGCCCACTAACCACCTCGACATGCCGTCCAAGGACGTACTCAAAGCAGCCCTCAAGGATTTCAACGGCACCGTCATCTGTGTCAGCCACGACCGCGATTTTCTGGATGGCATCGTGAGCAAGGTCTATGAGTTCGGTGGCGGACGGGTACGCGAACACCTCGGCGGTATCTATGATTTCCTGCGGGCAAAAAAGATTGATTCGCTCCAGGAGTTGGAAATAACCAGTTCTCCCAGGAATCCCAGGAATCCTAGTTCTCCTAGTGGAGCGACCGATTACGCCGCCCAGAAAGCCGCAGCGGCGGAGCGACGAAAGAAAGAGCGGCAGATAGCCGAGACCGAGGCGAAGATAGCGGCACTCGAAGAACAACAGGCACAGATGGAAAGCCTGCTGGCCGAACCGGCTAACCAAACGCCGGAGAATTTTCACATCTACGAAACAATCAAACATCAGATCGAGCAAGAGATGTATGTTTGGGAGATATTAAGCGAAGAAGCATGAAAACCGAAAAACTACAACCCATCATCGATTACATCCTCACATGGCTCTGCTACGGGGATGAGGAGGCTGCCAAACGGGTGGCGTACACCGCTGACCTCACGGCGCTTGAAGACCATGACGTAGTCATCATCCCCAACGGCAAACTGGGTCATACCATCGTGCTGCCGGAGATGAACAAGGTGGAGGTGGACTACCCCACCAAGGGCAAAGCGGTCTTTCGTACCGACATCGTCTATAACACGTTTTTCTTCATCTCCCGCGCCGAGGAGACCTTCAATACGGAGCGGGACGAGCATGACCGTTTTGCGGCCAAGTACTCGATCTTGGGTCAGAATAACCGCCTGCAGATACCCCTTTTGGACGAACATGCACGGGTACTGATGAAAGCGCTCAACCTGTCCCTTCCGGCACTCGGATTCGGACATATTTACCTCACCCATGATATCGATGCCGTCACCAAGTATCGCTCTCTGCGCTCGGCGCTGGGTGGCATCAAACGGGGTGAACAGAAAGCGGTGATGAAAGCACTTCGGGATATCCATAACGATCCGTTTTACACCTTCCCCTGGCTCATCGAGCAGGATGCCAAGGTACCGCAGGCGGAGCGCATCTATTTCGTCAAGCAGACCCGCGGAAAGGGTTTTGACTACCCGCAGTACTGCCTCCACGGTCGCGATTTCAAGCGTCTCGAAGCACTCCTGCTGGATAGCGGTGCGCGGCTCGGCGTACACGGGAGTTACTACCAACAGTTGCCGTCCCGTCCTATCAGCACGCTCTATCGCACCCATTACCTGCGGTCGTCCATCCGTCATCTCAAAGACCTCGTCAAAGCGGGTTATACGGACGATTTCACGATGGGTTTTGCGGACGAAGCCGGTTTTCGTCTGCAAACCACCCGCGCCGTACGGTGGATCAATCCTACGACGTATAAACTCACGCCACTCACCCTCCATCCGCTCATCGTCATGGATTGTACGCTGAGCGAGGAGCACTATATGAACCTCACCGAAGAGGAAGCGTATTTCCTCTGCGAACAACTGATCGACAAAGTGCGCATGCATCACGGTGACCTCTGCCTGCTTTGGCATAACAGTCGCCTCACCGACGACACCTATCATCGGTCCCTGTACCCGAAAATACTGCAACTGATATGACACCCCGCGTACTCATAGTATCTGATCCTTTCACCCCACCCGCTTATACACCGCGGTTACGTTTCCTGTGCGAGTACCTCACGCAGGCCGGTTGGGAAGTCGATCTGTACACGGAGTACTACGGACCTATTCCTTTTGCGCATACCTATCCGATTCACGAGGTGCGCATCTATCGCACCCGCAGTCTGATCGAATGGCTCGTGAAGAGTGCCTGGAGTCTGCTTACCGACTGGCGCAACCGCTTTTTCTCAAGAAAAGTGCGGCAAGCGACGGCTGACCAACACTTCGACCTCGTGCTCTGCTGCACGTTCTCTACTTTCCCGCTACGGGCCGCATGGGATATCGCCCGCGAACGACATATACCGCTGCATATCGACCTGCGGGACCTGGACGAACAGGTACCCGGTGCGCAGTACCAGTACCATCGCCAGTGGTGGTTACGACCTTTCCGCGCATGGTACCGCACCGTCAACCTCCGCCGTCGGAACGCCATCCTCCGCCATGCGTCCTCTATATCCTCCGTCTCCCCCTGGCATACGGAGCAGATAGGAGCCATCAGCCATCAGACATCAGACATCAGCATCATTTATAACGGTTTCGACGCCAAGCAGTTCTACTGGTCCGCCATCAAAAGCGACGTTTTCTTTATCTCCTATATCGGCAAACTGTATGAGTTCCAGGACATCCGACCGATCGAGCAGGCCGTGCGCGAACTGAGCCACGACGATATCCGGCTGCAGATCATCCAATCCGGTATCCCTACCGACCAAGTGGGCGATGCCATCCGCCGGTCCTCCGTCATGGTGGTGCTTACCAACAAAACCGCCAAAGGGATGATGACTACCAAGTTCTACGAAGCGCTCGGTTGCGAGAAACCCGTCCTCTGCGTACCGGACGATGAAGGCGTACTGTCGGCGGCTATCCGTACTACCAATG
>JAEEGL016614350.1_pt1 | contig 13384 bp, 10 predicted proteins | sample 9134231 | NCBI WGS metagenome assembly JAEEGL01 (sample SAMN16246548, study PRJNA631951) | gut metagenome | biome: gut microbiome; feature: rumen; material: fiber-attached | host: Bos | place: Iran: Karaj | collected 2018-10 | reverse complement strand
GTCCTGTGAGCAGGTATCCTTCAAGCCAGCCTTCGCACATATGCTCTGAAAGCATGGAGGCCATAACCCTGCCGAATCTTGAAAGCTGATCGTCCATATCTGACTGTTCTGCATTCCAGTCTCTGTTTTCAACTTCGAATACGGAAGTGAAACGGTTTGAATTGTTCTCATCGGGTGAGAAGATACGGAAGTTCTTTGCTTCTGCGTTGAGTTTGAATATATCACGGATATATGCTGCCAGATTTGCTGTATCCTGGCTTTCTTTTGCTCCGTGCTGTTCGATATCAAAGCCGTACTTTCTGAAGTCGGGAAGTCGAAGATCTCTTAAGAGCTTACCTCCGTTTGCGTGAGGATTCATGCCGAGTCTTGCATCTCCTTTGGGGCAGAGCTCCCTGATCTCGGGAAGAACTTTTCCGTCCTCGTCGAAGAGTTCTTCAGGCTTGTAGCTATGGAGCCAGTCTGAAAGCATCTGGAGATGTTCGGGCTTATCCATCATGATGGGTACCTGATGTGCGAGGAAGTTGCCTTCGATACGGTTGCCGTCTACTACCTTGGGTCCTGTCCATCCCTTGGGAGTTCTGAGAACTATCATGGGCCAGATAGGTCTGGTGGCGTCGCCCAGCTTACGTGCGGTGCCCTGGATGTCCTTGATCTTCTCGATTACGGTATCCATGGTCTCTGCCATAAGTCTGTGCATGGTCATGGGGTCATCGCCTTCTACGAAGTAAGGCTCCCATCCGTTGCCATGGAAGAAGTCTATGAGTTCCTGCTTTGAGAGACGTCCGAAGATGGTAGGATTTGCAATCTTGTATCCGTTAAGATGTAATATAGGAAGAACTGCACCGTCTCCTACAGGGTTGATGAATTTGTTACACTGCCATGAAGTAGCCAGAGGTCCGGTCTCTGCTTCGCCGTCGCCGACTACTACTGTAGCTATAAGTTCGGGGTTATCAAAGATGGCTCCGCAAGCGTGGATGATAGAATATCCGAGCTCGCCGCCTTCGTGAATGGAACCGGGGGTTTCGGGAGCACAGTGGCTGGGAACTCCGCCGGGGAATGAGAACTGTTTGAACAGCTTCTGCATACCTTCTTCATCCTGTGAGATGTTAGGGTATATTTCGCTGTATGATCCATCTATATAATCGTTTGCGATAAAGAAGTTTCCTCCGTGACCGGGGCCTGAGAGGAGTATCATGTCGAGGTCATAACGCTTGATGACACGGTTTAAGTGTGTAAAAACAAAGTTCTGTCCGGGAACTGTTCCCCAGTGTCCCACTATTTTCTTCTTTACCATATCTGAGGTAAGGGGTTTCTTTAACAGCGGGTTCTCGAGCAGGTAAAGCTGTCCTGCTGACAGGTAGTTTGCAGTACGGAAGTATTTATCCATCCTTGCAATCAGTTCGTCGGTAATGGGGCCTTTTTCTAAGATAGTATTCTCCATATTTCAACCTTTCTACAGTAAACTGTATGTGTATTTTGAAGCACAATATGTGCTGTTACTATAACATTACACAAAAAATATCTGCAAGTCAATGTCAATAAAAAACGAAATTTCAAGGAAAATAACGGAAATTTTTGGCTATATTTAAAATTTTACGTTGACAATTATTATGCATAATGATATGATAATTAGGTGAGTTGCCGCAATGGCGGAATGGCAGACGCAATGGACTCAAAATCCATCGCCCTCAAAAGCGTGCGGGTTCAAGTCCCGCTTGCGGCACTATTACCATTATCAAAGTGGATCCTTTTGGAAGCGAGGAGAATTATGACAAAGTGGATTGCTGTAGTAGATGATGACATGACAACACTTACGGTTGCAGGACGTGTTTTAAGTAACAACAACATGCGTGTAAGTGCTATGAACTCAGGAAGAGCTTTACTGAGCTTCCTGAAGGACAACAAGCCTGACCTGATCCTTATCGAGACTGATATGCCCGGTATGGACGGCGCAGAGACACTGAAGAAACTCAGAGAGTTTGAGTCTGCAAAGGGACTTAAGGCTACTCCTGTTATCTTCCTTATGGCTAAGGATGACGAGGAAGCTGAGAAGAAGGCCGCAGAACTGGGCGTTAATGATTTTATCAGGAAGCCTTTTGCACCTGAAACTTTCCTTAATGTTATATATAAGAATGTTTTGGGCAAAAACAGCTCGGACGAAGAGAAGAAGTCTGATTCTGTAAAGAATGAACCTGCACAGCCTATAGACCATACAGGTGTTGAAGTGGATGAGAAGGCTGATATGGAGCATCTGAACAGGACTCTCAATGAGACCGGTGATACCAATTCTGCTTTATGGGTTGATAATGATGCATTTGCCAGCATATACAGGTTCTTTGCCAGATATATCGAGAGCTACAAGGTTCATGCCTGCAAGGTTCTTTTCAATTTCTCTATCTTGAAGGATGTATCCGAAATTGGCAAGAAGTTTGATGAGATGATGGCTGACTTTGGTAATATTCTGGTAAACATCTTAAGAAAGAGCGATGTTATGGTTCAGAGTAAGCCGAACCAGTTCCTGCTTCTGCTTCCCGAAGTAGATGAGGAGCATCTGGAGAATGTCCTTGACAGAATAGAGAAGAGCTGGACAGAGTCGTTCTATTCGGAGTATGTGGCTATCATATATGAGCGCGAGCTTGTATCGAGTGAAGAGAGCGTTCTGGACGAAAGAAAAGGAAGCTAAAAATATTGCTTGCATTTTACAAGCGGGTGTGTTATAATGCACCGATGTGAGAGTTTTTCAGAGTAGGAGGTGTAAAAGTTGAAGACAGCTTTAACAATAGTATATCTTTTGATTTGTGTAGCTATAGTTGTTATAGTTATGATACAGGATACTAAGAGTGAGGGCCTTGGTGCTGCTCTGGCAGGTGGTTCAGGAGCTAAGAGTACTTATTGGAGCAAGAATAAGGGCCGTTCAAAAGAAGGCATGCTGAACAAGCTTACAGTTGTTCTTGCAGTACTGTTTATAGTACTTTCAGTGGTACTGAGCTTAAAGACTTTCCAGTAAGATAGGTAATTAGGGCATGTAACCTGTGTTACATGCTTTTTTATTTTTTAAATTGATTGATTTTTTTATGAATTTGATATACAATGATATCATATATATTTGCTAGGGGTGGTGAAATATATGGATATACAGGAATTAGAAGAGAAAAAAGAAAAGATATACTCTTTTTTGACAAGTGATGAGTATACTCCCATGAAACTGAAGGAGCTGGCAAGTCTTCTCCAGGTACCGAAGTATGAGAAGGAAGAGTTCAAGGAAGTCATAGACAAGCTGGTATCCGAAGGAAAGGTAGTCATAGATTCCAAAAACAGGATAAAAACTGCAGAATCCAATATGGTAGCCGGGTATTTTTCAGGTACTGCCAAAGGATACGGATTTGTGCATATCGAAGGAGAGGACGGAGATATCTTTATCCCGCCTGACAGGACAGGAAGCGCACACGATAAGGACAAGGTCCTCATAACCATTACAGAAGGGTCTTCGGGCAGAAGCAGGGAAGGCGAGGTTATCAGCATACTGGAGAGAGCTGACGATCATATCACCGGAACTTTCCAGAGAACAAAGACTTATGGATTTGTCATACCGGATAACAGGAAGTTCGGATCTGATATTTTTATACCTCACGGATTTACCAAGGGTGCGGTTACAGGACACAAGGTGGTCGTAGAGATTACTGATTTCGGTACACCCGATAAAAACCCCGAAGGTCATGTGACGGAGATCATAGGCCATATAGATGATCCCGGAACCGATATCATATCGGTGATCAGGGCATTCGGTATACCTATGGAATTCCCGGAGGGTGTGATAAACGAGCTTAAGAGTGTCCTTGAAGTAATCGACGAAGAAGATACGGTTGGAAGACTTGACTTAAGAGGTGAGCAGACCATCACTATAGACAGCGAGAGCGCTAAAGATCTCGATGATGCTATAACTATCTCGAAAGAGGACGGAATGTATCACCTGGGTGTTCATATCGCAGATGTGTCCCAGTATGTGACAGAGAACTCGCCTCTTGATAAGGAGGCTCTGAAGCGCGGAACGAGTAACTATCTGATAGACAGCGTAATTCCAATGCTTCCTCACGAGCTTTCAAACGGGATATGTTCACTGAACCAGGGTACGGACAGGCTGGCTATGAGCTGTATCATGGATATTACTCCAAAAGGAGAGGTAAAAGGGCACAGGATAGCCGAGACAGTGATAAATGTGGACAGACGTATGACTTATACGAATGTTCAGAGAGTGAATGATGCCATAGCTGCTTATGCAGGACCTAAGGCGGAACTGTTTGAGAAGCTTTCGGATAAAGATGTGAAGATCGGTTCTTTGAAGTTTACAGAAGAACTTGCTCCGGAAATACTGGAGACACTCGATGAATACAGGGATTTTGCGGAGATGTTCGATCTGTGCCTGGAACTGAGCGATATATTAAGGAACCGCAGGCACAAGAGGGGGTCTATTGATTTTGATATACCTGAGTGTGAGATCATCGTTGATGAAAAAGGAAAGCCGGTGGAGATAAAGCCTTATGACAGGAACAGGGCTACGAAGATCATAGAGGATTTCATGCTGGCTGCGAATGAAACGGTGGCAGAAGATTATTTCTGGCAGGAACTTCCTTTTGTTTATCGTACGCATGATACTCCGGATCCCGAGAAGATCACAAAGCTGGGTATTTTTATCAATAACTTCGGATATACCATAAAGATGGGACAGGAGGATATCCACCCGAAGGAGCTTCAGAAGCTGCTGGAGAAGATTGAGGGCACGGATGAAGAAGCTCTGATCAGCCGTCTGACGTTACGCTCGATGAAGCAGGCAAAGTATACTACGACATGTGACGGGCATTTTGGTCTGGCTTCAAAGTATTACTGCCATTTTACTTCTCCTATCAGAAGATATCCCGATCTTCAGATACACAGGATCATCAAGGAGAATCTGAGAGGGAAGCTGAACGAGAAACGTATAAATCACTACAACAAGATATTAAATGATGTGGCATTTATGTCGAGCAAGTGTGAACGCAGGGCGGATGAGGCTGAACGTGAGGTTCAGAAACTCAAAAAGATAGAGTTTATGGAGCCTCATATAGGTGAAGCTTTTGACGGTGTCATATCGGGTATCTCTTCGATGGGTATTTATGTGGAGCTTCCGAATACTGTGGAAGGCATCATAAAGATAGAAGAACTGAAGGATGATTTCTATTACTTTGATGAAGAGCATTATCAGCTTGTGGGAAGAAACAAAAATAATTGCTATAAGCTGGGTCAAAGGGTTAAGGTTAAGCTCGAAGAAGCCGATAAATTATTAAGGAGCATCATTTTCTCAATATACAGTGAAGATGAAGAGCAATAGGAAAGGAAGTGAGGGAAGTGGCCAAGGAGAAGCCGAGAAAGCTTATAGCTAACAATAAAAAAGCTTATTTCGACTATTTTATAGAAGAAAAATACGAAGCGGGCATTTCCCTTCACGGTACTGAAGTGAAGTCCATGAGAATGGGCAAGTGCAGTATCAAGGAATCTTATATAAAGATTGAGAATAATGAAGTATACATATTCGGCATGCATGTCAGTCCTTACGAGAAGGGAAATATATTCAACAAAGATCCCTTAAGGACCAGGAAGCTTCTTTTGCATCGCACCGAAATCAGGAAGCTTGACGGGGGTGTAAAAGTAAAGGGCTATACTATAGTGCCGCTTGAAGTATATCTCGACCACGGGCTGGTGAAGGTCCTGATAGGTCTGGCAAGAGGTAAGAAGCTGTACGATAAGCGTGAGACCATAGCCGAGAAGGACAGGAAGCGCGAGGAAGAGAAAGAGTTTAAGGTAAGTAACAAATATTAAAATACCCGGGCCAGTACTGGTTTCGACGGGGGTTTTGAAGCTTTGGAAGCCATCGGTGAGAGTCTGAACTCACCTAAATAAACGGACAACTAAATATAAACGCTGATTATTCAGAATTACAGGCTGCCTGACGTGCAGTCCGTCGGACCCGCTTAGCCCACTGAGAGGGAACACCGGCGTCAATGAGGTGGGGAACTCTTTTTGCAAAGCTTTGAGCAGAAAGTAGAAATATGAAGCTACTAAAGCATCCAGCCTGTCTGTGGGCGTGATGCGGAGGGAATGTCAAAATACAGACTGTGATGGAAGAAACCGGGGTGAATAGGCTTTCGGACAGGGGTTCGACTCCCCTCTGGTCCATTTAAACACAATCATTTCACAATGATGATGTAATATTTGAGAGGATAAGGAATGAAAAAGCTTGTCGTATATATATTGACGGCTCTTTTCCTGCTTTCGGGATGCTCTGCTGATACGAAAGATATCCCGATGCAGTTGGTAAAACAGGAAGATCAGAGACTGGCGAGGATCAATATCCGTGATTTCGGATCGGTCACATTCAGGTTGTTCCCCGGACGGGAACCGGCTGTGGTAAATGATTTTATCCGCAGGTGTAATACAGGTTTCTATAACGGAAGTTCATTTTTTAACGTTATTGATGATTATCTCATCATGGGCGGGATAGAATCCGAAGGTGCCGGAGACAAGGTGAAAGCAGGAGACGGAGATGCTTTATATCCGTTTACAGGCGCTCTGTGTGTAAATAAGCCTGTGGATGGGATGTGCAGGACCGATAGTTTTTTTGTGATCACTCTGGACAAGGACCAGTTGGCAAATATTGAAGAGCTTTTACAATATAAGGGTTATACACTGGATGATTATGTAAGATTTGGGTACAAGACGGAACTGTCTACCGGTGAGGTGGATCTGTTTACCGAATACGGAGGCGCTCCGTGGCTTACCGGACATGTTGTAGTGTTTGGTCAGGCCATAGAGGGGATGGAAGTATTTGATGCTATCAGGGAGGCACTGTCTTTAGACAGTGAAACGGAAGTAGTTATCGAAAGTATTGAGACGGATTAGGTATGAGGTGATTATGCTATGTGGGAAGGACTGACTGTGGGCGGATTCCAGTTCGATGATTCGATGGAGTACGCACTTGCCAAAAAGGAAGCAGACATAATCAATTACATAGTTGAGAGAATGGACGTGAGCAATCCCCAGATTGCTCTTAAAGTCTATTATAAGCTCATAGAACGTCAGGATCTTAAGACTGTCGTGGGTTTGACATTTTTAAAACAGCTTCGTGATTTTTGTGTTCAGAGCGGAGTGGTAAATGACGAAAGCGTCAAACTTATAGTGGTAAAGAGCGACAAGAAAGGGAAGATTTCGTCTTTCGGAGATGAAAAGGCGCTTGAGATAGACAGTGCCATCTCTGAGAGTACAGAAGATCTGAATGAGAGATTTGAAAAACTGGATGCAAAGATATCGGACGAATTTTCCGAAACGGAACGCGGACTGAAGCGTGATATCCAGAATCATATCTCACAGGAGAATAAATTCAAATCCGTGGCCGAGCACTACAGCAGCAAGGTGAAGAAGTGCTATTGTGTGATAGCGGGTCTCGTGGTTGTTATAATCGTATTGTTTGTTATGGCTGTGGTCAGCGGCAATACTCCTTTTTCCGATACAGAAGAAGATATACAGAATAAGTATGCAGCCTGGGCGGAAGAACTGTCCGAGCGTGAGAATGCTTTAAAGATTCGTGAAAAAGCATTGGACGGAGGCGAAGAGTAATGGATGTGATTAAGGTTCTGTTTGCTGATGATGAAAGCAGAATGAGAAAACTTGTAAAGGATTTCCTGGGAAAAGAAAATATTATGGTGCTTGAGGCCGAGGACGGAGAAAAGGCATGTGATATTTTCTTTGCCGATAAAGATATATCCCTCGTGATACTGGATGTTATGATGCCTAAGATGGACGGATGGCAGGTAGTCAGGGAGATCAGGCAGTATTCCAAAGTGCCGATCATTATGTTGACGGCAAAAAGTGATGAAAGAGATGAACTTCTGGGATTTGAGCTTGGAGTTGATGAATATATCACAAAACCGTTCAGTCCCAAGATCCTGGTAGCACGTGTGGAAGCAATCCTTAGGCGTACACAGGCGAATGTGGAAGAATCCGTGGAAGTGGGCGGTATAAAGATAGACCGTCAGGCTCATATCGTGAGCATAGACGGAAAGCCCATAGACTTAAGCGTAAAGGAATTTGAGCTCCTGGAGTTCTTCGTGACAAACAGAGGAATCGCTCTTTCCAGGGATAAAATCCTTAACAATGTATGGAATTATGATTATTTCGGGGATGCCCGTACTATTGATACACATGTAAAGAAGCTCAGAGCCAAGATGGGTGAAAAGGGCGATTATATAAAGACCATCTGGGGTATGGGATATAAATTTGAGATATGAGACATTCATTAAAGATAAAAATCACTTTGTTTTTATCATTCTCAATGTTCCTTCTAGTATTTTTATGCTGGATAGCAAACGATGTGTTCCTGACATCTTTTTATGAGAGGTCAAAGGTTAAGTCGTTGTCAGGAGTCTACAGTGAACTTGATGAGACCATAGGTGACAGTGATCTGCTGAACAATGGTGATATCACGGGAAAGATCGAGAAGATAGAGAATCTTTCAAATGTAAATATATATATTATTTCTAACCGGCATTCCGAGAACAAGGATATGTATTTTGTATATCCAATCTCATTTGCGGTGGCTGATTACAGTACAATATCTATTTTTAACTATGACAGATTCGGAAGGATTATCAGCACTCTGCAAAAATACATATTCGGTATCAAAAATAAAGACGGTACATTGCCGGAAATGCTTGAGAATACAGAAAATTTCGATGTATACAAGTATTTTGATGACAGAATAGAGGCAAACTTTATAGATCTCGTGGGATATCTGTCCAACAAGGATCTGGTAATGATAAGAACCAGTTACTCAAATATCGAGGAAAGCGCGTCGATTTCGAACAGATTCCTGGCGATTTCAGGTGCAGCACTGGCTATTCTGGCATCGGTTCTCATGTATATTTTCTCTTTGAGCATTGTGAACCCTTTGTTGGAACTCTCAGAGATTTCCTCAGAGATGAGCAGGCTGAATTTTGAGAGAAAATACACAAAGAAACGTAAAGATGAGATAGGAATACTGGGTAACAGTATCAATACTCTCTCAGGCAAGCTTGAAACCGCCATCAGCGATCTCAAGGCTGCAAATATAGAACTTGAAAAAGACATAGCCCGTAAAACAGAGATAGACGGGATGAGAAGGGAATTCCTGTCGAATGTATCTCATGAGCTGAAAACACCGATAGCTCTTATTCAGGGGTACGCCGAAGGGCTGGCCGACAATGTGAACGAAGATGAGGAAAGCCGGAAGTTCTACTGTGATGTTATAGTGGACGAAGCCCAGAAGATGAACAACATGGTTAAAAAACTTCTGTCCCTAAACGAGATAGAGTTTGGTAACGCAAAGATTGAGCTATCGAGATTTGATATCGTAGAACTGGTGAGATCGGTAGCAAATTCTATCGAAGTTCTGGCAAAACAGAAAGAGGTTTCTATAGTATTTAACGATTCGGACCCGATATTTGTGTGGGCGGATGAATACAGGATAGAAGAAGTGGTAACAAACTATCTGTCAAATGCACTGAACCATGCCGAAGGACCGAAGGTGGTGGATATCAGCTTCAAGGATACGGATTCAAAGGTTAAGGTATCTGTATTTAACTCAGGAAAACCTATACCGGATGAGGATCTGAAACATATCTGGGATAAATTCTATAAGGTAGACAAGGCCAGAACGAGAGAATACGGCGGAAGCGGTATAGGACTCTCGATAGTAAAGGCTATAATGGAGTCTCATAACGAGGAATACGGGGCTCAAAATCATACCTCGGGTGTCGAATTTTGGTTTAATCTGAAAAAAGACTAAAATTGTTGCAAAATTTTGTAAAAAGTGGTATGATATATAAATAACATTATACAATTGGGCAAAGGAGGGTACAATGAAAAAACTATATGGTTTTATCATGGTTTTTCTAATGGTCGTAATGCTCGCCGGATGTACATCTGAGAACATTCCGATCACGGAAGAAGAGTCAGATGCCATTGCCCAGTACTGTGCGCACCTTCTGCTGAAGTATGACAAGAACAAGGTGGATGACAGGAAGCTTATGGATAAGGATGAGCTGGAGGATTATTATAAGGAACTGGAAAAGGCTAACCCTACTCCGGTACCCTCGGGAGATCCTACACCGACTCCTAAGCCTACCAAAGCTCCAAAGCCTACTTCTTCGGACAAAACCGAAGAAGACAATAAGCCGTCAGCCACTCCGGAAGATACCAGCGACAAGGCCGGGAGCTTAACGGAACTTTACGGGATAAAGGGGTTTGAAGTAAAGTACAAATCCGGTAAACTCACAAAGACCTATAATGAGAATGATTATTCTACGATTACTGCCAGAGACGGGGAGATGATCTTCTCGGCTTCGTTCGAGATAGAAAATACCGGAAAGGAAAGTAAGAAGTTTGTTTCCTCAGACAGTAATGTAAAGTATGTTCTCTACTGTGAGAATGGAAATATGTATTCTCCTCAGATCTCAATGCTTTCAAACGATATTCAGTTTTTGAACGATGAGGTCGGAGCAAAAAAGGATTTTACGGCTGTTTTGTTATTTGTGGTATCTGAGAACGATAATCCGGTAACACTCAGGGCAGAGGACGGAGAAACCGGTAAGGTATATGATGTTAAAATAAATTAAAACGGAGGGTATTATGGACACTAAAATTCTTCTTGAAAGCGGAACTAATGAACTTGAGATTCTAGAGTTTGTAGTCGGAAAAAACCATTACGGAATCAACGTTGCTAAGATCAGGGAAATTCTTCCCTATAAAAAGCCTACGCCCATTCCTAATTCGCATCCCTGCGTTGAAGGTATATATATGCCTAGGGAAACCATCATCACTGTTATTGACCTGAACAAGAGTCTGGCCGTTCCCAGTGATACAAGCGATGAGTTTGATATGTACATCGTAACAAACTTCAATAAGCTGAATATCGCATTCCATGTTCAGACAGTTCTGGGTATACACAGAGTATCATGGACAGAAATTTCAAAGCCCGATGATTCTATAAATGATGCCGGAAGAAGCGTGGCTACAGGTTTCCTGAAGATTAATGACAGACTTATAGTCATTCTGGACTTTGAGAAGATTGTTACGGATATCAGTCCCGAGACAGGCCTTAGAATGTCTGATATCGATGCTCTCGGCACCCGCCAGAGATGTAACGATCCCATACTCGTGGCAGAGGATTCACCTTTGCTTAGCAAACTGATCCATGATTCACTTCAGAAGGCAGGATATACGACTGTTGTTATGACCAATAACGGTCAGGAAGCTTATGATTTCATCACTGAACATAAGGATAAAGGTGATCTGTTAGATAAGGTTAAGTGCCTGATCACAGATATAGAAATGCCTCAGATGGACGGTCATCATTTGACCAAGCTTGTAAAAGAAGATCCCGATACAAATATGATCCCTGTCATCATATTCTCATCACTTGTTAACGATGAGATGAGGAGAAAGGGTGAAAGCCTGGGCGCTGATGCACAGCTTTCAAAGCCTGAGATTGGATCGTTGGTTAAGGTTCTCGATGATATAATCGCTAAGTATCATAATAATAAGTAAAAGTGGTGCTATATGGGAACATGTCTGATGTGTCACAGAAAAATCCGCGACGGAGCAAAATTCTGTGATAATTGTAAACAGAAGAGAAAGAATAAAGCAGATGAGTCGTACCTTGACAGTCTGCTTAATTCTGTTGCCGGAAATCAGACTCCCCCGAAAAAGCAGCCCGAACCTGACTACTATCCCGAAGAAGAGTTAGAGAACGGGGCATACTTTGATCAGAACGGAAACACAGGATACGATGACGGCAGTGCTATGGTAAACCCTGATTCGGGAATGTATGGCAGTGACGTAAATCCTATGGAAGGAATGACGGATTTCGGTGATATGACCGGATCGGATCCTAATACCATGGGGATAGATGAAGGAATATCCGGTAATCCCATGGAAATGAACGGAGATTTTGCAGCATCCGGCGAACCATATGAAAACGGTATCGATGAAGGCTCTGAGAATTCAGGAGCATCCGATGAAATGGACGATATGTTGTCGGATATACTTCAGAATATGGATGAAGCAGAACCGCAAGCTCCCGAAAGTGATATCAGAGAAGAAGATATAGAGAATATATTCGATGAAGCAGAAGCATATGCTGCACTTCTAAACAATGAAGGCAATGCAGAAGCGGAACCCGGTGCCTCGCAGGATGACGGCATGTTTGATACTGTAGGAGAAGGACAGTCGGGCGATTTGTCATCTTCAGAGTTTGATATACCGGACGATACACCGGGTAATGAAGGAGGTACTCCTGAGGGGTTAGGACAGGAAGAGCAGGACAGTGATCTCATAGATATAGGATGGAATGATTCGGGCGAAGATCCGGGTTCGGAAGATGGACAGGGTCAGGATTATGAAGAGGATCCCGATGCCGCACTTGATGAGATACTGCTGAATGCAGGCCTGCAGGGTGAGAACGCCGATTACAGCAGTGCCGAAGAAGCATTTTCAGGTTTTAACCCCATAGAGGAAGAAATCTCTAAGGAAGAAAAGCCCAAGAAAAAGAAGCTCAGCTGGTTCAGACGTCTGTTCGGAAACGTAAACGATGAAGTAACGCCTGAAATGATCGAGGCTGACAGGATCAAGAAGGCCGAAGAAGAAGAACAGGCCAAGAAAGAAAAAGAAGAAAAGAAAAAGAAAAACGAAGAGAAAAAGGCTCAGGCACAGAAAGAAAAAGAACGTAAAAAGGCTGAAGCTGATGCCGCACGAAACAAGAAGCTTGCTCTGGCAATAGAAAAGAAGAATGCTGCCAAAGAAAAAGCTAAAAAGAAGAAAGAGCAGCAGCTGGCTATAGCGGAGTATGAGCTGGAACATGGCAAGATAAACAAAGCCGGTGCTACCATTCTGTTCGTTATTTTCGCTATTCTGACCATAGTCATCATCATCGGAACCAATATTTATTCATATAACCTGAGTATTGAAAACGCTCAGAAGGATTTTGAAGTAAAGAAGTATAATGAAGCATATTATGAAGTATACGGACTAAAAATCCAAGATGAGGACATAGAGCTGTATGACAAGATCATGACAGTCATGTATGTAAACACTCAGCTGAATTCATATGAGCATTATATGAAGTCAAATAATAGGGAAAAAGCTTTGGACTCACTGTTAAAAGGACTTCAGAGATACGATAAGTACCTTCAGCTGGCACAGCGTCTGGGAATCACAGATGACCTAAACTATGTAAAGGGTAAGCTCCTGGAGAAACTCCAGACCGAGTTTAATCTTACAGAGATAGACGCATATAACATGGTTGAAATAGATGATTCTG
>JAEEGL013686423.1_pt1 | contig 13384 bp, 7 predicted proteins | sample 9134231 | NCBI WGS metagenome assembly JAEEGL01 (sample SAMN16246548, study PRJNA631951) | gut metagenome | biome: gut microbiome; feature: rumen; material: fiber-attached | host: Bos | place: Iran: Karaj | collected 2018-10 | reverse complement strand
TCGGAAGCCTAAAACATAAGGAATACAGAAAATGGGACTGACTGTTTTGATAAGAGGAGCCGGCGATATTGCAAGCGGAATCGCATTGAGACTGCACCATGCCGGAATGAAGGTCGTAATGACCGAGATAGAAAGACCTACAACTATACGGCGTACTGTTGCATTCTCGGAAGCGGTGATAAAAGGTGAACAGACCGTGGAGGATGTGAAGGCTGTACGGGCTGCATCTGTTGAAGACGCGAATTTACTGATGGATGAAGGGAATATCCCGGTGCTGGTAGATCCGGAGCGGAACTGCCTTAAACAGATGTTGCCGGATGCAGAGGTGGATGCGATCCTTGCTAAAAAGAATCTCGGCACAAAGATGGATGATGCTCCGATTGTAATAGGGGTCGGACCCGGATTTACAGCCGGTACTGATTGCCATGCAGTTATAGAGACCATGAGGGGGCATACCCTCGGAAGAGCATATTATAGCGGCAGTGCGCTGCCAAATACCAATATCCCCGGACTTATCGGTGGCTTCGCAGGAGAAAGGGTCATAAGGGCTCCGGAAAACGGGATATTTAAGAGCATTAATAAAATAGGGGATATGGTCGGGGAAAATGAAACCGTGGGAACTGTAGACGGGATACCGATGAAGACCACCATTTCCGGGGTGCTGCGCGGGCTCATTGCAGACGGCGTGACGGTTACGAAGGGCATGAAGTCCGGAGATGTAGATCCAAGGGGAAATAAAGAATACTGTTCTCTGGTTTCAGATAAAGCGCTTTCTGTGGCAGGGGGCGTACTGGAAGCCATACTGCATTTAAAGCAACAGGGATAATAAGGTCGCAGGCAATGCGCCAGAGGAACGGCGCATTACAAAATAAGGAGAAGCACCGTCGATGAAAACAGAAAATCAGGTTAAACTCACAAAACTGGCAAGATGCGCAGGCTGCGGCGCCAAGGTTGGAGCCGGTGTACTGTCCCGGCTCCTTGGCGACATTAATGTGATAAGAGATGAAAACCTTATTGTGGGTTTTGATAAATCCGATGATGCCAGTGTTTACAAGGTAACGGATGATCTGGCGCTGGTACAGACTGTGGACTTCTTTCCGCCGATCCATGATGATCCTTATATCTTCGGACAGATAGCGGCAACAAACGCACTTTCCGATGTGTATGCCATGGGAGGGGAGCCGAAGACCGCATTAAATATCATGGCTGTACCAAAGGATATGCCATCTGATACAGTTCATGAGATCCTTAAAGGGGGCTATGACAAGGCATATGAGGCGGGAACCGTTATTTCCGGCGGCCACAGCATTCTGGATGATGAGCCTAAATACGGTCTCGCGGTGACCGGCTTTGTACACCCGGAAAAGGTGCTTACAAACAGTGGCGCAAGGCCGGGGGATGTACTTCTCCTCACAAAGCCTCTTGGCGTAGGGATAATCACCACTGCCGCAAAAGCGGAAATGGCCGGTAAGGAGAGTATGGATCTGGCGGTTAAGCTTATGACCACACTGAATAAATCCGCAAGGGATATCATGGTGAGATATGATGTTCATGCCTGCACCGATGTAACCGGATTCTCTCTTATGGGTCACGGTCTGGAAATGGCTGAGGGAAGTGATACCGAGCTGCATATCGATGTTGATAAAACTGATCTTATTCCTGAAGCCGTGGAACTTGCGGAGACCGGGATTCTTCCTGAAGGAATGTACAGAAACAGAAGTTTTGCGGAAGAAAAGGTAGATCCCGGAAATGTGGAACTCTCCAGGCAGGACGTGCTCTATGACCCCCAGACAGCGGGTGGGCTTTTGATCGCCGTTGACAGTTCTGATGCCGATAAGCTCTTAAGGGAGCTTACAGGGGCAGTACCCTCTGCACAGCGCATAGGTACCGTAGAAGAGTACCGTGGCGGAAAAAGGATATTCCTCAGTACATAAGATACCTGCCCCCGGATCATTGGCACATTATATTCAGCTTCTGTATTTCTCCATATCCATCAATTTTTCCTGCTTTGCAACTATCGTAGTCACAACTGCATCGCCTGTTACGTTGGCGCAGGTCTGCATCATGCCCGTAAGGGGATAGAGTCCCATGATAAGGCTTATACATTCGGCAGGAATACCGATCTGCGGAACAAGCAGTGCTATGCACACCAGGTTTCCTCCGGGCACACCGGGACTTCCGAGAGACAGCACTATAATGGAAATAAAGAGTGAGATAAGGACAGAACTTGTTACTTCAATATTAAAGATCCTTGCGAAAAACAGGGCGGAAATAATGAGAGAGATACAGCTTCCGTCCATATTGATCGTTGCTCCCAGAGGAAGTGAGAATGAATAGACCTTCGGGGAAACACCCATTTCATCGCACTGGTTTATGGATGTCGGAAGGGCTGCATTACTGGAAGCAAAGGTGAAGGCAGCAACCATGGCGGGATAATACTTTCCGAGGAAAGTAATGGGATTTAAGCCGCCGAGGAATAACAGCAGTAAAAGATACACAATGATCATCAAAATATCTCCGAAATAGATGACCGGTACCCAGAGTATCACACTTGCCAGATCCTTAAGATTCATTGATATCATCATTTTCGCCATCGAACAGAAAACGATAAGGGGAATAAATCCCACCAGGACGGTAGTGATCTTTGAGAATACCGCATTAAAGGCGGTCAAAATATTCCGGACAACAGGGAATTTCCCGGCGAGGACCGCTGCCGAAAGACCGAGTATAAGAGCAATAAAGATTATCTGCAGCATATCGGACTTCTGGAAGGGTGTCACGATATCAGTGGGGACTATTCCTACGAGAGTATCTTTAATGGAAATGGTAACGTTTTCTCCCTTTGCCAGAGTTTCCGCCGCAGCTTCCGCAGAAACCGCACTTGCGACGGAAGGATTTCCTATGGGGAATATCTGATATGTAAATAAGCCGATAAAGATGGCAATTGCAGAAGTTATGACATACATTACCACGATCTTCACCGCTATACGTCCCAGCGCCTTTATATCACCGAAATCTGCTATGCTGGCAGCTATGGAGAAAAATACCAGGGGTCCGACGATCAGCTTCAATGCATTCATGAATACGGTATATACAGGAACAAACAGGTTCGTGCTGATACCTTTTGAAACCTCTGCGGGAAGGGTCGATTGCATTATGAGTCCGGCAGCTATACCGAGCACGAGTGCCAGAAGAGTAAAAATAAGCCCTGAATAATGTGATTTTTTTACATTTATAACGACGGAATTGATGCCATTGCTGTTTGCGATACGGAGATCATTTTCCAGTATCTTGTCCACCAGATTACGCAGGGCGGCATTTGCCTCGTCATCCTCCTGATCAAATAAAAACTGCTTTTCTATTTCAGAAGCATCAAAGGCTGTGCCTCTGGCAGTGAACTTTATCCCTGTGTTTCCGAGGACACCGCCCACCTCTATCTTTATATTTTCTTCTTTATCCGATGCATTGGAAATAAGCTTTGCCAGCACTTCCTCGGAGGAGAGAAGTGTTTTCGCGATCTCTTTTGACGGCACCTTTCTTTCCCTTAAAGCATCCCGGATAAAATCCGTTCCTTCAGGTATACTTGAGGTGTTACAGTTTAATAATATCGTTTTACTCATGTTACAACGCCCTCCTTTAATATTTATCGTTCATTATAACAAATTGATCTATTGAGTGCCAGTTTTCTTTAGGACTTTTGCCTGAAATCAGCATGGCTTATCTGTTCTTTTCTGCGGTTCGTTAAGCTGTTGAACAGCAACATTTTGACAGGAGGGAAAACCCTTTGGAGTCTAAAAGAAAAAGCCGTTTTTGATTGTAATAATACTGAAAATTTACTATAATTCTAAGTATCTATGTGCAAGGGGAACGGGGCTTATGGATAAAAGCATAGTATACACCACCGAAAAATGTATAGGCTGTAATAAGTGCATTAAAGTATGCTCTGCGATAGGTGCGTGCATCTCCACTGAGAAGAATGGGAAAGCCCGTATAGATGTTGACGGGACTAAGTGCGTTGCCTGCGGAAGCTGTATTGATGTGTGTGTTCACGGTGCCAGAGAGTTCCAGGATGACACGGAACGGTTCTTTTCGGATCTTAACAGGGGAGAGGAGATATCCCTTCTCCTTGCTCCGGCATTTAAGGCTAACTATCCGGAAGAGTATGAGAGCGTGCTCGGAGGATTGAAGAAACTTGGCGTCAAACGTATCATCAGCGTTTCCTTCGGGGCGGATATCACCACCTGGGGATATCTGAATTATATTAAAAAATATGATTTTACGGGCGGGATCTCCCAGCCCTGTCCGGCAGTGGTCTCATATATCGAGAGATACCTTCCCGGGCTTATCCCCAAGCTTTTTCCGGTACAGAGCCCTCTTATGTGTGCTGCTGTCTATGCCAGAAAAGAAATGGGCATTAAGGAGAAATTAGCCTTTATAAGCCCCTGTATAGCAAAAAAACTTGAGATCGAGGACCCCAATAATAAGGGTCTCGTAAGTTATAATGTTACCTTTGAACACCTTATGAGATATGTGCGTGAGCATGATATCAAGGGGCCATCTGTCAAAAGTGAGATAGAGTATGGTCTTGGCTCCTATTATCCCACACCGGGCGGACTTGCCGAAAATGTAAGGTGGTTTCTCGGGGATCAGGTATTCATCCGTCAGGTGGAGGGAGAGCGGCATCTGTACGAGTGGATGCACCGGAACAGTGACCTTATAGAGAAAGATGAAACGGGATTCCTGCTGATAGACGCCCTTAACTGTTCAAGGGGCTGTATCTGCGGTACTGCGGTAAATCCGGAAAAATCAAAGACCGATGATGCCCTGCGTTCCCTTCTTAAGATCCGCGAAGAGTCAAAGAAGGATGTGGCTGGGGATGCCTGGTCAAGACCGGATACTCCGGAGGAAAGGCTTAAAAACTATAACCTGCAGTTTAAGGATCTTGATCTGAATGATTATCTCCGGGAATATACCGACAGGTCTTCTGAATGCCGCTACGAGATACCGGGGCAGGATAAACTGGATGAGATATTCCTAAGCATGAATAAGCTTACGGAAGAATCCAGACATATTGACTGTACATGCTGCGGGTATGAAAACTGTGAGCAGATGGCCACGGCTATCTATAACGGATTTAACCATAAAGAGAACTGTATCTACTATGAAAAGACCATGGTCCATGAGCTGGAGATCGAGAAGACCATTGCCGAAGAGGCGACCAGGGCTAAGAGCGCCTTCCTCGCAAATATGTCACATGAGATCAGAACTCCCATAAATGCCATCCTCGGCATGAACGAGATGATACTCCGGGAGAGCGGTGAAAACAATATCCTAGAATACGCGGAAAATGTGCGTACAGCCGGAAATACCCTGCTGGGGCTCGTAAATAACGTTCTTGATTTTTCAAAGATAGAAGCCGGCAAGATCGAGATAATACCCGTGGAATACGATCTGTCATCGTTTATTAATGATCTTGTCAATATGATACAGACAAAGATAGATAAAAAGGAACTTCAGCTGAAGCTTGATCTCAATAAGGATATTCCGAAGCTCCTGTACGGAGATGAGCTGCGCATCAAGCAGATCATCACCAACATTCTCACAAACGCCGTAAAATACACCGAGAAGGGCAGTGTAACATTTTCCGTCGATTATGAAAAAGCGGATGATGATAAGGACGGCGTATACCTTATCTTTTCCGTAAAGGATACAGGGATCGGCATCAAGCCTGAGGATTTAAGTAAGCTCTTCAATGAGTTTGAAAGAATAGAGGAAAAGAGAAACCGGACCATAGAAGGCACCGGCCTGGGGATGAATATCACCAGACAGCTGCTAAACATGATGGGATCGGATCTTAAGGTGGAAAGCGTATACGGCGAGGGCTCAGTCTTTAGTTTCGCACTCAGGCAGAAGGTCACCGGATGGGAGCCTTTGGGGAATTATGAAGAGTCCTACCGTGCCGCGATGTCAAAAAGAAAGAAATATAATCAGAAATTCACAGCTCCCGATGCTGTGATCCTTGTGGTGGATGACACCGAAACCAATCTGGATGTATTTAAGAGCCTGCTCAAGCGCACAAAAATGCAGATCGATACTGCACTGAGCGGCGAAGCGGGCCTGAATCTTTCGAGGGAAAAGAAATATGACATGATCTTTTTGGATCATATGATGCCTGAAAAGGATGGTATTCAGACTTTCCATGAATTAAGGGACGATAAGGATAATCCGAATATCGTTACTCCGACGATCTGCCTTACGGCAAACGCTATTTCCGGAGCCAGGGAATGGTACCTTTCCCAGGGCTTTGATGATTACCTCACAAAACCCATTGATGCTGATCATCTTGAGGAGATGCTGATAAAATACCTTCCGGAAGAACTGGTCATGGAATCGGAGACTCCAGAGGATGAGGATTGTGAAGGAGCGGAAGTGCAGCTTCCCGACTGGCTTATGATCAGCGCGGAATTGGATGCCGTATCCGGCGTCAGGAACTGTGGCGGGGTGGAGGAATATCTTACAGTCTTAAGGGGATTTTATGCGTCAATAAATGCCAAGGCCGCTGAGATAGAAAATTACTATGAGACTGAGGATTTCAGAAACTATACCATAAAGGTCCATGCCCTTAAATCCTCCGCAAGGATAATAGGTGCGACAGAACTGTCCGAAAAGGCAAGGATCCTTGAGGATAAAGGGAATGAGAGTGACATAGCCTATATCAGGGCAAATACAGGGGATCTTTTAGATAATTACCGCTCATATATTGAATATCTTGCTCCTTTAAGGGAAGCATCAAAGGATCTTCCTCCCGTGCCGGAGGATACCCTTTCCGATGCATATGCTGCGCTCAATGAGATCGTCGAGGTTATGGATTATGATACCGCCAGGCTTATCATGGATTCACTTAAGGAATACAGCCTTCCGGATAAGGACGCGAAGATCTGCGAAAAGATCCTTGAATGTCTTTCCCAGATGGATTGGGATGGTATAAGGGAAGCATTAAAAGGGGTAAACTGACTTGCAAAAGGAAAAGGCCGGACAGGACAGTAAAAAACCCAATAGAACCGCGCTGGTAAGCGTGGGCTTAGCTGCACTTGTAGTCATACTTTTTGTCAGTGTGATAATCGTGTATTACTGCCTGCTCTATTCTGAAACCAGACAGAAGATCATAAAAAGCTGTGAACTCAGTGCGGAATCATCGGCAGAGCAGATAAATGCCTATCTCTCTGCGGGGGTTCATACCATCAGGCTTGTAAGTAATCTGTTGGACAATATGATAAAGGACGGACGCTCTGAGAGTGAGATACTGGATTACCTGAAAAACCAGTCCGTAGCAGTTATCAATATTACCGATGGGCAGTCCCCGGGTGTTTATGGATTTATTAACGGCGAATATCTTGACGGGACAGGCTGGGTTCCCGATGAGGATTATGTACCTACCGAGCGGCCCTGGTATATTGCTGCCATGGCGGAAAAAGGCGGGGTTGCAGTGGTAGACCCTTACGTAGATGCCGAGACCCATACTGTCATGATAACCATCTCCGAAACTCTGTGCGATGGCAAAAGCGTTGTTGCCGTGGATCTTTCCCTGGATACACTTCAGGGTATTACAAAGAGCCTGGCAGAAAACGGGGAAACAGAGATGGAGATAGTCCTGGACAGAAACTGCGAGGTTATCGCCCATTCGGATAAAAATGAGGTGGGGAAGAGTTATCTCGTATCCGATGGCAGTTTCGGGGCTAAGGTTGTGGAGAAGTTCCGGGCAGCTGATGAACATAACTTCTCCTTAAATTATGGGGGTGCGGATTACATTGTATATACCACGCCGGTTGCCAGTGACTGGACCTGTCTCTCGGTATTTGATGCCACATCGGTATTCAGGCAGTTGATGAACATGCTTGTTTTTACCATTGTTTCCGCTCTGTTCGTGGCATCGATCCTGCTATTTATCTTCTCCAAGTACTTCAGAAGGATCCGTATAACTGAGGAACTTGAAGAAAAGAACAAAGAGGCACTGGCTGCCAGCGAAGCAAAGTCCAATTTCCTTTCAAATATGTCCCACGAGATCAGGACGCCCATCAATTCTGTTCTCGGGATGAACGAGATGATACTAAGGGAGAGCAGTGAGGATAAGATCATAGAGTACGCCCAGAATGTGCGTACTTCAGGGACCACACTGCTGGGACTTATCAATGACATACTTGACTTTTCAAAGATAGAAGCCGGAAAGATGGAGATCATTCCCGTGGAATACGATATTTCCGTTATGATCATCGATCTTCTGAAAATGATCAGCCCAAAGGCTGAAGACAAGGGACTCATCCTAAGTCGTGACATAAGTTCGGAAATCCCGAGATACCTCTATGGTGATGAGGTGAGGATCCGGCAGGTGCTGACAAATATCCTGACAAACGCCGTTAAATATACGGAAACGGGAAGCGTGACACTGAGGATCAACTGTGAAAAGGCGAAAGATGATGATGACAGTGTCTATCTCAATTGCTCAGTCATAGATACGGGCATAGGCATAAAGAAGGAGGATATGCATAAGCTCTTTTCAGAGTTTGAGCGCATAGAGGAGAAGCGTAACAGGAATATAGAGGGCACCGGCCTCGGGATGAACATCACAAAGCAGCTGCTGGAGATGATGGGAAGTTTCCTTATGGCCAACAGTGTGTATGGTAAGGGTTCGGTTTTCAGTTTCAAACTGAAGCAGAAAGTAATAAAATGGGATCCCCTGGGAGATCTGGAAGCTGCCTATCAGTCTTCCCTTACCGGGAGAAAGCAGTACCGTGAGAAATTCAAGGCACCGGATGCGGTTACGTTGGTGGTGGATGATACAGAAATGAACCTCGCCGTATTTACAAGTCTCTTAAAGGAAACGGATATAGAGATCGATACGGCAGAAAGCGGTAAGGAGGCGTTAAATAAAGCAGCCGAAAAAGCTTATGATATTATTTTCCTTGACTATATGATGCCGGAGATGGACGGGGTCGAAACACTGCACAGGATGAAAGATGATAAGGCTTCACCCAATGCAGATACCGTAACTGTCTGCCTGACTGCCGATGCCATATCGGGAGCAAGGGAGAAATATCTTTCGGAGGGCTTTGATGATTACCTTACAAAACCTATTGATCCTGACAGGCTTGAAGAGGTGCTGCTAAAGTATCTGCCGGAGGAAAAGGTAATGAAGACAGGCGCCGGGGATGAGGACCCGGAACAGAGCGGGAATAAAGAGAATATGGAGAATAAATGGTATACAGGAGTTCCCGGACTGGATGTGGCAGCCGGACTTAAAAACAGCGGATCGGAAGAGGCCTTCCTGTCCCTCTTAAAGATATATCATGATTCATTTGAAGCGAAATACAATGAGATCTGGAGATTATTTGATGCGGAGGACTGGGAAAATTACACTATAAAGGTTCATGCCCTGAAAAGCAGTTCCAGGATCGTCGGTATCCTTAAGCTTGGGGATGATGCCGAAAAAATGGAGATGGCAGGAAAGGAATCGGACATAGATTATATAAAAATCCATCATGACGCTCTTATGGAATCCTACCGAAATACGGCAGGCCACCTGTCATACTTTGATGAAGTGAGCGATGACCGTCCTCTTATCCCCGGAGATACTCTGGAGGATGCATATGCGGCACTGGAGGAATTTGCCCTCGCAATGGATTATAATACCGCACGTATGGTAATGGAGTCGATAAATGAATACAGGCTGCCGCCGGTGGACAACGAACGTATAAAAAGAATAAACACAAAACTCTCCGAAATGGACTGGGAAGGTATAAAACTCATATTACAAGAAAGGGATTAAACAATGGGAAAGAAGATACTGATCATATCCAAGGCCGAGGGATTTATTATCAAAGGATTTGAATCAAAACTTAAAAATATAGGGCTGGAATACACCTATTCGGCCCCGGGACTGAAGGATCTTAAGAATAATTGCTCAAACGTGGAACTCATCACTATTTTTACGGATGAGGATGTGGAAAACTATGCGGATTCCCTTATCTTCATCAAGGATTTCTGTGCAGATAACGATAAGAGGGTCATAATCGTCGGCACACAGAATGAGTATGTGTTTGTGAAGAAGTATATTTCCAGCAGACTTATTTACAAATTCTTAAGCAGGCCCCTCAATATGGAGGACCTCATAAGCGATATAGAGAAATTTATGGAGGAGGAAACTGCACAGGCCAGACGGAAGAGTATCCTTATCGTGGATGATGACGTTTCATATATGACCATGATATCTGACTGGCTTAAGGATTATTACAGGGTTTCCCTTGTGAACTCGGGAATGCAGGCCATTACCTGGCTTGCCAAAAACCATGTGGATCTGATCCTCCTTGACTATGAAATGCCTGTGACCAGCGGTCCCCAGGTTCTTGAGATGATAAAATCCGAAGCGGAAACATCCACTATTCCGGTAATGTTTTTGACCGGAAAGGGAGATAAGGAAAGCATAATGAAGGTCCTCTCCTTAAAGCCCGCAGGTTATCTCCTTAAAACCATACAGAGAAAGGAACTTCTCGGGAATCTTATGAAGTTCTTTGCGTCGGAATCGGTGAAAAATCTATAAGAGAGGTTTTATGAAGCAAAGAAGGACTGAGAGTTTCATTACAATACTATTATCATTGGCATGTCTTGTCGTGTTCGTAATAAGCACCGTGCTGGGGTGGGAATTCTGGGTGCCGCCGATTATCATTATCGGGGCTGTCCTGCTGTGGATAATGAATATTTATGAGAAACCTGAATATGGAATGCGTAAAATGGTATATTTCCTGTATGCATCCCTGCTCGTTTTTTTTCATGGGATCCATGTGACCAGTTTTAATGATTCTGCTGTATTTGTTGCGCTGATGATGGTGGCAATGTCCTTCTTTAACCACGTCTATATGATGAATCTTTTATTCGCGGAATATCTGATCGTCTTAGCTATACAGCTTTTCCTGGGATCAAAAAACGGATTTATCATCCTGAATAAAATGAATGACTCCCGGATCGCGCTCTATCTCATGGGCGTGATATTTGTATTTTTCTCCTGTGTAAAGATCATAAATGACAGGCAGGAATCAGAAGAGTCGGAGGAACGGAAGGATGAGAGGATAGAAAGATATGATGCCGATATGGAGGATTTTCTGTCCAATGTTTCCCATGAGCTCCGCACACCGGTCAATGTTGTTAACGGAATGTCGGACATTATGATAAAGAGGGATGCGCTTAAAGAGGCCTATTCCATAAAAGAAGCGGGTATCAGGCTTGCATACCAGATAGAAGATATCCAGGACTATACGGAATGCAAGCGGCAGAAACTGATGCTTGAAGAAGATGAATACTTAAGCATTTCTCTTATCAATGACGTTGTCACGGATTTCCGGCTTGTTGAAAATACCAATAACCTTGTGCTGGTGGTTGATATAAGTCCTGACGTTCCCTCGAAGCTGAGGGGGGATTCAAGGAAACTCCATAAGATCATGAGACACCTTCTTGAGAATGCTGTAAAGTTCACCAAGACCGGCGGTATCTATGTAAAGATGTATACAGAGAAAGCAGATTACGGTGTTAATCTCTGTGTTGAGATAACGGATACCGGTATCGGGATGGACAGGAAGGAAATAGAGTCGATATCTGAAGGGATGTATCAGGTCAACAAGAGGAGGGACCGGAGCTCCGGCGGCATAGGACTCGGACTGTACATAGTATACGGTTTTGCCCATAAGATGGAGGGCTTTGTAAAGATAGAAAGTGAAAAAGGCTTTGGTACAACCCTGAGGGTAACCATTCCCCAGGAGATCGCGGATGAATCACCCTGTCTTGCTCTTTCCAAAGGATATTCGGGGGATATCATATTCCATGTGAACTCACGAAAGTATAAAGTGCCAAGGATCCGGGATTTCTACCGTTCAATGGCAGCGAACCTTGCAGCCGGCCTTCATGTTCCCCTGTATCCTGCGGAGAGCATTAAGGAGATCGAGCGGCTTAGCGAAAGACTTAATGTGGCCTTTATATTTATGGGGCAGGAGGAATATGAAGATAATCCGGATTATTTCGACCGCTTAAGTAAGGGGGATATCGTGGTGGCTGTCTCTGCTTATCCGGACTTTAAGCCCAGGGCCGGAAGCAATGTGATCATCATGCCAAAACCCCTGTACGCATATCCTGTCATCAGGATCTTAAATGAAGGGCGGAACGCGGGCAATATCGAATTCTCGGATAATAAAGAGAAGTTTGTTCTCAATGGTGTAAAGGCTCTTATCGTAGATGATGAACCCATGAATCTCGTTGTGGCCTCGGGTCTGTTTTCTGATTATGAAATGAGTATAGAGACCGCAGGCAGCGGGAAGGAAGCCGTACAGAAATTCCGTAAGGGCGATTTTAATGTGGTGTTTATGGATCACATGATGCCTGAAATGGATGGCGTTGAAGCCATGAAGAGGATAAAAAAGGAGGCTTCTGAGGAAAACAGAAGCGTGGCCGTTATTGCCCTTACAGCCAATGCGGTTTCCGGAGCGAAGGAAATGTTTATGGAGGAAGGTTTTGACGGCTTTATAGCTAAACCTATCGACATAGGTGAATTTGAACGCGTTATGAAGAATATAATTAACGCAGGAAAGCTCCTCTATGAAGGGAGGAACAGGCTATGATAAAAGTTTTCAATCGCTTCAGGGAGTATCTTACTGACCACTCTGTCAAGCTTAAGGACAGGACGTTTATGCTTTTCTCCACAGTGACTGTAGTTGCATTGTTGGTAACGGTAATCTGTGGACTTTTTATGCGTGACCATATCTATGTCACAGCAGGAACCTTTGTCGGGGCAGTGCTGCTGGGGTTATATGTCTTCTATTCTTTCAGGAGAAAAAAGATCGAACAGGCCAAGATCGTTATTTCTGTTATCCTGGTGTTTTTTTTCATTCCGGCGCTTTTCTTTACAAGCGGCGGGGTAAGCGGGGGGGCTCCCATCTGGCTGCTTCTTGGCTGTCTGTATATGGTCCTGGTACTTGAAGGAAAGCCCCAGTTGATCATGGGAACCCTGAATGTTATTGTTCTGCTTCTTTGCTGGGCAATAGGATATTATTATCCGCAATTTGTCATAGAGTATTCAAGAGAGGGAAATTTCTTTGATACCCTGACGGCTCTTATCATAGTGAGCAATATATTTTATGTCATGATTAATTTCCAGACCAGACTCTATCATAGTGAGAACGAACTGGCGGAAGAAAAGTCAAATAAGCTTGAAGAGATGAACAGATCCCAGAACCGCTTCTTTTCGAGCATGAGCCATGAGATCCGAACGCCCATCAATACGGTCCTGGGATTAAATGAGATCATTCTGCGGCAGGAGGATGCCTCCGATGAGATCAAAAAGGAT
>JAEEGL012292140.1_pt1 | contig 13384 bp, 12 predicted proteins | sample 9134231 | NCBI WGS metagenome assembly JAEEGL01 (sample SAMN16246548, study PRJNA631951) | gut metagenome | biome: gut microbiome; feature: rumen; material: fiber-attached | host: Bos | place: Iran: Karaj | collected 2018-10 | reverse complement strand
GTTGCGCTTGTCAGTGCTATCGCACCAATCAAAGCAAAATTAAATAGCTGTTTCATAATTTTACAAAGCTTTGTTAATATTAAAATTGATTCTGTTCATAAATGCTCTTATTGTTGAATTGCTCTTATCATTGATTCTGTTCGTTCCAAGTTTGTTCGACAGGTTTATAGAGTCTTGTCAGATAGTTGTTTTCCCGTTTTCGTATTGGGATGTGGTAGACGATATTCAGCCCCAGCTGGGGTAGCAGGAAAATCTTGCATTCGTTGCCCAGCTTGTTGCCACAGCGGCCACAGTCGTAGATGTCGTACCAGGCATAGCCGACGGCAAGGCCAACCAAGGCCTCCAGCGTCCAGCGACGTCCCAGTTCCCAGGAATAGCCGTAGAAAGCTCCCAGCGCTACCATGTCGCCCTCGCGGCGCTGCTTCTTGTCGCCACCGTAGATGAGCAGGTTGACATCAGCCACATTGTAATGGCTATAGATGAAGTCGGCACCGAAGAAATGACCCACTTGCAGGGAGTCGCGCCAGTAACGTACGTCGGGCGCGAGGAGCAGGTGGCGCCACTTGCGGGTCACGTCATCACTGGTGGGCCAAGGCCGGTAGCCGGCAGTCAGCCCCATGGACCAATGCGGCGACAGCGAAACACCCAGCCTCAGGTTCGGAGTCAGGGTAGCATCATAGAGCAGGTTATTACTGATGGTCATCTGCTGTGCCTGAACGCTGATGGCCAACATTAATAACAATGCTGTACATATGTACTTTGCTCTTATGTCATACAATTTTATCATATCGCGCGCGAATTTATTATTATAGAGAAAGCAAATATAGGAAATAAAACAATAACATCCAAATGTTTTCACAATTTTTTGCATATAGGGGGGGTAATTTTGCAAAAACGACTGATAATTACCGACAAAAAGAACATTTTTGCACCGATTGTTAAGGAAGGATAAAAATTTCGCCCTTTTTGCCTGTTAAAATATTACATGCGGACTGTAAATATTTCTCTACATACAGTGTCTTTACAAATATGAAATGTAGTGAAAAGTGTAAACGGAATTAACGTAAATTCACGTCTGTTAGCAATTCGCACTCTGATCAAACCTGTCGCCCGACAGGATGTGTCTTTTTGCGTAGACCCTCGTCAAACCCCGATGGCCACAGGGGAATTCCTCGGTTTTATTGAAAAAGCATCACACTTTTTTCAGCCATCAATAGCGAGAGCGTTGCTTAAGGTTTGCTCCCATCCCTCTCCCATTCCTCTCCCATTTGTATTACGAAAATACATGGGATATGCCCAAAAGTGAAATACTGTTACTATTTTTAGTACTTCAGGTTCTCAAGTCCGCTTGCCTTCTTGTTCTCGCTCTGAGGTGGTTTTCTGTTCTCGCGAAGAGTCGGGTTATTTATTCTCGCGCAGAGCCGCAGAGAACGCAGAGGTTTCGCAGAGAAAAAATATAAAAACTGGAGAGAAGGGGATCCAAGAATAACATATCCTCTGCGTGACCTCTGCGCCCTCTGCGGCTCTGCGCGAGAATTAACCTCACTCGCTGCTTTTCCAGTTGCAGTAGGGATTGCGGCGAAGCTGGGAGTTGTAGTAGCGACGGTCTCCAGTCACCTCAATCCCGATGAAATGGGGGATTTTTGGCGTTTCCGAGACATCTCTGAGTTCAACTTCAGCCATGATGAGGCCGTCGTTGTCGCCATGAAATTCGTCCACTTCGAAGGTGTGTTCCCCGCTTTTCACCAGCCAGCGGGTCTTGTCGATGATGCCCGGTTCGCAGAGCGTCATCAGCTTTTCTGCATCGTCCAGGGGTATCTCCTGTTCGAACTCGTAACGGGAAAGACCACCGTCGAGTGACGGGCCTTTGATGGTGATGTAAGCCTGTTCATCCCTGATGCGTATGCGCACGGTCTTGCCGCGCTCGCTGCAGATGTAGCCCTGCCGGATGTGGCTGCTTGAAAAAGCCTCGTGCTTGAACGAATCGTCAAGCACGAGGAATTTGCGTTCAATTTCCAGAGCCATTACGCCATCATGGTGAAAGTCCAGATCAGATAGATGACAGCCAGGATGATGAGTCCTGCAAAAATCCATGTCACTACTTTCTTGCCTTGTTCTTCCTGTTTCTTGGCGTAGGCTTCACGCTTTGCATTGATTTTCTTGCTCATAGTACTTTAGTTTTAATTAGAAAATAGGAATTAGAAATTAGGAATTATGATTACCTATATTCCAGAATTCGTCATTTCTAACAAGTTAATATTTAATTGTTTGTTATTGTTATATTCGTTATTATATTCATTATATTATCGCCGCAGAACTAATCATAATCTCTAATTACTAATTTCTAATTCCTAATTTGGAATTTTACTCCTCATCCGTGGTGGGAAATTCCATCAGGTATGCCTTGATGAAATCGTCGATTTTGCCGTTCATGACGCCATCGACGTCTGAGGTCTGGTAGTTGGTTCGATGGTCCTTGACGCGACGGTCGTCGAAGACGTAGGAGCGTATCTGCGAGCCCCATTCTATCTTCTTCTTTCCAGCCTCGATCTTGGCCTGCGCCTCAAGGCGCTTCTGCATGGCACGGTCGTAGAGCTGTGAGCGCAGCAGGGCCATGGCGCGCTCCTTGTTCTTAGGTTGGTCGCGTGTCTCGGTATTCTCAATGAGGATTTCCTCTTCCTCGCCAGTGTCAGGGTCTGTGTACCAATAGCGCAGACGGACGCCAGACTCCACCTTGTTGACATTCTGGCCGCCTGCATCGCTGCTGCGGAAAGTGTCCCAGGAGAGCTTGGCAGGATCGACATACACCTCGATGGTGTCGTCGACCAACGGGCTGACGAAGACTGAGGCGAAGCTGGTCATGCGCTTGCCTTGGGCATTGAAGGGCGAGACGCGTACCAGACGGTGGACACCGTTCTCGGACTTCAGGTAGCCGTAGGCATACTCGCCGCCCTCTATCTGCATGGTGACGCTCTTGATGCCGGCTTCATCGCCGTCCTGCAGGTTGGAAATGCTGACCTTGTGGCCGTGGGCCTCAGCCCAGCGCTGATACATACGCATCAGCATGGAAGCCCAGTCCTGACTCTCTGTGCCACCTGCCCCGGAGTTGATCTTCAGGACGGCATCCATGGGGTCTTCCTTCTGGCGGAGCATGTTTTTGAGTTCTAGATTTTCTAGAAGATCTAGACAATCTTGATATATTTTGTCCACTTCGTCCTCGGTCACCATGTCTTCTTTGTAGAAGTCGAATGCCAGCTGAAGCTCGTCGGCAGCGGTACGCACGGCCTGATAACCATCGAGCCACTTCTTGATGGACTTCACCTTCTTCATCTGTTCCTCGGCCCGCTTCTGGTCTTCCCAGAAGTCAGGAGCCTGCGTGCGAAGGTCCTCCTCCTCGTACTCCACCTGCTTCTCGTCTATCTTCAGGTACCTATAGAGTGCGTCTGCTCTATCTAATACGTCTTTTAATTGGTCGGATGTGATCATATTATTTTTAATTAGGAATTAGAAATTAGGAATTAGAAATTGTGATTACTTCTGTATCCTTTTTTTCATAGTTCCTGTTATCTTTACCAAGATACTAATTATTTCTTCGTTATCTTTTATTATAGATTTATATTCTGTTTCACTCAAATAATCTCCCGCATATAGTCGATTAAGCCAAAATTTGGTTTCGTTAGCCTCTTTTAATGCAATAGTGAGTTTTGTTAAAAAATCAGCTTCACTTTGTGCAAACTTGCTCTCGGAAACATTTGCTCCAACACTAGTTCCGCTACGAACAATTTGTTTCAAGATTTCAGCATTCCCGTCTCTCTTTTTCGACAGATATTTATGCATCTTAACGATTCTATCAGCAAACCGTTCACTCTTTTCTACAATGATGTTCTCGCGTCTTTCCAGCATAATTAGGTAATCATAATTTCTAATTTCTAATTACTAATTCCTAATTTCTATTTTATTCTTCGTACATCTTTTCAATCTCTGCCTTATAGTTCTCGTTGAGCACGCGGCGGCGGATTTTGAGGGTATTGGTGAGCTCGCCCTTCTCCATGGACAGATGGTGGGGCAGGAGGGTGAAGCGCTTCACTTGCTCGTAGTGGGCCAGCTGTTGCTGCAGGGTGTCTATGCGCTCCTGCATCATTTGGATGATTTGCGGGTTGGCACAGAGCTGCTCGCGTGTGTCGTAGGCGATGCCATGCTCACGGGCGTACTCCTCCAACAGGGAATAGACGGGTATGATGAGTGCCGAGACGAACTTGCGCTGGTCGGCAATGATGGCTATCTGGTCGATGAACTTGTCGACCAACAGCTTCGATTCAATCATCTGGGGAGCGATGTACTTGCCGTTCGAGGTCTTGAAAAGGTCCTTGATGCGCTCCGTCAGGAACACCTCGCCGTCCTTCAAGTAACCGGCATCGCCTGTCTTGAAATAGCCATCGGAGGTGAATGCCTGTTGCGTCAGGTCCTTTCGATTGTAGTAGCCGATGGTGATAGTTGGGCCTTTAAGCAGGATCTCACCCTCTTCGCTAATCTTGATGTCGATGCCCTCGATGGGTCTGCCGACGCTGCCTACAGTATAGGGCTTGTTCAGATGGTCGCACGATACCGTTGCCAGCGACTCGGTCAGTCCGTAGCCTACAATCATGTTCAAGCCGATGGAATGGACGAATTCCTCGACGTGTGCAGATACGGCAGCACCTGCCGTGGGGAAGAAGTGGGCATTCTCCAGTCCCAGCTCCTTGCGGACGAGTGAGAATATCGTACGGTTCAGCATCTCGTACTCCAGGTGCAATGCCATGGGCGGTTTCTTGCCCAGGCTGAGATATTCGATGTTATGTTTGCGACCTACTGCCAAGGCGTGTTTGAAGAGTTTGCGCTCCATAGCGCTGGCATGATCGATTTTGTCCATGACACCCATGTATACCTTTTCCCAGAAGCGGGGAACGGCAGACATACAGGTGGGATGCTGCTCGCGCATGGACTGCTGGACCTGCAGAGGATAGGTGTTAACAATGAGTGTGGCACCTACAGTAATGCAGAGGATAGCCCACCCGCGCTCAAAGATATGTGTATAGGGCAGGAAGTTCATGATGCGGTCCTTGTCGGTGACCGGCACGCACTTGCCGTTGGCCTCGAAAGCCGCATGGAACTGGCCGTGGGTCAGGATGACACCCTTTGAATCGCCTGTCGTACCACTGGTATAAAGGATATTTGCAATGTCGTCGAAGGATGCCTCCTCCTGCAGCTTGTTCACTTCCGTCTGACGGGGAAGGTTTTCGCCAAGTTTCAGGAAATCAGAGAAATAGATGGCGCTGGGGTCGTGGGTGGAGATGTGTACCAACGGGTCGAAGACGATGATGCGCTCCAGCGTCGGACACAGCGAGAAGACCCGATGGGCCTTGTCGTACTGCTCTTGTTCGCCCACAAACAGGAAACGTATTTTGGCATCGTTCACCATGAACTGTATCTGCTGCTCCGAGCTGGTAGCATAGAACGGGATGGTAACGGCACGGATGCCCCAGGCACCGAAGTCGCACTCTACATACTGTACCGAGTTCTGTGCGAAGATGCCGAGGTTTTCCTGTGGCTTGACACCTAAGTTCAGCAAAGCGTTCGACACCTGCTTGACCGTTTCCGATACCTGGTTCCATGACAATGATTTCCACTCCTTGCCGCCAAAATCCTGATAAATCAGCATCTCACGGTCACCATACACTTTTGCCTGTTCGTGTATCAGAACCGACATGTGACAATTCATCTGCATAATCCTCTATATTATTAATTAGGTGCAAAGGTAAGCAAAATAAATTAGAAATTTGTCATTAGCAATTAGAAATTGTGAGAAGACGATTAAAAAAATAGAGAATCAGGACTAAATAATTAGGAATAATTTTTGTATCTTTGCAGAAGTTATGGATATCAAGCAATATACAAACGATGCTGTTGAGCTGTTGATGCAGCTCATCAAAACGCCATCGGTGAGTCGTGACGAAGCGGCTGCAGCCGACATATTAGTCGATTTCATCGGGAAGTGGGGCATGCCCTGTCAACGCATTGGGAACAATGTTCTCATACAAGAGGAGATTGATCCGCAGAAACCCACGATGCTGCTCAATGCGCATATCGATACGGTGAAGCCTGTCAGCACGTGGACCCGCGACCCCTTTACACCAACCATCGAAGGCGACCGCCTATACGGATTGGGGGCCAACGACTGTGGCGGCGGGCTTGTGAGCCTGTTGCAGGTGTACCGGATGCTGCGAGGGGGAACCTCGCAGAGCGGGACGGGTTATAACCTGGTGTATCTGGCCTCGTGTGAGGAAGAGGTCAGCGGGGAGGGCGGTTTCCGGATGGCGTTGCCTCAGTTGCCCAAGATTGACGTGGCCATCGTGGGAGAGCCGACCGGTATGCAGCCGGCCATTGCCGAGAAGGGACTGATGGTGATTGACGGCACCGCCTATGGCAAGAGCGGACATGCCGCCCGCAACGAAGGTGTCAATGCAATCTATGAGGCCTTGGACGACCTCGTCTGGTTGCGTGACTACCGTTTCAGGAAAGAGAGCTTGTTGTTAGGCCCCACCAAGATGACGGTGACTGTGCTGAACAGTGGTACGCAGCATAATGTCATACCTGACGAATGCCATTTCGTGATTGACGTGCGCACCAACGAGTATTACCAGAATGAATATCTGTTCGCCTTCTTGCAGAAACACGTCAAGAGCGAGCTCAAGGCCCGCTCCTTCCGCTTGTCTTCTTCGCATATTCCAGTCGGACATCCCTTGGTGCAGCGTTGCATCAAGATGGGTATGACCCCCTTCGGTTCGCCAACGCTCAGCGATCAGGCGCTGATGCCTTTCCTGTCGCTCAAGTTAGGTCCAGGAGAATCGAGTCGTAGCCACACGGCCGACGAGTTCATCTGCATATCAGAAATTGAAAAGGCGATAGAAAATTATGTTTCTTTAATTAGGAATTAGGGATTATAATTAGGAATTAGAAATTAGGAATTAGGAATTATGATATGTCTAATTGCAGCAGATGTCTTACGGATAAGGTACGCATCATGCGCCTCGCAAGTAATCATAATTTCTAATTCCTAATTCCTAATTTCTAATTTACAATTTTCCCTATCTTCCTAGCCAGCTTTCGGGGTTCAGCTTTGCTGTTTCGCGGCGAAGCTGGAACTGCAGGATGTTGTCTTGGCCGACGCGGCCTAACGTCTGACGGGTGCTGACCTTCTGGCCACGCTGTACATTGACGCTGGCCAAGTTGCAATAGACGGAGATGTAGCTGCCGTGACGCACCATGACCACCATGGTGCTGCCGAAACTGAACACGGCACTGACCTCACCGTCGTAGATGCTGCGAGCCTGGGCACCTGCCTCGCCACGGATGTTGATACCCTTGTTGTCAAGTGTCACATTGCGCAGACCTTCCACGTTGTATTGTCCGAAATGGCTGACAATGCGATAGGGTCCAGTGATGGGCATGGGCAGTCGGCCACGATTGCTCTCGAAATTGCCGCTGATGCGCAAGTCCTCGCTGGGAATCCGCAGGGCGTTGTCTGCCTCCTTGCGAGCTGTTGCCACCTCTTTGGCACGTTGACGGTTTTCGGCCTCCGCACGACGCTCCTCGTCGCGACGCTTCTTCTCTGCCTCACGCGCCCTGCGTTCAGCAGCCTCGCGTTCCTTCTTGTCTCTGGCGGCCTTGGCTTCTGCCTTGGCTTTCTCTTCGCGGGCCTTGGCCTCGGCAATACGACGGGCATTCTCGCGAGCGATGCGCTCTGCTTCAGCCTTCTTTCGTGCCAGTTCAGCAGCACGCTTCTTGGCTGCCTCTGCCTCCGCCTTGCGCTTGGCCTCTGCTGCGGCACGGGCTTTCTGACGGGCTATTTCCTCTGCAATCAGACGGTCAATCTGGGCATTCAGTGCCGCGTCCTTCTTCTTCTGCTGGTCAATGATGCTTTGAATGGTCTTCTGTTCCTTTTGCAGCGTATTCACCACATTCTGCTGCTCGGTCTGCTTGCTTTCCAGAGAGCGCCGTTCTTGTTCGCCTTTGTAGAGCAGCTTCCGCTTGTTGTCCTGTACTGCGCTCAGTTTCTGGAATTTCAGGTTCACTTCCTCTTCCTTGGCTTTTACGGCCTCGCCCTGAGTGCGCTGGTAGGCGGCATATTCGCGCATGAAACGAATACGTCGGTACATCTGGGTCAGGTTGTCGGCACTGAAGATAAACATCAGTTGGCTTTGAGTGGACTGGTTGCGGTGCATATAGCGCATCGACTTGACATAGTTCTTCTTGCATTCGTCCAGTTGGTCCTGCAACTGGTCGAGCTGGGAAATCAGTTTCTCTATCTCTATGTCAAGGTTCGAGATGTCGTGCCTGATGGTGTCTATTGTGCGGCGCTTCACATCAATCTCGGTGTTGATGACCATGAGATCCTGTAAGCGCTTCTTAACATTCTGACGGTTTTTCTGCAGACGCAGCTCCTGCTGTTTCATCTGCTTCTGTAGCTGCTGTCGCTGGTTCTGCAGTGCCTGGACGGAGGTAGGTTGGGTGCTTTTCTTCTGGGTCTTCTTCCCCGAAGATGTCTTGCTCGTACTCTTGGTCGTAGTCTTCCCGGAAGAGCTCTTGCTTGTACTCTTGGTCGTAGCAGTCTTCTTTGCCCCTGCCTTCCCCGTGCTGCTCTTTTTCTGGGCATAGGGAGTCAGGGCAAAGGTCAGCAACAGGAGAATAATACCTAATCGCTTCATTCAGAACTATTACAGAGACATAAACCGATGGAGAATCTCCTCCATGGTCACCTGACGATATTTGCTGGATATTTCCGTACGGGTTTCCCACTTCTCGTCATTCTCCAGGTAGTTGAGCTTCATCTCAAGTTTGATTTCCTTTTCAGGAGTCGTAAAACCTATCTTGTGTTCCATGGGGAAAATCTTGCGGTTGCTGACCTGGAAGTCTTCGTAGTCCCAGTTCAGCTGATAGTTGCCACGGTACCTGTCGGCATACATGATGTTGGCCATCTTAATCAGGGCACTGCCATTTTCTGTCAGCCAGCGGTATGAGAGCTTGCCGTCTTGCAGGAAGATGACACTGTCGTCCGTACCGACTTCTGTCTGATAGGATTTCAGCATATCGTCAGTCAATTTTATCATGCCCGGCTTGAAGAGCTCGTTCCAGAACAGAGCCTGCAATACGAAGAAATCGATGTTGCTGTTGCGCAGGAAGTCAACCTGGGCATAAGGAACTTTCAGGTAGAGCTTGTTGACACGGTCCATCACCAGCACATATTCCTTGGTAAATTCCAGACGTCCGGCCTCGACAAAGCCAAATGCCATCAGCTGCAGGCGGATAACGTCGTCGCGCTTCATCTTCAGATTTCCAGTCAGTGTCATCTGACGAGCACCGACCTCTACCGAGAATCTCACCTTGGAGGTAATGAAACGGACATACTGTGAATTGTCTGTCACGTGTTGCAGGAATTGCACCTTCTTCGTCGAGTCTGCGCTGACGACGGTATTCGGAGTTTCCTTGACAGCTTTGCGATGAGAGCCGCAGGATGCGACTACAGCCAGCAACATTGCCATGACGGCAATCTTCGAAATGGTTCTAAATGCTTTCATTCTTTCAAATATTTTTTAAGTTTTATTTTTCTGATCAATACTTGCTTGCGATCGCCTTTTACTTCTGAGGATTCCGACGACCTATCCAAGGCCTGTTGCCACAGAGCTACGGCCTTCTCCTTCTCGCCAACGTGGTAGTATATGTCGCCTGCATGTTCCAGCAGCACTGCCGACGAGTCTGAGTCACACTGGAGTGTCTGGTCGATATAGATGCGCGCCTCGCTATAGCGCTTCTGCTTGAAAAGAATCCAGGCATAGGTGTCCAGGAAGGTGGCATTCTTCGGTTCTGCCTTGATGGTACGGTACGACATCTGTTCAGCCTTGTCAAGCTGTTTCCCTAACTCGCTCAGGTAATAGGCGTAGTTATTCAGACAGCCTATGTTGTCGTCTTTCCATTGCAGACAGGAGTCGTAGGCGGCGAAAGCCTCTTGGTCGCGGCCTTTCTGATGCATGATGTCGCCCATCACGGCATAGAAGTCAGACACGATTTCAGGGTTGCTTTGGTCGTTGATGACACTGATGCCGTTCTGGAATGCATTCAGCGCATCGTCCAGCTGGTCTTTCTGGTAGTAGGCAATGCCCTGATAGTAGTAGAAAGCCATCTCTTCGGGATTATACTGACGGGCGTCCTTGCAGAGGGTGATCACCCGGTCTTTGTCCTCGTCCTGCCAGGCGTAGCTCACCAGTTGCAGGCGTGCTGCGGCATTGTCGGGAGCAATCTCCAAGGCCTGTTCCAGCACGGGACGGATACTATCCTGGGGCATTTTCTTCAGATTCATATAGGTAGCACAGAAGATAGCCATGTCGGCATCAGTATCTGGCATTTTGAGAATCTTGTGGAACAATTGCAGAACGTGGGTAGAGTCGCCTCCCTGCTGTTCGCTCTCGGCAATCACCTGGCGCATCAGTGCTATTCTGTCCTGTGGGGTCGTGTTCTTGTTCGTCAATACACGCTCAGTCATCTCGTTCTGTCTGAGGGTGTCCTTCTCGTCGTTATAATAGGCCAGCATGGACAACTGTGCCATGCGGTTATCCGGTTCATCAGCAAGAATCGATTCGTACATGGCTACGGCTTTTTTCTGCTGTCCGTTCCTGTAAAGGGTATTGGCGTACAGACATCGGTAGCCATTGTCGTTGGGATACTGGTCGGCAAGCTGTTTCATTTCGGCTATGGCCGCTTTCTTGTCGCCCATCTGCGTGTACATCTGGCTCTTGGCATACGACAAGCGCTCGCTCTTGCCCTCCATGACTTCCAGGCGCGACAGGGCATTGATGGCCTTGTCGTAATCTTCCTGCTGTTCATACAGCTGTACCAGCATGCTTAAGACATCGTCGCGGTCATGGCTTTTACTGCAAAGCTTTTCCAGGGTCTCGGCAGCCAGCTGGTAGTCGCGCTGTCCGATATATGCTTGTGCCAGTGTCTCCAGGTAGATGGTGTTGTCAGGATTCAGTTCGGCAGCCCTCTGTGCATAGGCCAGCGCTTTGTCCTTGTCCTTCATAGCGGCATAATATTGTGCCAGGTAGAACCAGGCCTCTGAGCGCGTGGAGTCTATTTCGACGCAATGGCTCAACAGGTCAAAGGCTGCATCGCTATTGCCTTTCTCACGCTCGCAGATAGCCTCCAGAAACATGGCGTCATATTTCCTGCTGTCGGTGGCTGAAGATTGAATATGGCTTGTCGGCTCTTGGGCCAGACTAAAAACAGCCCAGCCTACCAAGCAAAATAAAGTCGTTAACCTTTTCATTGACAATCTTCAATTCTCAGATAATTAATGAGTTCCAGTATGTCCATAGCCACCTTCACCACGGATGGTCTCGTCCAGTTCCTCAACCACGACAAAGTCGCCTTGCTCATGGCGGGCAATCACCATCTGGGCGATGCGCTCACCGTCGTTGACGATGAAATCTTCCTGCGACAGGTTGATCAGCACAACGCCAATTTCGCCGCGGTAGTCGGCATCAATGGTGCCGGGGGTGTTCAGCACCGTCAGTCCATGTTTCAGGGCCAGACCGCTGCGTGGCCTCACCTGTGCCTCGAAACCTTCGGGCAGGGCGATGTGCAGACCTGTAGGTATCAGTCTGCGTTCCATAGGATGCAGTGTGACAGGTTCGCTCAGGTTAGCCCTCAGATCCATGCCTGCACTCTGGGGTGTTGCATAAGCTGGTAACGGTTGATGTCCGCGGTTTACGACCTTGATTTTAATCATTCTGGAAACGTTTCTTTAGTTTAATAATGTGCAAAGGTACTCATTTCTTCTGAAACGACCATGATTTTTGTACTAAAAAGTCTTATTTCTTTGGTTTTTCATTCATTTTCACTACCTTTGCACCCCGTTATGATGGAATGGCAGAAACTAATATCGAACATGCGGCTTGGTCAGGAGCATCGTCATATTGAGCGTCACGACGACCGTACAGAGTTTAAGCGCGATTATGACAGGCTTATTTTCTCAGCCCCGTTCAGGCGACTACAGAACAAGACACAGGTATTCCCTTTGCCTGGCAGTGTTTTTGTGCATAACCGGCTGACTCACTCGCTGGAAGTGGCGAGTGTGGGTATGTCGTTAGGCAATGATGTGGCATCTCGTATCATGGCTGAACGAAGGCCGGAATTACGGGGGACGCTGTTCGAGGAAATCGGACAGATTGTGGCTACGGCCTGTTTGGCACACGATTTGGGGAATCCGCCTTTTGGGCATTCTGGCGAAAAGGCTATTCAGACTTTTTTCACGGAAGGCAACGGCCGTCCTCTGCAGCAGTTGGTGAGTCCTGAGTTTTGGGCAGACATTACCCACTTTGAGGGAAATGCCAATGCTTTCCGCTTGTTGACACACCAGTTCAAGGGACGTCGGCCTGGAGGCTTTGTGATGACCTATTCTACCATTGCGAGCATTGTGAAATATCCTTTCTCGTCCCTGGCGCCCAGCAAGAAAGGTAAGTTCGGATTCTTCATCAGTGAGAAGGATACCTTCCAGCGAATTGCCGATGAAATGGGTATTATTTGCAAGTCTGAACCTGGAGAACCACTGCGCTATGCCCGTCATCCTTTGGTGTATCTGGTGGAGGCTGCCGATGATATCTGCTACGAGATTATGGACTTGGAGGATGCACACAAGTTGAAAATACTTTCTTATGAGACAGTGTCGGAATTGTTCCTCCAGTTCTTCGATGAGTCCACGCAACAGCGCATTCGCCAGCGTATCAAGGATGAGGGCCTGACCGACGAGAACGAAAAGGTTGTCTATCTGCGAGCTTGTGTCATCGGTAAGTTGGAAAACGAATGTGTCAATGCTTTTCTCAGCCATGAGGAGGAGATTCTGGCCGGAGAGTTCCAGGGAAGTCTCATTGACCATATCCATACCCAGCAGTGCGAGGCTTACAAACGTTGTGCCGAATTGGCCGTACAACGCGTCTATAAAAGCCGTCCCGTGCTGGATGTGGAATTGTCAGGTTACCAGATTATGGCCACATTGATGGAGAAAATGGTTCAGGCAGTCATGCAACCGGAACTTTTCTATTCACAGCAACTCATCAGCCGTGTGTCGTCCCAGTACGACATCGATGCCGACCATTTAGAAGACCGTCTGATGGCTGTCATCGACTACATCTCGGGCATGACCGATGTCTATGCCCTCGATGTCTATCAGAAGATTAACGGTATCTCGCTGCCCATTATCTAATTACCACTCAACTGTGAGGCGGTGAAGCATGGTGGTGCTTTCTCCGCACGAACCGGTGTGCTGGATGTGGATGCCACCATAGTTGTTTGG
>JAEEGL012273760.1_pt1 | contig 13384 bp, 8 predicted proteins | sample 9134231 | NCBI WGS metagenome assembly JAEEGL01 (sample SAMN16246548, study PRJNA631951) | gut metagenome | biome: gut microbiome; feature: rumen; material: fiber-attached | host: Bos | place: Iran: Karaj | collected 2018-10 | reverse complement strand
GGCGCCGGCGATATCGAAGGAAGGCCTCACCTCAAAACCGAGGTAAAGCCTGAGATCGGGGAATTCGGCCCTGCAGCTTGTTTCCAGCTGCTCCATTTTGCCCTTGATTTCCTCTATACCGCCAAAGTCCGCCGGCGACTCTATTACGGGAGTGCAGAACTGGTGCCGCATCCCCATAGAGGATTCCATCCGTATTATCCCCAAAGCCGCATCCATGCTGCCGGGCCCGTCGCCCGCCAGCAGGTGCGAATGGATATCAACAAGCTCTGCCATGGCCTATTTTTTGAAAAGGACCTGCCAGAAAGACTTCTTTGTTTTGTGCCAGCCCAGAGGTTCCTCGTTTTCGATGACCAGGTTGTTTATGACCTTCAGGCCGTTTTCTATGAGAAGCCTGTCCGCCAGCTCGCTTGACCAGTGGCGGGAGATGTATTCGTAGCCCTTATACATGCGGGATTCGGCGTGGGCCCTGTGGTTGTCGGACGCAACGAAAGACACCCAGTTATGGTCGATAAGCTCCCGGCAGAAATGCTTTGTTGTATCGCCGTATCTGCCCATGAGGCTCGGAGCGTTTACCTGCAGCAGGACGCCCTTTTCCACGTATTCCTGCAATATGGAAGGGTCCTTCTGATAATACCCCATCCTTTCCGGATGGGCCAGGATGGGCACGTAGCCTGCCGTCTGCAGGTCGTAGAACATATCCATCATATTGTTGCTCTGGCCGCTGAAAAGAGGGCCTATGAGGATATAGTCGGTGTCCCCCATGGTCAGCTTTTCGCCTTCCGTTTTCATGGCGCCGAGGATATCGAAATCGGGGCCCAGCTCATAACCGAGATACAGGTTAAGCTCGGGACAGTCGGCCTTGCAGGCTGCCTTCAGATGCTCCAGCAGCTGCTTCATCCTGGGGATGGCCTCCATCTCCGAACGGTCGTTCATATGGGGGGTGCAGAACTGGTGCCGCATCCCCATAGAGTATTCTTCCTTCAGGATCTCCAGAGAGACCTGTTCGTTTCTGGAACCGTCGTCCACCCCCGGGATAGTGTGGGCGTGGACATCAACCAGATTTGTTATCATAGCACTTCCTTTAAAAAAAGCGGCTTATTAAACAACAAGCCGCTATTCAAAAACGTCATCTTTTCTTTCTGCTGTCTTCGTCGGTATATGAACTGTATGAAGAATAGTAATAATACTTTGAATAGTATCCGCGCTTTGTCATAGGCAGCTTGTTGAGCACGTAGCCGATGAGAGGCGCGTTGACCGTCTTCATAGCGTCCAGAGCGAATTTCAGGCTGTTTCTCTTGGTCTGCTTGCAGGTGACGGTCATTATCATACCGTCAACGTAGGTTGCAACGATCTGAGAGTCGGAAATAAAGGTACAGGGCGGAGTATCGTCTATTATGTAATCGAACATGCTCTTGAGCTTTTCCACCACTTCCATATTGGCCTTGCTGGAAAGGAATTCCGCAGGGTTCGGAGGCAGCGGCCCTGTGGTAAGAAGGCTCAGGCCGGGGATACCGGATTCTCTGATGGCTTCTTCGTAGGTGCAGAGCCCTTTCACAAGATTCGAATAGCCGATGTTGTTCTTCAGGCCGAACCAGCGGGCTATGTTGGGCTTTCTGAGGTCGGCGTCCACCAGCAGCACCTTTTTGCCGTCAAGAGCCAGAACTATGGCCAGGTTGACGGATATGGTACTCTTGCCCTGCTTGGCGTCGGGGCCGGTGATGGCCAGAACCTTGTCGTTGCTTTCATAATGGGAGAAAAGCACGTTGTTCCTGAAGATACGGAAAGGCTCCAGCAGCTGGTCCTTTTTGCTCATGCCCAGCTGCGCCCTTTCTCCGGGAGCCAGTTCAACAAGAGGGATACGGCCCAGACAGGGCAGCGTGGTGATCTTGTTGACGGTCTCGTCGTCGTGGATAGCGTTGTCCAGGTTGTCCACTACATAAGCGGCCATCAGGCCGAATATAAGGCCCAGCAGGAAGAAGATAGCCACGTTCTTCTTGACGGAAGGCTCCACCGGATGGCGGTTGGGGATGGCTTCGCTGACTATGTAGCCGGAACTCAGGCTGGTCTCCGCGTTGATGCTCAGAGTGTAGTAGCTCTGAGTCAGCTGCTGCATGGTATCCTGCAATATCTTGTAACGCTCGGAGAGTTCCATGAACTTGTTCAGGCTGTCCGGCAGCATGGCGGCTTCCGCATCCTTTTTGGAATCAAGGGCCGCAAGATTGGCGATCCTTTCCTTCAGTTCGGCGATAGAAGCCACGAGCTTGCTCTTTTCGGACTTCAGGCTCGTTTTGGCGGGATTGTCCGCATAGGTTCGGGAGCTTTCCACGTAATTGTCCCTGGCTTCGGCAAGCTTCTTGGTCTCGAACTCGATCTGGTTGGAGATGGCCGTGACCTCGGGGGAATCCGGGGTGTATTTCTGCAAAAGCTCGGCCTTCTCGCTGGTCAGATTGTCTATGCGGGTCATGATGGCGGCCACGGACGGATTGGTCTGGTTGGCGCTGGTCACTTCCTTGTCGGGCTCGGCCTTGCTCACCGCTTCCAGAGCGGCAAGAGAAGCCTTCGCGCTTTCAAGCTCGATCTTGGCCTTTTCCAGTTCCGAATCCACGGTGGCTCTTCTCTGGAGCATCGCCGAAACGTCCGTCCCATCTTCGGGGAGATATATGCCCGTCAGCTTCTTGTATTCCGCAAGCTCCTTGCGGACGTCGTTCAGGTCCTTGGAGATGTTCTGCATCTCATCTTCAACGTGGTTGATAGCCAGCTTTGTGAATTTGCGCTGCAGCTCCATATCCCTGTCAAAATACACGTTCGCGATATTGTTTGCCGTCTTGGCCGCTATCTCGGGATCCAGGCATTTGACCTTGATGATAACGTAATCCGCGTCGGTGGCGTTCTCCTCAGACGTAAGATTGGGAGGGCAGGTAAGGGAATTGAAGTCCTTCTGCTTTTGCTTATCGCTGAGCTTCTCAAAGGCGGCCTTGAAGTTGCCGTAATCCTTTATGGCCTCTATGTTGGCGGAAATGGATTTTCCTCCGGTAAGGGCCTGCAGATTGCTGAGCATGGACAGGTCGTAGGTGGAGCCTCTGGACTGGGCCTTCATGACCACCTTACACACGCTTTCGTATTTCACAGGCTGGCGGCCGACTCTGTAGATGCCCAAAACCACAAAGGCGACAAGAAAAATGACTACTACCGGCCAGCGCCTCAGGAAGATATCCCAGAAATCGGTGAAAACAAATTCGTCAGCCTTGGAATTGACTAATATATTATCTTCGTATTTTTTATCTGTTGACGGTTCGTTACTCATTATGATACCTTCCTTTACTCTCCGATGTCATGAACGTCGGAAACTACGCGGACGACACTGCTCAAAGCGGAAATGACCGTCTTCCAGTCGATGGACCTGGTACAGGGGACAAAGACGACGTCGCCCGGCTTGATTATCGGGTTCTGGGTCATATCCTGAAGCTTGACGTAATTGTTGTAATTATACACCTTGGTGTCTTCTTCGGTGCCCTTGGGGCCTATGACCGCGATATTATTGTAGCGGGCCATATTCTCCACGCCGCCGCCGGCCATGGCGATGGCTTCGGTAAGCCTGTATGTCTCCCCGGCCCTGATCTTAAAGAAGCCGGGCTTCTTGACCCAGCCCACCACGGTGATGCCCATATTGTATTCGGGAACAACGATGGTGGAATTGTCCTCAAGGACCATCTTTTCCAGCCTGGAATCGCCGGCTGCCATAACTATTTTGGTGAAATCCACCGTTTTCTCGGTCCCGTCGGGAGAATAAACCTTGACCTGGGCAAAATTGGCGTTTTCGCCGAAACCGCCCGAAGCCGCTATTGCGGTGACCAGATTGCCGGTATTGCCTGCAAGCCTCTTGAAACCCGGAAGCCTTACGGACCCCAGCACGTTGACGTTGATGGCATTCTCCATATCGATCCTTACGACGTCGCCGGCTTTCATCACGTAATCGCTGGACAGCACGTCGTTGTATTTGGTCTTGAATACCGAACCGTCCGTGGACTTCACTTCCACATAAACGTCGTTGACGCTCTGATACTCGTCAAGCTTGTCCACCGAAGCGGCCATAGCCACCACTTCCGCAAGGCCCATGCCCTTCTTTATGTCATAGGCTCCGCCCTTGGCAAAGGGGCCGATAACGAAAACGTTGTTGTTGGTGGGCGTCTCGATGTTGACGTAGACCTCGGGGTTCACCAGGCGCGCCGAAAGCTTTTCCGTAAGCTCGGCTTTGATATCGCCGAGGGACTTGCCGGCCACTGCCAGCTCTCCCGCCATGGGGACGGATATAGTCCCGCCGGGAGACACTCTGTAAGTCCCGGAGATATCATTCATTCCGACAACGGCTATGCGCAGCACGTCGTCCGCTCCCACGTTGTATGCAAAAAGCAGACAGGGGAGGAACAAGACTGCGGCAACGGCCGCTATAAGCATTTTTATAGGTTTATGCATGCCATTCTCCTGTACCAATATTCATTTAAATTATAAAGGAAAACGTAAAAAAAAGCAAGTTTAAAGAGCCCCGGCAGTTTTTTTTGCCCTTTGCCGCCGGATTTCTTGTTTGAACCTGCCGCCGGAATATGCTATAATGGTATTAATCCGGGGCAGACGCCCCCCGAACAAGGTGAAAAAATGTATTTATTATCTCTCGTCACACTCATACTCGTCCTTTCCGCAGCGCTGCGCCGCAAAGCCGAAGCGGCCGAATTCCGTCCCGAGGACTACGGGGCCGCCGGCGACGGGGCCGCGGATTGTACCGAAGCCTTTCAGAAGGCGCTTGACGCCGCCGGAGAAGCGGGCTACGGCGTGGTCACTGTCGGAAACGGCAACTATCTTTTCAAAGGCTCCCTCACAATTCCCGAAGGCGTGACTCTTCAGGGGACCAGGGCCTCAGTTCCCGCCAGCAACGGCCTCAGGGACAAGGGCCTGCCGAAGCCTACGGACGGAGGCTCCTGCCTTATGCCGATGGCCGGCCGCGGAGACGAAAACGGGAAACCCTTTATAACTTTAAACACCAACGCCACCGTAAAGGGCTTTGTTTTTTACTATCCGGAGCAGGAACACGACGATATCCCGGTCCCCTATCCCTGGACCGTGGCCATGAGGGGCAAGAACCCCGCCCTGCTGGACTGCGAGCTGCTGAACCCCTACAACGGCATAGACGCCACCCACAACGAAAGGCACCTGGTGCGCAACATCTCCGGACAGCCCCTCCGCCGGGGGATCTTTACCGACGCCATATACGACATAGGCCGCTGGGAGAACATACACTTCAACCCCTGGTACAGCGTTGAGAAAACGCTGTATAACTGGCAGCTGGAAAACGGAGAAGCGTTCATTCTGGGAAGAAGCGACTGGCACTACGTGATCAACTGCTTCTGCTACGGCTATAAGATCGGCTACAAATTCATAAAAACCGAAACGGGCACCTGCAACGGGAATTTCCTGGGCCTGGGCGCGGACGGCTGCAACAGGTCGGTATATATCGAACAATGCAATCCCATGGGGCTCCTGTTCACCAACGGCGAATTCGTCGCCATGTTCGGAAAGGACCCGGTGATGGTGGAAGCGGGAGAAGGCAACGAGGGCGGCGTAGCCATGTTCGAGAACTGCGCCTTCTGGGGCCCCTGCGACTCCAACGCCAGGATAAAGGCGGGAAGCTTCACCTTCAGCAACTGCAACTTTGTGGACTACGACTGCCACGGCCTTGACACTCCTTCCCTGGAAATATGCGGCGGAGACGTTATAGTCACAGGCTGCAGGTTCCAGCACAAGGGGCAGGCCGTAAAGATAGGCGGGGACGCAAAAGCCCTCATATTCAAGGACAATATCCTGAAAACGGACCGGGTGATAGACGGCTCCTCCGGCGCCCGGATAGTGGAGAAGGACAACGTCATCCTGAAATAAAAATCCCGCATAAGCCCCGTTTTTATCAGAAAACGGGGCCGGGATATGCTATAATGATATCGTATAAATAAAAACAAGGAGATACCAATGAAGCTGAAACTATTTGCGGCGGCCCTGGCCCTGTCCCTGCTTGCAGCGGCGGCAATGGCCGTTGAGTTCAACGTGAAGGATTACGGCGCCGTAGGCGACGGCAAAACAGACAACACCCAGGCCTTCCAGAAGGCTCTCGACGACGCCGGAAAGGCCCTATACGGAACCGTGGTGGTGGACAACGGCAACTATCTGTTCAAAGGGCACCTCACTATGCCCGTAGGCGTCACTCTCAAAGGCACCAGAGCTTCCGTTCCCTCCAATAACGGCATCCGCGACGCGGGGCTCCCCCTGCCTACCGAAGGCGGCTCCACCCTTATGCCCACGGAAAACAGAGGCAACGAGAAGGGCGAGCCCTTTATCCTGATGAACACCAACTGCACCGTTCAGGGCTTCGTGTTCTATTACCCCTACCAGGAAACGGAAAAGGTGCCCGTGGCATATCCCTGGACCGTGGCTATGAGAGGCAAGAACCCCGCCCTGCTGGACTGCGAGCTGCTGAACTCCTACAACGGCATAGACGCATACCAGAACGAACGGCAGCTGGTCCGCAACATTTCCGGCCAGCCCCTCCGCAGAGGTATATTCACCGACGAGATCTACGACATAGGCCGCTGGGAAAACATACACTGGAACCCCTGGTATTCCATGAAGGGCGACCTGTGGGACTTCCAGCTCACTCAGGGCGAAGGCTTTATCCTGGGCAAAAGCGACTGGCACTACGTGCTTAACACCTTTGCCTACGGCTACGCCATAGGCTACCGCTTTATCGACAACGGCCACGGCACCACCAACGGACAGCTGATGGGGGCCGCGGCAGACGGCTGCAATACCTCCGTTCAGGTGGACGCCGCCAGCGGCCTGGGAGTGCTTATCACCAACGGGCAGTTCGTAGCCATGTTCAAGGAGGACCCCGTGATGGTACGCATAAAAGACAGCAACAAGGGCGCGGTGATGTTCCAGAACTGCTCCTTCTGGGGCCCCTGCAAAAACAACGTGGTCATGGAAGGCGGAGAGCTCACGCTGCAGAACTGCAACTTTGTGAACTGGAACCGGGACAACGCCTCCGTGGAGATCAAGGGCGGGAACGCCATCATAAGTTCCTGCCGCTTCCAGGACGCCGGAGTCCCCGTAAAGCTGGGGGGAACGGCCACCGCATTGATATTTGCCGACAATATCATAAAGAGCGGCAAAAAGATCCAGAGAAGCGTTGTGAAAGCCAAGGTGGAGGAACACAACAATATTTACGGACTTCCCAAATAGGCGCGGATAACGAAAGGGGCCTCAGGGCCCCTTTTTTATTGCGGTCATACAAAGAAGCCTGCGGCTTTCGCAGGGCACGTTTTTATCTGCTTTATGGTATAATATATATGAATATCAAATAAAGGGAGAAGCATTTTGTCAGAATCAGAAAACAAACGGCCGGCCTACGGAGGCCAGGCAGTCATAGAAGGGGTCATGATGAGGGGAAAGACCCATTTTGCCATAGCCTGCCGCCGGGCAAACGGGGAAATCACCTCAACTCTCGAACCCGTGGAAAGCTATACCGGAGTGTTCAGCAGGCTGCAGGCGCCCTTTCTGAGAGGCATAGCGGCCCTTGTGGACAGCATGGTGCTGGGGATGAAAAGCCTTTTCTGGTCCAGCGATATAGCCATGACCGACCAGCTGGAGGAAGACAACAGAAAGCTGGAAGCCAGATTGGCCGAAGCCGGCGATCCGGAGGCCCCCCTTTCCCCGAAAGAAGAGAAGAAAGCGGCCAAACTCCGCAAGGAACAGGAAAAGGCCAAAAAACAGCTGGAATCCGCAGGCAGCAAAGTCAACGGGATACTGATAGGCGCTTCCGCTTTTGTGGGGATGGCCGTGGCCGTAGCGCTGTTTATGCTGGTGCCCATTTACCTCAGCGGCTTTCTGACCAATACGGTTTTGCATATCCCCTCGTCAAACAAATGGGCGTTTTCCCTTATAGAAGGCTTTTTCACGCTGCTGATATTCTTTTTGTACGTTTACGGGATATCCTTCATGCCGGACGTGAAAAGGATATTTTCCTATCACGGAGCGGAGCACAAAACCATCAACGCCTTCGAGGCGGGAGCGGAGCTCACCCCCGAAAAGGTGCGGCCGTATTCCAGGATACACACCCGCTGCGGCACAAGCTTTATCCTTATAGTCATAGCAGTGACTATAATAGTTTTCTGTTTCGTGCCCAACGAAAACAAGCTTCTCCGCTTCGGCCTGAAAATGCTGGCGCTGCCCCTTGTTGCGGGCATCTCCTACGAAATAATCAAGCTTTCCGCAAAATATCCCGATTCGGTCTTTACCCGGGTCTTTCTTTCGCCGGGGCTCCTTATGCAGCGCATCACCACCCGGGAGCCCGACGACGGCATGCTGGAATGCGCCATAGCCTCTCTCAGGCTGGTGGCAGAAGAGTCCGCGAAGCCCGCGGAAGGCGGCGAAAGCCATGAAACTTAGGCTGCTCTTTCTGCTGGCCCTGCTGACGGCGCTGCCGGCCTTCGGGGAACCGGCCGGGGATATGACCTACGTGCTGGTGACCTTCAGGAACACCCCGCTGGGGATCCTGAACCGGGCAAATTACCCGGATCTTGCGGATCTTAAAAACAGATCGGCCGTAGGGCTTATGAACAGCCGCACGGCGGGAAAGACCTGTTTTCAGAACGTGGCGGCCACCATTGCCTCCGGCAGCAGGACCTCCATATATCCCGAAAGCAGCAGGCTGGCTCCCTTTGAACACTTTCTAAGGTATCCTCCCCAGACCTTATCGGCCCTGGCGGACAATCCCTATTATCTGAACGGCTGCATCGCGGAGGAGACCGATCACGTATTTGGGCAGGCTCTCCGCGGCCTCTATACCAGAACGAAACGCAGGGACGTCCCCCCCGGGGCCCTGATCAACCCGGGGGCGGCAAGGCTCACGGACGCCGAAAAAAGCATCAACCCTTCGGCAAAGCCCGGGCTTCTGGCAGACGCTCTGGGCGACTTTCGGGTAAAGATCGCCCTTTACGGCTGCAGCACCTGCCTGCGTCTTCACGGGCAGCTGCCCTTCCGGCCTTCCTGGCTGCTGGGCTGCCGCTCGGGCGGCGCCGCCGTCGTTACGGACCATGACGATCTGCTGATAAGCAGTCCCGCGGGCCCCATGGGCTGCGTCACCGACTACGGCTCTGCGGCCGGCAGGATCGCGGCGATAGAGGGGAATACCTTCGCTGTGGTGGAGGCGGGAGATTTTCTGCGCCTTGCCGCCGAAAGGGATTTTTACGGCTCCGACGAATATACCGTGGCACTGGAGGACGTAAGAAAGAGGTTTTATTCCTTTCTTGCAGACCTGGACAAGGCCCTTTCGGAGTCCGGCAGGCGGTACAGGGTCTGCGCCGTTTCCCTGGAGCAGGCCGGGCAGCCCAACGCCCTGCTCCCGGTACTCATATTCGGTTCGGACATAAAGGAGCCCTGTCTCCTGACCTCCCAAAGCACAAAGCGGCCCGGGATCATCGCCTGCGCGGACCTGACCCAGGATATATTCGCCTTTTTCGGCATCAGCTGCCCCACGTCCGGTTTTGCCCCGGAGCCCTGCCCCGGAGATGCGGAAACCCTTTCAAAGCAGGCGAACCAAATGCTTTTGACATATAAAGCCAGGCCCACGGTAGTGGTGATTTTCGTGGTGCTCACGGGGATCTGCGCCATAAGCCTTTTGGTATGCCTGATATTTTACAGAAGGCTTCCCCGCCGGGCCAAAGACCTGTTCAGGGCCCTTACCATAGCGGTGATGCTTGTTCCTCTCGCTATATTCATCTCGCCGGCCCTGAATATTTATTCCCTGCCCAAAACAGGCCTGTTCTATATAGCCTTCGCCCTGGCCGGAAGCCTGCTTTTGCGAAGGCTTTCCGCGGAAAAGCTCATTCTGACCGTCTGCTCCGCCGTCTCGCTCATCATACTTGCCGATACCTTTACCGGTTCCTTTCTCAGCAAACACAGCCTGCTGAGCTACGACCCTATGGTAGGCGCCAGGTTCTACGGCCTGGGCAACGAATACGCCGGGATCCTGATGGCCTGCAGCATGCTGACCATCTATCTGCTCTGGCAGCGTTTTTCCGGCTGCAGGTTCTTTGCCGTTCCTGTGATACTGGCAAGCCTGCTGGTGATAGCCGCCATCGGCATGCCCTCTGCCGGAACGAACTTCGGAGGGATGCTGGCGGCGATACTCGGCTTTGCCTGCGCCTTTGCCCTGTCCCGGTCCCTGAAGCCCGGCGCCAAAACCGTTATCGCGGCGGTGGTGTGCATCCTGCTGCTGATACCGGCAATGATCTTTCTGAACGTCCACGCCCCCCAAAGCCATATAGGCAGGTTTTTCAGCACGGCCCTGCAGGGAGACAGCGCCCTGGTGCTTTCCACAGTGACCCGCAAACTGGCCATGAATATCTCCCTGATGCAGGCTTCCCGCTGGGTATGGGCGCTGATATCCTGCCTGGTGTTCCTCATAGCGATACTGTTCAACCCCCGGGGGCTCACAAAAAAGCTTTTCGATACCAGAAAAAAGCTGAACGCGGGCTTCTGCGGGCTGATCTTCGGGCTTGCCGTGGGATTTGCGGTGAACGATTCGGGAGTAGTGATGATGGCAACGGGGATAATGTATCTCACCTTCGCCCTGGCCCTCCTGCTGCTGAAGACCGCGGAAGAAGAACAGGCCGGCCCATAGAAAAACGCTGCTTTCTGCCCCGTGAATACTTGTTCACGGGGCGTTTCTTTCTCCCGGCAGGGCAGAAACACGCCTCGAGGCGCCATACAAAAAAACTCCCGCGCAAGGCGGGAGCGTTTTTCTCTCTTTTTAAAGCGAAAGCATTTCGCTGTCCAGAACGATGCTCTGGTCTCTTCTCGGCCCCACGGACACCATGCATATGTCGCAGCCCAGAAGCTCCTTGAGCCGCCGGACGTAGTTCCGGCATTTTTCCGGCAGGTCCTTCCAGGACCTCACGCCGCTGATGTCGCAGTTCCAGCCCGGCAGGGTCTCATACACGGGCTTTGCCTTTGCGAGGGTCTCCGGCTTGGTGGGAAACAGGCCGGTCTTCGTCCCGTCGATATCATAGGCGGTGCATATCTTTATCTCCGGCATGTCCAGCACGTCCAGCAGGCACACGGCCACGGCAGAACAGCCGTTGATACGGCAGGAATAGCGGGCGCACACGGCGTCGAACCAGCCGCAGCGGCGGGGCCTGCCGGTGGTGGTGCCGTATTCGTGTCCGTTTTCCCGAATAACGTCGCCCATTTCATCAAAAAGCTCCGTGGGCATGGGGCCCGCCCCCACTCTGGTAGTATAAGCCTTCACCACGCCTATCACCCTGTCGATGGCAGTAGGGCCCACCCCCGTTCCGCAGGCGGCGCCGCCGGAAACGGAGTGTGAGCTGGTGACAAAGGGATAGGTGCCCTTGTCTATGTCCAGAAGGGCTCCCTGGGCGGCTTCGAACAGCACGCGCCTGCAATCGGCGGACGCATCGTAAAGCATGGCGGCGGTGTCCGCCACGTAAGGCTTCAGGAGCTCGCCGTAGCCGAGATACTGCGCCAGTACTTCGTCGTAATCGAAGGGCTCGCCGCCGTAGACCTTGGTGATGATATCGTTTTTCAGGCGGAGCACTTCGCCCAGCTTTACGGGAAGGATCTCCGGATCGATGACGTCGAATATCCTCAGGCCTATCCGGGAGGCCTTGTCCGCATAGCAGGGGCCGATGCCTCTGCCGGTGGTGCCCACCTTGTTGCCTTTCTTGTAGGCCTCCTCAAGGCCGTCCAGCCTTTTGTGCCACGGCATTATGATATGCACGTTGCCGGAGATCTTTATTTTGTCGGCAGTTATGCCCCGCTCCTTCAGCTCCGTGAGCTCCGAAGCAAAGACCTCAAGATCCAGCACAACGCCGTCGGTTATAAGAGCAACGGCGTCGGGATTGAGGACCCCCACCGGGATGGCATGGAACCGATAGGTCTCGTTTCCCACGACTACCGTGTGTCCGGCATTGTTGCCTCCGTTGAAACGCACCACATATTCCGCATCCTGGGACAGAAAGTCCACCACCTTGCCTTTTGCTTCATCTCCCCACTGGAGACCCACCACAACTACGTTTGACATCCAATCTCACTTCCGATCAGTTAAATTATTATTATAGCAAATATATAATAGCATACTTGCATTATTTCGTCAACTTTTTTTGAAGTTTTCATAAACGGCCGCCGTGATACCGCAGCACCCTTTCCCCCTGGCGGCATATACGGCGGCAGAGCCCGGTGATCTTCAGGTTCTCCTGCCCCGCCACGAAGCACCGGAAGGTGTTGTTTATGGGCTTCTTCCACTTGTCCGGGATGGCGTCATAGCCTATCACAGTGCCTATGACGGCGCCCACGGTGGCGGTGTCGCAGTCGGTGTCGGAGCCGCAGTAAAAGGCTGTGATGATGGTATAATCAAAATCCCCCTTGCCCTCCAGCAGGGCCAGGGTTATTATGGCGCACTCGGGATATACCGGGTCGCACATGGAGGGATAGTCCTTCTTGACGTCCCGGAGGATCTGCACCCAGGTCCTGCCCCCTTCGTATTCGTCCAGGACCCTTTGGACCATGCAGGCGTATTTGCTCTCCGCAGGTATCTCCAGAAGGGCCCTTTTGATGATCTTTTTCACGTCGCTTTCCACGAAGGCTTCGCTGATCATGGCAGCCACGAACATCTCGCCGTAAACGCCGTCTTCCTTGTGGGCCACCACGCCGTCCCGGCGGGCGTATTCCGCCGCCAGATCGGGCCTGCCGGGGCACACCAGCCCCCATATCTCCCCCTTCATCTGGCCGCCTATGGCGTTGCCCACGGGGTGGTCGCCGGATTCGGGGGGCATGATGCCTTTTCGGAGCCTTTCAAGAGCGATGCCCTCCGCCAGATAGTCTGGCAGTCCGATGGTTATACGCTCCGTCCACAGCCTGCCTATCTGCTCCGAGGTAAGGGAAGGGCCGTATTTCTCCAGCCCCAGCAGGCCGATTATCTGATAGGAGGTGTCGTCGTCGGGGCCGAAGCCCGAGCCGTCCGTATCCATAAAGTCGAAGGCAAAGCCGAAATGGTTGTCCCCCTGCAGCCATTTGGCGTTCATTTTTATGGTAAAGGTATCCCCGGACTTTATGATATCCGTACCGAATTTGGAGAAGTTGTTGGTCTTTATCCAGCTGCGGCCCCCTTCGCCGGGGAAATCCAGGACCCAGGCTTCGAGCCCGGTATCATACCAGCAACTGTTGGTGCCGTTGAAGTCCGTCCGCATCTTTTTGGCAAGAGGCACGGGATGGCTGGTGATGGCTATATCCCTGACGAGTATGGCGCTCCGCTCATTGTATTCCT
>JAEEGL011912185.1_pt1 | contig 13384 bp, 13 predicted proteins | sample 9134231 | NCBI WGS metagenome assembly JAEEGL01 (sample SAMN16246548, study PRJNA631951) | gut metagenome | biome: gut microbiome; feature: rumen; material: fiber-attached | host: Bos | place: Iran: Karaj | collected 2018-10 | reverse complement strand
AGCTTGTCGATGCACTCGATGGCGGTGTTGCAGGCGGAGTCAAAACCGATGGTGTAGTTGGTGCAGCCCACGTCGTTATCAATCGTGGCGGGCACGCCGACGACGGGCACGCCCAGTCTTGACAGCTCCAGCGCGCCGCGGAAGGTGCCGTCGCCGCCGATGGCGACGATGCCGTCAAGCCCCAGCATCTTGCAGGTGCCCACAGCCTTGAGGCGGCCTTTTTCCGTCATAAAGTCGTCGCTGCGGGCGGTGTAGAGGATCGTGCCGCCGCGGGAGAGAAGATGGCCGACGCTTTCACGCGTGAGCGGGACGAAATCGCTGTGGATGAGGCCCTGCCAGCCGCGCCGGATGCCGATGCATTCGATGCCGTTGGCGATCGCCGTACGCACGACAGCGCGCACAGCCGCGTTCATGCCGGGGGCGTCGCCGCCGCTGGTCAGAACACCGATCCGCTTGATCTTTTTTTCCATTGTTGCGCACACCTTTCTGAGGACGGAAAAGCCGTCATAACTCCTTGATTCGCTCCCGCAGAGGCCGCGGGACATATCCAGAATAGCACGACTGCGTACAAAACGCAATTTGAAATTATCCCTGTCCGCGCACATTTTTTCTCATTTTGAAGCGCCGCAGTCCGGGCCGGGAGCATTGCTCCGGAATACGCGCGTTTACAGCGGATACAATGCGGTTTTTGTTGACAAATCCGAGCAGGTGCTCTAATCTAAAATGTAGGCTCAACAGCCAAATGATCTTGTGAAGAAGGAGGAAACGTCATGGACGACGGAAGCAGTACCGGCGCTGAAGTATGCCGAAGTAGTACGGAGAGACCCCGTCGCGGGCGTTTCTCCCCAACTGAATAGAGCTGAACTTCGGCTGCTGCAGCATGCGTCGGACTTCCTTGGACTGGACGAAATACGCCAATGAAGGAGGAAAGAAGCGATGGCAGTGCAAATTGAGAAGACGATCCGCAAGCTTCTCGATGAGAAGAAGTACCAGACCCTGAAGGACATCCTGGTGACGATGGAACCGGCCGATATTGCCGCCGTGTTCGAGAATCTGGAGGAAGAGCGCATCCCTGTTCTGTTCCGGCTGCTTCCGAAGGAGGCCGCCGCCGAGCCCTTTGCCGCGCTTGACAGCGAGTGGCAGGAGCTGCTGATCCGCGGCTTTTCGGACCGTGAGCTGCACGAGGTCGTCAATGAACTGTACGTCGACGACGCGGTCGACCTGGTCGACGAAATGCCGGCCAACGTCGTCAAGCGCATCCTCGAACAGGCTGATCCTCAGATGCGTAAGGAGATCAACGAGATCCTGCGCTCCCCCGAAAACTCCGCCGGTTCGATCATGACGACGGAGTATGTTTCGCTGCGGCCGGGCATGACCGTCGCTGAGGCGATCGCGCGTATCCGCCGCACCGGAGTCGACAAAGAGACGATCTACACCTGTTATGTGACGGAGGGCCGGAAGCTCCTCGGCGCAGTCTCTGTCAAGGACCTGCTCCTCGCGAGCGACGACGACAGCCCCGTCAGCGAGATCATGGACGAGAACGTGATCTCTGTCAGCACCATGACCGACCAGGAAGAGGTCGCGCAGATGCTGTCGAAATACAATTTCCTCGCCCTCCCGGTCGTGGACACGGACGGGCGCATGGTCGGTATCGTGACCTTCGACGACGCGATGGACGTTCTCGTCGAGGAGACCACAGAGGATATTGAGAAGATGGCCGGTATGCTGCCGTCGGAAAAGACCTACCTCCGCTCGAATGCGTGGGATCTGTTCCGGCACCGCATCCCGTGGCTTGCGCTGCTGATGGTCTCGGCAACCTTTACCGGTATGATCATAACCGGCTTTGAGAGCGCGCTGGCCGCGCAGGCCGTGCTGACGGCCTTCATCCCCATGCTGATGGACACGGGCGGCAACTCCGGCTCGCAGGCCTCTGTCACGATCATTCGCGCGCTGAGCCTGGGCGAGCTGGACTTCTCCGATCTCCCGCGCGTCGTGTGGAAGGAAATCGAGACCGCGACGCTCTGCGGTCTGGCGCTGGCGCTGCTGTGCTTCGGCAAGATCATGCTGGTCGACAGGCTGCTGCTCGGCAACCCGATCACGCTGCCGGTCGCAGCCGTCGTGTGCATCACCATGGCGCTGACCGTGATGATGGCGAAGGTGGTGGGCTGCACGCTGCCCCTGGCTGCCAAGAAGGTCGGCTTTGACCCTGCTGTGATGGCCAGCCCCTTTATCACGACGATCGTGGACGCGCTCTCGCTGCTCGTCTATTTTTCCATCGCCAGGGCGCTGCTGTTTTAGCCGGCGAGGTACGCAAACATATCCGATGCTACAAGGAAAGCGAAGCTGCATTTGCAGCTTCGCTTTTTCTACATCTTTCGTATTCTGGCAGTCTGGATAGGGTTCAGTCGTCCGTAAAGCGTTCGCGCGCGTGGAAGGCGCGGAGGATGCTGTCGTAGCGGCCGAAGACGGTCAGCTGGTCGCCGACATCGATCACGGTGTCCGGCCCCGCGGGCCTGGCGTGCTCGCCCGGCTTCTCCACGAGCATCACCATGATGCCGGTGTTCTGCTTGAGGCCGTTGCCGGAGAGGGGGAGCCCCTGATACTCCTCGGGGATGCGTTTGATGATGACGCGGGCGATGGCCTCGTTGCCGATGTGGTCGAGCAGCTGGACGCTGTTGAAGGAGGCGTCCACGCCGATGAGGCGGTCTGCCACGCGCAGCAGCAGACGGTCACCCCAGGAGCGGATCCTCGGCACGCGCATGAAGGTCAGGATGAGCGCAATGACGCCAAGCGGGATCAGAAGGCCGATGTACATGTTCTGGAGCTGGCCGACCTTGAGGGAGAGAAACACGTTGATGAAGGCGGAAACGATCGTGATGTTGAACACGTATCCGAAGAGCATCGTGATCCGCGCGAGGCGTCTTCGGCGGGCGGTGGAGAGCATCATTTCGCTCTCGCGCGTCGTGAAGCCGCAGCCGGTCAGCAGCGAGATGACCTGGAAACGCGCCTTGTCGTCGGGCAGCCCGGTGAGGTGGAAGAGCACGGTGAAGAGCTCGGTGATCACCCAGTAGAGCAGAATGATCAGGGAGAAAAGGGAAAACGCCATCACGAGATTCATGGATGCTGCCTCCTTGTATGATTCTCAAAATCAAGAGGCGAGAGCTGCCGCCCGGCGCGGTCTCAGCGGTGGATGTACATGCGACTTGGCTCGGCCTCTCCGTCCCCCTGCGCGAGGCAGAGGAACTCCCAGCCGTAGCGCTCGTAAAAGCCCGTGTGGTCGGTGATCAGATAGAGCGGAGAGATGCCTCTCTGCCTGCAGTCGTCCACAACGAAGTTCAGCAGCCTTCCGGCGATGCCTCTGCAGCGGTATTCGCTCTCAGTATATACGGCGCAGACGTTCGGTGTCAAATCTTTCCTGTCATGGAAGTCGTTTTCGATGACGCCCATGCCGCCGACGATCCTTTCCCCGTCCAGACACAGGTACCATCCGTACTCCGTCCCGCCGCTCAGATAGGCGTCCATGCAGGCGAGATAGGCCTCCGTCGGCACGCCCCATTTGTCGTGGAACCACGCGGCGGCGGTCTCCTTCAGCTCCGGGCGTTCCCGTAGCGTGATGAATGTAAAGTCGTTCATGATCACCTTTCGTAATGAAGCAATTTGTTTTACCCGTATCCGGCAGCAGCGAAGCGGGAAAAGCGGCGGCGGGAGATCAGCGCACGAGCCGCTCGATCTCCTCTTCGATCAGGGTGAAGACTCTCGCCGCCGCGAAGCCGTCTGCGGCTGCGTGGTTGAGCCTCACCGTGACCGGCATTTTCAAAGAGCCGTTTTCGTTCTCATATCTGCCCCAGTTCACGATGGGATTGAAGAACAGATAGCCGTCCGGCAACTCGATATGCAGCGAATCATAGGAGATCCAGGGAATGCAGGAGGCGTCGAACCAGTTGGGATGCGCTTCCATGTCAAGGCGGTATTCCCGCGTTTGCTTCGCGTCCTCGAGATCCCTGAGCGCGTTGGCATAGAAGCGCCGGTAATCCTCGTCGTACTCCGTGTAGGCCAGCGTGAAGGTCTCCGTGTCCTCGTGGAACACATACTGCGTGGGATGGATCACCTCGTAGCAAACCAGCTGATTCGACTGATACAGCCAGGCCATCCGATAGTCCTCCCGCGCATTGAGCGCTCTGCTCAGCACATAGAGGAAGTTCAGATAGAAGCTGCTGCCGGTCTCTTCAGACCAGGCCTTCAGCTTCGTCACCTCGATCCTGTGGGTGAGGGAAAGGGAGCATTTCGCGCCCTTCGAGAAGTGCTCGAAGACCCCTTTCCGGTAGTAGGTGTTCAGATCGATGATCCTGTAATTCGTATTCGGCATGGTGTTGCCTCCTTCCACGAAAGCCGCCGGGAAAGTCGGCTTCCGCAGCGGCTTTCTTCAGTTCTCCGCGCGGAGATTCCGCCTCGCCTCGGCGTTGTTGGCGGTGATGGCCGCGAGCTTTTCGCAGGCGTCGAGCTCCGTGCAGTCCCCACAGGTGGCGAAGCCCTTTTCCGCTGCGCATCTGCGGATAGGGCAGAGCCGCTCGCAATAGGTAAATTTGACTCCTTCCGTACGGCAGCCGCTGCAGTTAATGGACGCCGCAGGGATCTCCACCTGATTCCATTCACTCCAGCGCTTCGCGGTCTTCTCACGCAGGGCGTCGTCGTTGGTGAGCGTTGCGATGCGGCAGTCGCATTTTTCACAGTCCAGGCCGCAGAAAGCGATCAATTCTCTCATGTTCGTTCTCCTCTCATTTGTTATTTCCGGAAGGGGAGCGATCAGAGCGCATCGAAACGCGCCGCTCCGCGGGTCATGAGCCAGCGCCACAGAACGAGCGAGGCAAGCGCGAGGACAGCGGCCGCGGCGGCAAGATAGACCGTCGCGCTCAGGGAGCTCCCCAGCAGCAGGTAGACGCCGCCCAGGATCATGCTGATCAGCCAGCCGCCCAGGATCGCGGCCGTCACGGGAATGCTCTGCTTGATGGGGTAGATCTCGTTCGTCCAGCCGAGATTCGGCGTCAGGACGCCCCAGAAGAGACTCCACAGCGCCATAAACACCGTGAAGATCAGCGGAAGGACCGCGGCGAGCAGCGCCGTGCCAACAGGGACGAGCTGCGCCTTTGCCAGCGCCCAAAGCACGCAGAGCGACGCAAAAACCATCGGTGCACAGCAGAGCAGCTGCAAATGAAGCTTGGCGCGCAGCACGTCCCAGGCCGGCACCGGCAGGGACTTCACGAGCCAGAGGTTCTTGCCCTCCAGAGAGACGGAGGGTGCGGCGGGATCGATCATCGGCACGAGCATGCAGAGCATGACGCTGATGAGCACGGCAGCGCTCTCCGCACCGAAGATTCCCGAGAGCGCTTCGAGCAGGCGCGGCCCCTGCCAGAGCAGGGCGGCGCCCGCGAGCGGGATGAAGACAATGCCGATGCCGCAGTTGAGCATATAATTCGCGCTGGCGGTAAAGCGCCTGGTCTCGCGTGAGAGGAGCGCAGCACCGAGGCTGCGCAGCTGGCTGCGCTTCTCGCGGTATACCGCCTTTTTCACCGCGCCCGTCGACGTCGCGATCTTCAGAAAGCTTCGGCGCAGCAGCAACCAGGTGAGCGCGCACAGCGCTGCCGTCACGGCCAGATAGAGCGCGATGGCGCCGGGGTCTCCGACGCCGATGCGCCCGAAGAGCCAAAGCGCGCGGGACGAGCCGCTGATCTTCTCGCCGTAGAACTCGGCGTTCGCGATCAGCTCGCGCAGCCAGATGTTGAAGCGGAAATAGACGAAATAGTAGCCAAAGATGAAGATCAGCGCGGCGATCGCGGTGACGATGCCCTTGTTGGTGATCTTGAGACTCAGCCGCGCCACCAGATAGCCCAGGACGCAGGAGAGCACCAGGACGATCGCGGAGATCACGAGCATCAGCATGAGGCCGCCGACGAGATCCCGCAGAGAGAACGAGACAAAGATCCAGTACATCAGCAGCGACGGCAGCAGCACGACGGCAGAGTACATCAGCCCCATGAGATACACCGTCAGCAGGCGGGAGATCATGATCGCATCCACCCCGATGGGCAGGGAGAGCAGCAGGTCGTTGTCCTTGGCGAGATAAAGGCTCGAGAAGGTGTTGAACACGCTGCCGAAGATGCCGAGGAAGAGGGCAATGCCGCCCATCAGCACATAGTAGAGCCAGCCCAGACCGACGCTGCCCAGCGGCGCGGCGAGCTGCGCGGAGAGCATGGCGAAGCAGCCGCCGAGCACGACGACCATGATGAAGATGAAGAAAATGTAATACGCGATGACGCCGCCCCTGGAACGCGCGCGGTTGTGCTTGGCGTCGTAGGTGTAGTTGCGGAAGATCTGCTTCCACTGATTCCGGATGAGCAAACGGATCATTGCTCCGCCTCCAGTTCCAGGAAGACCTCCTCCAGCGAGTCGTCTCCCTTGACCTCGTCCATTGTCCCTGCGCGCACGAGCCGCCCCTGCTTGATGATGGCCACCTTGTCGCAGAGCTTCTCGGCCACCTCCAGAACGTGGGTGGAGAAGAAGATCGCGCCGCCCTTGTCACAGTGCTCGCGCATCATCTCCTTGAGCAGGTGCGCGGCGGTGGGATCCAGGCCGACGAAGGGCTCGTCCATGAGGATCATCTTCGGATCGTGCAGCCAGGCGGAGATGATCGCGAGCTTCTGCTTCATGCCGTGCGAGTAGGCTGCGATGGGCTGGGCGAGATCGCCCGTCAGGCCGAAGCGATCCGCGTAGTCCCGGATGCGCGCCTGCCGGGTATCCGCGTCCACGCGGAAGACGTCGGCGATGAAGTTGAGGAACTGGATGCCGCTCATGTATTCGTAGAGATCCGGGTTGTCCGGGATATAGGCCATGATCCGCTTGCAGGCGAGGGGATCGGCCTTGAGCGAAATGCCGCCGATCGCGATCTCGCCGCTGTCGAACTGCTGGATCCCCGCGACGGACTTGAGCGTCGTGGATTTTCCCGCGCCGTTGTGGCCGATAAAGCCGTAGATCTCGCCCGGCGCGATGCGCAGGCTCAGGTCGTCCACGGCGACCTTCTCGCCGAAGGTCTTGGTCAGGTGTTCAATGTTCAGCATGATAATCTCTCCTTTTTCTCTCTCAGGCTCCGTAGACCCTGTAAAACTCCCGGACGTGCGCGCGGATGAGCGCAACGGCCGCGTCGCCCTTGTCCGGTTCGCGGTCGCACATGCCGATCATCACGATGATCGCCGATACGAAGGTCACCGCCAGCACGCGGGGCTCCGCCTCTTTGAGCCTGCCGGCCTCCATCAGCGTCCGGAAAATCTGCTCGTACTCGTCGAACTGGCATTGCAGGTAGCGTTGGTTGTAGCGCCGCGCGATCTCCGGCATGTGAAACTGCTCGACGCTCATCAGCTGCCTGAACTGCCGGGGCAGGGGATCGAAGGCTGTGTGCAGAAAGAGCTGCACCAGGTGCTCCTCCAGCTCCTTCTCTGTGAACTGCAGGTAATCCCGCCTGCGTTCGGGGTGCTGGTCAAAGTCTTCGTGCAGGTCCCTCATCCGCGCGGCGAAGCCCTCGTCGCTCATCTGGATGATCGCGTCGAAAAGATCCTGCTTGCTCTTGAAATGCTTGTACAGCGCCGGCTTCGTGACGCCGACTGCCTCCGCGATCTGCGAGAGGGAGACCGCCTCAAAGCCGCGCTGGGAAAAGAGCTCCAACGCCGTCAGAAGATAGCGCTGGCGGGTATCCGTTTCCGCTCCTGTCATAAGCCCCTCCTTCCGAGTTACCAATCGATAACCACAGTATAGTGAACGAGCGGTAACTTGTCAACAAAAAAGAAAGCAGAGATAAAAACTCTGCTTTCTTTTTTTCACAGATCAAAGCTCGACCTTGTAATCGTCGGAGCCTTCCCCGTTGACGGTGTAGTAGGCGACGGCCTCGTCGGGCTTGACGTAGATCGCGATCTCGGCGATCTCAGCGGCGTGCGCCTTGGCCGCATCGAGGACCTTTGCGTTCAGCGTGCTCAGATCAAATTCACAGCCGTTGGTCTGAAGAATCGTTTTCACTGCGGGGGCAGCCGCCTTCTTCGTCGTCTTCGCAGCGGACGCGGCGGTCTTCTTGACAGCCTTCACGGCAGGCTCGGCGATCTCCGCCTTCTTGACTGCCGGGGCCTTCGTCGCCTTCTCTGTGGTCTTCTTTACAGTTGCCATTGTGTTTTCCTCCAGATTTCACAGAAATGCTTTGCTGACACGGTTTTCCATGTCAGGGCTGGATTATATCAGCTTCCGGAGGCGGATTCAATCAGCAAACTATACAAAAATTGGAAGGAAACGGCACAAACAACTGCCCGGAGGCGGGAAAAACGCGCATGGCGGCGCTTTTGCCCGGCCCTTATCTGCTGCTATAGCGCGCGAGCGTCTCGAGAAGCCACTTGCCCGTCGCGTTGTAGTCGTCCTGCGTGAAGCCGCTGTATTTCAGTACGCCGTAGCGGATCGCGGAGCAGGGCTCCGGCGAGGAGGAGAAGGACCACATGCAGTAGGAGATGTTCTCCTTTTCCAGCAGCTCGATCCAGGCGTCCGCGCTCTCAAGATCCCGCGGGAAGCCGCCGGTGGCGGCCGTGACGCCGTACTCGCTGACGAAGATGGGCAGGCCCTTTTCGCTCATTTCCTCCACAAGGTCGCGGAACTCCTGCCCGTGTGTCGCCGCATAGAAGTGAAAGGTGTAGAGGAGATTGTCAAAGGCGAGCGGGTCTTCCGCGACGGCGCGCAGATCCTTCGACCAGTCGGGATTGCCGACGATGACGACGGCGTCCGGGTCCTTCTCGCGGATCACCGGGATGACCGCTTCTGCGTAGCGCTTGACCGTTGGCCAGTCGACCCCGTTGGGCTCGTTGCAGATCTCATAGAGGACGTTGTTGTACCCGCAGTACTTCTCCGCCATTTCGGCGAAGAAGAGCTTTGCCTCGTCGACATACTTGTTGGGGTCGCCGTCGCTGAGCACATGCCAGTCGATGATGGCGTACATGTCCTCACTCCGCGCGAGCTCCACGCCGCGGTCGATGTCCGCCTTGTGGCGCTCCTGGTCGCCGTCGGTGCAGTAGCCGATGATCCCCACGCCGTAGGTGTACATCGCCAGACGGAAGACGTTCACGCCAATGTCCTGCGAGAGCTCACGGAACAGATCCTCGTTGAGAAAGTCCTCGACCGTGATCAGGCTCTGGGAGCTCACGCCGCGCAGCATCACGGGCTCGCCGCTCTCGGCGCAGAGCTTCCCGTCGACCACGCGCAGCTTCCCACTGTTCGACGGGCGGGCTCTCCCGTCGTGGTACACCTGCGGGGCCGCGGTGCTCTCTTCGGTGTTCTCTTCCGTGCGCTCATCTGCGCTCCCGGCCGTTTCCGCCGGCGCTTCTTCCGGCGCCGCGGCGCTCTCCGGGCACTCCGCCGGCGCGGGGGCGGGTTTCTGCCCGCAGCCCGTCAGGCAGGAGAGCAGCAGGACTGCCGCAAGCAAAAGGGACAGGCTTCTGATCTTTTTCATCGCGACTCCCCCTCGGATCGTTCCTGCCGCGGCGATCACAGCGCCGCGGACTGCCTGGCTTCTGTCCGTATGTATCTGCTGTTTTGAATCATTCGCAAGCCGCGAGATCCCGCTGCGCGGCGCGGACGGTGTTCACAAAATAGCGCATGGCCTCGAGGGGATGCTCTCCCGCCGCGGTCTCGCCCGTGAGCATCACGGAGGCCGCGCCGTCGAGCACGGCGTTGTACACGTCCGATACCTCCGCACGGGTGGGGACGGCGCTGTGTTCCATGGAGGCGAGCATCTGCGTGACCACCATGAAGTCCCGTCCCGCCGCGCGGCAGGCGGCTGCGATGCGCTTTTGTACGCCGGGCAGCTCCCAGAGCGGCATGGCATTCCCGAGGTCGCCGCGCGCGATCACGATCTCGTCCGCCGCCTCAATGAGCTCCGGCAGCTTGCTGAGCCCCGCGCGGTTCTCGATCTTGGCAAAGATCCTCAGCTCCGGGCAGCCCGCCTCGTTCAGCGCCTGCCGCACGGCGCGCAGATCCTCCGCGGCGCGCACGAAGGGCTGCATCACGCCGGTGACGCCGTATTCGCGCGCATTGGCGAGATTCTCGCGGTCGCTCTCCGTGAGGGCGGGGAGGCAGATCTCCAGCCACGGCAGGGCGGCGCTTTTGCGGCTTTGAAGCGTCCCGCCGCGCAGGATGAGCGCGCGGTCCGCTCCGCTCACGCGCAGGAAAAGCTTCCCGTCGTCGAGCAGGATCTCCTGACCTTCGCCGAGCTGCTCTCGCACGACAGGCGGGAGGAGCAACGCATCAAGGGCGATTTCCTCTCCCTCCGTGAGCTCCAGCGGCTGCGGGAGCGCGCCCACGCGCAGCTCCGGCCCCTGCAGGTCTATGAGCAGCTTCGGCTGCGCGCCTGTGCGGCGCGCGGCTTCGTGCAGCGCCTCGATGAGAGCCGAAGAATCGCGCAGCGAGCGGTGGCTGAGGTTGAGCCGCAGCCCGGTCATTCCCAGGCGCAGCATGTTTTCCAGCGTTTCGACCCGCGCGCAGGCTGGGCCGAGCGTTCCGTATATTTCCATGTTTTCTCTGTCCTCAGCCCTGCAGATACAGCGCAAAGAAATCCTTTCCGGCGAAGAAGAAGCGTTCCAGCGTCCTGTGCGGGTCGCTGTCCGACCAGGAGGTGCTGACCGTAGCGTCCGGGGAGATCTGCGGCGCGCGCATCGAGAAGATGAAGTAGCCGTAGGTGACGCCGCTCTCATGGTTGAGCAGCAGCCCGTAATTGCCGTACTCCGTGCCGTCGTTGAGGCAGAGCAGGCAGTCCATGGAGCCGTCCAGATTGAAATCGGCATAGGAAGTGTCCGCAATGCTGAGGTCGCCCTCCGTATACTGGTAGAGCGTGCCGCTGCGCATCAGCTCGGAGAAGGCCAGCGGCCCCTCGCGGTCGCTCATCTGGACGGCGCCGTCGGTGTCGACGAGCTTCATGTAGAAGTCGGGATCGCCGTTCGGCCAGCCCGCTGCCGTCGAAGGCACTGTTCCGCGCCCCTCAGCCCAGTCGATCACCTCCTGCCAGCAGCTCAGCAGCAGCTCGTTGGCAGTCGGGACGGAGAGACTCAGCGCGCCGGAGCCGGGCACGACGGAAGCGGTGGGGGTGTACTCCCCGCCGGACTGGTTGATGTCCTCCTCGAAGATGAGCTCCTCCGTTAGCCCCGTGCCGCTGATGCAGACCTTGCTCATCTGCTGGTAGCCCATATGCCCCCAGATGTGCAGCATCGCGTTCTCGCCCGGCCAGGTCGCCACACCGCCGTGTCCGAGATGGATCTCGCCGAGCGTGAGCGGCGCGCCGCCGCGCCAGGTGTAGACGGTGCCGGTATAATCGGCCTCGCAGGTGCCGCGCTTGACGATGAGCTCCGGCACGCCGTCCTTGTCAATGTCATAGAGAATGTACTCGCTGGTATAGCCGCCCCAGCCCCCCTGCTCCGCCTGCGTCTGCGCCGTGATCGCAGCTTCTTCGCGCAGAAGCGTCCGGTAGGCGTCGAGCCATCCATCCTGCGCCGGAGCGGAGCTCGTCTCTGCGGGCCTGGGCGTCACGCTCGGCAGCGGCACGGGCGTTACGGCAGATGGCGCGGAGGAGGGGAACGCCGCGGGAGACTCCGCGACGGTGGGTGCGGAGGCGGCGGGATCGCTCTTCGCGACAAAGCGCGTCCCGACAAATACGCCCAGCACGGCGACCAAAGCCAGCACGGCAATTACGGCAAACGTGCGCAGAATAACGGCGCCGGCGGATGCACGGGCTGGGCGTTTTCGGGTGCGCCCCGCGCCGTAGGCGGGCGTGTCGCTCCTCTGCGGATCGCGCGGCCGGACGGGCTGCGCGGCAGTTTCTTTATTCAGTCGTTCCCCGCAGCGGGGACAAAAGGCGGCCCCCTCCGGGAGCTGCTGACCGCAATTCGGGCAAAACATCGGGCATTCTCCTCTCGTCTGCCTGTCAAACGAAATGCTTGACGACGCTCTCTGTCCGCATTATACACCCGCCCCTCTGCTTTGCCAACCGAAACATTCATCATGTGTCGTTTCTCCCACCGCAGATGCCGATTCTCCTGCCGCGGCCTCAGCCCCATCCCCAGCCGCGGAAGGCCTCGCGCCGCACGTTTTCAAAGAACCGGGCATGATCCACAGCGTATGGTCTGAAAAAACTTCTTCCGATTGAAAAATAGTGCTTGACTTTCCTCGCACTTTGTGGTAATCTATCAAAGCTCCCAAAAAGAGCGCAATATCGCGGGGTAGAGCAGCTGGTAGCTCGTCGGGCTCATAACCCGGAGGTCGTTGGTTCAAATCCTTCCCCCGCAACCACCATTGGGGTACAAAAAAGATATGTGCCCCAGAAACCCAGGAATCTCAACGGTTCCTGGGTTTTTTCACGCCCATTTTTACAGTGGAAATAAAAAGATATGTCGAAGTGTCGGTAGGGATTTGAACTACCAACACCCAGTTTTGGAGGCGGGATTTGCGAGTTTTTCGCAGATCCCGCCTTTTTTTGTTGCCCTGGAATTGTAAACTTTTTGTGTTGTCAGAGGTTTCAACCAAAATGTGGTTGAAACCTCTTTCCCCTGATAATTGAAAGAAAAACGTTGTTTTTCGGAGTAAATGAGGCGAAAAATCACAAATATTCATTATGGAGGTGGTGCCATATGGCCTGATTCACAACAAAAAACAGAATATCGAGAAAAACAGTGACATAAGAGGAGGAACAAAGATGAATGAATGGGAGCGCCTTCGTCGACAGGCGCAGCGATACAAAGAGAACTATCCGCCCGGCACAAGAGTAATGCTCCTTAGTATGGAAGATCCGTGGGCTCCTGTTCCCTCCGGAACGAGAGGAACTGTTGAGGCTGTAGATGACATTGGTCAGCTCCACATGAAATGGGACAACGGCAGAACACTCGCTCTTGTCCCCGGCGAAGACAGCTTTCGTAAGCTGACAGACGCAGAGCTTCGTGAGGAGCAGAGCGAGAGCATTGCGGAAGCCGAAGAAGGCCCCGCCATGGAAATGTGAAGGATGGAGCCTATCACCATGGGAAGCCTGTTCGATGGGATCGGAGGCTTTCCACTTGCTGCTGTCCGAAATGGGATCGAGCCGTTATGGGCCAGCGAGATCGAAGCCTTTCCTATCGAGGTCACCAAGACTCACTTCCCCAACATGCTTCACGTAGGAGATATCACGAAGCTGGACGGCGCGAAGCTCCCCCCTGTGGACATTATCTGCGGCGGCAGCCCCTGTCAGGATCTGAGTGTGGCTGGCGCAAGAGCAGGCTTGGCGGGAGAGCGATCCGGTCTGTTCATGGAGCAAATACGAGTAATCAGGGAGATGAGAAATGCT
>JAEEGL011788589.1_pt1 | contig 13384 bp, 9 predicted proteins | sample 9134231 | NCBI WGS metagenome assembly JAEEGL01 (sample SAMN16246548, study PRJNA631951) | gut metagenome | biome: gut microbiome; feature: rumen; material: fiber-attached | host: Bos | place: Iran: Karaj | collected 2018-10 | reverse complement strand
GGGATTGAACTCCTGGGCGGACAGCACACTCGCCCCGAGGATCAGGGCAGCGCAAATAGCAAGTAACTTACGCATAATTGTTTGTATTGTTTTTAGTTAATATCCAAGATGAGCCGCCTTTTACGGCTTCGCCCTTGCCCACCCTGTGGCAGGCACTGGAAAAAGACTACGAAATGGGGTGCCATTTCATACCGCAAATATAGGTCTATTTTTTTAAAGTTGCAAATGTTCCCTGTTTTTCCCAAGATTGAAGGCCGGCACCTCATGGCGGCCGGCCTTCGGGAAAAAGCACTTATATAATCATTTGACTATTATTTGTTGCGATACAGCGTTTCCATCGAGCCGGTCGCCTCGATTTCCAGGTACAGCCCGACGGAAGTCAGCGTTCTGGACGTGATGTTCCCGGTCATATCGCTCAGGTATACCGTGTAGGTGGGATCCTCGTCAGCGGACTTGGTGTCGATCACATATTCGAACCAACTCCCCCAACTCTGGGCGTTGTAGTTCCAGTCGCGAGGCTGCGCGGACTGCTGCAGCGCGGCCGTGGATCCGACGGAAACGTTGAAAGAGCCGTGGGGGGTCGTAGCCGTATTGTCGCTGAACGGATACAGCGTCGCCGAGTACATCTTGACCGTCAGGGGATAGAAGGCTGCAGGGAGGTCCTTCGAGACGTGGAAGGTGAGCTTGTAAGTCTTCCGGCTCTTTCCGTCGACCGTCCGTGAGGTCCCGTTGTCCACGAGGGTGGAGGCGGGAACGGTGAATTCGGAGATGGAGTAGACGTCCACATAGCGGGACAGGCCGGAGTTCTTGGCCACGATCTGAAGGGCGTTGAACTTGAGCGTCGTGTTGACGGTGTTCAACTTGAACGTGACGGTGCCTTTTCCGGTGCTGGCATTATAGGTGACAGCAGGGGCCACATTCACATCCTCGACCACGTTGGGCCTTTCGTCCGTATCGTCTTTTCCTTCCCAGGAAACGGCGAAATTGCTGGCGTCGAGGCCGCTGGTGCTGCCGCTTCCGTGCGCCGTGTACGTGAAGTTCACGGTGGCGTTCCCGTTGGCATCGGCGACGCGGAAGAGCTCGGTGACGTTTTCGACGGTGAGCGTGAACTCGTCGTTGTTCACCGTGTTCACTTCACGGGCGACCTGCGCAAAAGGGTTGTTGGAGTAGTTCTCCGTTGCGAGGGCGGCGGCGAAACTGTCGGAGCCCATTGACGTGGACTCGTTTGCGCTCGGCAGATTCACGATCGAGATGTTGAAGTTCTGGTTCCGGACCACGCGGTAGGGGACCTTGTCGTTGTCCTGGAGAAGGAGCGTGTGATACCGGGTGGAACCGTTGGCGTAGGTGGCTTTGATGATGATCTTGACCGGAACCGTGGAGTTCGAATTCTCGAACAGGAACTGCACGCGGTCTTTCTCGTCGGCCGCGGCCGGGTCCGCCCAGATGGCGTCCGATTCGGTCATCGTGTCATACACGCCGGAACTGCGGTATTCGGTCAGGACGGTCGCGGAGGCATAGCCATTCCCATAAGGGTGGTTGCTGTCCGTGGAACTGGTGGCGGCGGTGAAGCCCCGTTTCAGACCGTTGCTGATCGTCCACTTGAGGACGGTGATGTCGGGGTCGCTGTTGGTGAGGGTGACTTTGGCACGGTCACGCAGGAGGTGCAGCGTGTTTCCGCCAATCAGCCAGGAAGACATGGCGCTGGCCGTTTCTTCCGTATGATATCCCCAGAAACGGACATGGTCCGTAATCCCCGAGGACAGCGCTTCGGACTTCATCATCACCTTTTCCAGCGCGCCGATCGAGAAACCGGACAAGTCCAGGTCCGTGAAGTTGGCGACGAAATGGATCCGGGCCGTATTCGAAGGGACGGTTCCGCGCAAGGTGCCCGTGAAGTCCCCGGAGGGAGTCAGGACGCCGTCGCGGCTGGTGATGTAGGCGCCCTGGTAGTCGAAGCAGAGCATCTTGATGGAACTGATGGCGTCTTCCGTGCCGTTGACATAGCTGGCGCGGGTTCCGGCATCGGCCATGCGGCCGTCGACGGAGAGGACGACGGCCATCTCACCGTCGGGAACGACCAGTTCCTCCGCCACGTTCAGCTTGCTGTTGCACCCTGCGACAATCAGCAGGGAAGCGAGTATGGTAAAATACTTTTTCATCTTCGTGTGCGGTTAAGGGTTAAAACTGGTTCAGGCGGGTCAACTCTTCCGGCTTCATATCGCGGACGCACCGGACAAAGGTATTACTATTGCTTTGATTACCGGAGGGATTGGGGTTCTGTGCTCTTGTGCCATCCAGGGTCCAGTACCATTTGGCCGTCAAGACCTCAACCATTGCTTGATCATTGGTTTGCTGGTTTTGAAGCATGAACTGGATTTCCTGCTTGGTGGGAAGTCTCCATCCTGTATACACGTTGCCTTCCTGGTCTACTTCCTTGTAGTTTTTGCAGTGCAGTCCGGCCGTTTCTGCCGTACTGAAGATGCCCATCAGCGTCGTGATCTGCGAAGCCAGCATAAAAGCGGGAGATATGACATCGTCTGAGGAAGTATAGTAGGTGTCGCTCCCGATTGTGCTGTCCCATCCAAGTAGCCATCCTCCCGTACGGGTATAGAGCGTCCCCGTATTACTGGTTAAGTTCGGCCTTCCAATCGTGTAATTGTCGCTGGAGGAAGTGATCTGCAGGACGTACATCTGGTTGTTGATGGAGGAGCCGCTGTTTTCAACCTGGGCTCCCCGTGTCCCATCCCTGTTGATGTAATAGATCCTTCCATTTTGGAAAACGCGGGATGTGAAGGCGTTCTCGCCTGCGTCGACGAGCCAGCCGCTTGATGTCCCGGAGAAGAAATACAATTTGCTGCTGTGGTCACGGGATGCGACATAAGTCTTTCCGGACTGTCTCCGTGCGGCCCAGTCGGTTCGGTCATAGGAGACCCAGAGGCTCGCAATACCTTGGACGTAGTCCAGGGGGTAGTGGCGGAACTTGACCGTCTCGGTCTTGTTGCCGCAGCGGACGGTGAATTCGACCTCCCGGAGGGTTCCGTTCGTCGGGACCTGGGAGCGAATGGTGATTTTTCCGTTGGAAGGCGTGCCGACCTGGAATCCGTTCGTCACGACGACTTCCGCGCCGGTCCGGTCCTTGTAGAAGCCCCGGACGCCCTCGACGGTTACGGCGCCGCTGGCATAGTAGCGGATGTCCGTGCTCAGCCATTCGCCTTCATTGCCGCCCTTGAAGGAGTACCGGGTAGGCGTGGCGAGCAGGTAGTCGATCGGCTGGGCGTCGACGGACGCGGAAGACGTCCCCCAAGGAAGCACGTCGTAGGTGAGGAGGACCTCGTCGTTCGCGACGGCTTCGGTGCTGCCGAAGGAGCTGATCCGGGCGTTGACCTGGTACACGTTGTTGCGCAGGGTCGCCGTGGTGCCCTTGGCGACCAGCGGAATATAGTAATAGTGGAAGGAAGGAGTGGCGTTCTCATCGGAACCAACCGGCGTGGCCGGGAAGCTGAGGAAGAGGCCGGGGCACTCGTCCAGCGCCGTAAACTGCTGGGGATAGGCGTAAGTGACGATGCTGTAGTGGCCGTTCGTCTCGGGGACGACGGTGAGGTACTTGCCGCTGCCGCCGATGACCAGTTTCTCTTCGGGATAGGCCTCGTCATCCGCCGCCAGCTTGATTTCCGGAGTCACGGAGTTGAAGTTGGCATATTTCCAGCTGGGACGTCCGTACTGAATTCCCTTGTCGGCGAGACGCTGCCGGAATTCGTCCGTCAGCTGGATGTCCAGGACAAACTTGACGGCGGCCCGCTCCAGCTGGACCGTGTTGTCGCTGATGAGCTGGGTGTTCATGTCGGTGATGGTCCAGGAATCCACCTTCGCGTTCATCAGGAATGTCTTGCTCGGGGAATAGGTGTTGTCCGTAGCGGGAGCGTCGGCATTGTACCGCTTGTAGATATCCTCATCCTCGGTGGAGAGGGCTTTGAGGTCGTTTTCGGCAGTGATGGCCCCGGCCGTGGTCACGCTGGCATTGGTGCTGTTGGCGATGACATACACTTTGTAGGCGACATCCTTGGCCAGGCCGTCCTGCAGCCAGTCGCGGGAGAGGAGGTATCCGGATTTGCCGCCGTAGGAGACAATGCCTCCCTCGGTGGTGATGTGGTAGTCCTTCTTCAGGGTTGCGCCCTGGAAGATGAACACGTCCAGCCGAGCGACCCGATTCTCGTTGAACTGGGCGTCGTTCGGGGTCTCGTCCGCGCGGGTGACCGGCGCATTCTCCTGAATGTCCAGCAGGGCGGGGGAGATGATCAGGGCCTTGGCGTCGTTCCGCTGTTCCGGAAGCGGTTCCCTGCTGCAGGCGCCGAGGAGGGCCAGGCACAGGGTGGCCGGAATCATCCAAATATGATAGAATGTTTTTCTCATGGCTTCCTATTAATGGTTGACGGGTACGATAATCTGGGTCTTCGTGTTGTCGCTGTAGTCGGCGACGCTCACGACCTTGAAGGGAACCTTCGTGTGGTCGTAGCTGCCGGGCAGCTCTTCGTGGCTGTAGGCGATGGGAGCGCCTTCGTTGGCGGCGTCCATCCGGACCAGGGTGATGTCGGTGGTTTCGCCCACCTGGGCGTCGGCCGTGGGAACGACATAGTAGACCGTCGTTTTCAGGTCCTCCAGGTCTGTGCTGGCGGGAATGTCCAGCGTCGGTGCAGGCGGGGTCGAATAGACGTTGCCGTTCAGGACGACGAATCCGATGTGGGGATTGCTGCTGCGCAGCTGGAGCGGAACGCCCACGCTGACGGTTTCCAGGGTGAGAGGGGTGGTGTAGAGCGGACGGTTCGTCGTGACCTCGACGCCGTCGATCGTTTCCGTCGCCTGGATGCCGGGGGCGATGGCAATATAGGTGCCCGGGATGTCCCAGGTACTGAAATCCAGGTCGTCGTCCCACCGGCGGACCGAGTTGAACTGCATCGTCACGTTCTCGATGGTGGTGTAGGTCTGGCTGCCGCCGTCTTCCCAAGGCTTGGTCCCGACGCTGATCAGCAGCTCGCCGTTCGGCAGGTAGAGCCCGTAGATGCGGTGCTTGCGACCGCCGGTGAAGTTGATGAACTGGTCGTTCTTCTTCAGCTTGAGGGTGCGGGTGATTCCGTCGGCGGTCGTGAACCGGACGGAGAGCTTGTTCAGGTCGCGGGGAAGCGTGAAGACCGTGAAGGTGAGGTCCTTGTCCGTCTCGGCGACCTTGTACGAGTCGCCGTCCTTCAGGTTGACGGAGACGAAGGTCTCGTCCGCGGCGGAAAAGTCGTACTTGTCAGCCGCGTTCAGGTCGACCGTATAGCTGCCGGCCAGCGCATCCGCCTCGGAAATGAGCCGGAATTCCTGGAGGGCGATCGGCGCGCCGGCGCTGCGGACCGAGATCTCGAAGGCGGAGAAATCCGGATGGAACTCGAGATTGACCTTGTCGCCAGTGATGCCGGCGCCGTCCTTGGCCACGGCGGTCATATAGGCATACTGCATGTTGCCTTTTTCGCTGAAAGCCTGGTTGGCGCCCGGGATGGTGAACGCGAACTTGCCCGAAGTCCCGTTGGCGGTCAAATTTTCTTCTTCCGCGGCAGGTGACGGGTACACCGAGTAGAATGAATAGCTGTCGGCCGTGCCCCAGGCGAGGCCGTTGGACTGGACATTCCGGAGCGTGGCGACACTGTGGTTGCCGTTCACGTAAGCGGCGATTTCATAGTCGGCCCAATGCTCGGTGCCGCCATTGGCATTGGCGCGGGTGGCTTCCGGGCTGTAGATGCGGATCTTGTCGCCCTGGGTGTCGCCATCGGCGGCGATCCAATCGATGGCCTGGATGGTCTTTCCGCTCTCTTGTCTATCCTCACCATAGACGGTGCGGGTTTCGGTGCGGGCGTTGGCGCCGAACTTGATTTCCTGTCCTGCGATGCGGGTGAAAAGGAATCCCTGTTTGCCGCATCCGGCAACGAGCAGGGCGGCTCCTGCGAAAAGCGCGAGTGTTGTGCTGTTTCTCATAAGGCTACTACTCCCATTGATGGTTGAACTCGTCGGAAGTGAAGTCGTATTCCTCCACCTCCTGACCGACGGACGTCACGACCGCCTTGTCGACGAGGGATGCGGCCAGAAAGGACCTCTCCAATCGTATGGAGACTTCCTGCAAGACCCTCGGTGACTGATAGTTGGAACTGTTTTTCATACTCAGAGTATACGGTTCGTTTATGATTTCGGCTCTTCTGACAACCTGGCGGGCACAATAAAAATTCCCAGACGAAACGGGTCTCATCGGGAATTATGTGGCGCGTTCAGGTTATTAGGACTGCAAAGATAGCTCTTTTTAAATTACTTTCAAAATTTATTGTAGCGAATACAAGAACTCAAAAGAAGACCCCAAGCCATATTGGGTGGCCTGGGGTCTTCTCTGTTGCTTCGTGAGCGTGTCGTCAATCCTCTTCGTCCGTGGCTTCGATATCCCGGACTAGCCGGATGCAGTCACCGAGCGCCCGGCGGCTGCTGGCGCCGACCGCCACGCCGGAGGTGGCGTTTCTCATATAGAAAGTCCAGTTGGTACCCGTTGTGTTGGACTCGTATTCAGGCAGACGCATAATCGTGCAGATGCCGATCTGGTTCCAATAAGGACTGCTGCCGCCTGCGTCGATGTAACCCTGCAGTGGAAAGTCCAGTTCACCGGCGGGATGGTCCCAGTCGAATTCCTGGAGATTCCATTTAGTGACAGCCGTGCCATTGTAGGACAGCGCCTTAGAATTCTGCGTCCCGGTCGGATCCAGATTGGTGCGGAAAATCTCGGTCTCGTTGGAAGGATACTGGGAAATTCTCAGGAAATAGCGGCCGTCCACGTTGCTGTGCATTCTCCGGATCCGAATCCGATAGGCCTTGGACGTTCCCTGATGCTTGATGCCGTAGATGCAGGGCGCCGCGTCTTCTCCGTCACCGGAGCCGATGCCGATGGAAGTCAGCCCCTGCGCATCGGGCGTTTCATCGAAATTGATATGGATTCGTCCGCGGACATACTGGAAGCGGTAATCGTCCCCCTCCAGCACAGGCAGAATCTTGCTGCCGGCGGTGGAGATGTTCTGGTCCAGGTCTGAAATCCTTCCCTGGAAGAGGTAGGCGGCATAGGACATCCACGAACGGGCCGTCTGTGCAGGTTCCGGGAGAATCTTGTATCCGTCCGCCCGGGTGGGCATGCGCCAGCCCTTGGGAACGGGCTGGTTGGCGGGATTCCCTCTCTTGACCTCCGACTCCGATGCGACCGGAAGCACCCAGACCTGCTGGGACCGGGGCTCGAAAGTCTGGTTGGGTTTCCACGCCCAGGTGGACGTATTGCTGCCGCCGTTCATCATCCCGTAGAAACCCTTTTCTCCGGGCCGGAGAGCGACATAGGTGCGGTTTGTCAGTGTCCTGGCTTCGACATCCGGTTCGTAAATGTAATCCTTGCCTCCGTACCAGTCATAGCACCGATTCCCTTCGTCGTCGATCGTGTAGAACATATAGAATTGCCTCGAATCGCTAAACGAAGTCCCGTGAGCAGGACTGCCTGTGTCCGTGTGGAATTTCAAACCATATTCGCCCACGTCGCCGTTGACGGGATGCTCGCCGGCCCTGGGCAGGAGCCCGGGTTTCTCCGATTTTCCATCCGTGTCCAGGATGGCCTCCAGATTGATCATATAAGGGATATTGCGGGCATACTGGTAGAAGTATCCGCAAGAGTGCCACCAGTCGTTTTCACAGTCAGCCGAGGAGGCGCCCAGGTTGCGGTCCATCCACATCAGGCCGCCGAAGACGACAGGCTGTCCGAGCGCGCCGTCCGTCAGGTTTGCGTTGACGTTCACATCCTGCCACTCATACACCTGCGGGGAAACGGTCACGATGCGCACATTGTCTCGCATCACGAAGATGGAGAGGACGTATTTGTGATTCCGGAGGAAATGGAGAGGGCCCTTGTCGGAACCGTCCTCGTCGCTATAGACGCGGACCGGATAACGGATTTCCGCCTTTCCCTCGTGAACCATCGTTCCGTCGAAGAGCTCTTTCTCCATCAGTTTGTACACCGGATTTCCGGCGGTGGAATGCTCCGGATCGTATTGCTTGAGACCTTCCAGTTTGATTGTCACGATGACCTGTTCGCCCTTGTTGACACTTTCGTCGCCCTCGGGCTTGAAATACTTGTAAGGATTCGCGCCGTCGTAGATGTTGTTCTCATCGTTCCCGTCGTCGTTGGGGAAGATGAGCAGGTCCTTTGCGCCGATTTCAGTGGCATTTACGGGAATGGCCACGCCAGCGTCGCCGGCATTCTCCGGATAGGCGACCCGGGCGCCGATGTCGGAAGAAGTCCAGGACCATTGACCGGTGACCAGGTTCATCGTCGCCTGCTCGGCGACATTCTCCAGGCGGATCTCCGTGATCTTGACATCCATCAGCTGCTTCTCGTGGTCTTCGTCCTTGCTTTCGTCCTGCTTGGAAACCAGGAAATTGACGGCGGCGAGGGCGTGTTCGAAAGGCAGGTTGATAATACCGCTGGCGGAGGTGAGATTCTTGGCCTCGTTGCTGTGCTGCAAGTCGGGCAGGCGATCCTCGGCGCTTTCACGGATCGTGATGGAAGGAGTCACACCATCGGCGGGCGTAGCATCCAGCGTTGGCGCGGCTGTTCCGGATTGTCCGTAAGTCAGCGCGTAGAAATCCAGATGGGAGTCCCGCGGGAAAAAAGCGGTGGGCTCATAGGAAATGGCGTGCCCATCCGACTCCTGACCGACCTGCGGGCGGTTCTCTTCGCTGAAACCCCAGTCGCTGTACCAGGCGTAGTCCGCCTCGGCATCCTGATGCTTGACGGCGAGAATCGTGTATTTGGTCCCCGGTTCGTAGTCGACCATGTCTACGTCCGCCCGGGTGAAAACCTGACGGCGGAAAGAAGAGAAACGGATGGCGTCGCTGTCGGAAGAACGGTCGAAATCACGCTCTTTTTCGCAGGAAACCGCGCCCATGACCGCCACGGCGGCGAAGGCAATGTTCAAAATCGCTCTTTTCATCACTTCAGGTTTATGTTGAAGGAATAAATCGTGTTCATATACAGGTTGTAGTCCTGCTTGCGGACGTCATTCCCCAGTTCAAGCGTCTTTTCCACGCCGTTCGCGTTCGTGAAAGTGAGGGAGGTGACGTTCCCGCCCGCTTCGCAGAAGTTCGGAGCCGTGTAGAATGTCAGCGCCTGATGCTTGCCGTTGGGGATGGAGACCGTGTTTTCAATGTCCATATAATCGGCATCGTCGAGCGGTGCGTTCTTCACCTGCGGATACAGGTAGGCCTTGCTCGCGGCATTGTTCAGTTTGACCTTCGTGATGGCCGCACCGCTGTTGTTGGTGATGGAGAGGTTCATCCGGACAATCATCCGGCCCAGGGTGGCCGTCATATGGAAAGGATCCGCCTCGGTGTTGTTCGCTTCGGTGATGCTGCCCTCCCAGTATCCGCACATCGGCATATGCTTGAGGGTGTTGTCTTCGATGGCTTCGATCCGTTTGGTCATATCGAACTTCATCGCCTTGAAGGCTGCGAGGTTGTCGGCGATCAGGACCGTGCCGCCGCCTTCGCTCTCCCAGGCAGGGGCGTCGCCATAGTTCGCCCCGGCCGGCCGGATGTTCGCGATATAGACGACCGTGCATTCTCCGACATCCCAGAGCCAGATCTGATCCTTGACGACCATGTCGCCCACGGTGACGTCGGCTCTTCGGTGGCCGCTGGTCACGGAGATGCCACGGCTGGTATACTGCACATAATAATAGTCGAAAACCCAGTTCTCCACTTCCGGGAACAGGGCGGATGCCGCCCGGGTCAGGTCTCCCTGCGCTCCTTCGATGCCCAGAGACAGTTCCACCGGCACCATTTTGGCTCCCTTCGGCTCGTTCTTTTCCGTCTTCGTGCAGGCGAAAGGAAGGGAGGCGATGGCGAAGGCCATCAAAATCTTGCTGAATGTTTTCATCTTCCGGTCCTTTTAGTTGAAGTCGACATCGCCCGTCCACGCCTGGTTGGCCCAGCTCATCACGCGGATGTCGCCGTCCAGCCCGATCTCAAGATTCAGGTTATAGGAGTGTCCGTGGTGGAAAATCAGGGAGTACAAGGGGAGGAGGTACTGCGTCGGGATGCCGTTGACGGCCATGTTGACCAGGATGACGGTCATCGTACTCATCGCATCGGTAGGAAGGATGCCGACATCGCCGGTGATGCTGCCGTCGTCATTGACCGAGAAATCCGTGATGTAGGCACGGGAATACTTGTCGGCCTTCTTCATCTGGAGCGTGTCCCGGATGTCCAGCGAACTCCACTGGAACATCAGTTTCCCGCCCGGTTCCCGCTCGGGGTTCTGGAGACCGCTGATTTCCACGCCCTGGCTCAGCATCTCCATCCGGGAGACGTTGGGGCCGGGGTTGAGGGTGACCTTGATGCGGGCCGTCTGGTTGATCATCGGATTCAGCGTGATGTTCTGTACGCCTGCGTTGTTGTTTTTGACCTTGATGACCTTGCTCCGGGTTTGCGTATAGCGCTCGTCATTGGCGTAGACATACATTCCGTTGTTCACCTGCATTTTCAGGTTGGATACGACGATCTTGTTCGCGGGGGAAACCATCCGGAACTGGTAGTACCCCGGCTTGAGGTACAGCGGATTGGAATAGTGTTCCGTGTCCGTGACGACCAGATAGTCGACGCCGCCTTCCTGCTGGATTTCGGAAGGAATCGGATACAGGGCGTTGTAGCCGGCCGAGTTCTGGACGATATAGGCCTGGATGGAGGGCGCTTCCCAAGTGAACCAGTCGGGATCCACGGAAGCGAGCTGCTCGTCGCTCATTCCGTCCACTTCGCTCGCGTGCTCGCTGACGGGCGTGCCCTTCCGGTAGGTCAGCCATACGGTGGAACCGAGAGGAAGCTGGGTCGGGATGGGGACTCCGTTGAAACCGTTGTAAGCCTGATGGGCGCCACCGGGGACGGTTTCCCGGAGGTCGATCGCCCGGGTTTCCGGCGTCTGGAAAGCTCCGTAAACGGAAGGGGCGAGAATGATCTGCGTTCCGGCCTCCGGTTCTTTGATGCGTTCGGCCTGGCAGCCGGTCATCGCCGGGAGAAGGGCGGCGAGAGCCGATATGATGAGGATTCTTTTCATGGCGCAGTCTATCTGAGTTGATAAGGAAGTGAAATGTAGCCGCCGTCCACCCAGTCACGGAGCTGGCCGGTCATTTCGATGTTATAGGTGTCGAAGACCAGGGTGATCAGGTAGGCGTCGCCCGCCTTCAGCTCGACGGGATCGTTGTTTCCGTCGACGAACTCGATGGTCACGGGAACGTCCATCTCCCGGAAGCGACCCGTGTCAAAACCGTCTTGGAACTCCGACATCTTGTAGAGGATATGCACGTCGATGCTGGTGGCGCAGGGCGGAACGATATAGGTATAGCCCATATTCTGTTTCCTGTCGCTGCTGATCTGTGTGGCCATCGTCCAGTTTGCGCGGGAATCCGACGTGGGGAGAATGCCGTCCGTGGTCCAGAAATTGCCGAACACGAAACCCTCGGCATCCGTTCCGGACTGTCCTTTCACCTCGTACACCTCGTCCGTGTCATTCCACTCGAGGGAAACGGGCGTCAGGGAACCGGGGAACTGGACCTGGATGAACTTGACGAATTTGGTCATCGTCGGTGCCGCAGTGGCCCTGAAGATGAGTTTTGTCTGGGCGTGGATGAATTCCAGCGGGTCGGCGATGTGGGAGCTGTTGGAGCCGCTCACAACCTCTTTTGCGGCCAGTACGTCCATGACACCATACTTGTCATCGGGACAAGTCGTCGTGCCGGACGTGTTCTCGGGAATGGTGAATGCGGCGTAGTCGCCGTCCGAAACGAACTGAAGGTAACCGTCACCGGGTGCGGGCGCGAATCCCGTGGCCGAAACCGGTCGGTTTTCGGTGGGATAGGGGATTCGGGTATTGTAGCTCTTTTCGGCATAGGCATCGATGACATTCTCCGGCAGGCAGACGAAGAAATCCGGTTCTTCGACGGCGCTGTTGTTGAAGTTGCCCTCGGTCCAGAACAGGAATGCCGGTTGCTGGCTCCGGTCCACGGCCGTCTCTCCGTCGGCGCGGGTTCCTGTAAAGGAACGAAGCCGGATGAGGGGGGAGTCTTCCTCCGGCGAAACGGTCTTTCCGCAGGCGGCGGCAAAGGAAGCCGCTGCCAGGATGAGAAGGATTTTATGGAGTGCTTTCATGATTTCCAGCGGATTAAGGGATGACGTTGACGGTGTTGGAGCCGCGATTCGCCCAGTCGATGACCGTCGAGTTCACGCGGATGTAGTCACGGAGTTCGGCGTCACCCGGGAGCACGACGGTGGGAACATTCACGATGTGATAGTTGTTCCTTTCCAGGCCGATGGTCTGACCTGTGCTGCCGGCATAGGTCTGGACGCCGGCGGCGTCGACGGCGGGCGCGTTGATGAAAGTCCGGTAGTAGCAGATGCCGTTCTTGAGCTGGGCGAACTCGGACTTGGTGTATTGGCCGGTTGACAGGGCGGCCTCGTAGGCGGCCGGCGTGTAATATCCTTTGTGGCCGACGACCTCGTTGACATAAAAGGTGCCATCCGTGAGAACGGCTTCAGCCTCCGCGCGAGTGGAGAACACTGTTTCCTCGGTAAGGCTGCCGTGGAAGAACCGGCTGGGGACATATCGGAAACGGACGGCCAGGTAAGGAACGGCGCCGCGGGCGATGTCGTCCATCGTCACATACCTGCCGAAAGAAGTCGGATTGTCGATGTCGTTGACGACCTGGGTTTCGAGGGCATAGACGCCCTCAAAATAGTGCGTGGCGGCATCGGCGGCCGATGCGGAGGTGGATTTCATCCGGCTCTCGTCGTAAGCGATCGGGTGTACGGGGTTGGATGCCGCGGTGAACGGCGTTCCGAAATAGATGTTCCGGCCGTCCGAAGTTTCGAGCTCCTCGTTCAAGATATAGGAGATGTTGTCGGCGGGGGAGTGGCGCTCGATGAACGTGCGTCGGCCGACCGTGGGGAGGATGTAGTCGATGTCCTCGAGGGTGCACCAGCCTTTGTATGCCGCGCCGAACCGGTCGGTAAAGTTGATTTGCGAGCCGTCCATCGCAAAGGTCAGGAGGACTTTTCCGACGAGACGCTCGAGGAGGATCTCCTTCGGATTGGTTTCACCATTGAGGTTGTCCTTGCCGGTGAGCCTGAAGATGTAGGAACCGTCGACCGGATTCTTCACCTGGGTGAACATCACCATGTTTCAGGCGTTCCCGTCGTCATCGAAGTCCATGACTTCGTCCAGGTCTCCCGGGGCAGTGGTGTCGGATTAAACGATGGGCTCGCCTGCCTTGAAAGCTGCGATCTGGCT
>JAEEGL010813941.1_pt1 | contig 13384 bp, 12 predicted proteins | sample 9134231 | NCBI WGS metagenome assembly JAEEGL01 (sample SAMN16246548, study PRJNA631951) | gut metagenome | biome: gut microbiome; feature: rumen; material: fiber-attached | host: Bos | place: Iran: Karaj | collected 2018-10 | reverse complement strand
TTGGACTGAAGGTCTGCAAAATGCTGTTAAGGGTGTTACGTTAAACAAAGCGATAATTGGTGATGCGAAATTTTCTATTCCACCGATAGCGCTTCAAAAGGACTTTGCGGCATTTGTGGAACAGAGCGATAAATCAAAATTATCAGAGCATTTACAAATATTAAGACTGTCGAGGAGTATAATGTATTTGTATGCATAAATATGCATTTTGAAGTGGAGGCACTGCTTATGATGAATGAAGATACGTTAGAACAGATGCTTATTTCAGTCCTTCAGAAGAATGGATGGACTTATATCCCTGCAGAAAAAATGCCGCGTCAGGATTCTGACGTTATGGTTGAATCTATGGTAAAGTCAGCTTTAATCAGATTAAATCCTGAAATTGCTGCAGATCCGAGCAAGGCAGATGAAGTTATTTATAAGCTGCGTTCTTTGATTCTATCAGTACAGCCACATAACCTTATTGCACAGAATGAAAGATTCAAAAAGCTAATATTTGAAGAAAACTCTTTTCCTTTTGGTAAAGACGGTCGGATGGTTCCTATCAGTTTTTTCGGAACCATGACAAGAGAAAAACTTGCTCTTAATGAATATGTTGTGACAAATCAGTGGTGTTTTCCATCAAAAGAAGGTGGTAAGCGACTTGATCTTGTTTTGCTTGTAAATGGATTCCCGTTGGTTATTGGTGAACTAAAAACCCCGTTTAGAGATTCAATTACATGGTTAGATGGTGCTCAAGATATTGCTGATTATGAAAAGAGCATTCCTCAGATGTTTGTTCCCAATGTGTATAATTTTGCATCTGAGGGAAAAAGTTACCGCTATGGCTCAATAAATATGCCGGTTGGATCGTGGGGACCTTGGCATAACTCTGAAGATAAAACGGAGGGAACTCTTGCGTCCGTTCAAAAAAGCGTTATTGATATGATCACACCTGAAAAAACAATGGATATTTTCCAGTTTTTTACAATGTTTGCTACTGACAAGAAGTATCGCAAATATAAGATTATTTGTAGATATCAACAGTATGAGGGTGCAAATCTGATAGTTGATCGTGTTAAAGCTGGTTATCCCAAAAAAGGATTGATTTGGCATTTTCAAGGGTCTGGTAAATCCTTGCTTATGGTCTTTGCGGCCTACAAACTTCGCATGATTCCAGAATTGAAAAACCCTTCAGTTGTGATTGTTGATGATCGCTTGGATTTGGAAACACAGATTACTGCAACTTTTAATGCAAGTGATATTCCTAATATGGCTGCGGCAAGAACGAAGGAAGAATTAATCAAGTTTTTTAAAGGCGACATGCGAAAAATTCTAATTACAACGATATTTAGATTCGGAGACGTAGATAGTTGCCTTAACGAAAGCAGCAATATTATATTGATGGTTGACGAGGCCCACAGGACACAAGAAGGCAATTTAGGCGAGAAAATGCGAATAGCATTACCTAATGCGTTCTTCTTCGGCCTTACTGGAACACCAATCAATAGGATCGATAAGAATACATTCAGAACATTTGGTGCAACTGAAGATAAAAGCGGCTATATGAGCAAGTACTCATTTTCTGATTCTATTAGGGATGGAGCTACTCTCCCCTTGAAGTTTGAAGCGGTTCCGGTTGAATTGCATGTTGATAAAGAGAAAATTGATGAAGAATTCGAGCTTCTCACTTCCGATCTAAGTCAGGAAGATAAAGCTGAGTTGTCCAAACGAGTAAACATGAAGGCAATTATGTATGATCGCAAGCGCATACGTAAAGTCTGCGAACATATTGCAAAGCACTATCAAGAAAAAATTGAGCCTAATGGATATAAAGGTCAAGTTGTGGTATATGATCGCGAGTGTTGTTTAATGTACAAAGAAGAATTAGACAAGCTTCTTGGCCCCGAAGCAAGCACTATTGTTATGGATACAAATAACGATAAAGCTGATAGATATAAAGCTTACCGTCGAGATCGAGATGAAGAAGCAAAAGTGCTTGATTACTATAGGGATCCTCACAGTCCTCTCAAACTAGTAATTGTTACAGCAAAACTGTTGACTGGATTTGATGCACCCATACTTCAAGTAATGTATTTGGATAAACCGATGAAGGATCATAATCTCCTTCAGGCTATTTGCCGTACAAATAGGACATATGATGAGGGAAAAACATTTGGTTTAATTGTTGACTATATTGGTATTTTTGATAATGTTGCTACCGCTCTTAACTTTGATGAAGAGAGCATGAAAAAAGTAATTACCAACATCGAAGAAGTTAAGGCAAGTCTCCCAGTATTGGTTGAAAATTGCATGGATTTCTTTACCGGTATACCTACTGATAAAGACGATTGGGAAGTATTACTCGAAGCCCAAGAAAGACTGCCGGACGACAACACCAAGGATAAGTTTGCAGCCTATTTCAGAGTGCTGTCGAGAGCGTGGGAAGCTTTGTCGCCTGACCCTGTATTAGCAAAATATCAGCAAGACTATAAGTGGCTGGCAAAGATATATCAGTCCGTTAGACCTACAGATGATAGAGGAGCTCTAGTTTGGGCAGCGTTTGGTGCCAAGACATTGGATCTTGTCCATCAGAATATTACTGTGGGAGAAGCGGATGAGACACAAGAAATAATAACGATGGATGCCGAGCTGATAGATGATTTCATAAAGGCACAAAAAGATATTGGGAAGACTACTAAACGTATTGAGATAAATTTGGTAGCAATAATCCAGAGGCATTCACAGGATCCTAAATACATTGCTCTTGGAGAAAAACTGGAGAGATTAAGAGATCAGCATAAGCAGGGCCTGATTGGCAGCATTGAATTTTTGAAAATGTTGTTATCGCTTGCTCGTGAGGCTGCTCAGGCAGAGAAAGAGGTTGTTCCAGAAGAAGAAATTGATAGAGGAAAAGCTGCATTAACCGAGCTGTTTAATGGCGTTCGCAACGAAAAAACTCCTATAATCGTTGAGAGAGTCGTTAATGATATTGATGGAATTGTAAAAATAGTCCGCTTTGCTGGATGGCAGAATACTACAGAAGGAAAGAAAGAAGTTAAGAAAGCGCTTAGAAGTATTATCTGGATCAAGTATAAAATCAAGGATCAAGATGTTTTTGATCGTGCCTATGGTTACATAGAACAGTATTATTGATAATTTGTATGTTTAGCCTATGATACCGATACTTAATGATACTACGAGAAACTTTACTACGAGAGATAATCTTGGTATAACAGGCGCGACAACATCTCTTCAGGCAGAATTGTGTCCTGTAATCAATACTGTTACTCCTAGAGCCTTTTATTGGCCATTTATGGTATGGAATTATTATGAGTATCTTAAATACACAGAGCAAAAGAACAGATCGGTAGCCGACTTTGACAAGCCGTTTCTCAAGAGAAATGATTACTTTTTTGTTTTGGGGAATCTATTGTCAAACCAAACGGATCAGTACAATCTTGTCGGCAAAGATAATACTTGGTATGATATTCGCCGAGATAAAAAGACTTATGATTATAATGTTAAGTATTTCGTTTCAAGATATGGTGGAATGCAGTATTACAATGCAGGTTGCGATACATTAGGCTTTATTACGAGTGTTGATAACGCAGGAAACAAGTATATGTTTCCTTTACTTACAGAATCTATAGGAAAACCATTAGCAATAGCATTCGAAGATGCGGTTAAAGATACCGAGTATTATAAGAATTATCGACACCATGGTAATCAAGTACCGGTAGATGTTCTTATCGAGTGGGGTAATCGTGTTAATCTCACCATGAATCACTTGGAAGAATGCAAACGTTTATTAAAGAAATCGTTGTTTGAACCCGTTAATAATCAACGATTCCATAATAATACTCTTATTGAGTCATCGGAATTGCTGAAGTATGTGCACAAAAGCAATCGGAATCCGACAATCGATCAAATACGTCATTTATTGTATCAAGATTATTATGAGATGAGACTTAAAGCGTCGTTCCCTGAGGGTCTTATATCAATTGGTAAATCATGGGAAGCTGTAGTTGCAAGACAATACATGGCATTTGCTCTGGAGATAATATGGAAGAGTTTATTGTTGGATCTGAGTAATCCAATTACAATGAATGCATGGATTGATTATTCGATTGAAGAATCCACTTTCAATACTATTAATCCATCGAGCCGTGTGAAAGATGTTGTTTCCCATTTCAAATGCAACAGTAAAGAAATTGAAGAATTGTTGAGGTCCGGAAGAGGTTCGTCTTCAAGACATGAATTCCTGTTTGAGAATTCTCTTATGGTTCTATTTTCCTTGTACAATCGTTTCAAGAATAGAGACGATATTGATCCGCTTCTGATATCTTATGGCGAGGACATTTCAATAATCAATCTTGTTAAGGAAATTGACTTGTATATGGACGATACAGTCGAGTCATTCCTTCGATTCCTAACAGAACAGTGGGTCCTTAAGCGTCATTTAGAAGTAGCACGAAATAAAATGTATTACGGCCGTGATGCATTTTATTTCTATATCGAGAATGACGTGTGTTTCTTAAAGAGAAATGATGCCAAGCCAGATTTCCCTGGGCTAAGGCTGATGCAGTTAATGCAAGTTATGAGAGATTTGGGTATGTTCTATGAGTAAAAACAGTATCTTGGAATGTATCCAGAAGTGCAAGGGATACGATATAGCATTATTCACCACCTTCAATTTTGAAATTTCATTTTTTGAAAGATTCATTAAGAATGCGCTGTTTTCAAACAGAATAAAGAAAATATCTGTTTTTGTTGATTCTCAGGAGTTAAACAAGTCTATAGCAAAAGAAGGCGGGGTTCAGAATATCGGACATCATTATGTAGTCAATCCGATAGAGATGGAAGGAGCCTTCCATCCAAAGATAGTTCTTTTGCTCGGCAAAAAGAGCGCACGTGTGTTCATATCCAGTTGTAACCTCACTACTTCAGGGTATGCAATTAACAACGAAGCATATTATTCCTACGAGCTAGATGAGAAGAATACAGATAGCAAACAATTAGTTTTGGACACAATCGATTTTTTCTGCCGTATCAACGAGCTTTCTTTTCACGCAGATGATTATTTGTTTAAAGAGGTTTTAGGATTTAAACGTATATATGAGACATTCACCGAGGGGAATAATGTGCCTACCCTCCTGCATAATCTCGAAGTTCCAATAATTGAACAGGTCAGAAATCACGTTAATGGAGTAAAAACCATAAGTGTTGCTGTACCTTATTACGATAATGGTTGTTCTGCGATCAAGACATTAGCCAAAGAGTATGATCAGGCGAAGATTACGCTTTTCCTGCAAAATAATAAAGCAAGAATCAATTCAAATGAAATAACAAAGATTCCAAACGTTACAATGTTCCCTTTTACAGGGTTTGAGGATAGAAAAAACAATAATTTCTATCATGGCAAGGTATTTGAATTTGACTGTAATCATGAATCATATGTCATGTTTGGAAGTGCTAACTGTACATCAAGTGCTCTTATTAAGTCTTTTAAGAATGGAGGAAATATAGAAGCTGTTGTAATACAAAGCACAACTGATGGAAGGGATTTCTTTAACACCTTCAAAAGATGTACTGATTCGGAAATAAAATATGAATTGCTGAAATATGAGACGACGAATACAAATAATTTCTTTTTCCGGTATGGAATACTTGAATCTGAATTGCATTTGTATATTGGTTTTGTACATAAACCGAATTATATCAAGGTGTTAATCGAAAAGAATGAATGTCAGTTTTCTCTGTCAGAAGATACTTTAGATGTGTGCCTTGAGTTAGACTCAGTTATATATAAAAATACGATTAACGTCGAGATCGAATACGATGGATTATCTGAACGCATAATCTGTTGGTATACCAACCCAAGCGAAGTGCAGTATACAAGAAATCCATCTGCGCCTAAACTTGAGCTTGATGATGTTGATTTGGATCCCAACAGTAGTAGATATATAGCAGATCAGATTAAAATTAGTAATGCTCTTGCATTAAACGTTGATGAATATATGGATTCTATCCGTATGCAACGCATGCTGCTTAGAGAAAAGAACATAATGACTGATGATGAAGAGGAATTTGAAGATGGAGTAATCGATTATGTTGTTCCAGAGGTTTCAGATTATACTTATCACTCTAAACTGTTGAAGAAACTAAACGGCATTAAACAATATTACTATGATAGTTTCTTTAGATTTTTCTCGTCAGATTCTGATAAAAAAGAAAAAATAGATGTTCGTCCCAAAGATACTCCATCAATTACAAGGAAACCCACAACTGATGAAAAACGGTTTAAAAGATTCATTAATAAACGAATAAGAGGTTTTATTGATCAAGAATTAATTGAAGTTGTTAGTTTTGATCATTATATTTCGTGCGCTTCTTTATTTTTGAGTATCTTCGATAAGTATTCTGTTACTGAACACGTTAGTGGATTATTTGATGATGAACAGACAGCCTTGTATCGCTTATCAATTGTTGAAAATCTTTTGTCTCTAGCGGATTCTCAAGAAAAGAAGTCTAGGGTGTTGTTTTTATTCGTTAAGGTTGTATTGTCTAATAAGTTCTATGGTGAAACAGATTCAAGAAATACATATACAATATCCGGTAAGACGCGGAGCATACTATTTTCATTTGATAATTCAGAGTCTGTACTTTTCAGAGAAGAATTAGAAAAAATGGTTGAAACTATTGCTCAGAACGATGTGTTCTGCAGCGTGAGTTCAGCAATAGGATGTTTTGATGAGTTATACGGGTATCTGACCTTGAAAAGAATAAACAAATACATAGAACGAGAATTTGGCGGTGAAATAAAATGGGGCGTAGTCAATTCTGATCCTACCGTCGCAAAGATTGTCGTTATAACATCCCAGATTTCAAAGTATATTAATTATACTGACAGCCTTTCGATCAATATGCTTAGGGATTACAACAAATATAAAAAAAGATGGAATAAAATCGTTTTAGAAGTGCGGGTTGATGCCAAATATATAAATAATAAGGCACCGGATCCTCTAGTATGCATTGTCAGAGAATATGATTATTCCAAAAAAGTGTGCAAGGTTAACATGAAACGCAAAAGTGGCAAAAGTGATCCGGAAAAACGTATTCCTATCTGGTAACCATAATTAATTGACGATATTATAACTACATAATAAAATTTAAGTACACTAATAATTCTCATCTCACGGAGGACAATTACTATGGTAGAAGAAGTAAAAGCTGCTGAGACAAAAGCTCCTGAAGCAAAGAAACCCGTAGCAAAAAAGACAGCCGCTAAGAAGCCTGCTACAAAGAAGGCTCCGGCAGCTAAGAAGACGACAACAAAGAAAGCTGCTGCTAAGAAGACAACAGCAAAAAAGGCAGCTCCTGCAAAGAAAGCGACAGCAGCTGCTAAGGCACCTGCTAAAAAGGCAGTTGCAAAGAAAACAGCTACCAAGAAAGTCGCAGCTAAGAAACCCGGTCGCCCTGCTAAGAAAAAGCTGGGCAAGGTTATTTTCGAGATCGACGGTCAGCAGATCGATTACAAGGCACTCGAAAAGAAAGCAGCAAAGCTCGGTGGTGACGTATATGTAGTTACCAACGAGAAGAAGATTTTCGATAAGGACGGCAAGTCAGTAAATATCTTCTAATAGATATAAAACAAGATAATAAATTGGCGGCCGTAGGATCAAAGTATTCTACGGTCGCTCGCGTTTAAGGCCAAATGAAAGGGGACAAAATATGGGCGAAGTTAATTTCGATAGGAACATTATTGTCGACAATGTCGATGAGATGCTAAGCATACTTCAAAAAGAATGCGGATTCGGCAACATAGATATAAATGACATCATAGAGTTCGTTCAGGGCGAGAAAAGCACAAAGTTCTATTTCGATAATGCAATGAACGGAAAAGACGAACGATCACGAGATATCCGGTACTTGTGGCTCGATACCGGATTCGAAGATAATAAAGGTTATCCCCTGTTCATATCATTGCTCAATCATGGCGGATATTACTCGGGCCATTTCATAGGAAATAGTTATTACTTAAGCAAACGAATATATCAATACTACTCAGATAACGAAAAAGAAGTAATCGAAAACGAAAAACAGTTTAAAGAAAAATACAAACGCAAAATAGAGGGACGAACAGTCAAGAACCTCACCGATAAGTATAAAGCAAAAGCAAGTAACGCAAATCTACAGACAAGGGAGAAGTTAGAAAACAGATTAGGAAAGTTTTTCGCTGATGAGAATGCTCTCGGCGAAGATCTTGAAGATGCCGGTAAGGCTACTTCTACTGATGAGAAGAGCTTCAGAAGCTATTGGACTTCTGAGCCATCTGATCTTGTAAAAGATATCGAGAAAATGCTCTTAATCAATAACTGGAAGTCCATCAATGGTCTCGACAGATATATCAAGATCATCGGATCCAGGATCGGCCAGTTAATAAGGCAAGGTAAATCTGAATACTATAAGCTCAATAAGATAAAGTCAGCCGTTGTTAACACCGGTCTTCTGGATAACTTCGGCTCCGATATCTATGTCATCTACCGTATGAATCTCACTTACGGGATATATGTTCCGCATAAGATAGTAGAGAGTAAGAAAGAATATATCTTCGACGGATTCATTACCGATAAGTCTGAGAATGTTGAAGTATTACCTATTACCTTCTTCAACGATGGCGAGATCCCATTCCGTGCTTCTATAGATGACTTCGATATTACGCCACGAGCCTTGTTCCATATCATAGAAGAAAGACGTCACCGCTTCCCTGAGAATGTCCGTGAACTATCAGATGCCCAGCTGGCGTCGAAGATTAAGAATGCATTGGAGATTGGTCTTAAGATGCAGCTTAGAGATCCTGCATATGCAAAACCGAGCTATTCTACCCTGACCGGGTCTATCTCCTGGATGATCCCTCTTCACATCAACCGTGAACTTATCGAGGAACCGGAACTTGTGCTTGTATTGCGTAAGGCCGGAGAGTTCTATGAGATCAAGACCATTATCCCGTACGATGATGAAACAAAAGATAAGCTGACTGATCTATCCTTGTATAGCAGGTTGTGGTGAGGTGGAAAATGAATGATATATCAGATTTCAGAATAGCTATTGGTGAGAAATATGGCTGTTTGACGGTTATTGATAGCGGTGAAGAATATCAGCAAACTGAGTTTTATTCTGAGCTACTAGAGAAGAAGGTATTATTGGAAAAGAGATTACGACCATTCTTTTGTGAGATTAGAGAATTGAAATCTGGACTTACTGATTCTGATAATCATATCGATGCGAACGACTTGAATACTGATCAGCGTATCAGATACAGATTTTTAATTGAATCTAATTGGCATGATCTTTGTGAATGGAAGAAAATAATAGGAGGGCTAGAAACACATTACAAGTGCATTTGTAAATGCGGCAAGTTTCATTATTATAACTCGAAGACTATAGATGGGAAACCCAGGTTTTGTTTTTACCCAGTACCTATAAGCACAAGATATACGTATAGCAATTCTGCTAAGAATGCAACTTATAGGAAACGTGAAAAGTACAGTGGTATTGAATCAGTTGTTCTTCGGGACAAATCTGAGTGTAACCCGTCCGAAATATATTGCTCTCTTTTTAACAAATACAAAGAAAAGCAAAAAGTTAAAAAGGAAGAGAAGGATAAAGAAACAATAGCAAGAATACCCAGAGTATATGCAAAAAATTATGATGTCGATTTTACGGGAAAGCAATATGAGTCTTTACTAATTGAAACATGTATTGATGAACATTTAGAAAGCCAACCAAGAGAGTATTATACACAATCACACAATAAGAAATGGCACGAGATTACAGTATATAAGCAATATAAATGTATTTGCACTTTATGCGGCAAAGAGCTTTTAGTGACATGTGATAAGTTTGGCATATTTCCTCCAACCGAGTATGGATACAATGCCTACAACGGATATTGGAGCGATGTTCATTGTGATTGTCATCCCATTTCTTCATTTCAATGGATAGTTAATAAAATTCTCTTTGATAACAACATACATTACCAAGTTGAATATACTTTTGATGATTTGTACGGTACTTACGGAATTAATAAACTAAGATATGATTTTGCAATATTGGAGCGAGATGGTAGCATTAAGTGTCTAATTGAGTGTCAAGGGGAACAACATTACTCTCCGGTTGAAGAATTCGGTGGTAATCGCCAATATATACAACAGAAGAAAAACGATGAATTAAAAAGACGGTATGCTCTAGAACATGGAATTAAGTTGATTGAGATTTCCTTTAAAGATAAGCAATACGAAAAAGTGTATATCATTTTGAAGAATGAACTAGGAGATATCCTAAAGGATTAAAGAATGTATTACATCTATATTCTCAAATGTTGTGACAATACTTTATATACAGGGTACACTAACGACCTCGACAAGAGACTTGCCACCCACAATGCCGGTAAAGGTGCGAAATATACTGCCAGAAGGCTTCCTGTCGAATTGGTGTACAGCGAGTCATTCGATAATAAGAATGATGCTATGAGCCGAGAATGGCATATTAAGCATGATATGACTCGCGAGGAAAAGATAGCGCTTATTAATAGTAAGTAATATGGAAGAACAGAAATACAAAATCGGTCAGCATGTCTTTATAATCTCCAATAACTCTTTTGTTATGGAGATGGTGATTGTGCTGATAAGTGGGGACTTCTATACTCTTAGATCTGTGGAAAACTATGGAAGCGGTATGAGACTCAAAGGCCATCGCTTATATGCAACAAAGGAAGAGACTGAAGCCGTTATGAAGAATGAGCGCCAGAAACGTGATGCTAATTCAGGCAGATCGCGCCGTTGGTACGAATGAGGCAGGAAGAATAATGAGAAAACTATTAGTCCACTGGACTGCCATAGTTCCACTGATAATACTCGCCATATACGCGTTGTCTTTGAAATGGCTTGATAATTTATATGCAACCGATGGTCGTTCTCTTCAATATCGCGCAGTAATAGTCATATTCGTATTCACGATCATTGTACCTTTGATATGTCTGATGATTGAAGTAATCGGATTAGTAAAAGCTATTAAAGCCAACAAGAATCTGACCGAAGACGAGCCATACAGCGTAAGAAGACGCAGTATCCATTTAGTATTTCTTTATATCGGAGAGATATTGCTTACTTTGCTCCTGCTTGTATCGAGTATTTATATAGCTGTACAGCTATTTTGATTACTCTTCGTCGCCAATATTAAACCCCTCCAGTTCAAAGCCGGTATAGATTAAAAGGTTTTCTATTACTTCCTTTATATCTGATGCAGATGCATTTTCTCTATCAAGATCATCAATACACGGATTGGATGTAGAAACCTGTTCTATTAAGTTATCGGCAGCTTCTTTGCTCATACCTGCAGTTATGGCTTTCTCATAGTTCATAGTCATAACCATCTCATCCAAATATCTTACCGTCATCTCTAGGAACGCAAGATGAAGCTCTTCTTTAGAAAAGGAATCAGGATAATACATGAGTTTTTCGAGTGTTTCGCGGAAGTGTTCATCGTTTAGCATAGCAGCATCCTCCTTGTTAGGTCCTTATAATGTAAATATGACATCCCCCCATACATAAATCAATGATTTGTTTGGAATGTGTCAAAAATTGAGACTTTCAAACAAACAGCAAAACAAACAAACATCCGCTTCTGTCCCAATAATAGACCATGCCACCCTGTATACTTACTACAGTATTGTAATCAGAATGACATAAAAGCTATGTCCAAATCTGCCACAGGGGAGGTTTGTTATGAGAAAAGAATTGAATGTTAAGACAAACAATAATCTTAGGATCATGTTCGTAAGAGATATCCTTTTCGAACTCACGGACGAGACACATCTCATCACCGTTAATGAGATCATGGATATCCTTAAGGAAAGATACGATATCACCGCTACTCGTCAGACGATTTACGATGATATCGAGCTCCTTATAGCCACTGGCCTTGATATAGAATGTGTAAAAGGCAGGCAGAACAAATATCGTGTGCTGTCCAGGGACTTTGATATAGCCGAGCTGTTGCTGCTAAGGGACCTGGTAAAGTATGTCAGATCGATAAGCGAGCAGCAGACAAATACTCTTATTAGGAAGGTCTGTAATCTTGCAGGGCCATCTGCGGATTTCTTGATCAACAATGCTTGTATTGAAAATGTCCCAAAGACCAGCAATAAGAAGGTCTTCTATATCATTGATGAGATATTCAAGGCTATAGCAAACAAAAAGCAGATATCATTCAAGTATTATGACTACCTTACCTCTTCCGGCAAGCGCTTCAAGAACAGCGGGAGAGAGTATAGGCTTTCACCTTATAAGCTCATGTGTTCCAACGACTTCTACTATGTCATCGGCTATTCCGAGAAGCATGAGAAGATAACTGCATTCAGAATCGATCATATAAGTGAAATCCCGAAGACAATTAATAAGCATTGTATCCCGGAGCCGGATGATCTCTATACAGATAAGTACACCAAGGAAGCAATGCGCATGATGACCGGCGACGATGCTGAGGTGATTTTGGAATGCGATGAAAGTGTCATTGGCAATCTCGTAGATCATTTCGGCCAGGATCTGGAGATCACTTGTATTAAGAGATCTACATACAAAGCTAAGGTTAAGGTGCAGCTGAATAACGTCTTTTTTGCTTGGCTGTTCGGCTTCGACGGTAAGGTCCGCATTGTTGGGGACAGGAACGTCCAGGAGCAGTATGTCCGCAGAGTATCTAAGGAGATGGCAAGGCTATAACACTGTTACAAGCCTTGTAAAATAAGGCCTTTTCGGGAATAAAAGCCTCAAGGTGTAAGCATTTTTTAACAGGTCGAAAAATAGCTGTTGCAATGCAAAATCCCGCCCCGTATAATCTAGTCACAAGGCAAGACAAACAAATGTTCTTGTTATAACCTGATGAAAGCGAGGTAGTGAGAAATGCATAAGTTGAATACCATTCTGAGAAAAGATGCTATCGTAAGAATCATACTCGACCTGTTGCCAATCCCTGCCCTGCCGGATCAAATACAGCCCAGTGGTCCAGGACTAGAGACCACATCATTCAAGTTGTAGTACAGCCCCATTACAACGCAAAGCAATAATACCGCAAAAGAAATGAACTCTTTTGTGCTGGTATAACTTGGCAAATATTTCGTAGCTTGACCGAATTTATTCCCTTTAGTTGGTAAAGCAAAGATAGAAAGGAAAAACATCATGAGTGAAATCAAAAAGAATTATTTAAGTGCAAACTATTTCAATGATAAGCAGATCGACAGCATCTGCAACGTCCTCACAGACATCTACACTGAAAAGAAGTTCGATGAAGGCGTTATCATCAACAGGATCGATATTGATGAATTCGTTGAGAAGATCCTGGGAGC
>JAEEGL010812862.1_pt1 | contig 13384 bp, 9 predicted proteins | sample 9134231 | NCBI WGS metagenome assembly JAEEGL01 (sample SAMN16246548, study PRJNA631951) | gut metagenome | biome: gut microbiome; feature: rumen; material: fiber-attached | host: Bos | place: Iran: Karaj | collected 2018-10 | reverse complement strand
GGTGGTGCTGGGTGCGGAGACCCTGCTCGCGCGGAAGCTGCTCGCGCTTGGAAGCGATTTCACGGGCTTCCTGGTCGGTGTCCATCACGTGGAAGGTGTCGCCGGCCTGAGGAGCGCCGCTCAAGCCGAGCACGGTGGCTGCCTGAGCCGGGCCGATCTCCTTGATGCGCTGTCCGCGTTCGTTGAACATGGCTTTGATACGGCCGTAGTTGGTACCTGCCAACAGGATATCGCCCATCTTGAGCGTGCCGTTGGAGCAGAGCACGGTGGCGACGTAGCCGCGGCCCTTGTCGAGCGACGACTCAATGATGGAGCCCGTAGCTTTGCGGTTGGGGTTGGCCTTGAGGTCGAGCATCTCGGCCTCGAGGAGCACCTTCTCCATGAGTTCGGGCACGCCAATACCTTTCTTGGCGCTGATGTCCTGGCTCTGGTACTTGCCGCCCCAGTCCTCGACGAGGAAGTTCATCTGTGCGAGATGCTCCTTGATCTTCTCGGGGTTAGCGGCAGGCTTGTCGATCTTGTTGATGGCGAAGACGATGGGTACGCCGGCAGCCACAGCGTGGTTGATGGCTTCCTTCGTCTGTGGCATGATGTCGTCGTCGGCAGCGATGATGATGATGGCGATATCCGTCACTTGAGCACCGCGGGCACGCATAGCGGTGAAGGCCTCGTGACCAGGGGTGTCGAGGAAGGTGATGTGGCGGCCGTCGTCGAGCTTCACGTTGTATGCACCGATGTGCTGCGTGATGCCGCCTGCCTCGCCGGCGATGACGTTGGTTTTGCGGATATAGTCGAGCAGCGATGTCTTACCGTGGTCCACGTGACCCATGACGGTGACAATCGGAGCGCGTGGCACGAGATCGGCCTCATCGTCGGCCTCCTCCTGCACGGCTTCGCTCACGTCGGCACTGACATACTCGGTCTGGAAGCCGAACTCATCGGCCACGAGGTCGATGGTCTCCTTGTCCATGCGCTGGTTGATGCTGACCATGACGCCGAGGCTCATGCAGGTTCCGATGACCTGTGTGACGGGTACGTTCATCATGGATGCCAGCTCGTTGGCGGTGACGAATTCGGTGAGCTTCAGGATCTTTGACTCCTTCTCCATCTCTTCGAGCTCAGCCTCTATGCCGGCACGAATGTTCTCGCGCTTTTCGCGACGGTACTTGGCGCCTTTGCCCAGCGCCTTGTTCTTGCCGGCAGTGAGACGTGCCAGCGTCTCGCGCACCTGCTTGGCGACTTCTTCGTCGCTCTGCTCGGGCGTGATGATGACTTCCTTGGGCTGGTTCTTCTTGCGGCGCTTGCCTTCGCCCTTGTTCTGTTGGTTCTGCTGGGGCTGCTGGTTGCCGCCTTTGTTCTTCTTCTGCTGCTGTCCGCCCTGGTTCTGCTGCTTGGCGGCTTCGGCGTTGATATCTACGCGTTCGCCTTTCTTCTTGTTGCGGCGGTTCTCTCCACCTTGTCCTGCGCCCTGAGCGTTGCCCTGACCACTGCCTCCCTTCTTGCGCTTCTTGCTGCGGGGAGGACGCGTGCTCTGGTTGATGGAGTCGAGGTCGATGTGTCCTTTGATGTTTAGAGTGAGAGGCGGTTCGGACGGCCCTTTCACGCGGAATACGCCGTCAATCTCCTCGAGTTCGACACCTTTCTTCTTCTTGGCGGGACGCTCCTCGGGCTTGGCCTGCTCGCGAACTACTTCCACGGGTTCTGCCGGCGCCGCGGGGGCTTCAGCCTTGGACGCTTCGGGAGCTTGTTCAACGGGCTTTTCAGCAGGCTTGTCGGCCGGCTTCTCAGCGGGTTTCTCAGCCGGCTTCTCAGCGGGTTTCTCAGCCGGCTTCTCAGCAGGCTTTTCTGCCGGCTTCTCGGCGGGCTTCTCTGCCGGCTTCTCTTCGGCTTTCGGCGTCTTGACCGGTTCGGCGATGGGGTTGCCCTTGCTGTCGAGGTTGATATGTCCGACCAGCTTGGGCTTCTTCACCTCGGTCAGAGGCAGTGCCTCGTCGTCCTCGGTGAGCACGATGGTCTCCTTCTTCTCCTTGGTCTTGCGGGCCGTAGAGATCTTCTGTGCCTGTGCGAGCAGGCCTTTGTCCTTGTTGAATTCAGCCTGAACGAGAGCGTACTGCTCATCGGTGATGGTCGCGTTGGGATTAGCCTCGACGTCAGTGAAGCCTTTCTTGTTGAGGAAATCCACGAGGGTCTGCAAACCCACGCTGCATTCTTTGGTGACTTTATTTATTCTTATTGGCATAAGCTTCTGTAAATGTATAATTGATAATGTATAATGTATAATTTAGGCTGCGCGAGAGATGGGCTTAATGTATAATTGATAATGTAAATGCATTTCAATTACACATTATACATTATCGTTAGCTCTCAGTAGGAGGCTGGTTGCCGTCTTCTTCCTCATCGGGGAACTCAGCTTTGAGGATGCGCAGTACCTCGTCCACGGTTTCCTCTTCGAGGTCGGCGTTCTTGATGAGCATCTCGCGGGGTGCTTCGAGCACGGAGCGGGCTGTCGTCCAGCCGTTCTTCTTCAATTCCTCGATGACCCATTCGTCGATCTCGTCCTTGAAGTCGTCGAGATGGATGTCGTCCTCCAGCTCCTCGTCCTCGCCCTCGGGCAGTTCGCGATAGACGTCGATGACGGTGTCGGTGAGCATCGAGGCCAGACGGATGTTCAAGCCGCCCTTACCAATGGCGAGGCTGACCTGGTCGGGATTGAGATATACCTCGCAATGCTTCGATTCCTGGTCGAGGTTGATGCTGTTGATTTCGGCGGGACCGAGTGCGCGGGCGATGAGCAGCTGCGGGTTGGAGGTCCACTGTATGACGTCGAGGTTCTCGCCTTTGAGTTCACGCACGATGCCGTGCACGCGGCTGCCGCGCACACCGACGCAAGCGCCTACGGGATCCACGCGGTCGTCGAAGCTCTCGACGGCAATCTTGGCGCGCTCGCCCGGCACGCGGGCAATCTTGCGAATCGTGATGATACCCTCGGCAATTTCAGGCACCTCGGCTTCCAGCAGACGCTGCAGGAACACGGGGCTTGTGCGCGAGAGGATGATCTTGGGGTTGCCTGTGGAGTTATCCACGCGAGCCACCACGGCGCGGGCCGGCTCGCCCTTGCGGAAGAAGTCGCCGGGGATCTGCTCGTTCTTCGGCAGCAACAGCTCGTTGCCTTCCTCGTCCAGCAGCAGCACTTCCTTGTGCCACACCTGATAGACCTCAGCCGAAATCACGTCTCCGACCATATCCTTATATTTATTATAAAGAGCATCGTGCTCCAGTTCCAGGATGCGCGAAGCCAGGGTCTGACGCAGCGTGAGGATGGCACGGCGGCCGAATTTCGAGAAGTCAACGGGTTCGGACACGTCTTCGCCCACCTCGTAGTCGTCAGCAATCTGACGGGCATCGGACAGCGAGATCTCCATGTTGGGGTCGTTGACCTCGCCGTCGGGAACGACGGTGCGGTTGCAGTAGATCTCGAAGTCGCCCTTATCGGGGTTCACGATGACGTCGTAGTTCTCGTCGGTGCCCTTCATCTTGGCGATGACGTTGCGGAAGCTCTCCTCGAGCACGCTCACCAGCGTGGCGCGGTCGATGTTCTTGGTCTCTTTGAACTCCTGAAAAGTGTCGATGAGTTCGTTGTTTTGTTTCTTTGCCATGTATATATGATATTTTTACGTTATGACGTTATTATGTTATATCGTCGTTATGACTTTATTTAAAGTCTATGACGTACTTGCCGCTCTTGACGTCGCTCATGGCGAGCGCCACATCCACGTCCTGCATGACGGGGCGTTTCTTGCCTTCGACCTGCACCTTCTGTCTGACGGACAGCACGACGTGCTCTTCGTCAGCTTCCTGGAGCGTGCCTTTCAGCTTGCGTCCGTCGCGGGTGATGACTTCGACTTGCTTGCCGACGTGGTTCTGCCATTGTCGCAATACCTTGAAAGGTTGCCCGAGTCCTGCGCTGCCCACTTCGAGCTCGTAGTCCTCCTCGTCGCGGGAGAGATGCTCCTCGATGAAACGTGAGAGTTGCACGCAATCTTCGATCCATACGCCGTCGGCCTGGTCGATTTCCACCGTGATGCAATCGTCGGGAGTTACCGTCAAATCGGTTAGGAAATAGTCTTTACCGTCGAGCCATTGCTCAACCAATCCTTTCACTTTGTTCGCGTCAATCATTGTTTTCTTTTAGTAGTTTTTATTAGGACGTTTTGTGCTTAAAGTAGAAGCGAAGAACCGTGCGGCCCCTCGCTTCATCTCTTTTGCGCTGCAAAAGTACTGCAAATAAATGAACTGCGCAAGAAAAAAGTCACTTTTTTCGCTCTTTTCGGCTTTTAGACCTCCAAATTCACCTTAAAACCTCACAACCTCACAACCTTAATACCTTAATACCTTATAACCTCGCAACCTTAAAACCTTAAAAACCTCACAACCTTAATACCTTAAAACCTCACAACCTTAATACCTTATAACCTCACGACCTTAAGACCTTAATACCTCTTCTCCCCAAATCTTGAAGGGATAGCGGCGCAGATGGGAATTGTAGAAGCGGCGGTCGCCCGTCACTTCCTGTCCGATGAAATCGGGCTTCACGTAAGGCTCGTCCTCGCGCTTCAGTTCTAGTTCGGCCATGACGAGTCCTTCGTTGTCGCCTTCGAACTCATCGACCTCGAAGACGTGTCCGTCGTCGGCCTTGACCAGCCATCGCGTCTTACGGATGATGCCTGGTTCGCAGAGCGCCATGAGGTCGCTGGCGTCGCTCAGGGAGATCTCCGTCTCGAACTCGTAGCGCGACAGGCCGTCGGCATTGCTCGCGCCCTTGATGGTCAGGTAGCCTTTGTCGCCACGGATGCGAACTCTCACGCTGCGGCCACCGCCTGAGACGATATAGCCTTGGGCGATGGCGGTATGATTAAAGGCGAGCTCTTTGTAAGCGTCGCCTTTAACCAAGAACTTGCGTTCAATCTCTTGTGCCATAACTGATCAGACGAGGAAGGCGTAAACGGCGGCAATGACAAACAGTACGATCAGTCCGCCTACAATCCAGTTGATAACTCGTTTGGCCTGAGCTTCTTCGCGTGCAGCCTTTTTCTTTGCACGCATTTCTTTCTTTGCTTTACTCATGATTTTATTTAGTTTGATGTTTAAAGTTTATGGTTTAAAGTTGACAAGTTGACAAGTTGACGAGTTGACGAGTTACTTTCTTCACTCTCCCGTCGTCTCGCCTCCGAATTCCATGAGGTAAGCCTTGATGAAAGCGTCGATTTTGCCGTCCATCACGCCGCCCACGTCCGAGGTCTGGTAGTTGGTGCGGTGGTCCTTGACGCGTCGGTCGTCGAAGACGTAGGATCGTATCTGCGAGCCCCATTCGATCTTCTTCTTGCCGGCTTCGATCTTGGCCTGCGCCTCCATGCGCTTCTTCATCGCGCGGTCGTAGAGTTGCGACTTGAGCAGTCGCATGGCGTTCTCGCGGTTCTCGAGCTGCTTGCGGCTCTCGGTGTTCTCGATTAGGATTTCTTCCTCCTCGCCCGTGTCTGGATCTTTGTACATGTAGCGCAGACGCACACCCGTTTCCACCTTGTTGACGTTCTGACCGCCGGCGCCGCTACTGCGGAAGGTGTCCCAGCTCACGCGGGCAGGATCGACATAGACTTCGATGGTGTCATCGACCAGCGGCGTGACGAACACCGAGGCGAAGGACGTCATGCGTTTGCCTTGGGCGTTATAGGGGCTGACGCGCACGAGACGGTGCACGCCGCTCTCGCTTTTCAGGTAGCCATAGGCATATTCGCCCTCGATCTCCATGGTCACGGTTTTGATGCCTGCCTCGTCGCCGTCCTGCAGATTGCTGACGGTGAGTTTGTAGCCGTTCGTCTCGGCCCATCGCATATACATGCGCATGAGCATCGATGCCCAGTCTTGCGCCTCCGTGCCTCCGGCTCCGGAGTTGATCTTGAGCACGGCGTCCATGGGGTCTTCCTCCTGACGGAGCATGTTCTTTAGCTCCAAATCCTCGATGGAATCGATGGTTTTTGCATATATGTCGTCCACCTCTTCCTCGGTGACGAGTTCTTCCTTGTAGAAGTCGAAGGCCGTGGCGAGCTCATCGGCGAGCGTGCGCACTTCGGCGTAGCCTTTAATCCATTTCTCGAGGCTCTTGACCTTCTTCATCTGCTCCTCGGCGCGCTTGGCATCGTCCCAGAAGTCGGGCGCCTGCGTGCGGATCTGCTCTTCCTCGAACTCCATCTGCTTGCGGGGAATATCGAGGTATTTGTAGAGCGCCTCAACGCGCTCCTGGGTTTCCTTGAGTTGTTCTGCTGTAATCACGGATCAGTTGTTCTATTCTTCGTACATTTTATCAATCAGTTCCTTGTAGTTCTGTGCGATCACGGGGCGTCGCATCTTCAGCGTGTTCGTCAGCTCGCCTTTCTCCATCGAGAAAGGATGTGGCAACAAGGTGATGCGTTTCACCTGCTCGTAGTGGGCGAACTCCTGCTGCAGCGTGGTGATGCGTTCCATGAGCATGTTGACAACCAGCGGGTTGCTGCACAGCTCCTCGCGGGATGCTACACCGATACTGTTGTCCTTGGCCCATTGCTCCAGCAGCGTGTATTCGGGTATAATCAGGGCGGAGACGAATTTACGTTCGTCGGCGATGATGGCCACCTCGTCGATGTAACGGTCCACGACGAGCTTCGATTCCAGCGCCTGCGGAGAGATGTACTTGCCGTTGCTGGTCTTGAACAGGTCCTTGATGCGGTCGGTGAGGAACAGCTCGCCGTTCTTGATGTAACCGCTGTCGCCCGTGTGGAACCAGCCGTCCTCGTCGATGGCCTGCGCGGTCACTTCGGGCTTGCGGTAGTAGCTCTTCGTGATGGTGTCGCCCTTGAGCAGGATCTCGTTGTTCTCGCCGAAACTGATCTCTATGCCGTCGAGCACGCGCCCGACCGAGCCGATGCTGACGGGCGAGTCGTGCCAGTCGCAGGACACGGTGGCGGTGGTTTCCGTCAGGCCGTAGCCCGCAGTCATATTGATGCCGCAGGCGTGGACGAACTCTTCCACCTCGCGTGGGATGGCAGCGCCTGCCGTGGGGAAGAAGTGTGCGTTCTCGAGTCCCAGCGTCTTCTTGAGCAGCGAGATGATGGTCTTCTCGTAGAACATATAACGTAGCTTGAGCGTCAGGGGCGGTTCCTGACCGCGCAGCTTATATTCCACGTTGTAGCGCTTGCCGACGGCCAACGCATCCAGCATCAGCTTGCGTTGCAGGGCCGAGCTCGTGTCTATCTTGTCCTGCACGCCGGAATACACCTTCTCCCAGAAGCGGGGCACGGCAGCCATGCACGTCGGGTGTACTTCCCGCAGCGTCATCTGGATGTCCTGTGGCTTCAGGTTGATGGCCAGCTGTGCGCCGCGGCTCAGGCACCAATAGCTCCAAGCGCGTTCAAAGACGTGGGTGAAGGGCAGGAAGCACATGATGACGTCCTTGTCCGTCAGGTGCATGATCTTGTCGTTCGCCGGGATGGCTGCGGCGTACATGCGATAGGTCAGCGTGACACCTTTCGAAACGCCCGTCGTGCCGCTCGTGTACAGGATGTTAGCGATGTCGTCGGGCTCTATGGAAGTCGCCCTGGCTTTTACCTCCTCGGCGAAAGGAAAGCCATCGCCCTCGTGCAGGAACTCGTCGAAGTACAACGAGACCTGATCCTGAGGGTTCTTCTTGACCTTGCGGTCGAAGATGATCAGACGCTCCAGCGTGGGACAGAACTTCAGCACACGGAACGCCGTGTCGTACTGGTACTGCTCGCCCACGAACACGAAACGGATCGAAGCGTCGTTGATCATATACTGTACCTGAGCCTCGCTGCTCGTAGCGTAGAAAGGCACGCTGACGGCACGGATACCGTAGGCTCCGAAGTCCACGCAGACGCTCTCCGGCTTGTTCTGCGAGAAGACAGCGATGTTCTCCTGAATGCCCACGCCGAACTTCAGCAGGGCATTGCTGACCAGCGACACCAGTTCCGAGAACCGGTTCCAGGAAATCGTGCGCCACGCATTGGCGTCGTAGTCGCGGTAACTCAAGGCCGCGCGATCGCCGTAAACTTTGGATTGTTCATGAATCAGAACGGACAAAGGAGCTGTATTTAGCATAGCTTTTCGGTTTTAATGCCACAAAGATAAGCATAAATAATGGATTATGGACAAAGGAATGTGTATATTTTTACATTTTTATCCTTTTTTTCCGCTTTCTCCTTGTTTTTTTCAACTTTCAACTTTCAACTTTCAACTTTTTATTATCTTTGCGCCGTCATTTTGTCTTCTCATCCCACAATGCGATTCTCCATGACTCCCGCTACCTATGATCTGGCCTCCGAGGCTGTCGATTTGCTGAAACGACTCATCGCCACTCCGCGCACCAGCCGCGACGAGGGTGCTGCTGCAGACCTTTTTGCCCGTTTCATCGAGGAAAAGGGCTTCCAAGTTCATCGCGAAGCCAACAATCTCTGGACGATAGCCGACGGCTACGACTCCGCACGGCCTACCTTATTATTAAATGCGCACCTCGACACCGTGCGTCCCGTCAGCGGTTGGATGCGCGATCCGTTCGTGCCTGTCGTCGAAGGCGACCGCCTCTATGGCCTCGGTGCCAACGACGACGGTGCCTCGCTCGTGAGCCTCTTTGCGGCCTTTCGTGTCCTCGCCCGACGGCCGCAGGCCTACAACCTCGTCTTCCTGGCATCGGCCGAAGAGGAGGTTTCGGGGCGCGACGGCGTGGCCCGGGCTATGGCGCAGCTCCCGCCCATCGACGTGGCCCTCGTTGGCGAACCGACAGGGATGCAACCGGCCATTGCCGAGAAGGGACTTATGGTGCTTGATGTCACGGCTAAGGGACGGGCGGGTCACGCCGCCCGCGACGAAGGCGTGAATGCCATCTACCTTGCGCTGCCCGACATCGAGTGGTTTCGCACCTTCCGTTTCCCTAAGGTGTCGGATTTGTTGGGACCTGTGCGGATGAGCGTCACCGTCATCAATGCCGGCACGCAGCACAACGTCGTGCCCGACCGTTGCACGTTCACCGTTGATGTACGCTCCAACGAGTGCTACACCAATCAGGAGCTCTTTGACATCATCACCTCGTCGGTGTCGTCGGAAGTCGCCGCCCGCTCATTCCGCCTCGGCTCGTCGCACATCGACATCTCGCATCCCTTGGTGGCCCGCGCCTTGAGCCTCGGCCCCACGGTTGACGGTCAGCCCCGTGCCCCCTTCGGCTCTCCCACGCTGTCCGACCAGGCGCTCATGCCCTGGCCCTCCATGAAGATGGGTCCCGGGCAGAGTGCACGCAGCCACACCGCCGACGAGTTTATCCGTCTGCCGGAGATCCAAACGGCCATCGACGACTACATCCAGATGCTCGACGGCCTCACCTTTTCCTCTCGGTTTTATCAGAAGCGGGCGTGATAACGACGTGCCATTGAATACGTTCCGCGATTCTGATGTGTTTTTGATGTGTTCTTTTTGCACATAAAATTTGGCCATTCAGCAAGAAACGGCTAACTTTGCAATTGCAATTATACAATTATCCACTATGATGATGATGAAAAGAATGTTAAAAGTGAAGTATGGATGTAATGTATTCGATGCAATGAGTGTACATGTAAGTAGAAAAGATACATAACAAAACAAACCAGATTGTCTAACAACTTTATAATACAACAAGATAATGAAGAAAACACTATTATCAATTGCATTGCTGCTTGCCGGCATGACAATGGCCCTGGTCTCATGTAACAAAGAACTGACCTTGGAGGAAAGAATTGTCGAAGAGGAGAAGGAACTCACACCTCAGGAGAGACAACTATTGCATCAGACTCCTGCATTCGACGATTGGAATAGCTGGGAGGACAGTTCTTTCGAAAACCGAGTGCAGAAAGTCAAGGAGACCAGTTTCGAAGAGAATATTGACGGTTGGAGCATAACAAAGAATGGGCAAGGGCTAGTCACACAAGTTTCATTCGACGACATCACCCAACGTCAGCCTCCTGCCGACGGCCCTGCCTTCCTCACCCTCTTCTTTGGCGAAGAAGCTGCCTCGCAGTTCGTAAAATCGGATTATGCCACCATGCCGGCCAACCAGGAGATGTATGTCCAATATTGCGGAGATTTGGAGGTGTCATATTATTGCTTCACATACGACGAGCAAGGCATTATGCGCTCGGCTGGAGGTGCTTACTATCCTACGACTGGCCTAAGTTCTCACCCGACAATTAGCACCTACCTCGCTCGTATGATTTATGCGTCCTACCTCGGTCAATCCGTATCGCTGATCAACGAGAAGCCGAACCTGACGATCATGTTGATCCCAGAAGAGGACTATTATGTGCCGAGATTGGTTTATACGCTGAGTCCCAACTACGCCTCAGGTCCTACCACTGGTAGTAAGGTAGCATGGGTGGATGCCCACTCTGGTCGCCTCCTCAGAGTCTTCTTCCAATTTATATAAAGGGCTCATCAATCATCATTCATTAAATCACCTTTCTTGCCCACAGCCTCTGGATGAAGAGCGTTACAGAAAAGATAAATGCGACGTTCTGTTAAGATATACACGTTACTGTCACTACCGCTGTTGACCCTTTTTGCGCTCTTGTTATACAAGTGCCTAACAGGGAAAACATCACAAGAAGGCACTCATGAGCACACTTGGGAGCCCCAAGCTTTCACGCTGTGGTACACCCAGCCGGCTTCGACACGTAATACATCCAACCGATGGATGGAATACGGTTTGCCCATTGGCAACGGCCGGTTGGGAGCGATGGTGATGGGCGGCGTCCAACGCGATGAGATACAGCTCAACGAGAAGACGTTCTGGACAGGCTCGCCGCAACGACCTGGTGCGTATCAGAATTTGGGCAGTATAGTCATCGAGGAGCTGGATAGTCTGAGGCTGAAGGGTCCGACCAATGACTACCGTTTATGCCTCGATTTGGAGACGGCGGTCGTGCGAAGTGAATGGGATGATACCCAGGGAACGCACTTGACGAGAGAGTATCTAGCCAGCTTTCCTGACAGCTGCATCGCTATACATCTCACGGCATCCGTGCCCGGCTCCCTGCACCATCGCTTTGTGCTTAAGGGTACGCACGACGAAGATGTGTGCTACGAAGAGCATGGAGCCTCCATGCAGAAGACGTTGGATGTGGTGACTGCCGTCACGGGATTCCGTCTGACCACCGATTCCGCCGCTACCATCGTCTGCTCTTCCGACGGTGTGGAGGTCTGTCATGCGAGCGATATCCTCCTCACCGTTGCCTGCAAGACCAACTACGATGCGAAGGCACAGAACTACGTGAGCACCTCACGGCCATTGGACCAGCTCACACAAGAGGCCCTGCAAAAGGCCAGCCATAAGGGATGGACATCGCTGAAAGACAACCATATTAGCGACTACCAGTCACTATTCCATCGGATGAGCTTCAGGTTGGTGGGAGCCGCCAGCGACCTCCCTACGGACGAGTTGGTCGAAGCGTACCCCCGGAACGCCTCTACCGAACAGCGCCTGTACCTCGAACAGCTCTGCTTTGCCTATGGACGCTATCTCGCAATTGCGTCTTCACGAGGTCTGCCCCTGCCAAGTAACCTTCAGGGCATTTGGAGCTATTCCAACCAGCCCATCTGGAACTGCGACATGCACGCCAACATCAACTTAGAGATGAACTACTGGCCATGCGAGGCGACCAATCTTAGCGAAACAGCTCTTCCGCTATTGGATTGGGTTTGCAACGAAGCCGTGAACCGTCCGGCATGGCGTCAGCAGGCTCGTAGCAGCGGATCCGACGGCTGGTTGTGCTACAGTGCCAACAACATCTTCGGCTATTCGACGCCACCCGAGAAGGGGATGTCCTATATGGGAGCGTCAGCATGGCTGTGCCGACACCTGTGGCAACATTATCTCTACACGCAGGACAAGACGTTCCTGAGGGAGAGAGCGCTGCCCGTGATGCTCGGCTGCATAGATTTCTGGATGACCCGACTCGTTCGTGACGCTGAAGATGGGACATGGGTATGTCCACGGGAATGGAGTCCGGAACAAGGACCTTTAGACGACGGCACGGCTCATACCCAACAATGCGTGTGGAACCTCTTCGACTGTACGCTTAAAGCCATTGATCTCGTTGGCATGGCAGCAGCCGGACTGACGGACAGCCGCCTCACGGCCATCAGGGACAAGTTCAGCGCCTTGGACAAGGGCATACATACCGAAGTCTATGACGGCAAATACGGATTCAGCCCTGTACAACCCGGAAGCCTTTTGATTCGCGAATGGAAGCACCACCCCTATAGCGCTGCGGAAGAGCAGAAGCACCGCCATCTATCCCACCTGATGTGCCTATATCCATTTGATATGCTGGACGGCGACTCCGCACTACTGAGCGCTGCACGCAACAGCCTTTTGCTGCGCGGCGAAAGGAACACGGGATGGTCCATGGCCTGGAAGATGTGTTTGTGGGCAAGGCTCCAGGACGGGGAAATGGCACACCGTATGCTGTCCGTAGCACTGTGTCATGCACGGGCATATATCCCCAAGCCCGACCTCACAGGCTCCGGCATCTACTACAATCTCCTTTCCGCACATCCGCCCTTCCAGATTGATGGTAATCTCGGCATAACGGCAGGCATAGCAGAGATGCTCGTCCAAAGTCATGGACAGACGCTGTGGCTGTTACCAGCACTGCCCGAGGCCTGGAAGGCTGGAGGTTCGGTGCATGGCATGAGAGTTGAAGGTGGCTTCGAGGTGGACTTTCAGTGGCAGGATGCAAAGGTGTCACAGCTCGTCCTGCGGTCCTTGGCTGGCAGCGACTGCCACCTTCGGCTGCCTCTCCTGCAAGATGCAGCCATCATCGACGCAGAGACGGGTGAGATATTGGCCCGCTCTAAGGGCGGCAACGCACGTCTGGACTTCAGCTCAGCAGTGGAAGGCGAATACAGGCTAATCCCCAATGACAAAGACATATAACAAATAGATACACTCATTTACCTGAACAAAACGACGATGTCAATAATTATTCATCAAAAATTTGGACGATTCAAAGAATCGGAGTATCCAGTCCGCATACAGCTCTACAACCGCGGTCTCGTGGAATAAGTCTATCCACCTTCACCGCACAATAAAAGTATACAATGATACGTTGTATAATTAAGAAAAGACAATCGTAAGATGAAGAAGAAATGGTCTGTGACATCAGTATTGGTTCTGGTCAGTTTAGCTATATATATATATTTACTCTTGCACATTGCCTGCTTATATGGAAATAGCTGGTCCTGATTACGGTTGTGACGATATCCCTATGTATTAGTCTTGAGCGTTTTTTTGGTGTCTACACAAGATTAT
>JAEEGL010519115.1_pt1 | contig 13384 bp, 11 predicted proteins | sample 9134231 | NCBI WGS metagenome assembly JAEEGL01 (sample SAMN16246548, study PRJNA631951) | gut metagenome | biome: gut microbiome; feature: rumen; material: fiber-attached | host: Bos | place: Iran: Karaj | collected 2018-10 | reverse complement strand
GAGAATCCCGGCGATGGGAAAGGTGAACAGCAGTCCCGCGAGCTTGACAAAGGCGGTGGATACGGTCAGAATGAACGCCCCTTCGAGGAAGGAAGCCCTCCGGACGGGCGCGGTATCGGTGTTTTTCAGAATCGGACCCTTGTTTTCGGTTTAGTTTCGGATTGATTCATTGTAACACAGAAACGCGGGAAAGTCAATCGGTAGAGGAACAAAGGCGATGCCTTTGTGAATTCATTGTATGTCCCTGCGCGGGACGAAACCGGGAACGAAAGGCTGGGCCTTTCGGATCTTATTGAAATGCCCTGTGCGGAACTCGGCTTTCAGCCGATTTCCGCGCAGGGCATCCCTCCTGAAAGGCTTCGCCTTTCAAAATTCCCGCGCACAGCGGATTTAATTGATTCACAAAGGCAGCGCCTTTGTTTTCCCCCTCAGACTCAGTCCCCGAGAATGTTCGATAAACTCTTTTCGAGCGTCTTGTCCGCAACCTTCATGGTCTTGGCGACAACGGACGCGACGTCCGCGTTGCCCGAGGTAGCCGCGTTCGCCACGGCGTCCTTCACGGCGGTGACGCTCAGCAGATCGCAAAGATTGAAGCGCCCGGAGGACAGGATCAAATCAAGCATCTCCTTGCTCTCCTCGTCGCGGATGTATTTGAAGTTCAGCGTCGTATCGACGTACGCTTTGCGCAGGTCGCCGTACGAATACGCGCAGAGGTTTTCGAGGATGGTGCCGGTCCGCTCCGCGTCGGAGGTCGTGACCGGGATCCCGCACATGGCGGCGTAGTTGGCGATATAGGTGATGTAGTCCTGCTGGGATTCGTCATATTTCGGGAACGGCACGATGCCGAACTCGTCATTCATGTCGCGCAGTTTCTTCAGGGATCCGATCGGCTCGAAGTAGAACAGCGCGTGGCCGGAGAGGAACACCCCGTGCCATTCGTCCTGATACTGGGAGATGTTCTGGGTCTTGCCGGACATGCAGACATAGCGGCTGAAAGCGTCGCTCGTGAACATGATGCCGACGATCTTCGAGATCACGGAGTAGAAGCGGTCGCCGGGCGTCACATTGACGGGAATGCCTTCCTCGTTCCGCGTGATGAGCACCTCGTCGCAGGCCATGTAGAGCGGGTTGACACATCCGGAATAACAGGTCACGCCGAAGAGATCGTTGCCGTCCATCGTGCCGTCGCCGTTGAGGTCTCTCGCCGCCGTTTCCATCTCGGATTTCAGAACGTCAAGGGTCCACTTGCCTTCCTTCACGAGGTCATACGGATTTTCGAGCTGGTTCTGGTCGATGATGGAACGGTTGTAGCCGTTCATCCAGAAGGATTCCTTGAACATTAAGTGCACGTCGCCCACAAGGGTGTACAGCTTGTCGAGGATCTGGATCTCGCTCATGGCCTTCCCTTCCCACCAGGGCTTGGACAGGTTGAGGGAGGAGATCTCGTTCACGTTCAAGAGTTTTCCGCTCGTCGCAAAGGGGGAGACGAAGCCCGCTTCGTTCCAGAAGCAGGAGAAGGTGTCGTCCCCTGCGGCGATCGCGGCGTTCATCTGGCTCGTGACCTCGCTGTACCCTTCAAGATGTTCGTCGAGCTTGATGTTGAGGACCTCCTCGACCTTCTGGTTCCGGACGAAGATCGCATCGTTGATGCCCTCACCGGTCATTTCCTCGGCGGTCATGAGCGTATAGGCGAAATTCGAAATATTGTTGAGGAAGGAGAAAACATATCCTCCGTAATCCTCCGTCGGCAGATCCTCATACAGCTTCGCCGTCGGATCCTCTTCTTCCTCCGCCTCCGGAGACTGGACTTCCGCGGGGGCTCCGCTCTGATCGGAAGCCGGATCGCTGTTTTCCGAATTCTCCGAACAGGCCGCGAGCATCGGCAGCAGCATCGTCAGCGCGAGCAGCAGGCAAAACACTTTTTTCATGACTGTACTCCTCATTCGATTTTCGGGCGTCATTCCCGGAACGGTCCGATCCCGCCCGTACCGGTTTCATTATAATGAAACCGGCCGGTTTTGTCAATGGAAACGCGCTTTTTTCCTGCCGCGGCCCGAAAAAAACGCGCGGAGGGTGGAATTCAGGCGCGTTTTGCTGTATAATATGGCTGTATCATATGGGCGGATCATTCCGCCGGGAGGAAAGGACATGAAAATCATAGACGCGGAGTTGAACGTCGGGGCTGCGGAGCCCTTCACCCTGTACCACATCTCGGACAGCCATCTCTGCCTCGCGGACGGGCGGGACAACGAGAGAAAAAACAAACTGGCTGCTTCCCGCGCAGACGACTTTACGGGGAAAAGGCCGCACCTTCTGACACAGTTCACGGAGGAGCAGTTTGCCTTTGTGCGGGAAAGCGGGAGCACGCTGATCTATACGGGGGATTTCTGCGATTTCGTATCGGAAGCCAACCTGGACTACGCAAAGAAGCTGTTCTCCGGAACGGACGCCTTCGTCTGCGCCGGGAACCACGAATTCAGCCAGTACGTGGGCGAGGCGTGGGAAGACGAGGCGTACAAAGCCATGTCCTTCGAGCGGGTCAAGGCGGCATTCCCGAACAACGACATCTGGTATGACGAGCGCATGATCGGCGGGGTCCGCTTCGTCGCGCTGGACAACAACTATTACTACGTCCTGCCGGAACAGCTCGAACGCTTCCGCCGCGCGCTCTCCGACGGCGTGCCGACCGTTCTGTGCGTCCACAATCCGCTGTATTCCGAGAACACCTACGAGGTCGTCACGGCCGGGAAATCCCCGGACGAACCGCCCTATCTCTGCGGATGCCCGGACGATCTTTTGCTGAATCTGAGCGAATACAGGAGAAAGCAGCAGACAACGGACGATGTGACGCGCGAATTCGTGGACCTCTGCGAATCCTCCCCGAATCTGAAGGCGATCCTGGCGGGGCATCTGCACCGGTTCGCCGCGTGCAGGATGAACTCCGGGATCCCGCAGTATGTGTGTCCCGGAGGATTCCGGAACGAAATCGTACGGTATACGGTAAAGTAAAGAAAGGAAGGGAACAAAGGCTTCGCCTTTGTTCCCTTCACCATTTCCTGTTTTTCACATCGGGACAATTCATCTTCCTGAACGCCGCGCGGAATTCCACGTAGCAGCCGCATTTCATGCAGATGCCCGAAATCAGGTGATCGCACGACCGGCACGCTTCCAGCCGCCTGCCATACGTCTCACTGTCCGAGCGGTCGCGCGGAGGGAGTTTTTCGATGCGGGCCCGGATGTCCTCGAACAGGTCCTCTTCGGCCGATTCGCGCAGCAGGCAGCGTTTGCATTCCTTCATCTCACCGGATCACCGGACGAGGAACTTCACCACCGAGCAGGGAGGAAGCACCGTTTTGAAGCCGTCCGCCGTCTTTTCGAATCCGTCGAATGGGCGGGAGAAAACGGCGTTTTTATCCTCGAAGCTGTTGTGGTCGTGCGGGTCGCCGGCGAGGATCTCCGCGCTCACGCCGGTCACGGAGAAATCCGCGATCTGGCAGAGGACCTCCGCGCTCTCCGTGAGGGAGGTGTTGACGACGGTGGAGACGATCGTGCCGTCTTCCCCGACGGACGCGCTTTCGATCAGCTGGGGCAGCTTTCCCCTTTCGGACTGAGCGAGATCGGGGGTGGTGATGAACGAGCCGAGCAGGGTGTTTTCCTGGTGGTCCTTATACATCTTGAAGACGAAGTAGGTGGGCGTGAGCAGCATCTGCTCGCCGTCTGTCAGCGCAACGGACTGCAGGACGTTGATCGTCTGGGCGATGTTCGCCATTCTCACGCGGTCGCTGTGCTTGTTGAAGATGTTGAGCGTGAGAGCGGCCACCAGAGCATCGCGGAGCGCGTTCTGCTGGTAGAGGAATCCGGGATTGGTGCCCTCCTCCACGTCGTGCCAGGTGCCCCATTCGTCCACGACAAGGCTGACGCGCTTGTCCGGATCGTACCGGTTCATGATCTCCCCGTGGCGGCGGACAAGATTTTCCATTTCATAAGCCTTTTCGAGGCAGGTGTAGTATTCCGCGTCGGTGAACTCCAGCGCCTTGCCCTTGTGTCCCCAGTCTCCCGTAACGGTGTAATAGTGCAGGGCAAGCCCGTCCATCATCCGTCCGGCTTTTTTCATGAGGGTGTCCGTCCAGTTCCAGTCCCCGCCGCTCGGACCGCAGGCGACCTTATAGACGCGGTTCTTGAAATCGTAGTTGCGGACGTAGGTCGCGTACCGGCGGTACTGATCGGCGTAGAAGTCCGCGGACATGTTGCCTCCGCAGCCCCAGTTCTCGTTGCCCACGCCGAAGTATTTCATCCGCCACGGCGCTTCGCTTCCGTTCGCCTTGCGCAGGTCCGCCATGGGGGAAACGCCGCCGAACGTGATGTACTCCACCCATTCGCTCATCTCCTGCACCGTGCCGGAGCCGACGTTCCCGGTGACATACGCGTCGCATCCGATCTGCCGGCAGAGCTCGAAGAACTCGTGCGTGCCGAAGGAGTTATCCTCCACGACTCCGCCCCAGTGCGTGTTGATCATCTTCTTGCGGCTTTCGCGGGGACCGATGCCGTCCTTCCAGTGGTATTCATCGGCAAAGCACCCACCCGGCCAGCGCAGGACGGGAAGCCCGGCTTCCTTCAGCGCGTCGACCACGTCCTTCCGCATGCCGTTCACATTCGGGATCGGGGAGTCCTCGCCGACGAAGACGCCCTCGTAGATACACCTCCCAAGGTGTTCGCTGAACGTACCGTAGATGTCCTTGCTGATTTTGCTGAGCTTCTGGTTGGGGTTGATCAGGTACTTTTCCATATCGGTCTCCGTTTCTGTTTATTTGTGGAGCTGCTCCACGCGCATTATAACATACGCCGGGGGCGCTGTCAAGGAGGAAACAAAGGCGGAGCCTTTGTGATCTCATAAATGCCCTGTGCGGGCGGCGGGCTTTTTGAAAGGCTCCGCCTTTCAAAAACCCGCCCGTCAGCGTGACTGTGTCGACGCGGCGCAGGGACATTACACGGGCAAAGCCTTCTCTTCTTCCGCTTCGAGAAGGATCAGTTCGCTGCTCATCCCGGACGGGATCCGCACCCGGATCCCGTCACGGATGATATCCGAGCCCTTTGCTCCGTATGCCGCGCCGGAATTGTCGAGCGTGACGCGGTACGTCTTCCCGGCGTCCAGTCCGCGCGGGATCACGACGGTCTCGTCCTGCTTCGGATCCGCCGCGCTGAACACGCCGACCGTGTCCCTGCTTCCGTCCTTCGCCGCCAGTTCGATGACCGCCATGGCACCGCGCTTCATGGCGTCGGTCGATTCGTTGTGGTGGAAGATCAGGGAATCGCAGATGTAGGGCCGGATAAAGTCCTTATAGATCTTCACTTCGTGCTCGACGAATCCGAAGGCGTCATCGTTCATCGCCGCTTCGCGCGGGCTGAGCACGTTGAGGCTCACGTGACCGAACATCGCGTTGCGCATGTGGTAGTCGAGCGTTCCGGCGGTGTGGCAGCCCATCCCGGCGACAAGACGGTCGACGCGCTCCGGAGGGATCGCCATGGTCATGCCGTTGGTGATCATGAACGACCGCGGCGCGATCTGGCGGTCGGATACCCACGAGTGGCTGAAACAGCGCAGGAGTCCGACATCCGTCCGGCCGCCGCCTCCGGCGCAGTTCTCGAAGACGACGTCCGGGAAACGCTTCTTGAGGCGCTCGTACATGGCGTAAACCGCCGCGAAATGCCGGAGCGCTGCGTTTTCCGGAATGCCGTCCGTTCCGATGCAGTGGAAGTAACTGCGGGAGGACACGTTGTAGTCGATGCGCAGAAGGTCCATGCCGTATTCCTCGATGCAGCGGGCCACTTCTTCCTCAGCCCATGCGGCCGCTTCCGGATTGGTCATGTCGAGGAAGCCTTCGGTGTGGCCGTCGGGATAGCGGGAGAGCCAGTCGGGATGCGTGTCCATGACCTCCCGGTTTCCGAGCCGTTCCGGCTCCATCCAGAGGCCGAACTTCATTCCCTTCGAACGCGCATAGTCCCGCATGGCGCGGATGCCGTCCGGATACCGCTCCGGATCGTAGTGCCAGTTGCCGGTCTCGTACCAGCGGCCCTGTTCGCCCGGCTTCATGTACCAGCCCGCGTCGATGATGAAGACCTCCGCCCCCATCCGCGCAAGCTGATCGATGAACTGGCAGGTCGTTTCCACGCTCATGTCGTGCTCCGGACCCATGCCCCCGCCCACATACATCTGCGGTTCTGCTGCCTCCGGCATGTTCAGGACGGAACGGCGCAGGTGGACGTTCATGGCGTTCACGGCGTCGTCGAGCCCTCCGGCCGCCATGCCGATGTGCACCGAGGGCGTGGTCAGCGTCTCGCCGGGCTTCAGGACATAGATCGGATCCCATCCCGTGACGGCGGCGCTGAAGGAGACGCAGGCCGTGTCGTTCTCCGGCAGCGCGTACAGGTCGAAATCGAACCGGCATCCGCCCGACCAGCCGAACTGGCCGAAAAGGATCGTCCCCATGACGTTGCTGCGGAGCATGAACAGGGGATGGCGGTGCCGGTCGCGTCCCCAGCGGCAGGCGATCGAGGTGACGTCCGGCGCAAGGTCCCGCCACTCGAAATCGCCCTCCATGCACCCGCCGTCGTTGATGAAATACCCGAGCGACCAGAGTCTGCCGACATCTCCGTACGGGGTCTTCTGATACCGTTCGACGGTGTCGATCCCGCCGCTCATGACGGCCAGCCCGGAGAGAGCGAGTGCCCTGTCCCCGGTGTTCGTGATCTTCAGACAGCGCTCAAAGGCCGCGGAGCCGTCGAGCTTCGTGACGACAGTGATGTCGACCGGCTTCAGCGAGCTGCGGAAATCCGCTTCGGCGACGAGGGCTTCTCCCTCTTCGGCTTTGCGGAATCCGAGATAGGAAAGATTCCGGCTGAGATCACAGCCGTCCGCGGAGAGACGGAAAGCCGAAGGTTCCCAGAACGACCCCGGATTGAGGCGGCTGGTTCCTCCGGAAAGCACGTCGAGCGGATATCCGGCGGCGTTCCATCCCGCGCTGACCAGCTGTCCGCTGCGGAACGCCTCTTCATAGACGGTCAGTCCGGAGCGGTAGCAGAAGGCAGGCGCTCCGACCGGGGAAAGATATACATCCTTGAATGCGGTGTCATACTTCATAGCCTATACCTCGAATGAATGGGATTCAGGGCGAGTTCACACTGCCGCGGGCGGCAGGTCTTCGGATCGTGCGGACACACCCCGGTTTCCGGCACGTGCCGCGGCCGGGTGCGGAAAAGGAGGCTCCGCGTCTATCATAGCATACTCCGGCGTTTTCTGTCAAGAGACGCGGGGAAAGTGCGCGGCGGGTTATTTCCTTCTCGTCGCTTCGGTCATCGGAAGGCCTGTGGAGTAATCCAGCTGGCGGTATTCGCCGGGATCGCTGTCCCTCTGGCGCGTGAAGCCGTCCACGTCCCACGAGGGCGTTTTGTCCGTCCGCCACGGACGGCAGGCCCACTGGTATCCGCGGAAGGGATCGCGGGTGGCGTTCATCCAGCCGAGGATCTCGTCGTGGAGGCGGTCCCGCGCGCCGGCGGTCGAGGCATCTCCGATCAGGTTGTCGAGATCGTACGGATCGGAGGCGGTCACGTAGAACTCGTCCGTGTCGAGCAGATGGAGCGCGAGCTTGTACTCGTCCGTGACTGCGGCGCGCATGGGCTGGAACCCGCCGAACCCATCGTGATCGATCTCGTAACGGGTGAATTCGATATGCGCCGCACGTCCGGTCGGCAGACTCGGATCGGCGATCTGGGGCCGCAGGCTTTCGCCCTCGAGCATGACGGGACGCGGCAGGCCGAAGCAGTCCAGAACGGTGGCCGGGAGATCGATATGGGAGACCACATGGCGGTATACCGCTCCGGCGGGGATGCCCGGCCCTTCGAAGATGAGGGGGACCCGCGCGATCTCGTCGTAGACCGCCGGGCCTTTTGCAAAAAGCCCGTGCGCGTGGGCGGCGTCCCCGTGATCGGAAGTAAACATCCGGACCGCACCGGGCGTCAATTCACGGGCGAGATCCAGAACGCGGCCGATCTCCGAATCGATGTAGCTCTGACAGGCGGCCAGACGCGGTCCGATCCCCGCCCGACGGTTCTCCGGGAGCAGGCCGCCGGCTTTTTTCGCCCAGATGCGCTGGTATTCCGGTTTTGAGGAGAGGTCGTCTTCCTTTGCCGGCGTGTCCCCGCCCACGCGTCCTTCATACATGTGCGCGAAAGGATCGGGACACAGGCAGGGGCCGTGCGGCTCGTCATAGGAGACCACGAGGAAGAAATCGTCGTCCCGATGCTCCCGGATGTACCGCAGAGCCCTCTCGGTCACCCGGTGTCCGTAGAGAAATTCCGGCGGCAGATGCAGATCGCTCGACGAATCCCTGCGGGAGAGGAGCCGCTCCTCATCGCTCAGCTCGTCGAGATAGCATTTCATGTCGTACCAGTACTCCTTATCCCAGCCGGGGGGACAGACGCCGTTGCCGAAATAGTCCCCGGCGTCGAGGTGCCATTTGCCGATGTACCCGCAGGAAATCCCGGCGTCCGTCAGGCGTTCCCCGAGCGTCTTCACGTCCGCGCCGAGCGGCATGGAATTTCCCCAGCTTCCGTTCGAATGCGGAAACAGTCCCGTGAACAAGGCGCTCCGGGCGGGACCGCAGACCGGCTGGCAGGTATAGACGCGCTCGAAGCGCAGGCCCCTGTCCGCCATGGCGTCGATGTGCGGCGTGCGGATCTCCGAGCCGTAGCAGCCGACCATATTGAAGCCGGTGGTATCGGTCATGATCCAGATAAACTGACGTTTTGTCATGGGTGAATCCTCCTTCCGCGCCCGCCGTTTTCACGGTTCCGGACACGGATCTGTGTTCGTTTCTATCATAGCACAGAAGGGAGTGTTTTTGCAAGAGCGCGCGACGGGAAATCGCGCCGAAGAGGGAGGAAAGGCTTCGCCTTTCCTCCCTCTTCGCCCGTCCCGCACGGGACGGGGAGGAAATCTTGATAATCGGGAACGAAACTTTCCTTTACATCCCTTTACATAAGGAAACAAAGGCTGCGCCTTTGTGATTCGATTATATGTCCTGCGCGGACGGCGCTCCGGAGGGGCCATCTCTGGCCGAAGGCCCCTCCGGAGGAGGTCCCTTGGCCCGATGGCATAAACCACAGCTCGTTCTTTCACTCAGAATCGATTGTTCAGCTTAATGAGGCTTTCGCGCGGACTGTGTTCGGCAAGCCGAAACATGCGAAAAAGTCCCTGCGGGACGTTTTTCGGTTCGCTCCGCGAACAGCGATCAAAACGCGCAGATATGGGTTGGGGGCAGAACTTTTCCGTGACTTATTCTGAACAAAGTAAAGCCTGACAATATGGATACAACCCGAATGATTTTTGATCGTACGGTTCGAGCGGCATGTCCGACTTGAATCTGAACATGTGCGCGATGATGCCCGAAAATCTTCGGCTGTCCGAAGGCGCGCCCGTGTATATGAGCGTTTTGATCGCCGCCGTGAGGCCGAAAAAGATCCCATCGGGATCTTTTTTGCATGTTTCGGCTGACGCATCGCGGTCCGCGCTTAAGCCCCGGAATAGTGAGGGGGTCTCGTGGGGAGCTGGTTTCGTAAACGAAACCGGAAGGGACCGCAGTCCCGTCCTCTCCCATGAGCGGGGGAATTGGCAAAGGGAGCTGGCTCCCTTTGCCCGCCGTCCGCGCAGGACATCCGTCCTGAAAGGTTCGTCTTTCAAAAAGCCCGCTCCGCGCACAGCGGATTTCATGAGATTGCAAAGGCGAACCCTTTTTTTCGCAAAAAGAAACCCGCATAATCCTTTCCCGCGGATTTCTTTTTTCTTCTTTACTTTTTCCCCCGCATGGGGTATAATGGATCCGGAAACTGCCGGACGTCCCGCGGCCCGAGGCTCGGAGCCGGACGGAGGACGCGCCGGATCAGCAAATCGGAAGAGAGGCGGCAGTCCCTATGAAATACGTCATCGACCACGATTATCACATTCATTCCATGCAGTCTCTGTGTTCCGGCCACCCGGAACAGACCCCCGAGAACATTCTGGCTTACGCGCAGAAGAACGGCCTGAAACGGCTCGTCCTGACGGATCACTTCTGGGACGAAACGGTCCCGGGCGCGAGCAACTGGTATAAGGCGCAGGATTACGCCCACATCGCGCGGTGGCTTCCCCTGCCGCAGGCGGAGGGCGTGAAATTCTGCTTCGGATGCGAAACGGACATGAACAAGCAGTTCACCGTCGGCGTCTCGCCCGAAATGATGGAAAAGCTGGACTTCGTCATCATCCCGACCACGCACCTGCACATGATGGGCTTCACGCTGGACGAAGCGGACGGCAGCACGGAAGGGCGCGCGGCGCTGTGGGTGAAGCGGTTCCGCAAGCTGCTGGAATACGACCTTCCTAAGCGGAAAACGGGCCTGGCCCACATGACGGACGGGCTGATCTACCCGCGAGAATGGGAAGATCATATCCGGGTGCTGGACCTCATTCCGGATACGGAATTAAGGGAACTGTTCTCCGGAGCCGCGGAAAAGGAGATCGGGATTGAGTTGAACATGCACCCCGACAAGTATTCTCCGGACCAGCTGGAACGCGTCATGCGGTACTACTTCATCGCGAAGGAGTGCGGATGCCGGTTTTACCTCGGCAGCGACTCGCACAATCCGGGCGGCTTCGCACACGCCACGGACCGCTTCCGCAAGGTGACGGAATACCTCGGACTGGAAGAGGAAGACAAGTTCCGCCCCGCCTGCTTTGACTGAGGTCACTCCCCGAACTCCACCTCATAATCGGAGAACCGGCCCAGGAAGTTTTCCACCAGAAGCATCATGCGGTCTTCCGCTTCCCCCCAGATGTTCATCTCTTCCGCTTTGGCGATCGCTTCGTCCCGGTAATTCCCGAAATAAGCGGCGAGGTTGTCGATGTTGATCGGGTTCAGAATGTTGTTGGAACTCTCGATTTCGATGGTGTCGAAGCGGATGTAATTGTCCGTGATCTCCGGCTCGGGAAGGGTGACGTAAATGACGCCTTCGTCGCTGTCCACGGAGTATTCGATCTCTTCGACGTTGTAGCTGACTTTTATGACGCCCTCATAGGTGAGTTTGACCTTGTTCTTCGTGCCGGGGATCTCCATGCCGAAGAGCTGGCGCGTGTCGGTCACGGTCCGGGTGTTGGTGTACTCATACGAAGCGGTGGACAGTTCCCCGATCGAGACAAGCTGTTCTCCGACCTCCTCTTCCGAAATATCGGAAGCGCTCGCGTGAACGAAAAGCGACTCGAAGGGAAGAGTCTTGCCGTTGACCTTGAGATAAAGCAGATACACCCCGACGACGACCGCGGCGCAGAACAGCACGAGGAAAAAGGTGGACAGAGCGGTTTTGACGGAACCTTTCATGGCGTTTCCTCCGGTTTCAGATCCAGGCCGTGATAAGAAGACCGAGATAGAAAAGCAGGATGAGCGCGGCGGCGATCCCCGCGATCTTCAGAAGAAGCAGCAGGATTTTCTTCATTCCGGAGCCTCCCGATTTTTCGTTTACCTGCTGTGAGTATAGCATAAAACGACACGGAAATCAACATAAAAAGGCGAAAAGGCCCGAGCCTTCGCGCCTCCGGCCGGATCCGGGACGAAGGATCCGGCCTTTTGATGTGATCCGAACAGCATTTTGTGCGGAATCCCGCTCCCCGCCCACGAAAAATCCGTGATTTTACCTCTTGTAATACCGAACGGAGGGGAGTATAATGGACGCTGTTCCGATCATCCATCCCTTTCGAGGTACCCGTATGCAAACGCTGCTCGCTTTGTCGATCGCCATGTTCGCCGGACTGCTGATGTCCCGCGTCACCAAACTGAAAAACCTTCCCGCCGTCACCGCCTATCTTGTGGCGGGCATTCTGATCGGGCCGTACTGCCTCGGCAGGCTGGGCATACCCGGCATCGGCTTCGTTTCTTCCGAGGATGTGGCGGGGTATGATATCATCTGCGACGCCGCCCTCGGATTCATCGCGTTCGCCATGGGCAGCGAATTCCGCATGGAGGATCTGAAACACATGGGGAAGAAGGTCGTGACCATCGCGGTGTTTCAGGCCCTGGTTGCGACGGTGTTCGTGGACATTGCCCTCGTGCTCGTGCATCTCGCCATGCCCGCCAGATTTCCTCTTTCCGCAGCCGTCACGCTCGGCGCGATCGCAACGGCGACGGCTCCCGCGGCCACTTTGATGGTGGTGAAGCAATACAAGGCGGACGGCCCGCTGACAAGGCTGCTTCTGCCCATCGTGGCGCTGGACGACGTCGTGGGGCTTGTAGTCTTCGCCGTTTCCTTCGGCATTGCGAAAGCGCTCGAACACGGTTCTGTCGATCCGGTTTCCGTGATCGTGAATCCGATCGTCGAAGTGGCGGCTTCCCTGATCCTCGGCGTGATCCTCGGCCTTGCGTTCAACCTGTCCGAGCAGTTTTTTCTCTCGCGCTCCAAGCGCATGAGCATTTCCGTGACGTTCGTCTTTCTTGCCGTCGCTCTGTCCCAGCTGGAGATCCCGATCGGACCGGTGACGGTGGGCTTTTCGTCCCTGCTCGTGTGCATGGTCATGGGTACGGTCTTCTGCAATCTCTGCGCGTTCGAGGAAGAACTCATGGGCTTAATGGACCGCTGGTCCGGCTCGATCCTCGTGCTGTTCTTCGTCCTTTCGGGAGCAGGGCTGGAATTCAAGGTCTTCAGCGACTGGGCGATCATTCTCGTCGGAGTCGTGTATATCCTCTTCCGCTCCTTCGGAAAGATCGAAGGGGCGAAGGTCGCGGCGCGCATGACGCACTGTGAGCCGAACATCCAGAAGTATCTCGGCATCACCCTGCTCCCGCAGGCGGGCGTGTCCCTCGGGATGTCGCTGACAGCCATGTGCCTCGGCGAATCGGGGCTGATCATCCGCAATGTCGCCCTGTTCGCCGTCCTGGTCTACGAATTGATCGGACCGCTCATGACCAGGATCGCCCTCGAAAAGGCGGGCGAAATCTCCGAAAAGCCCATCCCGCCGCGCCAGCAGGCTAAGATCGACGCAAAAAAGAAACAGGCTTCATGATTCTGTTCTAAAAGGAAACGCGGGACTGTCGCAAATCTAAGGACGACAAACAGAATTCAGATAACAAAATGGCTGTCGCATTTTTCACTTTTCGGATTAATTGTGACAGCCCCCGGTAAAAAGCTTCTTTCGTGAGCTCATGTGTTTGCCCGCGATCGTATCGCAAAACAAAAGCACTCCGAAACCGGAGTGCTTTGTATATATGTTGGCATCTGCCTATTTTCCCGGGCCGTCGCCAGCCAAGTATCGTGGGCACGACAGAGCTTAACTTCTGTGTTCGGAATGGGAACAGGTGGACCCTCT
>JAEEGL010167844.1_pt1 | contig 13384 bp, 11 predicted proteins | sample 9134231 | NCBI WGS metagenome assembly JAEEGL01 (sample SAMN16246548, study PRJNA631951) | gut metagenome | biome: gut microbiome; feature: rumen; material: fiber-attached | host: Bos | place: Iran: Karaj | collected 2018-10 | reverse complement strand
TTTGTGTTCTTGTTGCACTAAGCATTGATGTGCATGCCCAGCAAGTGAGTATGTCCAGGGCTCAGAGCATTGCGGCTAAGTTTATGCAAGAGAAGAACATGGGAGAGGTCGACGAGTCAAAAACATTGCAGGCGCCACGCAGTGCAAACGATGCGTCGCAAGATGCTGCTGCCTATTATGTGTTTAATGCAAAGAATGACAAAGGCTTTGTCATAGTTAGCGGTGACGACCGCACCGAGCAAATTCTTGGCTATTGTGACCATGGTAGTTTTGATTATGAGAATGTGCCTGAGAACTTGAAGGGTTTGCTCGACCAGTATGCTGCCCAAATCAATCAGAGTGACCACGGTGCAGCACCTTCCACCAAGGCAGGTGGCGGCAATATTATTTATCCATTGATTGAAACCAAATGGGGACAAGATGAACCATTTAATATAAAGTGTCCTAAGTTGAACGATGAGTATTGCTTGCCTGGTAGCACGGCAGTTGCATTGGCACAATTGATGTATTATTACAGATGGCCCAATGCTATATTTTCTATTCCCTCATATACCACTACAACAAACAACATCAGTTGCCCGGAATTTCGTTGTGGAGATATAGATTGGGATAGCATGCTCCTTTTTTACCCATACCACTTTGGCAGTGATAAATACCCTGAATATGTTTCAGTGGCAAATCTTATTAGAACTTGTGCACAAGCTGTAAGGGCCGATTTAGACCCAAGTTTTACGCCAGCATCCGATATTGTCGAGACTATGATATCTTGGCTTCATTTTAGCAAAAAGGCACGAAAAGTGTGGCGTTGCGATTATACTCCTTCAGAATGGGAGAACTTTATCCTTACCGAACTGCAAGCGGGCCGCCCTGTGCTTTATACCGCTGATGCCCATGATGGGAATTGGGCTCAATCCTTCATTTGCGATGGCTATGATGGAGGTGGATATTATCATTTCAACTGGGGTAACCGAGGGATGTTTGACGGCTATTACAAACTATCGGCACTAGATCCCTTCATCAACAATATGCCAATGGATTATAGCCTTCAGTTTTCCCATCGCATGATTATTGGTTTGCAACCTGACAACGTGGAGAGCAACGAGAAGAACTCTGTTGCCGAAGTAACTGCTTGTGCTTCTGGCAATGATACTTACATACGTAACAGCAATGATCGATTTTCCATAAGAATAGCAGCTAAAGTATTAAACAATAATCCTGTTGTGTCTAGAACTTTCGACTTCGGGTGGGAAGTGTTGAAGGCTGATGGTCACACTCACGTTGCATCTTATTTTAATTCAGTGAGTGATACTACCTTAATGCCTAATCGGGATATGACTTATGTCAAAAATCTGAGTTTTGGCTATGGTTATGACGATGGAACCTATATTCTGCGACCCATCTGTCGTGAGACTGGTAATTCAAAGTGGTTTGTGTGTCATAAATCAGGGCTCAATTATATCCGTGCTGATTTAAAGGGCGATACCCTGAAGTTGGCAGTTCCGGATCATAAGCGCAGCGACACGGGTGTTAATGCTCAGGTTATGTACTACAGTACCGTGAAAGAAAGAGGTGCTCTTCTCAAGGTCTTTGTGAAGGTCGATAATATCGACCGCATGGACGAGGAGATTCCACTATACCTTTGGTCCACGCCCTCCCAAGGTGGTGGTGCTCTAGAACTGATGGGCGGTACTACAGTCCATGTCCCCCGTGGTTCAAGCGAAATGGCCATAATATCATTCTATCCTCAACGTACAGGTTCTATCCAGATTATTATATCTCCGCGAAACGACAAGATATACATAAATGATAATAATCCTATAGATTACTACTGTAGAACCGGTACACAAACAGAGCCTTATGGCAGTTTCAATTTTACAGCAACTAATCGAGCGCTAGATGCTGATGCCAATAATGTGATATCTGGTAACACGTTTAAGCTTAAATCAGTAATCACGAGCGGGTGGCCTAACGATTATCATAATTATATGTATGCTAAGATTTTTACAATGACTAAAGGTAGTGATGGTTCTTATTATAAGGGCTATCAAGTAGGCGAGTCAAGGCAAGAGGTATATCTGCCTGGTAATGGAACCAAGACCATTTACTTTGACTTTAAAGATTTACCCCCAAATGTGTATTTTGCCGAGCTTTATTATATTACTTATTATAGTGCTTATGAGAGTGGACCAACTTTAAAATTTATTGAAAGTACTCCTAGATATAGGATTGGTGATCCATGCGACGTGAACTGCGATGGCTCGGTAAATGCTGCCGACATCACAGCTTTATACAACTACATCCTTAAAAACAATACACAATATTATATTACCAGTGACGTGAACTTTGACGATGCTGTCAATGCCGCTGATGTCACCGCCGTCTACAAGATTATCTTAGGGCAACAATAATGCAAGATATGTGTAACTGAAGTTTGAAGAACAGAGATAAATGAGCACAAGGCGGTACCTTTAAGGGTGCCGCCTTGCGTGTTGTGGATGGGGAAAGCATGTTTTTCGTTGGTTGTTGATAAAATCTTTACTGAAAATAGTGCATGATTAGTCGAAGTTTTGTATATTTGCATGACTTAACTAAAACACTTTATAATAATATGGCAAAAATTCATGGAGCAGTAACGGTCAACACCGAGCGCTGCAAGGGCTGCAACCTTTGTGTTGTGGCTTGTCCTAGCGATGTGCTTGACCTAAAGAAAAATGAAGTTAACAACCGAGGTTACCATTTTGCCTACATGGCAAATCCCGACAAATGTATAGGTTGCTCGAGCTGTGCGCTCGTGTGCCCTGACGCATGCATCGAGGTATATCGCGTTGTAGAGAAGTAAACAAGTAATCAACTTAAAAAAACAAAACCGTAGAAACGATGAACGATAAAGTTACATTAATGAAGGGTAATGAGGCGCTCGCAGTTGCTGCCATCAGATATGGTGCCGACGGCTATTTCGGTTATCCTATTACCCCGCAGTCGGAGGTTCTCGAGAAATTAGAAGAAGAAATGCCTTGGGAGACTACCGGAATGGTAGTTCTTCAAGCCGAGAGTGAAGTGGCTGCAATCAACATGGTGTATGCTGGCGCTTCGTGCGGCAAGACAGTGCTCACATCAACATCCAGCCCTGGCTTCAGTCTGATGCAGGAGGGCATGAGCTACATGGCAGCAAGCGAGGTTCCCGCATTGGTGATTAACGTAATGCGTGGTGGCCCTGGTTTGGGTACCATTCATCCCTCTCAGGCCGACTACTTCCAGGCCGTTAAAGGTGGTGGCCATGGCGACTACCGCTTGATTACACTTGCTCCCGCTTCGGTACAGGAGATGGTAGATTTCGTAGCTCTTGGTTGGGACTTGGCCTTCAAATATCGCGCTGTGTCGATGATTCTTGCTGATGGTGTTATTGGCCAGATGATGGAGAAAGTTGTTCTTCCCGAGCAGCGTCCACGCCACACTGAGGAGTGGATTCGCGAGAATTGCCCATGGGCTGTTAACGGCCGTAAGGGCATGCGCCCCAAGAACATCATTACTTCACTTGAGCTCGACGACGACAAGATGGAGGAGAACAACCATCGCTTCCAAGCAACTTATCGTGAGATTGAGAAGAACGAGCAACGCTGCGAGTTGATTAATACTGAGGATTGCGATTACCTGATCGTTGCATTCGGCAGTATGGCACGCATCAGCCAGAAGGCTATGGAGCTTGCCGCCGAAGAGGGCATCAAGGTCGGAATCGCTCGCCCAATCACTTTGTGGCCATTCCCAGTTGACACAATCCGTAAGGCAGCTGAGGGTGTAAAGGGCATCTTGAGCGTAGAGCTCAGTGCCGGTCAGCTCATCGAGGATATCAAGCTCGCTACTGAGTGCAAATATCCCGTTGATATCTTCTACCGACTGGGTGGTAACGTTCCCGCTCCCGACGAGATTCTCAATGCTCTCAAAGAGAAACTGGTTAACAAATTAGGATAATCACCATTAAATCATTACAAGACCATTATGGAACTTAACGATATAATCCGCCCTGAGAACAGGGTTTATAAGAAACCGAGCCTTCTCAATGATGCACACATGCACTATTGCCCTGGATGTAGCCATGGCGTTGTGCACAAACTCGTTGCTGAGGTTATCGAAGAAATGGGACTTCAAGAAAAGGCCATTGGTGTTTCTCCAGTAGGATGCGCCGTGTTTGCCTATAATTACATTGATATCGACTGGCTTGAGGCTGCCCACGGACGTGCACCGGCAATGGCAACCGCAACCAAGCGCCTTATGCCTGACAAGCTCGTCTTCACCTATCAGGGCGACGGCGACCTCTCGGCTATTGGTACTGCTGAGACTATCCATGCCGCCAACCGTGGCGAGAACATTGTCATCATCTTCATCAATAATGCCATCTATGGTATGACAGGTGGACAAATGGCTCCTACCACACTGCTTGGTCAGAAGACCGCAACTTGCCCCTACGGCCGCCGCGCTGACCTCAACGGCTATCCTTTGGCTATCAGCAACCTGCTGGCCCAGCTCGACGGTACTTGCTATGTAACCCGTCAGACAGTCTACAGCCCCGCTGCAGTGCGCAAGACAAAAGCTGCGCTGAAGAAAGCATTCCAAAACAGTATGGACGGCAAGGGCTGCTCGGTTGTGGAGATTGTCAGCACCTGCAACACCGGTTGGAAGTTGACACCGGTTAAGGCCAACGAATGGCTGCAAGAGAACATGTTTGCAAAGTACCCATTGGGTGATTTAAAAAATAATGAATAATCATGAAAGAAGAAATAGTAATAGCAGGCTTTGGAGGACAGGGTGTCCTCTCAATGGGTAAGATTCTTGCTTACTCTGGATTGATGGAAGACAAGGAAGTGACTTGGATGCCATCTTACGGTCCCGAACAGCGTGGTGGTACTGCCAACGTTACCGTAATCGTGAGTGACGAGCGCATTAGCTCACCAATCCTGAACATGTATGACACTGCAGTGGTTCTTAACCAGCAGAGTCTTGACAAGTTTGAGAAGATGGTAAAGCCGGGTGGCGTGCTTATCTATGACAGCTACGGCATCAACACACCTCCAAGCCGTACAGATATCAAGATTTATCGTATCGAGGCAACTGAGGCAACCATCGAGATCAACAACAGCAAGGCGTTCAACATGATCGTGCTTGGCGCTTACCTCAAGGTTAAGCCAGTAGTAACTATCGAGAACGTGCTCAAGGGCTTGAAGAAAACTCTTCCCGAACGTCACTGGCACCTCATCCCAATGAATGAGGAAGCACTGAAGAAGGGTGCAACCCTTATCAAGGACTAAGCCAACTTAAAAACACACATAATTGCGAGCGCATCGAGCCGGAAACGGTCCGATGCGTTTGTTTTGTGCGTTGGCCGAAAAAGTGAAAGATGGAGGGTGAAGAGTGGTGTTAAAAAAGCGCAACATTCATCCTTGTTGGGTGAATGTTGCGTTAGCGTTATGAGACGCATTTTTATTGTTTGTTCATTTCTTCTTTCCTTTTGATAGCATTTGGCGTGAGAATTGTATCTCGGCCTGTTTGAGCTGGAACATCTGTTTCTTGCTGAGGATTTTAGCGAATTTGTCAAAATATTTACTTTCTATTTCACCTTCCTTGACCTTTACTTGCGACATTGCCTTGGCTGTGTTGAAATACTCCTGGTCGGTAGCTTTGGTTTTTGCGTCGGCCAACTTTCGTGCCTGCACTCGTGCGTTATGGTTGAGGTTGTAGATTTCTTTCTCCATAGCCTCATATAGCGGCATGAACTTGTCACGTTGTGCTGGAGACATATCGGTCTGCTCAGCTATGAAGTCGTGCTTGTAGTCAAGCATCTCCTTCGTCCACTGGCGATGTTGTTTCTTGTCGGTGTTCTGTGCAGTAGCTATCATAGCAGTGCTCAGCAGCACGACTGCCAAGGTTATGTGTAAGAATTGTTTCATTTTTCTGGTTTTTACAGGAACTAAAAAGTGTCTACTTTTCATTTTCAATCTCCATTTCGACTGAGTCCTCATAGTTCATGAGGTCATAGTCGGACACGCTGCCGTAGTTCATGAGCTCCTCAGCATTCTTCTCGTTAGAGATACCGGCCGATATTTGTGCAGCCCTTTGCTCTCCAGTAGCGCTTGACTTGCCGAGGCTGAAAATATTCATCATCAGCCAAACGCCGGCAAACATTGCAGCCATGTAGATGAAAGGACGCACTCTTACCCACAAAGTTGGCTTCACTTCTTCGGTGATTTTCACCTCTGGGAGCGAGTCTATGAGCTTGGAGTTGAATTCAGTAAAGTAGTTTTCAGGAACCTTAAATCCCGGATTCTTACCGAACTTTTCTAATATTTTGGAATCCTCTGTTTTCATTACACTCTTTTGACTGATGAGGGTCGAAAAGGTTTAATCGTTATTCTCAAAAAATGTTTCTATTTTCTTCAAGGCATGGTGATAGGAAGCTTTGAGCGCTCCCACCGAAGTGCCTAGAATCTCACTCATGTCCTCATACTTCATCTCGTCGTAGTATCGCATGTTGAACACGAGCTTCTGTTTGTCGGGCAAGGTCGCGATTGCCCGCTGCAGTTTGATCTGTGCCTCATCTCCATCGAAGTACTTGTCGGCCTCGAGGTTGTTGACAAGGAATGAGTCATCCTCATCGATAGAGATGTTGTTGAGGGCTTTTTTCTTGTTGATGAATGTAATTGACTCATTGATGGCAATTTTGTAGAGCCAAGTTGAGAGTTTGGCATCGCCACGGAAGTTGTCGATGTTGGTCCAAGCCTTGATAAAGGTGTTTTGCAGCACGTCGTTGGTGTCGTCGTGGTCTATTACCATACGGCGAATTTGCCAATAGAGCTGTTCGGAATAGTGTTCTATCACTTTTCCGAAAGCATTGCGGCAGGTGTCCTGATGGTGCAGTTGCTCGATTATCTCGGCCTCGTCATATTTAGCTCTTGTAGCCATGAGTTTCGTTATTCAGGCTCAAAGGTACAAAAAAGTTTTCACTTATCGGTTATTAGCGATAAGTTTTTTTAATTAGATAGGGATTGTGAGTCTTGCAAAGCAGATACTTGCAATATAAATAACAATGATGTGGTGTGGGATATGAAGATAAGAAGGCGCGCCTAATCTCGTGTGAGTGGCGCGCCTTGTGGTTTGGAATTATGTTACGTTGTGTTGTTTGTTTGTCAAGGAGTGACAATACCGAACATGGTTCCGTTGAAACTTACGTTGTACTTGTCATTAGCCAGGAACGTGCCGATGACATTGAGCCCGTTGTTTGAGACGTTTGCCTCGAAATTGTCGATGGTGAAACCCGTGACATCGGTGGCCAGTTCAGTACCGGTTACTCTGTAGCCATTAGGAATGGCAGTAACAGTGAGTCCCTCGGTCACTGTGATGTGGTCAAGTCGCGACTGGTTTTCGGCATATTTCACATTGAAGAATCGCATCTGTGCAGTCATGTCGGAAGGCTTGACAACGATAATTAATTGCATATTGTCATTTTTGAAAGGAGTGCCTGGATTCTCGGTGTCGATACTTGTCGCACTGACAAAAGGATAGGCGAGCTGAGAAACACTTGAAACGAAGTGTGTGCCGTTGTAAATGAACTCAATATAAAGAGTGAGGGCATCGCCGTTTACACCAAAGTAACCTTTTACCTGTGTGATGCCGTTACCGCCGTTTGCAGCAGTGAATTCAAACCTGCCTTGTGTGGCGTCATAATCCATCAAGGCTTCGGTAATTGTGAGCTTTGCTGTTGTGTTGTCGTTAATCTGAACTTCGGTAGTTATCGAAATGCGTGAGTCGGCCGCATATATCCACTTGGCACTTGCAGTGCTTGTCGAAACTTTCATGTTTGCGGGGTTGCTGAGTTCAACAGCCTTGTTGAGCTGAGTCGAAGTGAAAGAATACTCAGTGCTGTCATCGTTTTTGTCATTGCAAGCTGTGAAGCTCAAAAGCAAAAGAGCAAGAGTGAGAATTGAAAAAACTTTCTTCATATTAGTGTTATTTAGTTATTAATATTATCTTTAAATGCACTATGCAATAAATCTTGCATTAATATTGTAAAAAATAAATAAATGTGCCACAAAAGTAGCACATTATTTTATAATATGAGTGATATTTAAACTAAATTAGTGAAAACAATGTTAACAGTGATAATTAGAGACCCCAGTCAGATGCTCCTTTCCATTCCCACAGGTAAAGTCCAGAAAAACCGTCCCACTCACCACCCATGCTGTTGAAGTAGATTGTGTGCATACCCTCTAGTATGTCAATCTTACCACTGTAATTTGTAACAACCATGCGAGGCATTGGAGTTGCTTGGTCGAGATTTTCGCCTGAATAGTTAAATGGCACGATGTTGTCACCGCTTAGCTCAAAACCTGTTGTAGTTGGAGTTACATCGAGTTCGGGGATAGAGATTTTTTTGAGCACCGGGCTGCTTGCGCCACCTACTTTGAATTGAATGTTGTGGAGAAATACCTCGGCCTTCATTTTGGTGATGTCAATTTTGTAGATATAGTATAGCTCGGTGGGGGCAGTATAGTCATTGCCAGGGGCTATACGGCTACGTATTGTGCTGCTGGTAACAATCACTTTCCATTTGTCGTTCACTGTGTATTGCAGAGTGAATACTTTGTTGACTTTGTCAATATAACCTATTACATCGGTGAGTGTGTAATTAGTGTTTTCCTCGCCAGTAGCAGGTTTCAAGAACTTAACTTTCGAAGACATGAATCTCACATACTGGTCGTTCAGCTGGTAAGTCTTAATTCCATCCATGGCAAATGACACAGCATAGGGCATGTGGGAGTCAAACTTAACATTGTTTGCAACAACTTTAACGGTGGCTTCCTTCATGTCGACGTATTCAATGTTGAAAGTGTAGTCGGCAGTCTCGATGTAGGTCACACTGTTGGAAGCAAGGGTAACTGTGCTGTTGATAAGGTTTTCACCTACAACAGTCTCATTGGTGATTTGGGGAACATAAGGTTCGTCATCACCACATGAGGTGAACGCAAACGCTGTTGCCACAAGGGCGAGTGATAATAAAAAATTCTTCATAATTCTATCGTTGTTAGTTATTAGTTATTTAGTTTTCAGTTTTTTTAGATGTTTATTCTTAGAGTTGCTCCTAGCATGCGGCTGCGGCCACGCTGCAAGAACTCGTGGCTAATGGAGACGAAGTAGAACGTATTGTAGCGCGTGCCAGTCAGGTTCTGTCCCCATAGCTGTAATGAGTAGTGCTTGCCAGCTAGGGTGATGCTGCTGCCCAGCAGAGCGTAGAATGGTTGGCGCTGGGTGTTGGCCTCGTTCCAGTATATTTCGCCTGTGCCTTTGAGGCTTGCGTCGAGGGTGATTGAGCGTGCCCAATTGTTGTCGCTTTTAATATTATAGGTGTAAAACGCTTGGGCAAAGAGCGTGTGCTGTGGGCAGTAGGGTACGTGTTTGTCACGGTAGTCGGCCTTGCCGTCGTTGTAGCGCACGAAGCGGGCATCACAGTAGCCATAGCTTAGGTTTATGCCCAAGTTGTCAGTGAAGTTGACGCTCAGGCTCGCTTCGGCACCCAGGCTGCGGGTCTTGCCGGCATTGGTCATGATGCGGCCTGTGGTGGTGCCGTCGGGGAAAATAGTCATCTGGCGATCACGGCAGTCGATGTAAAACAGTGCGATGTCGCCCTTAACTCGGCGGTTGTCACTCTCGAAGTGTCCGCCAATCTCGTAGTTCCATGCCTTCTCGGGCTTGTATCCCACGATGTCATTGATGTCGTAAGCAGCACCAATGCCGAGAATTCCCATGAGCCGCTGTTGTAGCACGTCGCTGAACATCTGGGTATTGAACCCGCCGGCTTTATATCCCTTGCTCACGCTGGCATAGATGCTTGACTCGCCCACAGTGGGCAAGTGGTAGGTTATACTGAACTTGGGCAGCAGCTCGGTGAAGTGCTTGCTCAGGCTGCCGCCGTCGTCAATGTCGATGTTGTCACTCAGATAGACGGCGCCGGTGGCCGTGTTCATCACGCGGTAGCCAGTGTGTGTCACGCTGTGGTAGTCAAGCGATGCACTCTCGTAATCGAGTCGCAGGCCTGCGGTGAATGTAAAACGGTGCCAGTCATAGCTCGACTGATGGTAGAGCGCCACTCCCCAAGTAGGATTTGTGAACTCACTGCCGAGGACAAAACTGCGCTCATTCCAGACTACAGGGTAGTAAGGGTTGACGCTATTTATGTGACCCTCTATAAGCTCAGAGATGCCCGTTTTCTTGAAGGTCACAGGAGCGTCCATATGGTAACGGCGGTAGAACCCGAATGCCCCCACCAGCCATTTGTAGGCTCGGTTATCTTTGCTCCGTGCCACCACGTCTTGCGTGACGGCATGCTCCCGTCGTGCTTGAGTGAGGGTGAAATATGGCATCGGCGTGAAGTCATTGTCAAGCGTCATGTTGTCGTCAATATACTGGTAGCTGGTGATGCCCGAGAGCGACCAACTATCGAAATGCTTGGTGACGGTAAGGCCGTCCATCAGGCTCGAGCGGCGGTAAAAACAGGTGTCGTTATAGGCTATCAGTCCCGTCTCCACCCACTCATAGGGATATCCGCCTTGTCGACTGATTGAGCCGCTTAGCGTGTTGCTCAGGGTGAGAGAAGACGAGGGCTTCCACACGAGTTTTAGTCGTGCAGTACCTTGGCGCTCCCAGTCACATTTCTTGCCATTGAACTCGTTAGTGTATTGACCATTAGTTGAGGTGTAGTAGACTCCTGCAGATATGCCAAACTGGTCATTGAGGCGTGCATAATGGCTTGCTCCTACCTTCAGGCTCAAGTGTGATGCCATCTCGGCGATAATGCGTGTGCCTTGCCATGACATGGGCGATAGGGTGTAGACGTTCATCAGTCCGCCCATAGTATTGCGTCCGTAAAGGGTGCTTTGTGGACCTCGCAACATCTCCACACGAGCGATGTCGGCGATATCGAAGTCGTAGTTTTCCTTACACATAACCGGCACATTGTCGATGTTCAGCCCCATTGAAGGTTGGTCTATGCGTGCTCCCAACCCGCGCACATAGATTGTGCTTGTCATGCGACTGCCGTAATCGGGCAGGAAAAAGTTGGGCACCATGTCGCTGACATTGCGCACAGTGACGATGCCATTGCGCTCGATCTCGCCCTGGTTCAACACTGTAGAGGATGTGGTGAGATCTGTTTCCATCCCTTGCTTGATGGCAGTAACACTCACATTATCAAGAGAAATAGTGTCAAAGACGGCCTCGTTGTCGGTCGCCCACATCGGGATGGAGGAGAGTATAATGGTTAATATAAACAGCAGTTTTTTCACAACTGCAAAAGTATAAATAAATTCAAAACGCCACAATCACAACAAGTAGTGATAAAATGGTTACCTTTTAGTAAGAGCGATTCGGCAGATAATGTTTTAAAAAACACAGAAAATGTTTACCTTTGTGGTGGATAAAAAACAACAAAAATTAAAAAGAACATGAAGAAAGAGCATAAACGTTTCGTCTGGCTGGAATCAGAAGGCGTCTTGAAAGGGACATATATTATTGTAGATACGAAAACCGGCGTAAACTATCTGTTTGCTAAAGAGGGTTATGCTGGAGGGTTGACGCCATTGCTGGACGAAAACGGAAATCCCATCATCACTAAGAATATAGTCGACGAGTAGATTTATAGGAGCTACTTGAGTGGTGGCTTTTTCGTTGATTGAAGTTTCTCGAATGGGACTTAGGAAATCATTCCCCAGTTGGTGTCGCGAGAAAAGAGGAAGCGCATGTGCCGCTGGAGCATTTGTCCGTCGGGAGAAGACAGTTCAAAATCCTCGTCAAGGATTCGTTGTGCCTCGTCGCGAGCTGCCTGAAGCACAACACCGTCGCTGGCAAGGTTGGCAATTCGCAAGTTGAAAGCGATGCCGCTTTGCTGTGTTCCTTCCATATCGCCTGGGCCTCGCAGTTTCATGTCCTCCTCTGCAACGACAAAGCCGTCGTTGGTCTGCGTCATCACTTCGAGGCGATGCCGCGTTTCTTTGCTTAGCTTGTATTTCGACATCAGGATGCAGAAGGATTGGTCGGCACCACGTCCCACACGTCCGCGCAGCTGGTGAAGCTGTGAAAGTCCGAACCGCTCGGCATTCTCGATAACCATGACGCTGGCATTAGGCACATTCACGCCCACCTCAATCACAGTGGTAGAGACTAAAATGTGTGCCTTGCCACTGGCAAAAAGCCCCATCTGATAGTCCTTTTCGGAAGGTTTCATCTTGCCGTGAACATAAGCGACGCGATAACTTGGAAAATTCTCGCAGATTATTTCGTAACCTTCTTCGAGTGCGCGCAGGTCAAGTTTCTCGTTTTCTTCGATTAGTGGGTATACGATATAGCATTGGTGGCCTTTCTTGAGTTCACTCCCAATAAAACGGTAGACTTCCAGGTGGTTGTTCTCATATCGGAGCACAGTGGTGACAGGTTTGCGGCCTGGAGGCAGTTCGTCAATGACGCTAACATCGAGGTCTCCATAAACGGTCATCGCGAGAGTGCGTGGAATAGGAGTTGCCGTCATTACCAGCACGTGTGGTGGAGTGGTGTTTTTGCGCCAAAGTTTAGCTCGCTGGGCTACACCAAAGCGATGCTGCTCGTCGATAATAGCCAGTCCCAGATTGCGGAACTTGACATTATCTTCAATCAAGGCATGAGTGCCAATGAGAATGTTAAGTTCGCCGTTGAGCAATTGTTCGTGAATCTTGTCACGCTCTTTCTTTCGCGTTGATCCCGTGAGCAAAGCCGCCTTCAGCCCTACGGCCTTTGCCATTTCGCCAATGCTTTCAAAATGCTGAGTAGCAAGGATTTCGGTGGGTGCCATGATGCAGGTCTGATAACCGTTGTCAACAGCCAACAGCATAGTCATGAAAGCAACGATAGTCTTGCCGCTACCCACATCTCCCTGCAGGAGGCGGTTCATCTGTCGACCACTGCCCATATCGTGACGAATTTCCTTTATTACACGTTTTTGAGCACCTGTGAGCGGGAACTGCATGTGGCTCTTGTAGAAATTGTTGAAATACTGCCCCACGTGAGCAAAAACGAATCCCGGCACTTTTGCATTCCTGCCCTTTATGTACTTAAGTATGTTCATTTGCAGGAAGAAGAGCTCCTCAAACTTGAGGCGTCGCTGTGCCTGCTGCAGTTGTGTGATGCTTTGTGGTGTGTGTATGTTGATAAGTGCCTCGCGAAGGGGCATTAGCTTGTAACGGTCAATGATGGATTGAGGCAAGGTGTCGTGGAGGTTCTGAAACGACTGATGTTCAAGGAGTGACTTGACAATCTTCTGCAGCGCGCGCGTAGTGAACGAGCGGTTGTGCATCTTCTCGGTGAGGTT
>JAEEGL015430897.1_pt1 | contig 13385 bp, 13 predicted proteins | sample 9134231 | NCBI WGS metagenome assembly JAEEGL01 (sample SAMN16246548, study PRJNA631951) | gut metagenome | biome: gut microbiome; feature: rumen; material: fiber-attached | host: Bos | place: Iran: Karaj | collected 2018-10 | reverse complement strand
CCCGCGTCGTATTGTTTGGGTATTATAGGGAAGTTGGCGGGGAATGTCAAGGGTTTGAGCTTGATTTTTGGCTGGAATTCGTGATTTTTTTGATTTTTTTACGAAAACTTGAGATAATTGTGCGGTTTAGTGCGTTTTATCGCAGTTTGATGCGTTATTTATCTGTATTTTTCAGGGTTGAATACTTTATACGGCATTCTGCAATCGACATCAGTACAACTGCGATTGAGAACCAGCGTAAGCTTCCAGAAAAGCCTGCGAAAAAATCATAAATACCATGGAGCAGCACGGCAATTACAAAAAAGGAGATGCGACCCGGCTTTTTTCTGCAGCTGAATATAAAAAGTCCGCAAAGGCCTGTACACATCATGTGAATAATATCAGAAGTAAAAATACGCAGGGCAATCTGGCCGTAGAGCAGGGTAGCGCCCTTGCTGTTTGCAATCTGAAGATGATCAAAATAGTAAACTACAGATTCAAAGCAACCTAGTGAAAGTCCCATCACAAAGGAAAGCAGAAGAAAATCCCGAAGATTTTCATTTTCGTCATAAATTTTATGTGGCAGGGGCAGTAAAAGCAGGGCTTTAAAAGCTTCTTCAATCAAACCGTAAATTATCAGAGACTGGAGCAGCGAAAAAAGAATAGGCGAATTAAAGAGTCCGGAAAAATCCGGGATAAAATACTGAATAAAAGAAATCGGGAGAACAGCAGCAAGTCCAAGCAGTACGGCTATCAGCTGATGGGTGATTTTGACTTTAAAAGCGAAAGTAAATACGAGAACTGCTATTAGCAAAGGAATGAAACATAAAATCATTAAAATGATTTTACCTTATTCGCTGGAATTTTACAATTCGTATGTTATAATAAAAAAATGAGCGAAGGAATGAATAAATCTATTGTCCTGATGGGCTGTAAACATTGCGGAAAAACTACTCAGGGGCGGCTTTTAGCGCAGAAATTTGCTTATGAATTTTTTGATACCGATGAGGAGCTTAGCCGATTAAGGGGAGTTGATTTTCGTACTCTTTATAAGACAAAGGGGCCTGCAGAATTTGCCCTTGCGGAAGAGGAAGCCTGTTGTTCAATTATTAAAAAATTTACAGGACGACCCTTTGTGATTGCAACTGGAGGAGGTATTTGCGATAATCCTCCGGCTCTCCAGGCTCTTCGTGAATGCGGGCGCTTTGTTTTTCTTCGTTTGGATATTAAATATTCTGTAAAACGCATTATGGATAAAATTGAAGAAACGAAGCTGGGGACTTTTGTTAATGTTCCCGCTTATGTTCTTGATAAAAATCCTGCTTCGCTTGAAGAAATAGAAGATATTTTATTAAATAAATACAAAGAACGTTACCAGCAGTATGCAGCAATAGCTGATATTATTGTGGACATAAAAAATGCGCCGGTAGAAGAGAACTTTAAGATCCTTCTCGGCGCATTGAAATAGATCCCGAGACAAGTTCGGGATAACAGTTACTGACAACCACCGCAACCGCCACCGCAGTCGCCGCAATTATCTCCACCACAATCTCCACCGCCACAGCCTCCGCAGCCGCCACATCCACCACCGCAGCCGCTGGTAGGTGCAAGCTCTTCTTCTGTTGCATCGCGTACATTCACAACTTCAATGTCAAAATTGAGAGTTTTTCCGGCAAGGTCGTGATTACCATCAATAGTGATTTTATCGCCTTCAACCTTTATAACATGAACAATTGAAAGTCCAGATGGAGTCATAAGCTGGAAGGGCATTCCAACAGTTATTTCGCCGTCAAATTCAAATTTGTCGCGGGTAAGCTCAACAATCAGTTTTTCGTCATATTCGCCATAGCCGTCTTTTGGTTCAATGTGGGCAGAAAATTTATCGCCAGGCTCGTGTCCTTCAAGAAGCTTTTCGAGCCCTGCAATAAGATAGCCGCGACCGTGAACATAGCCCACAGGTTCATTTCCAACAGAGGAATCAAGCTGTTCGCCTGCATCATTTTTAAGTGTGTAATGGATTTCTACCCATTTATCATTTTCAATTTTCATTAGAAGCCCATTCCCATTTCATCAAAATTCTGTGCATTATCCTGAACAACCTCTTTAATTTCAGGGCAGGCATCAACAAGGTAGCGTTCAATTCCCATTTTTAAGGTCATAACAGCCATAGGGCAGCCACCGCAGGCACCAGTTAAATTAAGATGTACCTTGTAATCATCATCAATACAAACAAACTCCATGTCTCCGCCGTCTGCCTGGAGCTGAGGACGGAACATTTCCAATGCTTCTTTTACAGTTTCAAGCAATTTTGGATCTTCAATCATATTTACCTCTTATGGCGGCCGGAGCTCGCCTAGTTAATACTCTGCTAATAAGATAATAAAAAAATTGTCTTACGACAAGGCAATTCGATTTTTATAATTTTACTTTAATAATTCTTCTACTGTCTGCTGAAAGCGGGAAGGCTCTTCAAGCCAGTCGTAGGCCAGAGTGGCGGAAATCAGTTTGCGGCCATATTCGCGGGTTTCTGCAAAAGGAACAGTCTCCAGGAAAAGATCCAGAGGCATATTACTTTTTTTGCCGAATTCGATCAGGGAGCTTTGAAGCCAGCGGCGAACACGGTTAATTCCCGCATTGTAGGAGAAAAAGCCCAGAAGAGCCGAATCTTCACAGCGGGAAATAAGGCTTGCCAGATACCAGGTTCCAAAGCGGATATTAGTTTCGGGGTCGGTAAGCGAGTAATCAGCCATCTTAAAACGAGTGGCAATATCGCTGCCGGTATATTCCATAAGCTGTGTAAGTCCTACAGCACCGGCAGAGCTTGTAACATCAGCATCAAAAAAACTTTCACTGCGGATAAGCGCATAAATTACAGCTTCACTGATTTTATATTCACTGCAATATTTCGAAACAAATTCCTGGTAATAAGACGGGAAAACAAGGGCAAGCTCTTTGCGTTTAATCTGCTGGAGGGCATTACGCTGAGCCCTTGCCGCAATTCGAAGAGACTGGGTGTAATAGACATTTTTATCAAGATCAGCACATTTAGCAAGAAAATCTGCAAGATAAAAACTTGTTTCACTGGAAAGCTTTTCCCCCTGAGATTTCTGCCATTCAGGATAGATTAACTCCGGAAAGCCGAAATAGGCATAACCCAAAAGAAGATTTTCCAGGGAATTGTCTCTTTCCCTTTCTTTTGCAGCTTCTTTAACACCGGTTGGCGCACACATGATTTTTTCCAGCTCCAGAGGATTTGTATAAATTCCCAGTCTGTAGGCTGCAAGTGTTTTATAATAAACCGAGCTTCCGCCTCTGCAGGCCCGTTTAAAGGCCGTAACCGCTTCTTCTTCTGTGCCGTCGGCAAGGCCTTCCTGAATCAGCCTGCCGTAAAGATAGGCAAACTGTGCAGTTGTTAGATCCGAAGCATAGCCGTCAATAGCCTTGTAAATCTTTCCAAATTCATTCCAGCGGCCTGCAGCTAACAGGGCAGTTACAAGCTGCTCAAAAAAATCTTCAAAATATTCACTGTCGGTCCATTCACGGGAATATTCACCGATAGATTCTATAATAGAGTCTACAGAAAAATTAAAAGAGGTATTTAAAAGATACCACAGGGCATTGTCTTTCTGGGAAGGGTTACCTGCCGAAGCCATTGCCGCCTCAAAACAGGCTTTTGATTGCTTGTAGTAGACGCCGGCTTTTTCATAAAATCGTCCTGCATAAAACCAGAAATAAAACTCAGCAGGACTTCCTGCAAAGGTCTTAGCCAGCTGGCTGAAATAAGCAGCATTTTTCGCAAATTCCATAGTTCCGTAAAGCGTGTTTTTGCCAAAATCAGAAACAAGCTGAGGAGTCGGTGTAAGGGTGCCGTTTGTAAAATAATCAGTGAGAATAGAAGCATGTCTTGTAGTATAAGAATAATTCCGCTTGTAAGACTCAATTCTGTAATCAATTGCAAACTGCTCGGGAGTATAGGAAAGACCTGCGGCAAGCTCAGAATCCGGATTTTCGTAGGCACCTTCAAAATCCGGATGATTATAATAGTCGCGGTAAAACTGATAATGCTCGGTAGAAACAGGGCATTCTGTAAACCAGCGGTAAACTTCCGTCTCATAGCCGGAATCGCCGCGCCTTCCCATTGCTTCTAACCTCAGCCGTATTACCTCATTTTTTGCAGTAGAAAAATCCAGATTAGAGGTGCATTCGATAAGCCTGTTTATTTCACCAGAAGCGGAAAACTGACGGGCAGCAATAAGAAGTGCTTCATCGCCCGGAAAGAGCTTGAGAAGGTTTTCAGCCGCTGCATTTTTTTCCTGGATGTTTCCGAAGGTGCATAGGGCTTCGGCACTTTTCTGGGCACAAGCCCGGCTTCCTTTTTTTATGCAGCGTTTGAATTTTTCGCGGGCAGCATTTTCGTTTCCTTCGTTAAGGAGGCGCAAGCCTATAAAGTAATCCGCATCGCTGCCAAGTTTTTTCTGTCCTTCACTTTGAGGAGCAGCCTTACAGGATACCGCACTAAGCAGAATAAAACTTACGAGAAAATAAGATACGAGACGACGAAAATCCGGCAAACCGCGTGGAAGCTCAGTAGGGCGCATTTGACTCCTACTCAGCTGGAATTATAATCTTTGTTCCAGAAATAATATAATCAGGATTCTTAATGCCATTGTAGCGGGCAATATATTTATACTTCCATGGATTCTTATAGTATGTATCTGCAATATCCCAGAGAGTATCACCCCATTTGATTTTGTAAGTGATATTTTTAGGCTTTTCTTCGGCAACAGGAGGCTGCTTTGGAAGTACTTCTTCGGCCTTTTCAATAATTACGATTTCATCTTCCTTTGCTTCCGGTACGGCAGGCTCTGGTTCTGGAATTGGCTCAGGCTCTGGAGCCGGCTGTTCAAGGGCAATAGTTTTTCCTGCTTCTTTTGCATGCTTTTTGGTAATAAGATTATATTTTGATGGAATGATAAAGAGAATCAAAACTGTTGCAATAATACAGATTATTGCGCAGACTATGCAGATAATAACCGGAACCTTTGTCTTTTTCTTAACCTCGTCTGCTTCGCTTTGAGCAGAAGTTCCGCGTTCTGTTTCTTCATCATAAAGTCCGTCAAAGCTAAGTCCACCTGCAGCTGGTGCATCTGAGTCAAAAGTTGAATCTTTCATAGTTTCCTCTGTTATTTCACTTTCTTCGTTAATTTCTGGCGCATTGTCTAAATCATCTGTATTAAAGAAATCATCCGGCATTGCGAGATTATCGGTTTCGCCTGCTTCAGTTGTATCTTCCGGAAGGTCAAAGTTCATATCTGTAAGCTCGTCTGAGATTGTTTCATCTTCAGAAGCTTCGTCTGTACTGTCTGTAATAACCGTACTGTCCATATTGTCTGAGCTTTCAATACTGTCAAAACTGTCTGTACTGAAAGTTGTATCCTCTGAGGCATCGTCAATAGAGAAATCCTCGTTTGTTTCTGTGATTTCTTCAGAACCTGTTTCCTCTGAGACATCTTCGGAAGTTTCTTCCGGAATATCAAAGTCCATATCAGGAAGCTCAGAATCTTCGCTTACAACTTCTTCTGAAGAAACTGTTTCATCCTGAGCCGGTTCAGTTACGGTGTTTTCCTCTTCTACCACAGGTTCTTCAACAAAGGTTTCATCACCAAAAGGAACCTCTTCGTCTATTGTAGCATCTACTACAGTTTCTTCTTCCGGAAGCTCTCCGCTGTCATTGTTTTTATCTCTCATAGCGGCAGCTGCTGCCAGAAGTCCGCCTGCTGCCAGTGCACCTGCCACAGCTGCTCCGGCTCCACTGCCTTCATCAGAATCGTTAATTCCATATTCATCTGTAACAAGGCGTTCTTCAAGTGTTCGGGAAACCAGAGTTATTGTTGTATTGCTTTCGTTGCCGGTTTCGCTGTCTACGATTTTTGCTGAAAGCTGATTATCTTCATCAAGAGAAACTGAGAATTTAATATCTGCTTCGCCGTTTGGACGGGCATTAAGATTATCAATTTGTAAAGAATCAACATATTCGGCATCTTCCATAGAGCAGGTAGCAGAACGATATAAATCAACCATAACCTTAGTCTGATTGTTATGGGCTGTAGTAAGTTCAAGCTTCTTTTCTGAAGGTGTATTATCCTCAAGAACAGGATAGAATGAGCCGTCTGCAAGTTTGATACCAATAGTTTTCATACGTTTCCTCTCTATATTATATGGTAAAACATTATAAATCAGTTTTCAAGTGTTTTAAACCAGGTCATGCTGAACTTAGGGAGCAAGGGTGAGGAATAACAATTATTTTCATTTACAAACCCAAATTTCTGGATTATAGTTAATTATTAATTTTATAGGAGTGTAAAAATGGATATTAAAGGAACTCAGACCGAAAAAAATCTGCAGACAGCCTTTGCAGGTGAATCACAGGCACGCAATAAGTACACTTATTTCGCCAGTCAGGCAAAGAAGGAAGGCTACGAGCAGATTGCCGCAATCTTCCTTGAAACTGCAGATAACGAAAAAGAGCATGCAAAAATGTGGTATAAGCTGCTCAACGGTGGGGTAGGAACTACAGAAGAAAATCTTAAGGCAGCTGCAGACGGGGAAAACTACGAATGGACAGATATGTATGACGGCTTTGCTAAAACTGCACGCGAAGAAGGCTTTGAATATATTGCAAAGCTTTTTGAAGGTGTTGCGGCAATCGAAAAGCATCACGAAGAACGCTACCGCAAGCTGCTTAAGAACATTGAAGATAAGCTTGTATTCTCAAGCGAGGGCGATGCTATCTGGCAGTGCCGCAACTGTGGCCACATTGTAATTGGAAAAGAAGCACCAAAGGTTTGCCCGGTATGTGCTCACCCACAGGCTTACTTCCAGATTGAAGCTACAAATTATTAATTTATTTGATTATACAAAAAAAAATAGATGTGCTTGCGCACATCTATTTTTTTTGTCTTAATTACTTAGCATCAGCAGAACTGTTTCCGCCGGTATATTCAAAACTATATTCCGACATAGCAACAAGGTCGTTTTGAGTTGAACCAAACTTTTCTGCAACATCATATTCAGAAACTTTATTTACGTTTCCTTTGGCATCATATTTAATGAGGGTTCTTTTGATTACCTGCTTTTCAGAATTATAAGTTGTAATTTCTGAAAGAGTACCGTTTGTTCCATAACGGAAAATCAAAGAAGTCTGTTTACCTGCAAAAACATCATTTTGAGCAAGAGAATCAATTGCACCAGATTCTGTGTAGTTATAGTCAGTCTGTTCGCTCAATGAACCATCCGGATTATATTCGAATACAGAAAGGACACGACCAGAATCATCATATTTATAGATTGTTTTCCAGATTAAAGCGCCTTCGCCATCATAACTTGATTCATCAATCAAAAGCTTGTTTTCATAGGTATAAATTGTGCGGGCACGGAGATTTCCTTTTCTGTCATATTCAGAAGCATCTGCCTTAAGACCATTTTTGTAGGTATTTGTGCTCTTCCATACAATTTCACCATCGGCACTGGTACAAACCTGTTCAACAAGATTTCCGGCAGAATCATAATTTGAAGAAATTGTATTGATTACAGCATCCTTTGGAGTAAGCTCAGAAGAAGAGGTTTCTTTTCCGTTTGAATCAAAAACATGCAGGATTTTTGTGCTTGGTGTTCGGTATAAGGTTCCAAAACGCGTAGCAATAGAATAATCTGTTTCTGTATAGGCTTTTACGCTGCCTGTAATTGGGGCGTATTTAAAGATATCTGCAGCAAAAAGCGAAAGGCTAAGGCTTGCAGCAAGGGTAAAAGCAAGAATTTTTTTCATAAATCCTAAATCCTCCAAATAAAATGATAAATTCATTATTTGCTTATGCAATATAAATATTTTATACTATAATTATCGAAAAGTAAAAGGAAAATCGGTTATGACAAAAGAACAGTGGAAGGTTTTTTGTGATTTTAAGGATGCTTTCAAAAGCGAGGTTGAAAAATGGAAGTCAATGGCTCCGGAACTTAAAGACCTGCAGCAGAAAGCGGCCCGCCAGGCAAAAACCCCGGATTATCCTTTTGAAACTACAGTAGTTTATAACCGTTCCCTTGAAGAAGTTACTCAACAGGATGAAATAAAGCTGATTATAATAGGCGATAATCCAGGAAAAGACGAGCAGCTTGCCATAAATAACCGTTATCTTGTTGGTCAGGCGGGAAAAATTGCCGAGGGCTACTTCAGACGTAATCCGGAGCTGGGGATAGATTTCCGCAAAAATGTTATTATTTTGAATAAAACACCAGTACACAGTGCAAAAACGGCACAATTAAAGACAATAGCAAAGCTGGGCGACGAAAAGATAAAAGGTCTCCTGCAGGAATCTCAAAGCTGGATGGCAAAACAAACAGCAGCCCTGCATTCTGCGCTTGGTACCGAGCTCTGGCTTGTAGGTTATTCTGAGCTTAAAGATAAAGGGCTTTTTTGTCTCTATAGGGATACCTTAAAAGCCTGCTGCGGATCAGAGGCCTGGAAGAGGGTTTACCTGTTTCAGCATTTTTCAATGAACCGTTTTTCAATTGATTTAGCTGCTTATATTAAAAATCATAAAAAAGAAAAGACCCCCCTTGAAACAAATATTCATGAGCTGGGGGCTTTACATAAAAATGAAATTTTTGCTTTATGATTTTAGTTATCTTCGGGCAGGTCTTCTTCAGACTCCTGACTGTCTTCAATTCCCTGATCAGCTTCGGACTTTAAGTCTTTATTAATGATTTTGCCGGCCTCTTTTTTCTGTTTAAGAATTATGGCGCGGTTTGTGTAATGAACAAAGCTAAAGAAAAGAGTAACAAAGGAAGTTGATTCCAGCAGAATTGCCATGCCGCGTCTTTGACCAAGGAAGTAGGAAATAACTACAGAGGCGCACAACAAAATCTGAAGAAAGCAGAGAAGATAAAGGGCACTTTTCTTTGAGTAGCCCATATTAAGCAGCTTGTGGTGCAGGTGCGAGCGATCTGGCGACATAATTGGTTTTTTGTCACGGAGGCGTCTCCAGATTGCGGCGATTGTGTCAAAAACAGGAAAGGCTGTAATCACAATCATAATCAGAAGTTTATTGAATTCAAAAATTTTGCTTGAATCAAAAAGCGGGAATACAGAAATCATAAAGCCCAAAAACTGGCTGCCTGCATCACCCATAAATAGTTTTGCCGGTGGCCAGTTAAAGCAAAGAAAACCAAAGACTGCTGCGGCAAGTATAAAGCAGAGAGTTGCTTCAGGATTTCCTGTTAATGTGTAAAGAATACCAAGTGTTACAATTGACGAAATAGAAAAGCTGCCGCACAAGCCGTCCAGACCGTCAATCAGATTATAGGCATTAATTACTCCCAGAATCCAGCAGAAGGTAATCAGAAAGCTGACAGGAGTCGGAAGCACCCAGGAAAAAAGCTGCTTAAAGCGGAAGCCGTTTACAACTACAATAGAAGTTGCAACTAACTGAACCAGGAGCTTTGAGATAGCCGGAAGATTACATAAGTCATCAACAAAGGCAAATATAAAAACTATAGTGGCAGCGATTAATACAGGAATCAGTAAATTTAAATTTGCAGGCTTATAAATAAGAGAATAAGAAATAAAAGAAATAGTAAAAGCAAGAAAAATACCTACACCACCAAGGCGAGGGATGTTTCCCGAATGAATTTTTCTGGAATTCTGATAATCATATAAACTGAATTTTTTACAAAATTTAATGATTAAAGGCATTGAAATCAGAGAAAGCACGAAAGACAAGGCTATAAAAAGACTTTGTGACATATTAATAAAATTATATAGGATAGACTTCAAAAGTCAAGGTGATTACCAGTTTATACCAGTTTATCTGTCCCGGGAATCGGGTATTCAGTTGAAAGGATTAATGTTGATTTATCTGGAAAACGTATGTTAAAATTGCATTTGTATGATAAGGGTTGTTGTAATTGGTGCGGGAATTTCAGGTCTTTCTGCTGGAATTTATGCTGCACGTGCAGGTTTTGATGTTACGATACTTGAGCAGCACAATATTCCGGGTGGACTTTCTACCAGCTGGAGCCGTAAGGGTTATTATTTTGAAGGTGGAATGCACTGGCTTACAGGTTCCAGTCCGAAAATGCCTTTAAATAAAATCTGGCGTGAGACTGGAGCCCTGAAGGACAATAATTCTATAGAAAACCGGGATCCCCTTTATAACGTAATTGATGAAAATGGAAAGGTTTTAAGTCTTTACCGCTATCTGCCCAAGATGCAGCAGGCTCTGATTGAATATGCGCCTGAGGATAAGGCCCGGATTAAAAAGATGTGCCGGGCAATCCGGGATTTTACGAATTTTCATATGCCGGTTTTAGATACCAAGGGCTGTAAATGCCGTACTCCGGTGAAAATAAATCCGGGTGAGTTTATAAAAATGCTGCCTGCAATTCTGCGGGTGCCTGGACTTATAAAAACAAGCTATATGGAATACGTTTCGAAGTTCCGTAACAAAAATCTTCGTCATCTTTTGAGCAGTGTAATTGGTTATCGTTATAATGCGCTGTCTTTTATTTATACGCTCGGATCTTTTGCTGCCGGAGACTGTGGCTATCCTGCGGGCGGCTCCATCCGGATGGCAAATAATATGCTGGAAACCTACAAGTCGCTTGGTGGTAAGATTTTGTTCCGTACAAAGGCAGAAAATATTCAGGTAGATGATTATATGGTACGCGGCGTAGTTGCTGCCGGCCCCGGAAAAGATGATTCACGCGTGCTTCCGGCTGATGCTGTAATTATTACTCAGGATGCCAGGGCTGCCGTAGACTGTCTTTTTGATACTATGATAGACGAGCCCTGGGTAAATACAATGCGGCATGAGGCTGTTACTGAGCAGAATATGTTTATAGGGCTTGGGGTAAAGGCTGATTTATCGCGGCTTCCTTACTGCTGTGTATTTCCTCTGAAAAAGCCTTTTGAATATGCGGGCAGTAAATGGACTGAGCTCCGCATTTACAACTATGCGGCTTATAAAGACCATGCGCCGGAGGGCTGTACAACGCTTACCTGTCTTTTGATTGGCGAAAGCTACGGTTTCTGGAAGGCTGCCAAGGCCGATGGAACTTATAAGGCCAAAAAAGAAGAGCTTGGCCAGCTTTTTGTAAAACAGCTGGCTGAGTTCATTCCTGAGGTAGGAAGTGCCCTTGAGGTGATTGATGTGGCTACGCCTTGTACCTACGAACGCTACACAGGCTCTTACGAAGGCAGCTGGATGAGTGTATGGCAGAAGGGCGGCAAGCAGTATAATTATCCGCAGACACTGGATTCTGTCTTTGGAGTTTACTTTGCCGGCCAGCGTATTCAGATGCCGGGTGGTCTGCCGATTGCTGTTTACACAGGACGTCAGGCAGTACAGTTCCTTTGCCGCGACTTTGACGAAGAGTTTGTTTGATTTCCTTGCCAATCCCTAAAAGTGTGATAAAATAATGTTATTGGTAAAAGTTTTTTTTCGAGGAGAGTTGAAAAAACTATAACCCAATAAAAGGAGTGATTTTTATGGGAAAAAAGAGTAGCTTGCCACTCATTTATTTAATTGGTATGGCATTGGTTGCTATTGGATTCTTCTGTCCAATGTTTAAAGGTCTGTTTGGTTCTTCTGCAAATGGATTTGATTTTATCAGAAATGCAAAAGAAGGCGGATTCGTTGCAATCGGTTCTATTCTGATTATTGCGGGAGCAATATGTGGTCTTGTTGCATGCTTTGTTCCACAGCTCAAAGGTCTTAAATTGATTTTTGCACTTTGTGTTCTTGCAGGTGCAATTATTCTTATAATTGGATTCCTTACAAGTGGTGGAATTTACAAGGCTATTGGTAAACAGCTTCTTAAGAGAGCAATGCTTGGCTTCTATATGGTAGTAGTTGGTATTGTTCTCGGAGTTTGTGGAGCAGTTACTAATAAGTAGCCTAAATTTTTACAATCAAAGCGCCGGATTTTTCGTCCTTAGGGAGAGAATCCGGCCTTTTTGTTTTAACGCTGATAAGGTCGCCGGATTGTGGGCGGAAAGGCGGCTTTGGAAGCCGGGTGTTATTTTCGTCGGGGAGGGTGACTAGAACAAGTCCGTACTGGCTGCAGCCGTAGTAGCCGCACATGTAGTTTGGCAGGCGCAGTTTGTCCGAGGTGATGCGGATGGCGGTTGTGCCTGTCGAAACCACCGCCGAGGTCGTTGCATCCACAGCCATAAAACTCAGCGTAGCCCTTTCTTTGGGCAGCTTTGCCATATCAGAAAGCTTCTGCAGCTTGCGGGGAGCGTCTTCCGTGCTGAAGGCGAAGTTACACCACTTGTTTTTACTTCCCGTATAAGCCTTAAAGCCGCTCATCGGGCACTCTTGGGCATGAGGGCAGGGAGCCGCGATTGTGCGCCCGTCTTTTATATATCGGCTACGGAGTAGACTGAGGGTGCGGGCCGCCTTTGGAACGCCTGGTTCCACGAGGATTATACCGGCATCTTTTTCTGTATAGCGGGTCAGCTGTTCGTAATATTTTTTTGTCTGGAATTCAGGCGGCATGTCGCTGGCCTGGTCAAGTTCATTGAACATATTTGCGCAGGTAAGGAAGCCTGCTTTTTCTTTGATAGGGGTTCCGAAAGGCCCTTTTACGCGGATAATCTGCCAGGGCTGGATTGTTTCGTCTGCGGCTTTTGCTTTAGCGGCAATTGAAAGATAAATATCCTCGCCCAGGGCCATAGAGTTTGCAGAAACGTCCAGACAGTACCAGGTAAGGCGGAGTTTACGCAGCTCCGGGCGGGCAAGCCAGAGGGCGGTAACCACTGTTAGAGGGCCGCTTCCCAAATCAAGGCAGGTAGAGTCTGCTACCGGGAAAACCGAATCCGGCAGATTGGCAAAAAGTCTTGTTAAACGTACAAGGTTCCACCAGGTATAGTAGCGCACATAAGAGCTCAGCTGAATATTATCGTTCATATAGCCTAATCGGCGGCTGGCCCGGTCGTCCGTAAGCTGATGCGAAAGCTCCCGGATATGCTCCGGCAGCTGCTGCAGCTGCCGGCTGTTGAGAGGGCGTACACTCTGAATTATTTCGTCAAAAGAATTGAGGATATCAACCGAGTCTTTGGAAAGGCGGCTTGTGTCGAAGAGAGATATGCGTTTTTCTTTGTTCACTTTGTTCCTCGTAATGACAAATAAACATCAGTAAGAAGCTGGCGGCACTCGCGGATCTGGTTGATGAGGTCGGCGTTGTCCTGGACGGCCTGGGCTTCTTCGATTATCTGGCGGCCGGCACCTTCGGCTGTGAACTTTTTTTCGGTGATAAGGTATTTGAGGCGGAGAATGAGGTCTACCTCGCGCTGGGAGTAGAGGCGACGTCCAGACATGTCTTTACGCGGGGTGAAGCCTGGAACGACT
>JAEEGL014698926.1_pt1 | contig 13385 bp, 13 predicted proteins | sample 9134231 | NCBI WGS metagenome assembly JAEEGL01 (sample SAMN16246548, study PRJNA631951) | gut metagenome | biome: gut microbiome; feature: rumen; material: fiber-attached | host: Bos | place: Iran: Karaj | collected 2018-10 | reverse complement strand
GGAGCATTTGATTATGACCTCGGATGTTCGGGCTGCATATATGGTATGGCGGTAGCAAAAGGACTTATAATGTCAGGGACAGCGAAAAACGTTCTTTTGATAACATCTGAAACTTATTCAAAATATCTCCACCCCGATGACAAGAGCAATCGTTCTATTTTTGGTGACGGCGCAGCCGCGTGTCTGATTTCAACAGATGGTTTTGCCGAGATAGGAAATTTTGTACTTGGCACGGACGGAAGCGGCGCGGAAAACTTGATTGTCAAAACGGGCGGCGCACGACAAAAGAATTCTACGGGATTATCTTCTACCGACGACGACGGACACACCCGCTACGACGACTATCTGTATATGAACGGCAGTGCGATATTGAATTTTTCGCTCGACATTGTGCCTCAGATGGTGAAAAATATTTCTGAAAAGAACAATTGCACATCGGAAAACTTAGATTATTATATTTTCCATCAGGCAAACCGCTATATGCTCAATACAATCAGGAAGATATGTCAGATTCCGCAGGAAAAGTTTTACATCAATCTTACCGAAACAGGCAACACTGTTTCCTCGACGATTCTCATCGCATTGAAGGATTGTTTTGAAAATAATATCTTGCATAGCGGAATGAATGTAATGATTTCAGGCTTCGGTGTAGGATTGAGTTGGGGCGGAACGATGCTGAAAATTTTGTAAGGGAAATACCCAAAAACATCAATGAACCATAACGAAACAATAATTGGAGACAAATCCTTTCCTTCGATTGGAATTGGTCCTGGCGGATTGGGTTATTCTCCTAAAATGCAAAAGCGCAGAAGCGGATTGGGATTGTTTGTTTTCAAGGTAATGAACAAACTTTTTTACCATCCTATTTCTGAAAAGAAATACGTTAATTCTGTTGCAAACGCATTACAAATTGGATTTAGACTTTTGGATTATTCCTCAGCCTACGGGGACGGAAAACTTATCGGTTGTGCGATTAAAAAAAGTGGAATTGACCGTGAAAAACTCTTTATAACAACACGTGTAAGCAACCGCGCACAAAGAGAGAAAAAAGTCAGGGACGAATTTATGATTTTTTTGCAAAACACAGGTCTCGAATACGTTGACTTGCTGCAATTTCATTGGCCAGTCACTGACTTGTATCTCGATACTTGGCGCGAAATGGAAAAACTCAAAGATGAAGGTCTTGTAAAACATCTTGGCGTTGCAAATTGTCATCAGCACCATCTTGAAGAAATTTTCAAAATTTGCAAGTATCGTCCTGAAATCGGTCAGTTTGAGATTCATCCGCTGTTTACGCAGAAGCCTTTGATTCAGTATTATAAGGACAATGGAATAGTAGTTGAGGCATACACACCCATAGCGCGTTATGATGACCGTTTGGTTAGACTTCCGCTTCTGAAAAATTTGGAAAAGAAGTATAATAAATCATTCATACAGATTATTTTGCGTTGGCACGTTCAAAACGGGGTAATCCCGTTGGTGAGAACATTGAGCGAAGAACACCAAAAGGAAAATTTCAGTATTTTTGATTTTGAACTTTCCGAAGATGATATGAAACTCATCGACGGTATCAATATCAACAGCCGTCTTCGTTACGACCCTGACAACTGCGATTTTAGTATATTGTAGATAATCAATGATTTCCGAACAAGACTCGGCTGTAATATCTTCTCTTAGATTCCCTTTGGCTGTAATGGTGGTGGCAATCCATTCTTACATACCCATTGAGGGGTGGGAATATGCAAATATCTTTTCACAAGGATTGGGAAGCAATGTTGCAGCTTTCGTTATGATAACAATCTCCCAAGTATTATGTCATATTGCAGTTCCAACTTTTTTCCTAATATCAGGATTCCTATTCTTTTCAAATTTTGGTATTGGAAGTAAAGAGGTTTGGAAAAAGAAACTAACAGGACGTGCAACATCTTTGGTCATTCCTTATTTCTTGTGGATTCTAATTTACATTATGTTTTTAATGGTCAAAGATTATCATAATGTATTGAATAGTGGACTTGTAAATTGGTTGTCAGACAAAGACGGATTGAATATGCTTTGGAGTTCTAACCGCTGGAATCTTGATAGAACTGATATATTTGGATTGCCGGCTATTTCAACATCACCCATACTTGTGCCATTCTGGTTTATGAGAGATTTGATTGTTTGCATTTTATTCTCACCACTATTTTGGATACTATTCAGAAGAGAATCACCCTCATTCCTTAAAATATTAGGCATTGCAACGTTAAGTATTATCTATTTCACCCAATTATCTTTGATAATACCTGGTATGAGCGGCATTGCATTGTTTTATTTTGGCATCGGGGCGATGTTAAGTTTAAATGGTCAAAGCGTCAGTTCTTTTGCATATAAATATAAAAGATTGTCATATATTGTTTTCGCAGTATTACTTACAATTGAAGTGATACTTTTCGGACATAACACATATTGGGGCAATATCATTTATCCATTTTATGTATTATCAGGTGTAATTTTTATCATTAACTTTGTCAAAAACAGCAACATAAACAGTAGCAAGTTTGAACGATATACATTTTTTATTTTTGCATTTCATGTCTTCGTCCTCCCATTAGTAGGTAAAGGACTTGGCAAATTAACATTGTTGGTTACTGGGGAAAACATAATTAACAACATTGAATTTGCCAACTATTATCCATGGATAGTTGTACTTGAATATTTATTAAAAATTGCTATAACATTAGTAATCTCAATGTTGGCATATCGTCTGTTGGAGCGAACAATGCCTAAGGTTTGCAAGATACTTTGCGGTAAGAGAGTAAATCATTTTGACAAAGAAACAAAGCATATCTAACTAACAATGCAGACCTCCAACAAAACTATCGCCAAAAACACACTGTTCCTATACTTCCGTATGATGGTTACAATGGCAATAACATTGTACACCTCACGGGTAGTTTTGAAAATTCTCGGCATAGACGATTATGGAATTTATCAGGCGGTAGGCGGCATTGTTGGATTCCTGAGTTTTTTGAACAACGCCTTAGGTACAGGGACTTCACGATTCATCACATTCGGACTCGGTGAAGGCGACAAAGACAAACTAAAAAAAATATTCTCGACGACTTTGACCGTCCATATTTGCTTGGCGGTTTTCATTGTCGTTTTGGCAGAAACAATTGGCTTATGGTTCTTATACAACAAATTAGTCATACCCAGCAATCGCTTCGATGCCTCTCTGATGGTCTATCATCTGTCGATAATCACGGCTTTTTTTTCGCTGACACAAGTGCCATACGGAGCGTGCATCATTGCACACGAAAAAATGTCGGTATATGCCTACGTGAGCATTGTGGACGCAGTTTTAAAATTGTTGATAGTCTATCTTTTAGGCATTGGAGACATCGACAAACTCAAACTCTATGCATTGTTGTTGTGCCTGATTCAAGTTGGCGAAATAATTTTTTACAGAATATATTGCGTAAAACGTTTTGAGGAGTCCAAATTCAAATTGCTAATTGACAAACCAATCTTTAAAGAAATTGCATCGTTTTCGGGTTGGAGTTTGTTTGCGGGCGGTGCCATCGCGTTGAATAGTCAGGGCATTTTGATGTTGTTGAATATGTTTTTTGCCCCGGCAGTCGTAACGGCACGATCAATTTCCCTTCAAGTGAACAACACTGTCAATCAATTTGTTACAAATTTTCAAACAGCGGCGAACCCGCAGATTGTCAAACTCTATGCAGCAAAAGATTACGAAAGGTCAAAACGATTACTTTTGCAAACGACGAAATTCAGTTATTATCTAATGTTGTTACTGTGTTTGCCCGTATGCCTTTGTGCGCAGCAATTATTGGACATTTGGCTTGAAGAAGTACCTGATTACGCAGTTATTTTTTTACAAATAATAATCGTACAAAGTCTGTTTTGCGTGTTTGACACTTCGTTTTACAGGGCTTTATACGCGAAAGGACGGTTAAAAGAAAATGCTCTAATTTCACCGACAATATTGTTTTTAAGTTTTCCAATAGTGTATGTGCTGTTCAAGAACGGATATTCACCGGTTGCATTGTCTTGGGCAAGTTTGATTTCATACGCAATATTGGGATTGATTGTAAAACCATTGCTTGTGATTAAAATTGTGGGTTACACATGGAATGATATATTCTCGGTTTTTGTGCCGTGTCTGAAAGTTACAGCGGGTGCAGTGATTGTTCCAATGTTATCTTTCTTACACCTTACATTTGATAATCAATTCGCTTCATTACTGATAATAGGCAGTATTTGTATTTTATCTGTTGGACTGACGGTTTGGTTCTTGGGACTGAATCAGGAAATGAAGGCTAAGGTATTGGAGATGGTTAAGAAAAAAATTGGAAAATAACTTGATTTTATGAAACGTGTTTTGATACTTTCACAACCACTGCATTGTAATTACGGAGGACTTTTGCAAGCATTTGCATTACAGAAAGTAGTAAAAAATCTTGGCTTTGAAGTTGTAACCAACAGTACTCTTTTGAAGTCAAAACGAAGACTATCGGTAAAAAAGATTTATAATTTTAGTCTTCGAAAGGCAAAGGAAGTTGCCAAAATAATTCTCGGATATAATAGACTAACACCGCAAAAATTCAAAATCATTTCTCAAAACACTCAAAAGTTTATTGACAAATATATTAATACAGAAAACATTGATACAATAACAGAAGAACAAATCAACAGATTTGACATATTTATCGTTGGCAGTGACCAGGTATTTAGGAAACAGTATTCGCCTGTTACAGCATATTTCCTTGAAGCCCTGAAAGATATAAATGACAAAATCAAACTCGCCTACGCAGCCTCATTCGGTACGGATGATTTGTCTGAATGGTCTCAGGAAGAAATAGAAATATGTAAAACACTTGCACCAAAATTTAAGGCGATTTCCGTGCGTGAAGATTCTGGCGTTGAAATCTTCAAAAACTTTTTTAATACCAAGGCGGTACAGGTTCTTGACCCGACATTGCTATTGGAAAAGGAAGATTATTTGAAAACAATTGATGAAGAAGACTCTGCGATAAAAGTCAATGTCCTAATGTGTTACGTTTTGGACAAAACACCAGAAAAAACACATATAATTAATCAAATCAAGAACCGAACAGGCTTGAATTTATTGGAAATAATGCCCGAAGAAACTTTCAATAAGAACACCAAAGATATAACAAAGTGCATTTACCCATCAGTTAGCAAATGGCTTGCAGGGTTTAGAGACGCAAGTTTCGTAATAACAGATAGTTTTCACGGGACAGTTTTCTCTATTATTTTTAACAAACCATTTGTTTGTATTGCTAATAAAGAACGCGGATTGTCGAGATTTACGTCTTTGTTAAAGATATTTGGGTTGGAAAACAGATTGATTTATTCGACAGATGGTTTGTCTGAAAAGTTGGTGGACGGAATTGATTTTGAAAGGGTTAATGCAATTAAACATATTTGGCAGAAAAAGTCATTTGAATTTTTGAAAGATAATTTGAATAACTAATGAAAAATCGCAAAATTTCCATCATCGTACCAGTTTACAAGGTCGAGAAATACTTGCGTCGTTGTCTTGACAGCATTGTGGCTCAGACATTTACAGATTGGGAGTGCATTTTGATAGATGACGGAAGCCCTGATAATTCGGGCAAGATTTGCGACGAATACGCTGGGAAAGATGGACGGTTCAGAGTATTTCATCAAGAGAATGCAGGAACAAGCGCAACAAGAGAATCTGCTTTACACTTAGCAACTGGCGATTATATTCAGTTTGTAGATAGTGATGATTGGATAGAATCAAATATGTTGGAATGTATGTTACAAAAAGCAATGGAAGCGGATGCGGATATTGTCGGTTGCAACTTCATTAGAGAATATGAAAACAAACAAATCAAAGAAGATGTTTTTTATCTCTCAAAAGACCACTTTCTAAAAGATGTAATTGCCAATAGATGGGGTGTACTTTGGAAATTATTAATCAATAGAAATTTTATAATAAAAAATGACATTCATTTTCCAGAAAAAATTAATGGAGGTGAAGACTATGTTTTTGTGTCGAAATGTTTATATAATTGTAATACAATAGCTTGTATAGACGGATATTTATATCACTATAATTGTTGTAATAACGAATCATTTATAAAAACACCTACGTTGGACAAACTTATGTACCAATACTATGCGACACAATCAGTAGAGGAATATCTAAAAAGCAAAAATGTATTAATCAACTTTGAAAAATCCATTCTTTTACGAAAAAAATATGTAAAAAAAACATTGTTACGGCATCATTTTTTTTCATCATTTTACCTATGGTCATCAATAGACAAAACAATCTTAAATAGTTGTAAAACGACATTTTTTGAAAAAATTTTATTCTCTTTTTCCTTGTTATTTAATTGGTTACGCTAAATAATTATGCTTACCGCAATTGCGATATTATTTTTGGTTGTTCTATTATTTGTTAGTATAAAGCATGTACAATATTCGCTTGCCATTTTTATGGCGATGTTTATGCTTCAAGTAAACTTAAACATATTTGGTATTAACGTATTTCATTTTGCTATAATAGAAATAGTCATTGGGCTATTAATCACTAAAAAACAAACAAATGAATCTATAAAAGGTATTGATAAATGCTTTATAACATATACAATTTGTACTATATTATTATCTGGTGTTAGCTTTATTTCAGCTCAATACATTTCTTTTTCTAAATATTTTGTAACAATAATTGGTTTTTTATTAGATTATATTTTAATAGGATTATTATTTAATCACATACAATTTAAAAACGTGGATATAGCTTTTTTTGACAAAATCTTTTATACAATCACAGCTATTGTTATTTTATATGCATTTTATAATTATATATTTCAAACGAATCCATATCAAGCATACATCACATCAGTACAAAAAACGCATAAAAACTTTAGCGAATATTTTGTAAATGATAGTAGAGGCGCATTGCAGGGACGAGTATCATCAACCTTTCCGCATCCGTTAATGCTTGGACAAGTATTACTGTTGGTTATATCTTATATAATTTACAAACTGGAAAATGAGTTTTTTAAATGGTTAATCTTGCTTGTAATCATAAGCGTTGTTTTCCTTACTGGCAGTCGATCTGCAATCGTACCTGTTATAATAACAATCATATTATATATGTTTAGTTTCCAAGGGAACCTACTAAAAAAAAATATTGTAATAATAGGTGTCTTGCTTTCTTTCACAATAACTCTAATTCCTCAATCATATATAGATACAATTCAGAGTTTAGTGACATTTTGGGACAAATCCCAATCAGACAATATGGGCATCCAAGGTTCCTCGACAAATCTGCGAAATATACAATTGCAAAGTGCAATTCAAACACTTGACTCTGACATTATCATAGGAAGAGGTAGGGGATATATTTCATTGTACGGACATAAACATTCAGAAATGCGAGGATACGAAAGTATTATTTTTACAGAATTATTCGAGAATGGTCTAATAGGTCTGATATTATTTCTAATATTTTATATCTTATTATATATTAAACTATTAAAATATGCTAAATCCAAAAGAAACAAATACCGTGTTCATTCTTTATGTATTCCATTTTTATTGTGTGGAATTATGACAGGATATCAATACGGAATGTTTACCATATATATCATTTTTTACATATTGACATTGTATAATATTATTAACGAAGAAACAAACAATACATCATTATATGATACCCAAAATAATACATTACTGCTGGCTAAGCGACAATCCGCTACCTGATGATGTATGCTCTTACATCAGGGAATGGCAAAAAATAATGCCTGACTACAAAATAAAAAAGTGGGATAAAACCGCATTTGACATTCATAGTTCAAAATGGGTGGAGCAAGCGTATGAAAATCGGAAATGGGCTTTTGCTGCTGACTATATCAGAGCCTATGCCTTATATACAGAGGGCGGATTTTACTTAGATTCCGATGTTAAAGTTGTTTCAAGGTTTGATCAATATTTGAATAATGGCTTTGTCTCATCGATAGAATATCATAAAAAATTTCATAAATATGAAGTTGACGAGTCATTTCATCGGCTACCTTCGGTAAACTATGTTTTTGGACTTGGCATCCAAGCTGCAATTATAGGTTCCGAAAAGGGACATTCATTTCCATTGGAAATCTTAAACTATTACAACACAAGACAATTCATCAAAGAAGATGGCACAATGGATATGCTGCCGGCACCAGTTATTTATGCATTGTTGTTAGAAAAAAAAGGATTTAAATATGCTAATCAAGAACAAACCTTGAATGATAATATCAAAATCTTCAAATCAGACGTATTTGCGGACTTTATGTCTTGCACTTGGTCAAGCAAAGCAATACACATGTGTAATGGTTCTTGGGTTGATAATAAAAAGAATACCAGTAAAACTGGACTCCTCAATAAATTCCAAAAGGTGTTATTACTTAGGAAATTGGCTAATATGATAAAAATTTAGTGATTCCGTATGTAACCCATTTTAACATTATGCAATTATTAAAACAGACATATCACAGGGTTCTTGATTATTATTTGAAATATAAGAGACACCCATATTTAAATATTCTTCGTCAATATATAACACCCAATACATCAATAATTTCGTCTAATTGTTTTGCAGGACGTATTATGCAAGATTTGGGAATGCAGTACAATACACCTACTCTGGGATTGTATTTTTGGGCCACCGACTATATTGAATTTCTGCAACACTTGAAGTATTATTTATCAGAGGCGAAAATAACATTTGTAGAACATTCAAAATACACATTAGGCGACGAAAGGCGTGCAAATTGGAAACATTGGTATCCAATTGGTTTGTTGGACAACAACGTCGAAATACATTTTTTGCACTATTATAGCGAGGAAGAGGCAAGTGAAAAATGGTATCGCAGAACAAATCGTGTTAATTTTGACGATTTATTTATAATCGGAATGGAACAAAATTTATGTTCAGAAAAAGAGATATATGATTTTGACAAATTACCATTTGAAAAAAAATATATATTTACAACTAAACAAATTAATCTGCCAAGTAATATTTTTATGAAAGAATTCGAAAAAAATGGAGAGGTGGGCGATCCATACAAAAAAGGGCACTTGTTTTATAAGTATTTAACAAATAAACTACCAATCATCACAAATCATGCGTAAAGTTTTTTCATTTAATTCAGAATTATATAAAGTAACAGGTGTGCAAAAAGTTATGATGGACATTCACAATGCGGTCAAAGAAAATTATGATGCTAAAATTGTGGGAACAATTCCATACAATAAAGTACACCAAGGGAACAAAATTACAAATAATGAATATATTTATTGGAAGAAAAATCCATTTGCATTTTACAAGTCAATTGTAATTGTTCATGAACGAAAATACCTCTTATTTTTTTGGATATTAAACCATTTCTTATTTCAAAAAATAGACATTGTTTATATTCATCACAATATATTCCATAATAACAAATTGCTATCGAAAATGCCCAAAACTGTCGTATCAATATCCGACCGTAGCACAGAAAATCTAACAGACTATTTCAAAGTTCCACTTAAAAACATTCACAAAATTTACAATTGTGTTGTGGATGAAAAAACATCGCCTCATAGAGCGACTCACCCCAATCGTATTACACTTCTATATCCTGCAAGAATCAACGATCAAAAAAGACAACTTGATGTGGTGAAAGAACTAAAAGGGAAAATTGATAAAAAAATAAAAATTTTATTTGCTGGTGATGGACCTTTCTTAAAGGAATTGCAGGAACTTGTATCTGATGACGAGCAATTCGAATGTCTTGGATACCGCAATGACATTACAAGTCTGTTGACGCAAAGCGATTATATTCTTTTATTTTCGAAATTTGAAGGATTGTCAATTACATTATTAGAGGCTACTATGTGTGGTGTTCCCATCATCACCAATGATGTCGGTGGAAATTTAGAAATAGCGCATCAAGGAGAAAACGCATTCATTGCAAATGATTGGAACGAATTAATAAATGTGATAAATAATCTTGTCAATGTTGATTCTACTACATATACAAAGATGTGCGAACGCAGCAGAGAAATATATAAGGATAATTTCACATTTGAATCTTTTAAAAGCAAGTATTTAAAACTGATTGAAACATTATAAAATGAATACCCATCTCGTATCTATCATTGTCCCCATATACAATGTGGAAAAATATTTGCAAACATGCATCAATTCTATTCTTAACCAAAGTTATGAAAATATGGAGATAATTTTGGTTGACGACGGTTCAACCGATGAATCCGGAGCTATTGCCGATAATTATTTGAAACAGGATGCTCGTATCAAAGTAATACACCAAAATAATTCAGGGGTAAGTGCAGCACGGAATACAGGCATCGAAAATGCAGCAGGAGATTATATATGTTTCGCAGACTCTGACGATATTCTCGAAAAGGATTATGTCGAATACTTGTTGAATTTATGTTTGCAAAATAATGTAGAGATTGCACTTACAACTGAAATGTTCACAACATTTTATAAAACATCACAAACCAAAAAAGATAGGATTAGATTGTACAGTGGTGAAGATACCGTAAAAAAAATCCTATATTATGATATCCCTATTGGATGTTATTGCAAAATATTTAGCCGAACATTTCTCCAAAGACATAACATATTATTTCGAACAGATTTGTATATAGGCGAAGGTTTTAATTTCAATGTTACAGCGTTTAAATATGCACAAAAGGTTGCTATTGGACAACGCAAAATATATTGTTACCGTAGAGATAATAGCTCGAGTGCAATGACAAAATTCGCCATACATAAGGCATCAATGGCATTAAAAGCAATTGATGAGATTGAAAAAACATTGAAAACAGACAATAGATTCGTTGAAGCTCATAAATACGCTAAATGGCATACGTCCGACGATATGTATAATTGGATGATTCTTGCAAATGCCAAAAAAGATTATCCTGAAATGTTTTCAAAATGCTATCAAACAACAAGAAGCTACTCGTTTAAAGCAATATTTGCACCTGTAAACCTAAAAGAGCGATATAGAGCATTTATATGCTTTGTTCATCCACGACTATTTGCATTGCAACTACAGATACGACGTATGTTATTCTAAAACTGTATAATAATTATGAAAATTGGCATTCTATCCATGCAGGAGATAAAAAACTATGGCTCATTTCTCCAAGCATATTCTTTGAAGAAAAACATCGAAGCACTTGGACATCAGTGTGATTTCGTTAACATAATTCCTGGCAAACAATTGCCTGGATACGAACAAACTACTTTTAACAAAGGTAAACTCCTAATTAAAAGACTGTGGGGCATAGATGTTATAAAAAGATTTTCGACCATATACAAGTTCCAAAAGCGTTTTACTAAAGAATTTTTACCATATTTAGGAGTTCGCCAAGGAGTTACAGAAGGACACTTTGATATAATTGTCATTGGCAGCGACGAGGTGTTTAATTGTGTACAAAAAACATGGTTCGGATTTTCTCCTCAGTTGTATGGCGCAAATTTAGATGCCGACAAGGTGATAACATACGCGGCATCATTTGGAGCGACAACAATTGAAAAGTTAGAAAAACTGAATATCAAAGACGAAATAGCATCTTTAATAAAGAATATCAAGACTTTATCTGTCAGAGATGAAAATAGTAGAACCGTTGTACAATCATTGATTGGAATAACGCCCAGTTTGCATGTTGATCCAGTGTTAATATATGACTATACATCGCAGGTTCCGACATTAAAACATCAAAGTGATTATATCATTGTTTACTCTTATCCAGGAAGAATTTCAGATAACAACGAAATAGATTATATTAAAAAGTTCGCGAAAGACAAAGGTCTTAGATTGTTGTCTATTGGTCATTATTTCCCATGGTGTGATGATGTGGTTGTGCCATCACCATTTGAAGTATTGGCATATTTTAGGGATGCTGCATACATTATCACAGATACATTTCACGGAAGCGTGTTTTCGATAAAATATAACAAACAGTTTTGCACAATCGTGAGGGAGATGAACAAACAGAAATTAACGTATTTATTATGTCAATTTGGATTAGAAAACCGTATTGTCACTGACATGTCTGAGATGAGCAACATTATGGAACAACCTATCAATTATAATCCTGTTAACGAATTAATAGATAAAGAAAAAAAACGTTCATTAGATTATTTGTCTCAAAACATTGCAAGAGAATAATATCAATTGGCAATCGTATCATATTAAAAAACGATAATGCTTGTATCAAAGATATTAGAAACAAAATCCGCTGATATATTTTCTCTTTTTCAGCACGAAGGTAGCATCTTCACTTTCCTCAATCCCGTATCCTATCTTGACGCACTCGACAACAAGGACTTGTTTTCAAAGTTCGACGGAATATTTGCGGACGGGTCGGTGTTGGTGGCGGCAATAAGGATGCTATATGGCAAGAAAATAGAACGGCGGAGTTTTGATATGACATCGGTTGCACCGCAATTATTTGACTATGCAGTGCAAAACAACAAGAGTGTTTATATTGTCGCGTCAAAACAGGAGCAAGTAGAAAAGGCTGTCGCAATATTCAAAGAAAAATGGACAGGATTAAATATCATTGGTTTTCGCAATGGCTATTTTTCAAGTCAGGAGGAACAGGCACAAGAGGCGATGCACATTGCCGAGGTTAATCCTGACTTTTTGATTGTTGGGATGGGAGCGGTCATGCAAGAGAAATTTCTTATATTGGCTAAGGAGAAAGGCTTCAAGGGCGTTGGATTCACTTGCGGCGGATTTATACATCAAGTTGCTCAAGGCGACATGGATTATTATCCTGCATGGGTTGATAAGTGGAATTTGAGGTTTGGATATCGCTTTTTTAAGGAACGACACACGCGCAGACGTTATTTGAAAGCGGCTTTTGTATTCCCAGCAAGGTTCACTTTTGAAAGATTTTTCGGATAAAATTTACCATCACCGTTATTGTCATATAAAACAACGATAACGGCAGCAATAGTATAAATACCACATACGGCAATATCTTGCCGAAAAAATTTGGTTCTGTTTCTTTCATAATATAAAAATATTTTACCACCGCCGCTCACAGCATCTCCTGTCGGGCGGCGGTGTTTTTTTTCATCAAATCTCCCACAACATAACGATGTCGGCAACGATTCTAACCGCAAAAATTAGTTAATTACTGTTAATAAACAACTCAGACCGCCCTGCCTGAATCTTTCAGGTGGGGCGGTCTGTTTGTGTCGTTGCGAGTGCAGGTGATTATTCTGCGGGCTGCATGGTGGGGGCAGTGGGGGTTTGTGCCTGGGGAACAACGTTCTGATTGATCATAATGTCCCTAACGCCTGACTCCTGATTGTC
>JAEEGL014056292.1_pt1 | contig 13385 bp, 11 predicted proteins | sample 9134231 | NCBI WGS metagenome assembly JAEEGL01 (sample SAMN16246548, study PRJNA631951) | gut metagenome | biome: gut microbiome; feature: rumen; material: fiber-attached | host: Bos | place: Iran: Karaj | collected 2018-10 | reverse complement strand
GTGCTCGGTGCTATCAAAATATTACTCAAACTTTCCCTCCTCTTTGGCTTGCTCCACCAGTTTTAGATAACGCTCATAACGAGGCTTTGACAAAGTGCCATCTTTTACCTTTTGCTTTACTACACAATCTTCTAGCTTTTCATTTATGTGATTGCAATTTTTGTATTTACACTTTTTGGCAAATGGTTTAAATTCTAGATAGCAATCCAACACATCCTCTGGGCTAAATTCGATATCGAGCGCATTAAATCCTGGCGTGTCGGCTATCAATCCAGAATTTGCGAGCATAAATATCTCGCTATGGCGAGTGGTATTTTTTCCATGACCAGTTTTACTCAATTCTCCTACAGCCATGTTTCCATGGAGCAAACAATTGAGTATACTGGTCTTTCCTACGGCAGACTGTCCTGTAAGAATAGATAATTTACCTGTTAGTACTGGATTAAGAATAGTCTGAGTCGACCTCTCGTCGAGAGCCGAAATCATTTCTACATCGCAAATCGGTTTGTATTGCTTGACTATTTCATCTACAAATATTCCCGAACACAAATCCAGTTTGTTTATCACAACCACTGGAGTAATCTTACTCAGCAAAAACTTGATGAGTAGTTTGTCCACCAGCAAAAAGTCAGGCTTGGGCATAGGAGCCACTACTATCAAAGCCTGCTCTACATTGGCTAGTGGTGGACGCACCAATTTATTTTTTCTTGGCAACAGTTTTTCTATTACCAATTGTTTTTCATCTATCTCGACAAAGTCTCCTACGAGAAGTTTGTCATCCTTTAATTTACCCCTTCCCTTTACTGTATAAATTGCCTCATTTTGTGTCTTTACTACAAAATCGCCTGCTACGGACTTTAAAATTTGCGCTCTAATTTTATTTTCCTCCTTAACTTAGATTGGATGGATTTACCTCTACAAACACCTTTGTACTAGGCTCAGTCATCGTATCCACCACATCAAACAAAAAATCTGTAATTTCCTTTTCATGATTTAATCGATATCGACAGATTATCTGATATCTATATTTTCTTTCTATCCGCTTGACTGGAGCGGTCATTGCCCTACAATATAAAAACTCATCGTCAAATTTTGTCTTAAAATCATTTATCTTATCAAATAAACCTCTAGTAGTCTGGACTGCTTTTTCCATATCGGTCGAGGTTATCAATATACGCACCAATTTACTAAATGGTGGAAATTGCGCCGCCTCCCGTAAGTTTTTCTCTCGCTCAAAAAACCCCAAGTAGTCATAACTAGACACATATCGATACACATAGTGATTTGGCGTGTAGGTCTGCAAGATTACTTTTCCCTCAAGGTTTGCTCTACCAGCCCTACCTGCCACCTGAGTAATGAGTTGAAATGTTCGCTCAGTCGCCTTGTAATCGCTCACATGCAAACTCACATCCGCATCTACTATCCCCACGAGCGTCACTGCTGGAAAATCGTGACCTTTTGCAATCATTTGAGTGCCTACTAAGATACATGGTTTGGTATTAGCAAATTTATCTAGCAGTGTCACCAAATCACCTTTGTTTTTAGTGGTATCAAAGTCCATTCTCAAAATAGTCACATCTGGCAAAAAGCCACGCAGTTCTTCCACTACCTTTTGAGTCCCCGAAGACCCCAAGCGAATGTAAGTGCTGCCGCACTTTGGGCACTGTGTAAACGCCTTGTACCTGCGAGCACAGTAATGACATTTTAGCTGATTGTCCTCCTTGTGATATACCAAAGAAACATCACAATCCTCACACTTTGGCACATACCCACATTCTCTACAGATTAGGTAGCTACTAAATCCTCGCCTATTCAAAAACAACATTGCCTGATTTTTACTATCACACACGGATTTTAGCTCATTTTTGAGTCTTTCACTAAATAATCCAGTGTTGCCCATCAACATTTCATCACACATATTGACTATCTCAATATGTGGCATAGGCTTGTTATTTACTCTATTGGGTAAGCGATGCTCCACGATCTCGTGAGACTGAGCTAGAAAAAATGTACTAAGCGATGGTGTCGCACTACCAAACACAACGGGACAATGGTTGTATTCGCCTCGAAACTTAGCCACCACGTGAGTGATAAACCTAGGATTCGAATCAGCCTGATAGCTAGGGTCATGCTCTTCATCTAGTATGATGACGCCCACATTACTAACGGGCGCAAATATCGCACTACGAGCGCCGATAACAATCTTAGCTTGACCAAAAAGTATGCGTTTCCACTCGTCAAATCGTTCTCCATTACTCAGCCCACTATGTAGTATTGACACAATATCACCAAACCGTGCACGAAATATCGATAAAACCTGTGGTGTAAGAGAAATCTCCGGCACGAGCAGAATGGCACTCTTACCTTCACTCACTACTTTTGCGATGATGTGCATATACACCTCAGTCTTTCCTGAGCCTGTTACACCAAAAAGTAGGTGCATTCCTTCTTTACTTGCCAATATGTCTTGCACAACTTTTTGCTGATCGGCAGTCAACTCTACCATATTATCTTGCCTAATATTTACCACAGGAGAGCGCAATCGCTGTTGCTCTGTTACATCGACTACACCCATATCCAAGATTTTTTTGACAGCAGCCGCCCCAAACTCTTTGTTTAGTTTGGTAACATCGTATAGTTTGTCCTTTTCTAGGCTATCGACCAATGCACAAAACTTCGTTGCATTTTTACGAGCAGCACCAAGGAGAAGCTCTTTGTCAAATTTATCATTTGTAGATAGCATCTTAGTAACTAGCGTGTGTACTGAGCCATTACGCAACTGTGCAGGAACAAACAGCCGAATACAATCGATATTTCGCAAGTGAAAATAGGATTTCATCTTTTCATTTAATACCAAAAACTCGGGCAATAAAACGGAAAACCCATCTCTAGTTAGCCCGAGTACTTTTAGCTTTTCAGTAGCCACATCAGTATTATCTTTTAACCTAAGTATATAGCCATCTAGGGTCCGTCCACCAAAGGGTACTGCTACCCTTTGTCCGACCTCGCTATCTGGCCTAGCAATATAATCAAACACCCTATCTACATTGCTACTAGGTATATCGACTATTACCTCTGCTATCATAACTATCCTTAATTATTAAATTTACCAGCTACAACCTTGCCCTTATACACTTCTTCTGCAGCCTGAGCCACAACCTTTGGCTCTTTTTCCATTGGCTCTCCCATAAGATACTGGTTATTTAAGTCTTTTGCTCGTTTGCTAATCAAACATGTCAACAAAAATTTGTTTCCTACGATTTTTCGCAATTCATCAATTGGGGGCTCCATCATAACGTATTTTTTCTCTTCCATTTTTTTTACCTCGCTTATTTTTTATTTGATAAGTTTTTTTACTATATCTGCCACAAGTTTTGGGTTGGCTTTACCGCCAGTAGCTTTCATTGCTTGCCCTACAAAGAATGCCATAATCTTTTCATTTCCATCACGAAATTCCTGAGTTGCCTTAGGATTAGCCTCGACTATGCCCGCCATCACTTTTTCCAATTCTCCAGTGTCATTCATCTGCTTGAGTCCCAATGTCTCTACGAGTTTTTCGGGATCTCCACCCTTTTCCCAGAGAATGTCAAAGATTTTCCTTGCCCCTGCTTGGTTGATTTCGCCAGACTTGTACAGTTTTAGCATCTTGGCTAATGCTAGTGGCTCTACAGGGATATTGCGCTCCTCTTCATCTAGAGTGTTGAGCTTTTTAAATACCTCTGCAGTAATCCAGTTGCACACAAATTTGGGCTCATCAAATTCTTTTAGCACATCCTCAAAAAAGTCTGCATACTGTCTTTGCGCTGTAAGAAGGTCAGCATCACTTTCACTCAAGCCTAGTTTTAGATAATCCGCCTTTCTCTGCTCAGCCAGCCTCGGGAGTTCTTTCTTAATGAGAGCAATATACTCCTCACTTACGCTGATAGGCACGATATCTGGGTCTGGGAAATATCTATAGTCTTGGCTATCCTCTTTTGACCTCATGGCATATGATATGCCACGCTCATCATCCCATCTGCGAGTTTCTTGCAAAATACGGCCGCCCTTCTCTATCTCTTCTATTTGACGATTTGACTCATATTCTATAGCACGATGCACAGCTCGGAATGAATTGAGGTTCTTTAGTTCTACACGAGTGCCTAGGGGCTTTCCTTTTTCGTGTACTGATACATTTACATCACACTTTATACTACCCTCTTGCATTTTACAATCACTCACTCCAGCATATAGCAGAGTAGTACGAAGTTTTTCGAGAAAAGCCACAGCCTCATCAGCACTATTCATATCAGGCTCACTCACCATCTCGATAAGTGGCACACCACCACGGTTGTAATCGACCAAAGTTTCACCCTTGGTGTGGATAAGTTTGGCCGCATCTTCCTCGAGGTGAATGTGGTTTAATCTGATATATTTTTTACCACCATCCACATCGATTTCCACCCCTCCGCCTATACAAAGCGGATATTCAGCCTGTGAAATCTGGTAAGCTTTCGCAAGGTCTGGGTAAAAATAATTTTTTCGCTCAAATACAGAATAATTACTTATCTTACACCCCACAGCCAGCCCCATAAGTATTGCTTTTTTGACAGCCTCTTGATTTACTATTGGCAGAGCCCCTGGCAGAGCGATACATATCGGACAGCAGTTAGTATTTACTGGAGCACCGAATTCATTTTTACATCCACAAAAGCACTTTGTCTTAGTATTTAACTCACTATGTACTTCGAGTCCTATTACTGTTTCGTATTCCATTACTTTACCCCCTTTGTATTACGTTTTTCAAAGGCGGCTGCGACCTGATAAATCTTCGCTTCTTCAAAATGCGCCCCGATTATCTGCATACCTACTGGTAGGCCCCCTTTGTCTACGCCACAAGGTATAGACAAACTCGGCACACCTGCGATATTGATTGGCACTGTAAATATATCTGACAGATACATAGCTACTGGGTCATTTGACTTTTCTCCGAGCTTAAATGCAGTGGTCGAGGTGGTAGGACTAAGCAACACATCACAGCGTTTAAATGCCTCGATAAATTCGTTCTTTATCACCTTTTGCACACGCTTTGCCTTGCGATAGAAGGCATCGTAATATCCACTACTCAACACATAATTTCCCAGCATTATCCTACGCTTTACCTCTTTACCAAAGCCTTGCGTACGAGATTTAAAATACAAATCTCCGATGTCAGAATACTTTTTCGCTCGCACTCCATAACGTATCCCATCAAAACGAGCAAGGTTACTAGCAGCCTCAGCAGAAGATAATACATAATACACTGCTAGTGCTGCATCTAGGCTAGGAAGGTCCACATCGACAATCTCTGCGCCATTTTTTCTATACCACTCTATAGCCTCATCCAGTTTAGCTCTAACCTCACTATCTAGTTTGTCCGAAAAGAATTGTTTGGCTATACCAATCTTGATGCCCTTTATGCCCTTATTGATATTTGCTAGATAATCTGGCACAGATACATTTGCTGAGGTCATATCCATCTCATCTTTACCAGCGATTACTCCTAGTATCCTAGCATTATCCTCGACAGTCCTAGTAACTGGCCCTACCTGATCTAGCGAACTAGCAAATGCCACTACTCCATATCGAGAGACCCTACCATATGTAGGCTTGAGTCCGACCACTCCACAAAAACTTGCTGGTTCTCTTACTGATCCACCAGTCTCTGTACCTAGACTAGCGTAGCACTGTTTGCTAGCCACAGAGCACACACTACCTCCACTACTGCCCCCAGGCACTCGGGTGGTGTCGATTGGGTTTTTTACTGGACCAAATGCAGAGTTTTCATTACTACTACCCATAGCAAATTCGTCCATATTGGCTTTACCAATCACCACTGCTCCAGCATCTAGTAGCTTTTTTACACAAGTAGCAGTATACACCGAAGTGTAGTTTTCCAAAAATTTACTTGCACAAGTAGTCTTGGTACCCAGTATATTTATATTATCCTTTATTACCATAGGCACACCAGCAAGCACACCCACTTTTTCTCCCTTTGCTCGTTTTTCATCAATGAGCTTGGCCTGCTCGAGCGCTGTATCAAAGCAAGTCGATATCAGAGCATTTAGGTCTTTGGTTTTTTCTATTTGTTTTTGACAAAGCTTGACTAGTTCTACCGAAGTTACTTCTCCACTATTTAACTTTGCCAAAATCTCACTCATACTCAAATCTAACAATTCCATATCCTAGTCCTCCAACACCGTAAGAGGAACTACAAAGGCTCCATCTTCACTCTCAGGCGCATTGGCCACTATTTCATCTACTTTTAGGCTCTGTCTTGCTTTATCAGTACGCAAATCTGTATCAGCTCTAATAGTACTCTCGAGCAAGTCGACACCACTCACATCTACTTTGTTTATAGCATCTACTTGCTTTAATATAGCCTCAAATTCACTCAAAAATTGTTTACTCTCATCTTCGGTAAACTCTAACCGTGAAAGCTTGGCTAATTTCTTTACCTCATCTATTGTTACACTCATCTTTTTCCCCTTTTGTCTATAATGACACTTATACCACTAATTTTGTATTATGTCAATTGTTTATCATAGATAAAAATTCTTGCTCAGTTTTTATTGGTATACCCAATTCTTTTGCCTTTTCTAATTTGCTACCAGCATTTTCTCCAGCTAGTACAAATGTAGTAAGTTTGCTCACACTACTGCTTACCTTGCCGCCATTATCCTCTATTATCTTGGTTGCCTCAGCTCTCCCTAGAGTCGGCAATGTCCCTGTAAGCACTATCGTTTGACCACTAAGAATCGTTGTCGAATTAGTCGTATAACGAATATTTACTCCACTGCTAAGTAGAGAGGCTATTATCTGCTGATTTTTAGGAGATGCAAAATACTCTACTATGCCTCGAGCCACAATCTCCCCGATATCACGAATATTGCCTAGTTTCGCCTCATCAGCTTGCATCAACTCATCAAGGCTAGCAAAATTTTTGGCTAGATCCTTAGCCGTCTTTATACCTACGTTATTTATCCCCAACGCATAGATGAAGTTAGGAAAATCTATACTCTTACACTTCTCGATGGATTGGAGCAAATTGTCTATCTTTTTGTCCTTAAAACTAGGCAAAGTAGATAGTTTTTCCTTGGAAATATGGAATATATCATCCACACTTCTTATCCCCAATTCCTCAAAAAACAAATCTACAGTTTTATCTCTTATTCCTTCGATATTGAATGCATCTCGAGAGCAAAAATAAACAATTTTTTCTTTCAATTGATCAGCACACTCACTATTAGGACAAAATAAGTTTGGGCCTATTTCCTCTAGTTTTGTACCACAACATGGGCAAATGCTGATTTTTTCGATAGTGGTAGAATCTTCCATTTCCTGAGCCAACCCCAATATTTCAGGGATAACTTCGTTGCTCCTACGCAAAAAAACAAGGCTATTTTTCTTCACTTTTTTACGCAATATATCATCATAATTGTTGAGAGTGGCTCGAGTAATCGTTGCACCAGCAATCTCCACTGGCGAAAGAATGGCTAGAGGTGTTACCTTACCAGTACGACCCACCTGCCAGATTACATCTTCGATTTTCGTAGTTACCTCAAGCGCCTCAAATTTGTAGGCTATTGCCCACTTTGGAAAACGAATAGTATTGCCCAAAATTTTGCGAGTACCCATCTCATTGATCTTTATAACTATCCCATCAATAAGTATATCTAAGACAGTTCTTTTTGTATCGATAGCGGTGATTTTTTCTTCAATCTCGGCTTGTGTCGAGCACACCTCAAAAAAGTCGCCCACTAAAAAACGATTTTCCTTCAAAAACTCCTGTAATTCTATCTGCGTATCAAACGTTTTGTCTTCAATAACTGGTATCCCATAAGCAAAAAAATCCAGATTACGGCTAGCGGTAACTTTTGGATCAAGATTTCGTATAGCCCCGGCCACCGCATTACGAGCATTCTTTAGTGGTCCATCAGAGGTCTTGTTATATTTTTCCAGCTCGCTTAGTAGCATTATACCTTCGCCCTCTACTACGATATGACCTTTGTACTCTATGCTAAGTGGCACGCTACGGATAGTGCGCACTTGCGCAGTAACATCCTCACCAATCAGTCCATTTCCACGCGTTGCCGCCTTTACTAGATACCCCCCATCATATGTAAGAGCAAGGCGCAAACCATCAAACTTGTATTCCAGTGTAAAAGTAGCATCAGGAAAATCTGCTTTGACTTTACTGAGCCAATTCCCCAGTTCTGCAAAACTTTGCGCTTTGTCCAAACTAAATAATTGGGTTTCGTGTTTGCTTTTTTCAAACTTTTCACTTACCATATCTCCTACACGTTGGGTAGGACTATCGGGCAATATATAGCCCGTTTCTTTTTCTAGATCTACTAGAGTATAGTAGAGTTTGTCATAATCTTTATCCGATATTATTGGGGCATCTAATACGTGATAATAGTAGTTGTACTTATTTAGATCAGCTACTAACTGCTCTATTTTTTGCTTTACTTCGTCCTGCATTTTACCTCACTTTTTTAATTGCGCTTTAATATTTGTAATGGCGCATAATCTAGACTCAGAGTCTTACATCCCATGGTACCAAAATCAATAGTTACTACCCTTGTGCTATTTAGATTGCTATCATCTTTTATTACACCTACACCAAACTTAGGGTGCGCTACCTGTACGCCTTTGGTATATAGTGATATATCTTTCTTTTGATTTTCCACACGTTTATTAAGAACGTCTTGTACACTAGCACTTATCGAGCCAGTTACTTTTACCTTTGGCTCAGATAATGGTTTGCTATAAGCGATCACCTCTTCTTTTGGCTCATCAAAGCCCATCTCATGCAAAAACCTACTCTGCTCCTGGCGTTTTACCTCGTTGTATACAAAGCGCTTTCTACTACGTGTAAGAAATAGATTGTTACATGCTCGAGTGACTGCTACATAAGCTAGTCTTCGCTCCTCTTCGATATCGCTTGGTCTTTCTCCTCCATGGCGATTTATAGGAAATATTCCTTCTTCCATAGCCACTACAAACACGGTCTTAAACTCTAGGCCTTTGACAGCATGTACCGTACTAATAAGCACATAATCATCATCTTCGCCCACCGAGTCTATATCACTCATAAGGGTAATAGAACTGAGATAGTCATTTAGACTGCTATTTGGGTTTTCCTTTACAAAATCCTTTACAGAGTTGACCAACTCACCTATGTTTTGGAGTTTGTTTGCTTCCTCCTCATTGGTAAGGTCAAAAGCTGTACTAAAACCAGCTCTATCAACGATATAGCTTACCAACTCATCTAGGCTAAGTTCAGTAGATTTTTGCTTTAACTCTAGATACAATTCTCTAAAGCCCTCTAGTTTTTTGCATACTGCGTTGGTAAAGCCGTAATTGTTACAATTTAAAATGATATCGATTACATTACCTCGACCAGCCATATCTTTGACAATCTCTATCGTGCTATCACCTATACCACGCTTAGGGTAATTGAGTATACGCAACAAACTATCGTTGTCCTTTGGATTTACCAATGCTCTAAGATACCCTACCACGCCTTTGATTTCTGCACGCTCAAAGAACCTAAATCCACCTAGCATCTTATATGGTAAGTTATAATTTAGCATATATTCTTCAAATAGCCTTGAAGGGGCATTGAGTCGCATAAGTACTGCAAAATCGCTATATTTTGCACCTTTTTCGACCATATCTTTGATAGTTCTCACTACAAAATCGGCCTCTTCTCTATCACCATCGCCCACAAAGTAAGTGACATTTTTCCCCTCTTCGTTCTCTGTCCAAAGAGTTTTCTTTAGCCTCTGAGTATTGTTGTCTATTATCTTATTTGCTACCTCAAGAATCTTTTTGGTAGAGCGGTAGTTTTGTTGTAACTTAAATACCTGAGCATTTGCAAAATCACGTTTAAAATTGATGATATTACCGATATTGGCTCCACGCCAGCCATATATACACTGATCTTCATCCCCAACGACAAGGATATTACCCCACTTACCTGCCAGCAAACGCACAATGTCGTATTGGATAGAGTTGGTATCCTGAAACTCATCTACATGGATATAACGGAATTTGTTTTGGTAATACTCCAATAAATCAGCATTCTCAGATAACAATTTATAGGTAAATACAAGCAAGTCATCAAAGTCAAGTGCATTGCTATTTTTGAGCATCTCCTGATAGAGTTTAAATGCTTTGAGTACAATTTCTGAATTAAACTTATTGACAAGACTTGAGCAATACTCATCTATCGTAACAATGCTATTTTTTGCATTGCTGATATGAAAGTCAATACTACGCTTTTTATCCTCAGAGTCGACTTGTAGCGCCTTGAATACCTCTTTTAATACGTGATTGCGCTCAGCATCCGCATATATTGTAAAGTTGGTATTAAAGCCCTCGATCCTATCGATGTGGCGACGAAGTATCATCACACAAAGACGGTGGAATGTCGAAACCCAAACCTGCTCCCCACTGGGTACGAGCTTGGTAACCCTCTCCCTCATCTCATTGGCCGCTTTGTTAGTAAAAGTGATTGCGAGGATATTACTAGGATCTACCCCAAGGTCGAGTATAAGGTGAGCTATACGATGAGTCAACAAACGCGTCTTACCACTACCAGCTCCTGCTGTAACGAGCACTGCGCCTTCGCTAGCTAATACGGGTAGCTTTTGTTCTTCATTCAAATTTTGTACGATATCCATTCTGCATATTCCCCTTTGTCTGCTTTTGTCATATTATACCAAAAATTGGTAATTTTTGCAACACAAAAAGGTAATTTTTATTTTAACATTGTCCGATTCGCTTTTCTCGCTCATATCGAGATCGCATCATATTGTACTTATCTGTGAGCTTTATGATGTATGTTTGCTTGCCTACATCGTCTAATTTGTCATATTGTTTATGGTCGATTAATCGGCCTATAGGATTTAGTAAAAATTCATTTGCACTAAGGAGTAAGCATACTTTTTTGTATAGTTTTTCATCTTCGATATTTTCACTATCAAAGTAAATCTCGTGCATCAAGCGCTTAGCATACAACTTACGCACTCTGTCTCCATTTTCCTTTGCACTAAGGATAGACTCTTCACGCTCCTGTCTAATGCTATTCCAAAAACCTGAGCCCAACCTCTTTTTGGCACTTTTGGCAAATTTTTTGATACTTACACTTTGATCCAACACTTTTTCCTCCTTTGATAACTCACATTTTACCAAGCCAAAAGTTTTTTTGCCTACCTTCGACAGACTAAGTGTTTTTTCGATAAAAAAACAAAAAGTATTTTTGTAAAGTTGACATTGCTAATTACGATATGATAAAATAAAAATATGTTTAAGAGATTAAGAAGAAATATCAAAGATAAAAATAACGCTCACAATATGCATGAGCTGGGTCCAGAAAAGAGTCGTGGATACAATAGTTTTGGTAGAGGAGCAATATATAGCTCGTTATTTGGTTTGGTGGGAGTAGCGCTCATCATCGTTGCCTTTTCTATCCATGTCGAACTCTCTATTCGCAACTTTATCCCAGTGATTTTGCTCTATCTCGGCGCCGTGTGTATTCCGCTTAGTGAGCTCTTTGTCCCTATTCACAAATTGCACATGCAGGCAATTGTATCCAAAAATAAGTGGTTTTATATCGGAGTAACGTGCTATGGAATATTTCTCATTAGTCTAGTACTCACCTTGATTATCCTATTAGTAAAATAAATGTGTCACTTAGACACATTTATTTTTGTTTTTTGATATGTAATTTTCTTTTTCGTTTAAATTCGGCCTGAGGAGACTTTTGCTGTTTTAGGCTGGACTTGAGCATCTTCTCTTCGAGCTTGACTTCCTTTTTGTCATGACGCTCTTCGATTTTGATTTCCTTGAGCTCCTGCTTCATCTCGAGCCGCTCAGACATCTTTTGATCTTTGCGAATCTTAAATCGGATATTAGTTTCATTTTCTCGTCCCAAAATCAGTCGCTCAATATTTTTTCTATGAGCAAACCAAGTGATGACAAATACCGCGAATGTGAGCAACGTAACGGTAAGATTTGGCTCAGGCAACATTAGATTTTGTGCTACTACACCTACAGTAATCACAAGTAGTGAAGCTACTGATGTTACCTTAAATATCCACACTACAATAAATGCCACCACAAACACTATGAGCATTACTAGCGGCATAGCCACTATAAACATCCCAAGTGCAGTCGATATTCCCTTGCCCCCTTTAAATTTATTTATTATAGGGAAAATGTGTCCAAACACAGCCGCCACTCCACAGGCATACAGTCCAATAAGGCTATCCGGATATCCCCCCGCTCCGCCAAAGACAAGATATCCTGTAAGAGAGGTCAATACACCTTTTAGCGCATCTAAAACGAGCGTAAGATATCCGAGTTTTGCTCCCATATTCCGAAACATATTGGCTGCGCCCAAGTTACCTGAGGCTTTTTTGGACAAATCTACATGCCGAGCATTTGCCAGTATCTTACCAAAGTTGATACAGCCTACAAAATAACTTAGTAAACAGAGTAATGAAATTAATAAATAATCCATACAAAATTCCTCTTAATCTATTCTTTGTTTGATGATTTTTTACGAATAAAAATCTTTATGGGAGTACCCTCAAAATTTTTGGCCTTGCGTAAACAATTCTCGAGATACCTTAGATAACTAAAATGCACCAAATCCGGATTGTTTACAAAAATCGCAAAACTCGGTGGGCATACATCTACTTGGGTGATATAGTTTATCTTGAGCCTCTTGCCATTGTGTGTGGGCGGAGCCTGAGTGCTCAATGCATCTTGCATTACCTCATTTAGTAATCCTGTGGTGATGCGAGTACAAGCATTGTTATATACATATTCTACCTTTTCCATGATACGACCGAATCGGGTACCATCCAGAGTAGAAACATACTCTACCACAAAGTAATCCATAAATTTTAGGCTCTCATTTAGTATTGCTCGATATCTATTGACTGTCTTGCTATCTTTTTCTACTAGGTCCCACTTATTGTACACTATTACGCTAGGTTTACCTTGCTCGTGCACATATCCTAGTATTCGTACATCTTGCTCGGTTATTTCACCACTTGCATCGAGTACATATACCACTACATCAGCTCTGCGTATAGCCCCAAGGCTACGCATCACGCTAAAGCCCTCGACAGATTCGTAATCTACTTTGTTTTTTAGTCTGATACCAGCCGTATCGATAAGGTTGTATTCTTTTCCGTTATATTTAAAGGGAATGTCGATAGCATCTCGTGTAGTGCCCGCTACATTACTGACTACCACCCTATTTTCTCCAATCAGTCGATTTGCCATACTGCTCTTACCAGCATTAGGTCTACCCACTAGAGCGATATTTAGTTTAGTATTGCCTTCTATTG
>JAEEGL013401666.1_pt1 | contig 13385 bp, 1 predicted proteins | sample 9134231 | NCBI WGS metagenome assembly JAEEGL01 (sample SAMN16246548, study PRJNA631951) | gut metagenome | biome: gut microbiome; feature: rumen; material: fiber-attached | host: Bos | place: Iran: Karaj | collected 2018-10 | reverse complement strand
GGCGGCGGCGGCGGCGGCTCCGGTTGCAGCAACCGGCCGTCCAACTCCACCGGCGGCCGCGGCGGCGACGGCGCGGTGATCCTGCGCGTGAACGCCGTGGACGACGACGCCCCCGCACCTACCCTCGCGCTCGTCGCCGACCCCGTCGACTTCACGAACGCCACGTTGACGGCCCGGCTGGTCGCGTTCGGATCCGGCGCCTCGCAGGCGACGGTCTCGCTCGTCGTAAGCACGAACCAGGACCTGTCCGTTCCGGTCTTCTCCGGCGTCCTCGCAACCGACGAAACCACGCTCGGCTCGTTCGGCCAGACCCTCCTCGGACTCGTCACGAACACGACCTACTACGCACGGGCGGCGGCCGTGAACGACCGGAACGAAACGGGCGTCTCGGCGCTCGTCGCCTTCAAGACGCCCGCCCCCGAGCCGCCGATCGTCGGCGCGTCGCCGGCCGGCGTCGGCTTCGGGGCAATCTCCGCCACGGTGAACCTCGCCTCGTTCGGCGCCGGTTCCGAGAATGCAACGCTCTATCTCGACTGCTCCCGCCTCGGAGACTTCTCCGACACGGTCTCCTCGTCCGGTGTCGCCGTTTCCGAACTGCCGTTCATGCAGAATCTCACGACGTCCGGACTCGTGCCGGGGACGAATTACCACTATCGCGTCCGAGCCGTGAACACATGGGGAGTCGCGGGTTTCTCCGCGACGTTCGAAGCCATCACCGAGGTCTCCCCCGTCCGACTCTCCGAAATCTCCGCAACGCCGGCCGTGTCCGGAGGCGAGTCGATCTCCATTTCGACGCTCGCCGTCGAGCCGGATACGACCTACGAGGTCTCGATTGCGGTCGACGGCGAGCCCGTCCGCACCTGGACCGGCCAGACCGAGCCCGGGACGTTCCCGGTCACCTATTCGGGAGCCGGGACGCACACGGCCACGGCCACGGTCGTCTGCGAGGCCGGCGGGCAGACCATCACGGAAACCCGTTCCATCTCGTTCTCCGTCGGAGGAGCCGTCGCGGTCGTGTCCGACCTTTCCGAGCTCGGCACGATGGTGTTGCGCGTCGGCGACCGGCTCGTCCTCCCCGCGCTCGGAGCGGGCGAGAGCCTCGTCTACGACACCAACGACGTCGTTTCCGTCGACGGAACGGTCTTCCTGGCCAGGGAGCCCGGCGCCAACCGCATCCGCCGTTACGCGCCCGACCCCGTCACGGGCGTCACGATACCCGCCGGCGACGGCGTCCTGATCGTCGCCCCGAAGACGGAGGACGTGAAGGGCGGCCTCTTCGTGAGCCGGAGCGCGACGCTCGGCACGATCAACTGGTGCAACGCTTCGACATGGGAGAAGATCTCCGGACCCGACGGCAAGGACTGGCCCGACGGCCCGGGGGACGTCGCCTTGATCTATCTGCCCCTCACGGGCTACACCGTCACGGTCAGCCTTGGCAACAACGCCGTCACCGTCGGGCACCTCGGCCTCGGCTCGACGCACAGCGGAAACCAGGTCTACCTCTCCAACGGATCTCTCACGTTCGAAACCGCGGACGGAAGCGAGTCGTGGCTCCGCATGGCCGGACGCAACGAGGGCGCCGGCAACTTGACGATCGGAACGAGCGTCACGCTCGCGAACGACCTCCTCGTGGACGGCATGGGCGTGAAGGACATGGGGATCACGTTCAATGGCGCGCTCAACATCGGCGACCACGTCTTCCGCACGGACCGCGTTCCGTTCCGCTCCTCCGGCGACCGCTACACCGACGGGCAGATCCAGTTCAAGGGCGACGTGACCGGCACGGGCGAAATCCGGCTCCTCGCCGACTCGACCGCCTCGCTCGGCGGCTTCCCCTCCCGCAAGAGCTTCCAGGGAACATGGAACCCCGCCGCCTGCAACCACAACGGCAACTACGGCGGATCCGCCCTCTTCCTCGGACGATCCTACCTCGGCCACGCGGCGGAACTCAAGGTCTCCGGCGCCTGGTTCGCCGACAGGGACAGGCACAAGGGCGCCTCCGTCCGAACCGGCTGGAGCAACTCCTACCAGTTCACCGCCCCAACCAACTTCTGGCGCGGCGGGGTGATGCCGCCCAAGGTGACGCTCGACGGCGGCGAGCTCGCGCTGATCACGCAGGGCCCACTCGACGCGAAATACCAGGACGCCCTCCGCGAGGACTGGTACGAAATCGGCGAGTTCCGGATCGCGGGCGGCCCGATGGGACGCCTCTGGTCGGGCATCTCGACCTGGCACAACGGCGTCTATCCGAACACGCACACCGTCATCACGAACCTCGTCGTCGAACCCGGCGCGACCGCCGCGCTCGGCCTCGACACGTCCGCGGACAAGGCCAACGGCCTCATCTCCAACTTCCTCCATGTCGTGAACGCCCCCGCGGCGGCCTGGGATTCCGGCAAGGGCTACGAGATCCTGCCGTTCTTCTTCGCCAATCCCGAGAGCACGGACAGGACCATCGTCGTGCGCGACACCGCGACGGGCCGCGTGCGGAAGGTCACGCCGGACTCCACCGCCTCCTCGACCGGCAACATCCGCGAACTCGGAAGCAACGGCAAGAACTCCGCGATGGAAGACGGCTCGACGTGGGAGGCCGTCACGGTGTATCCTTGGGCCTACGGCTACTTCGCCCAACCGGATTCGACCGTGCGGATCCTCTCCGGATATCTCAACGTCGTGCGAACGCAGTTCGCGCCGCCGACCCACGCCAACTCCGCGTCCTCGACGGTCGACTTCGGCGGCAGCACGGCCCGCGTCTACGTCAACAAACAGGCCGACACCGCCCAAATCGGCTGCCGGATCAGGGGCACGGGCGGACTCGTGAAGAGCGCCGGCGGCACGCTGCAGCTCTTCCGGCCGCTGTCCGAACTCACGGGCGGCGTCTGGGTCGGCGCCGGACGGCTCGCGCTCCTCGGCGACGCCACGCTCGGCGAAAACGACGTCTTCGTCGCCGCCGGCGCGAAGCTTCGCATCGAGGGAGGCGCCCCCTTCGGGACGAACGCCCGCCTCGACCTGGAGGACCGGGACTGGCTTTCCACGAAGAGCCGCGTCGAGCTTGACAACGGACTCACGAACCAAGTCCACCGCATGTACGTGAATGGCGTCTCGCTTCCCCGCGGCACCTACGGCTCCTCGGCGTCTGCTGCCGAATACAAGGACGACGTCCTCTTTTCCGGAACGGGAGTGATCGAGGTCCTCGCCGACGAGGTGAGCGGCCCCGCCGTCGCGAACCTTTCGCTCGTCACGCTCGACGACCGTTCCGCCACGATCGGCTTCGACCTGTGGCCCGGTTTCGGCGCCGACCGCGTCGACGTCTACGCACTCGCGACCGCGGAGGGGAGCGGCGAGACGCTCACGAACCTGATCTACTCTTCCGACGGACCCGCCGACGGGCACTACGAGGGGACCGCGACCGGACTCGAGGGGGAGACGAAATACACGGTGCGACTGCTCGCGGTCAACCAATCGCGCGGCGAGGAATTCTCGACGGAGAGCCCGGACGAGCTGACCTTCACGACGGACTCGTTCGACGAGAATCCGCTCGTCCTGCTGGACGATCCCTCCGGGGTCGGCCCCGGCGGCGCCACGTTCCCGTGGATGCTCGTCCGCACCGGCTCCGGGCGCGAGATCGAATGGATCCGGCTCTACTGGGCCGAGGACGAGGCCGCGCTCGACGATCTCGCGTCCTGCACGAACGTCGCCGTCCCCGCCGCGGACTTCGTCCCCGGCAGCCACGCGACCGAGCTCTCCGGCCTTCGCCCCGCCACGTCCTACTGCGCGCTGCTCGTCGCGAAGAACGACGCGGACAACGTCTCGACCTCCGGCCCGGTCGCGTTTGCGACCTCGGCGGAGAACCGGCCCGGCGCCCGCCCGCTCGTGCTCGGCTCGTGCATCCGGACGGCGGACGCCTTCACGGCCGTCGTCTCGGCCCCGGCCGGCGAACCCGCGTTCGCGGACGTCTTCGCCGTGTGGGCCGAACGGCACGCGGGCGAGGATCTCGACGCCTGGGACAACGTCCCGCTTCGCATCGGCGCGATGGGCGCGGACGCCTCGTCCCTGAACCCGTCCATCCCGTCCGCCTCGCTCGGCGACGCGGTCTACGTCCGCTTCGCCGGCCGCTCGGCTCAGGGAGAGCTCTCCTGGTCCGAGTCCTACTACCTCCCGGACATCCCCGTCGTGGCGGACGTCCCGCCGAAGGTCGCCGTCGGCGGCATCGCGCCCGGCGGGAACGACGCGACGCTCTCCGCCTACGTCCTTTCCGCGGGCTCGCATTCGGAGAACGGCCGCGTCGACGTCCGGCTCGAATACGCGCTCGACCCGGACGCCTTCGAGCCGGGCTCGCAGGCCAAGGTCTGGACCGTGCCGTTCACGAACGGCGTTCCCGTCGGCGCGGTCGACCCGGTCCGCGTCGGGAACCTGCGCGCCGAACGCCGCCACTACGCGCGCTTCGTCGCCGTGAACGACCACGGTCAAAGCGGCGCCGGAGACGTCTTCTCGTTCGAGACGCTCGCGGACGGGGGCGCCGGCGGCACCACGACCGAAGGCGGCCTCCTGCAGCAGATGGTGTCGCTCGGCAACACCGGCGGTTACGCGTCGAACGTCGAAAACCTCGTCCTGGACGAGTCGCAGGCGGACCTCGTCGAAGGAACGCTGATGGCCTACCGCTGGAACCAGGACGACAGCGGGCAGAATCCCTACGTGAGCGTGAAGACGGGCAAGTCCTACGTCTGGGCCAGCAACGTCGGCTGGCTCTACAAGGGATTCATCTTCCTGGAAGGCGGCACGACCTACACGTTCGGCTCCTCCATCGACGACGCGTGCATCGTCTGGATCGACGGCAAGTGCGTCCTCCGCCAGGCCGACTACAACGCCCGGAACGCGTATGCCGTCCACACGCCGGCGGAAACCGGATGGCACGCGTTCGAGGTCAAGATGTGCAACGGCACCGGCGGCGCCGGCGCGTGCGGTCTCGACGACGCGCACCTCTTCGGCCTCGGCTTCAACACGACCGGAATCAAGACCGTGTCGGCCGACGCGATGGCGAGCCTGATCGACACGGACGGCACGCTGCTGCGGCCGTTCGACATCCGTTCGATCGCGGTCCTTTCGGCGGTGGCCGCCGCCGGCGGCGTCTCCGCGACGGTCGCGGTTTCCGCCGGTTCGCCGACCGGGACGCTCCGCGCCTTCTGGGGCGCCGCGGACGGCGGAACCAACGCGAACGCCTGGGCGAACCCGTCCGGCGCCCTCGCGACCGTGACCGCCGTGAAAACGAACGCGACCGTGACGATCCCCGTCGCGTACCCGGCCGCGACGCCGTATTTCCGGCTCGCCGTCTTCGACGCGAAGGGCGGGGCCGTCTGGTCGCCGCTGTATTCGCTCGACGTCTCGCAGCCCCGGCTCGGGGCGGCCTCCGCCACGACCGACGGCGACCGCATGACCGTCTCCGGCGCGCTCCTCTCCCGCGGATCCGGAACGGGCTTCGGCCTCCGTCTCGAGTGGGGATACGCGGCCGACCTCTCCGACGCGACCGTCACGAACCTCGCGGTGGCCGCCGCCGGCGCGTTCGCGGCGACCGTTCCGGTCGTCCCCGGCACCAACGGCTGGTGGCGGCTCGTCGCGACGACGTCCGACGGCGGCTACGACGCGACGCTCCCCGCCGCGTTCCGGACCAAGGCCGGCTCCGTCCTCGCCCCGAACGCGACGTCGACGATGAACCACCACGACGTCACCGTGTCCGGCAACCTCGACGTTCTCGGCGCCGGCGTCACGACCGTCACGCTCTGGGCCGGCGAAGACGCCGAACACATGGCGGCCGTCGGCGGGGCGTCCGCTTCCGCGGTCCTGGGCGACGCCGGTCCGTTCTCCCTGACGGGGACGATCTCCGGCCCGATCCCGCACGCCTTCTGCTGGAAGATCGTGAGCGTCAACGTCGCCCCCGGCGGAACGGCGTGGACGAACGAAACGTCCGTCTTCACGGCCACGACGACCGACGCCGCGACCTACACGTGGAAGTCCGAAGCGGCCGAAGGCGCCTGGGACGACCCGGCGAACTGGACCGTCTCCGGCGTCCCCGACCTCACGGACGTCCTCGGCTACCCGGACAACGCCAAGGCCAAGGTGCGCTTCGTCGCGGGCACGACGGCGACGGTCTCCGTGGACCGCGCCTACGTTTTCGCGGACATGAGCTTCAAGTACGCGAATCTCGACGTGACCTTCGCCGGCACCAACGCCGCGGCCTGCAAGCTCACGGGCGACATTCAGAACGTCGCCAACGACCAAAACGACACGACCGTCGTCTCCGGCACGCACGTCGTCCTGTCCGGCGTCACGCTCTACGACTCGGGCGGCGCCTTCAACTGGGCGACGAAGACCTCGGAGGACTGCGTCCTGCGTCTCGAGAACGGGGCCGTCCTCTCCATGGACAGCTACATGCACGTCTTCGGCGTCGACACGTGGGTCGAGGTCGTCGAAGGCTCCGAGGTGGTCTGGCGCCGCCTGAACAACAAGGACGACGGCTTCGACCTCTGCAACTACGGCGGCGGAATCGTCGTCGAAGACGCCACGTTCGACACCTCGTGGCTCACGCCGCAGCGCCACGTGGGCGCCGTCGGCGAGCCGCAATACGTGCTGCTGTCCGGCGAAACGGCGCGGCTCCGGGTCGGCTACTACTACCGCACCTACAGCAACGACCAGGACAAGATGCTGAACGACGTGAATTTCGTCTTCTCCGTCCCGCTCCGCGGGTGGAAGAATCCCGCCGACGCGCCCGTCTACGCCGACTACGAACGAGGCTCGGACGACATGAAGAAGTTCGCCTACCGCTCGCCCGTCGGCGAGGGCAAGGCCGTGCTTTCGGTCGACCAGCACAGCCCGTTGCTGCTGAGCGGCCGCACCCGGACGGTGCAGCTCCTGGCGTGGAAGGCCGGCATCGACACGGACAACGTCCGTTGGGAGGAGCGCAAGGGCGTGACCATGTACTACACCTACGGCTGGCCGTCGACCCGGAAGACGCAGGAAGGGGACGAGCTTCCGACCGGCATCGCCGCCCGCGTGACCGGCCTCGGCGCCACGACCCTGCTCCTCCGCTAGGGCGGCGCCGGCATCGCGCCGTGCGCGATGCCGGCGGGGGGCGCGAAGCTACCGGAGCAGGAGAACCGTCGCCGGGGGCGTGCGGCCCGAAAGGTAGTTCACGTAGAGGGCGTCGTCGCGGACGAAGAGGAACATCCGCCGGATGTCGGAGTTCTTCCCGGGACGCGCCGTGAAGTCCGCAATCGTCGGCGCGTGGCCGGAGTCGAAGGAAGCCTCGCTCCAGTCGAGGACCTTGCGGGGCGCCCCGTGGATGGGGGAGACGCGGGGGTCGGTGTCGATGTCCACGTAGACGGGCGAACCGAGCTTGAGCGTGGAGCCCGGGGCGAGCTTGACGTATCCGACGCGGTCGTTCGACGCTCCGATCTGGGCGCGCAGCGCGGAGCCGCCCTCGAGCGTGACCTTTCCGCCGATCGTGAGCGTTCCGTCCCGGTTCCACTCGCCGCCGAAGAGCGCCCCTCCGCTCTTCACCGTCGTGCCGTCCGCGGTTTGAAGCGATCCGGCGCCGCCGAGACCGGAGCCGGTCTGCACCGTGACGGCCCGCGCGACGAGGTTCGAGTTCACGAGGAGGTTTCCCTTTTCGGTCACGTTGACCTTGCCGGTGAAATCCGCGTTCTCCGCCTCGAGCGCAAGGTAGCCGCCGAAGTTGCGGCCGGAGAAGTTCCACGTCTTGTCCCGGTTGCCGAGCTTGAGCGAGCCCCGCATGCGCGCGGCGACGACGTGGTTCGTGCTTTCGAAAAACGTGCTCGTGTCCCAGTTCTGCCCGAGTTCGTACCGGATCGGGTTCAAGAAGAGGATGGTCCCGTCCGCGAACTCCGAGCGGTTGCCGAACATGAAGCACGCGGGATACGCGTAGTAGTTGGTGTACGCCGTGCCGATGGAGGTCACGGCCACGGCGTTCGAAAGCTTGATCTTCACTTCGCCGCTCGCGGTGTTGGTGAGGTTGAGCGTCGGATCCGCGTTCCAGCGGACGGTGCGGTCTCCTCCGAAGCCCGTGAAGCCCCAGCGGGCCTTCGTGGAGGACTGGAACACGCGTGGTATCGAGGACCCGTCGAGCATCGGGCTGTAGTCGCCGCCGAGACCGAGCGTGCTCTGGTGGTCCGAGCCGTCGGGGACGAAGAATTCGCCGCTCGGAGGCAAGCCGGCGGGAGTCTGAGCCCAGAAACAGCCGTTGCGGAGCCGGATGTAGTGCTTGCAGTCGTGGCTGCTCCATGACGTCGTGCCCATGACGATCAACGTGCCGTTGCCGTTCTTCTCGAGCCCGGCTTCGGTGTTTGAGCCGTGCTTCGTGACCTGAACGTTTTGAACCACCAAGTCGGCTCCGATGGTGCTGCCACCCCAGTCGCGCGGCCCCCAGACGAGAGTTCCGACGGGGAAGATGAACGGAGCGCCTGTGTAGTTGATGCGGGTGTTGTCGTAACCCGTCTCGTTGTTCATCGTTTCGCAGCGGGGGAACGTCATGGGAACCCCGGTGTTGTTTTTGAGATAGGAATAGGAACCCCACCAGCTGCCGAAATAGATCCGGCTTACGTTCGTCATGGCGTTCGGGTTGTCGAGCGAGAGCGTGCTGTTTCCGTTGAGGCTGAGCGTTCCCATGAAATCGGGCGAGGGTCCGCCAAAATGGATTTCACCGTTGCCATTTCCACTCACGGACATCGTGGTGTTCGTGATGCCGGAAGGAAGCTCCAGTTTGCCCGTGAGGTCGAATCGGCCGCCGCTGGCGAAGAGGTTGACCGTTTGGTTGTTGGAACGATGGAACAGGATGGGATTCCGCACGACGTTGGTTCCCTTGGAACCCTGAAGGATCGGCTTCTCGGCGTAGAAGGTCAGGAGACCGGTGCCGGCCAGGTCGTATCCGCAGCTGTGGTAGCCGTTCCGATTGTCCGTTTCGACCGATTCGTCCTTGCCGTTCGTGAAACGCAGCAAGGGCATGACCGTGTCTTGGTCGATGATCGGGCTCAAGCCGGCAGGCGAGGTGAAAAAGAGAGTCTTGTCGAACGCCGGGAGCCCGCCCGCGAAGACATAGGCGTTTTCATCGGCGATGTTCCTGGAACGACCGGACCAAACGTTGTCACCCCCGACGGACGATACGACCGACAGATCGACGGTGTTCTTGTGTCCTTTCGAGTTCCAGGCGGTGACCTGGTATTGCAGGGGCGAAGAACGGGGAAGGCCGACGAGCACGATGTCGGCGACGTTCGTCGGCATCGCGGTCAGGTTCACGTCGAGCGTCGTGGACGCGTCGGGACGCGTGAAGTTGCCGGAGGCGGACGCCTGGACCGTGATCCGGGTGATCGAGTCGCCCCATCCCACGTCGGTGAACGAAAGGGAGATTTCCGGGGCGAGGTGGTCCGTGTTGACGCGCGCGGTGAAGACGGGGCCGGGGTTCAACGTCGCCGTCGGGTACACCTTCACGATCGGGTCCCCGACGTTGGGCGTCGCGGTGACGCGCACGTAGTAGGGGGCGTCCGGCGTGAGTCTGTCGAAGAGCACGCTCTTGGTGTACCAGGTCGAGGTCGCCGTCCCGAGGCTCTTCGTCTTCAGCACCGCGGCGAAGTCGGGATCCTGGCTCAGGTCCACTTGCAGTTCGACCGACGTGACCGGTCCGAGACTCGGGACGAAAACCGAGACGTCGATGGCGTCGTACTGCGCCGTGACCGTCGCGCCAACGGTCAGGGCTCCGTCCATCGCGACCGACGAGAGGTCGACGGGAGCGAGCCACTCGACGAAGGAATCGCTCGAAAGCCCCGGGGACACCACGACGAGACGCATGATGCCCGAGGGAACGGCGTTTGCGAAGAGGTAGGTGTTCTCGCCGTTTCCGGACGGGACGGAACCGAGATTCACGGCATTGGCCCAGTCGGACATGAGGTCCGTGCCGCGGTCCGCGGTGTCCGTGAGCGCGTAGAGCGTCGCCCCCGCCGGGAGGTTCGTGCAGGAAAGGACGAGCGTGAGTCCCGACGAATCGATCCACATGTTCCGGAGAGCGGCGCCCGAGAACGATTCGCCGGTCGCAACGCGGAGCAACGTGCAGTCGCCGGGATCGGCGATATGCTCCCAGCCGGCGATCTGGTTCGCGGAGACCCCGTTGGTGTTCCATCCGGCGCCGAAGAGACCGGAACGGCCGGCACCGCCGCTGCCGTTTCCGAAACGCAGGTCCACGCCCTTCCAGCCGGTGGTCTGGGGGATGTACTGGCAATGGGCGAACTTATCGTGAGACGTGTGGTTCTTCAGGATGGTTTCTCCGTCCACGACGTAGTTTCCGCTGTCGTCGACGAACTTGTAGAAGTGGTAGGTGACGCCGCCGCGCATGTACATCTGCCCGGCGTAGCCCCACGTCTGGTAGTCGCCCCAATTGAACGTGGTCCTGGTGATCGGGTTGTTCGTGCCCGCCGCCTTCGTGATCTCCGCCATCATGGTGCCGGGCGCGCGCTCCACGCCCGCGGCGGAGAGAATGTCCGCCTTCCAGTTGGCGTCGCCGGAAAGCGGCGCCTGCCACAGGCCCGGACGGTAGACCGTGCCGGCGCGGACGGGAAGAGCGGCCGGAAGCAGAAGGGCGACGGACACAGCAAGCGCCACACGGGTGCCGATGGTCTTCCTGGCGATCTTGTTCATGGTCGTGTATCCTCTCTTCATACGATCGGCGCTCCGCGTTTGCGAAATCTCGATTGCACGCCGGTCGCGGGGCGCCCCTTATTCACGGATGCGCGTGGTGCGGAATTGTAGAGGACGCAGAGGAAGAATGTCAAGCGATTCGCGTTTCGCGCGAATCCAAGTCGGACTTCCCCGCGCAATGACGAGCTCCGTGCGGACAAGATTCGCTTGACATTTCCGGTCCAATGAACTAGTTGTGTGGCCGAAAAGAGCAATCTCATGGAAGCAACCGCCACCATCGGGCTCTTCGACGCCAGGACCCATTTTTCGCCAATCGCGGACGACCTCCCGAACGGCCGGACCGGACCAGTCTCGATCCTTCGCCGCGGGAAACCGGCGACCGTCGCCCAAGCGCGCATCGAAGGTTGCACGCTCCTTGCTTCCGACCCCGCCCCCGGACTACGGCGCCCCCGTGCAAAGGGTCCAACCGCCACCCCCGCAACCTCTCCCTTCCACCCCCTGAGACAACCTCCGATGAAGCGCCTCCTCCCCCTGCTGCTCCTCGCCCTGGCGAGTCCCGCCCTCGCCGCGTTGCCGGGACCCACGTCCGCCTCGTTCGACAAGGGCGCGCTGTTCACCGTCGCCGGCTACGCGGGCGCGAACGCGCTCACGAACTTCCCGGTCCTCGTGCGGATCGCCGAGAACGCGCCGTCGGGGTTCTCCTACGCGCAGGTGCTGTCGCCCGACGGCGCCGACCTGTGCTTCATCGACCCGAACGGAAACGGCCTCCCGTTCGAGATCGACACGTGGAACACGAACGGCACGTCGCTCGTCTGGGTGGCGCTCCCCACGATGGAGAACGGCACGGCGTTCGTGATGTGCTGGGGCGGCGCGACGAGCGGCAAGACCGTCTGCGGCGACAACCCGTTCGCGGGCTACAAGGGCGTCTGGCACATGAACCAGACGAACGTCGTCGACGCGTCCGGCTCCGGCAACGACGGCACGGCCGCGGGCAGCGTCGCGCTCACGAACGGCGTGGTCGGCGCCGGGCTCTCGTATCCGGACACGTCCTCCTACGTTTCGTGCGGTTCCTCGCAGGCGGAATCCGAACTCACCGCGAACGGCTACACGGTCGAGGGCTGGGTCAATCTTTCCAGCACGTCGGGCACCCAGGCACTCTTCGGCAAGAGCGGCTTCCTCTCCTACCGCTTGGAGGGGACGTCCGTCAAGATCACGACGCCGAAAGTCAACGACTACGAGAATGTCAACAACTTCATCACCGCGGCGAACGAGTGGCACCACTTTGCCCTTTCGTTCAAACCCAACACGACGGGCGGCGCCAAGCACTACGTCGACGGCGTCCTCAAGGCGTCCCAGAAAACGACGGGAATCAACAACCAGACGGGATCGATCGAGATGTGGCTGGCCCGCAACCAATGGGGTGCCAGCCAGGGCCTTACGGGCCTGATCGACGAATATCGCCTCGCCCCGACCATCGAGAGCGCCGACTGGATCGCCGCGACGTACGCGACGCAGAGCGACCCCGCGTTCCTGACGGCCGGTGCGGCGACGCCCTACGAGGCGACGCCGACGCCGCAGGTCGGGGTCGTCGTTTCGGACGTGCAGTACACCAACGCGACGCTGACCGTCTCCGTCGGCTCCCTCGGCCAGGACGACACGATGACCGCGGACGCCTCGTGGGTGGACGCCACGCTGCTCGTCGCGGCCGACGATTCGTTCGCGGATCCGCTCTTTGCCCTCCCGCTCGCCCGGACGAACGAGGCGCCCGTCTCGTTCCCCGTCGCGGTGCAGCCCCTCGCCACGAACGCGACCTACTACGCGAGGGTCCTCGCGACGAACTCGTTCGGCGTCGCCGGCGAGTCCGGCGCCGTCTCCTTCGCGACGCGATCCCCCGGCGCGCCGTCGGGGACGGCGACGTTCCTGGAGCGCGGGTTCACGACGCTCTCCGCGTCCGGCGCGGCCACGGCGTGCGGCATGGGCGCGCAATCCGCGACGATGCGGCTCGAGGCCTCGGCGGACGGCTTCACGAACGTCGTCGCGTCGGCCGAAGTCCCCGCGGTCGCCGGCGCCGCGGAGACGCCGCTCGCGGTCTCCAACCTGGTCTCCGCCACGGCCTACGCCATGCGGCTGCGAATCCGCAACGACTGGGGCCTCGACACGTTCGTCGCGCTGCCGGACACCGCCACGCGCGACGTGCCGTTCGCCACGACGGGCATCGGCTGGACGTTCTCGCCGGACGGCTCGACGGTGGACGTCGCGTTCGGCGTCTCGGGCGTCTACGACGGCGCGACGGGCTCCGCCACGCTCTACTACGGCGAGGCCTCCAATCCGACCGCGTCGCAGGGGGCACGGTCCTTTGCCGCGTCCACGAACCTCCTGTGGGCCGGCCTCCCGGTGTCGGCCGCGACCATGTACGCGAAGGTCGTCCTCTCCGCGACGATCGCCGGGACGACCTACACGCGGACCTACACAGCCTCGCTCACGGCGGGCTCCGCGTCCGTCACGGTCTCCGACATCATGGACCACGCCTCCGCCGCGACCGCCGTGCGCGTCCGGCCGGGCGACGTCGTCACGCTGCCTGAGCTGTCCGGCTCGGCGCACTACATCCTCGGCAACCGGCTCTTCGGCTCGCTCGAAGGCAACGTCCTCGCCGCGCTCCGCCCCGGCATCCTCGGCATCCACTGCGT
>JAEEGL012845661.1_pt1 | contig 13385 bp, 8 predicted proteins | sample 9134231 | NCBI WGS metagenome assembly JAEEGL01 (sample SAMN16246548, study PRJNA631951) | gut metagenome | biome: gut microbiome; feature: rumen; material: fiber-attached | host: Bos | place: Iran: Karaj | collected 2018-10 | reverse complement strand
TGGAGACCCGCTGGAGCTGGGTGCGCGCGCTCTCCAACACGGCAAACGGCAACATCAGCGGCAAGGAAAAGATCATGCTGGAGACCTATGTGCAGATGAGCTGTTTCGATCGCATCATCGCCCGTGCGAACACGCGGCTGATGCGCATGTCCGATGGGCAGTATGAGCTGAAGCGGCGGCGGGTGGCGGCCGGCCTGCGCAGCCAGAGCGGTCTGGAGCTGGATGTGCTCGACCACTATAACGGCACGGAGCGCAGCGTGAAGACGCTTTCCGGCGGCGAGTCCTTTAAGGCTTCTCTTTCTTTGGCGCTTGGCCTTGCGGATGAGATTCAGTCTTTTGCCGGCGGCGTTCGTTTGGATACGATGTTCGTGGATGAAGGCTTCGGTTCTCTGGACGAAGAATCGCTGCGGCAGGCCATCTCGACGCTGGCCGAGCTTTCGGCAGGGGACCGCCTGGTGGGCATCATCTCCCACGTGGCGGAGCTGAAGGAACGCATCGACCGTCAGATCGTCGTCAGCAAGAGGAGCAGCGGCGGTAGCTGGGCGGAGATCGTCTGCTGATCTGCCGGAAAAGCATTTGATTGATTAACGTGAAAAAGGGCGGAGGCCCTTTTTTGCGTGCTTCAAAAAAGAACAGGGGTATTCATCGGAAAAACAGACTTTTCTTGTCTTTTTACGTGATTTGCGATAAAATCAATAATGTTTGGCAGCATACCCTCGGCAGAAAGGAGGAGCAGGATGAAGACGATTTTTTCGATATTTTCCCGGGATTTTCGGCGTCTTGGCCGGAGCTTTCTGGTCGTGATCGCCATGCTTGGCGTTTGTCTCATCCCTTCTCTTTATGCCTGGTTCAATATTGCTGCGAACATGGATCCTTACGGACATACGGCGGGGATACGCATCGGCGTGGCCAACAACGATCTGGGGGCGGAAAACGAGAAGATCGGTTTTGTCAATGCCGGTGAGCGCATCGTGGAGAGCTTACGGGAAAATGGCGATTTGGGATGGGTCTTCTGCACGGAGGAAGAGGCGGTCTCCGCTGTGGAGGCCGGCGACTTTTATGCTGCGCTCGTGATCCCTTCGGATTTCAGCCAATCGATCATCAGCGTGCTTTCCGGCGAGCTCAAGCAGCCGCAGATCGATTACTATCTCAATGAAAAGAAAAACGCGGTCGCGCCGAAGGTGACGGACAGCGGCGCTTCGGCGATCCAGGAAAAGATCAACACCGCTTTTTTGGGCATTGCCTCTGAAACGTTGACGGAGATGCTGCAGGACAGCGTTTTTTCGTTTGACCGGGATCTGCATGACGTTCAGGCGGACCTGAATGCACAGCTGGACGGGATCGTCCGTTTGAACGAGGATTTCCAAAAAGGCTGGACGGATTTTCAGCGCAGCTATGAGCGCTGCGCTGCTTTGATCGTTCAGGCGGATGGTGTTCTGTCTTCCGTGGACGATGTGGTCGCGGAAGGGAAGACTGCGCTCAGTGAGGGTGACGCGCTCCTGACGGATTCCCGGCAGAGCATGGATAGCTTCTCTTCTTCGCTGGACGATGCTCTGGATGCGGAAACGAAGGCTTTGCGCGATTTCGGCGAACGCAGCGCGGACGACCTGCACGAGCTGGAAAGACATTTGCGGGGCGTTTCCCGGGACCTGAATGAGGCTGCGGACATCTTCGACGCTGTTCTGGACAGGAACGAGGCGTTGCTGGGAAAGGGCAGGGAGCTGATGGAAATGATCCCGGGCAGCAAGCTGGATGAAACGCTCGCCCGCTTGGAATCGGACAACAAACGGATGCAGGCGGAGCTGGATGATTTTCGGGCGACGGCAAATGCGCTCTCCGATTCCGTGGGGACGCTCGCCGGGCTTTCTGATTCTCTTTTCGGTACGCTTTCCCAGACGGAACAAGCTCTGCAGAAAAGCCTGGATTCTATGGAAAATGATGTTTCGCCGGAACTTGACCGGCAGTTGGACAGTCTTTCCCGCAGCTTTGCCACGCTGGACGTTTGCCTGGATGAAGCAGCTCGCATGGCTGGGCAGACGCGCTCGCTGCTTGCCGGGCTGCAAAAAAATATGGATGCGGCAAACAAAGCGCTGGAAGTTACTGCAGAGAGCATGAGCGGGCTTTCCGCCCAGATCGAACGGCTGCAGAATGATACGAACAGCTTGCTCAGCTCCCGCTATTATCAGGAGTTTCTGGAACTGGGCGACATGGATGCGGAGGCCGTGGCGGATTTTGTTTCTGCCCCCATCGAGCTGCGCGAGGTGCGGCTTTTTGCGGTGAAGAACTATGGCTCCGGCATGACGCCTTTTTACAGCAATCTGGCTTTCTGGGTCAGCGGCCTTGTGCTCCTTGCTCTGTTTAAGCTGGAGGTGGACCGGGATGAATCGGTCCCCAGATTCAATGCCACGCAGGCTTATTTTGGCCGCTGGATGCTCTTTGTCGTCTTTGCCATGATCCAGGCGCTCATCGTTTGTCTGGGCGATATCTGGCTATTGCACGTGCAGTGTCTGCACCCGCTGGCTTTTATCGGCGCCGGCCTGCTTTCCGTTCTTGTTTATGTCAGCCTGATCTTTTCTCTTTCTATCGCTTTTCGGCATATCGGCAAGGCCATCTGCGTCATCCTGGTCATCTTGCAGATCCCGGGATCTTCCGGTACCTTCCCGGTGGAGATGGCGCCGCCGTTTTTCCGCTTTATTCACCCGCTTCTGCCCTTCAGCTACAGCATCGGTGCCATGCGGGAGGCTGTTGCCGGTATGTACGACAATCTTTATTGGCACGATCTCGGCTGTCTGCTGCTTTTTTTGCCTATCTCCTTCCTGATCGGTCTGGGCATACGGCCGCTCCTGCATGACCTGAACCGGATGTTCGACCGCCATCTGGCAGAAACGGGGCTGGTGGACTGCGAAGAAGAGGAGGGAGGCGCGGAGCAGAAACGGCCGCTGCGCCTTATCCCCGGCGATCAGCGGACACGTGTGCTTTTGGATCGGCAGGCCTCGCTGTTTGAGGGACGTTATCGCCGCCTGCTGCGCTTGGGCGCCTGGCTCTTCCTGCTTTTGCCGCTGCCGCTGCTTATCCTCAGCTTCAGCCTGCATGAAGGGAAAGTGCTTTTCCTGGTCCTTTGGATCATTTCTGTCATCAGCCTTTGTGTTTATATCATCTGCGTGGAATATATCCACGAGAAGCTGCAGGATCGTTTGCAGCAGAGCTATCTTGCCCGGCAGGAAAGGGCAGGAGCGGCGGCTTCTGCGGAAAACGGCGGAAGGGGGGCGGCATCATGAGGCGCATCCTGGCTGTTTTCCTGGGCGATCTGAAGATGCTGCGTCACAATGCCATCGCCTGGCTCGTCCTGATGGGGCTGGTCGTTGTTCCGCCGCTTTACGCCTGGTTCAATATCGCTGCTTGCTGGGACCCTTACGGCAACACGGGAAATCTGAAGGTAGCGGTTGCGAATGCGGATACGGGCTATAAAGGGGAGCTTTTCCCCATCAAGCTGAACATTGGGGATATGGTCATCTCCGAGCTGCAGAAAAGCAGGAAAATGGACTGGATACTCACGGACGAGGAAGCGGCCATCCTGGGTGTGCAGGAGGGGAAATATTATGCGGCCATCGTTTTGCCAGCTTCTTTCAGCACGGATATGATGAGCTTGTTCTCGCCGGAGCTGGAGCATTCGGATATCCTGTATTTTCTCAATGAGAAAGAAAACGCCATCGCCCCGAAGGTGACCGACAAGGGGGCAAGCGCGGTGCAGCAGCAGATCAACCAGGTCTTCATCAAGACCGTGACGCGCATCGGGCTCGATCTTCTGGACGGGGTTTCCGAGCGCATGGACGGGCAGGGCGAGGAGCAGATCTTTATGAATCTGGCCGGCAACCTGCGGCAGCTGGAAACGCAGCTTTCCTCGGCGGCCCTCGTTGTGCGTGCTTATGCGGACATGAGCGGGGCGCTGCAGGATCTGCTGGACGAAAGCCGGCAGTATCTGGGCGATAGCGGGACGGCGACGGCAGCCGGACGGACCCTGCTGGAAGAGGCAGATCTTGCCTTGGGCAGCCTTTCTCCGGCTGAAAACAGCGCTTCTGCCGCTATCGATGAGATCATTGCGAGCAGCAGCTCCGCTTATGCGGATATCTCCGCGGAACTGGACCGGGCACTGGACGAACTTACGGACGATTCGGAAGCTGTGCAAAAGACGCTGAAGGATACGGCTAACGAAGTCTCGCTGCTGCGGGACGCTTATGTGAAGCTGCGGGACGCATTGCTCCTGCTTTCAGACAGTTTGCCGGCAGGGGAGCGCCTGGCTTCCCGAACGCTGGGGCAGCTGATCGGACGCCTGGATTCCGCGATCGAAGAACAGGAGCATCTGTATCGTCGTCTGAATGGGCTGGCTGATGATCTGGACAGCCTGAGCGGGGATGCGGCTGCCAGCCGTGCGGCTCTGCGCTCTGCCGCGCAGGATACGGAAGACGCTGTCCGGCAGTTAAAAGCGGATTACGAAAGCGGTCTGCAGGCGAAGTTTCCCGATCTGCATGCCAGCTTGCGCGCGGGCAATGCTGCCCTGGACCGGGTGCTCCTGGGTCTGGACGACGCTGCGGACTCGGCAGGCAAGGCAGGGGAATCTCTCTCACGCTCTTTAGGCGAGCTCTGCACAGAACTCTCTTCGGTGGCGGATATGCTGGCGGCGGCGGACGAGGATATGCTGACGCTGGTCTCCCGTCTGGAAAAGGCGGCTTATTCCGAGGACCTGGATACGATGGAGACGCTTCTGGAAAACGATCCGGAAACACTGAGCGATTTCCTGACGGCGCCGGTGCAGCTTTCCACCATAAAGTTTTACCCGGTGGAAAACTACGGTTCGGCGATGGCGCCGTTTTATACCCTTCTTTCTCTTTGGGTAGGCGGCGTTATCCTGGCTGCCATCCTCAAAGTCACTTTGAGCGAGGAACGGCGGAAAGCGCTCCCGGGCCTTTCGGAAGCGGAGCTCTATTTTGGCCGTTATCTGCTTTTCCTCATCCTGGGGCTCCTGCAGAGCACGCTCGTCTGCCTCGGTGATCTATTCTATTTGGGCATACAATGTGAGCATCCGTTTTATTTCCTTTTGGCAGCCTGGCTGAGCAGCATCGTTTTTGTCAATATCATCTACACACTGACGGTCTCCTTCGGGGATATCGGCAAGGCGATCTGCGTGATCCTGCTGGTTTGGCAGGTGGCCGGCACCGGCGGCACCTTCCCGGTGGAGATGATCCCGGACTTCTTCCGGCAGAGTTATCAGCTCTTGCCTTTTCCATATGGGATGGACGCCATGCGGGAAGCCATCGCCGGTTTTTACGGCAATACCTATTGGCAGAAAATGGGAACCCTGCTCCTTTTCCTGCCGCCGTCGCTTTTCCTGGGCCTGGTCCTGCGCAAGCCCATCTCGCATCTGAACAAACGCTTTTCCGAGAAGCTGGCGGAAACGAAGCTGATCTAGGCAGAACGGAAAAGCCTGGTGCACCGGACAGAAAACAGGGGCCAGCGGGCAGGATGACCTTTTCCGGAAACTTGTTTGGACCATAAAAAGGCATGAGCAAAAGCTCATGCCTTTTCTTGTTTCATTCGTTTTACGCAATGACGGTGGAAAGTATACGTTTCCGCGTCAGTTTGCTTTCTCCAGCGTTTCGCCGTCAAAATGCAGCGTGTATTCGATGAGATGCGGTTGGCTCATGGCCGTGGTCAGCGCTGAGACCGCGATGTCCTCATCAAAGGAAACAGGGATCTCAAAGGTCGAGTTCCCTTCGCTCTGCACGGGGTCGTATTGCGTGTCGCCAATGGTCATGTACTCGTAGTACGGGCTGGACCAGACGACGGTCGCGATCGCTTTGCCGCCGCTGATGCTGATCTTGGCAGGGCTTTCGACGCTGGCGCGTCCGGTGCCGCCGGCGAGTGTGACTGCACAGCTGTATTCGCCGTCCGCGATCGTCGGAACGGGATTGGAGACCGACACTTTATGGTCGTACCACTTTCCTTTGGTCCCGACCAGCGCGCAATCGAATTCTTCATCCAGATAGGGCACGGGGATGTCGAAGCCGTAGACTTCCTCGCTCGTCCCGTCGTCATAGCTGACGGTGTCGGTGGTGGGCGCCAGAAGCTCAGCGCCGGCAGCCTGCGCTTCTTCGGCAGTGCCGCAGAACAGATTGACGATGTTTTTGGACGGCAGACTGATGTGCATGGTCATTTTGCCGTCTTCCACGGTGAGTACGCCTTTTCCGTTATGCGCTTCGTTCACATGGAACATGCTGCTGTCTGTGTTGAACTCTGCGGAATATACGCCATCGGCAATGGGAGCCGGCTCGTTCCCGCCGTCCGTCTGCTGTCCGCAGGCGGCGGACAGCAGGCAGAGCGCGACGAGCAATAAAATGATGCTTAAGTATTTTTTCATCTTTATTTACTCACCCGGTAAACTATTTGAGGGAGTCGATCGCGGCCTGCGCATGCGCAGTGTAGATGGCCTGGATCTCGGCAAGACGGCCGAGACCGGCGATCTGCGCTTCCACGCTGTCAAAATTGTTGGAGGCCATGAACATGCTCAGCCAGGAATCTTCTTCTTCACCAGCCATGTCGTTATTGGCATGATCGCCGGCAACGACCATCAGGGGACGAAGAATGACTTTCTTGTAGCCGGCAGCGGCAACCGCGTCGATGATCGCTTCGCAGGCGGTTTCTTCCGGTTCGCCTTCCACGGTGCCGATGAAGACGTTCTTATAGCCGAGCGCGTCCATCTGTGCCTGCATCTGGGAGTAGGTCACTTTTGCGGTGTGGGAAGTGCCATGACCCATGAAGACGAAAGCAGTGCCGTCAGCATCCGCTTCATCAAGAGAAGCAAAACCAGCGTCCTGGATGGCAGCCGCGGTCAGCGCAACGGCAGCAGCCTGCTTGTCTGCATTGATCACGGTAGCGTCCGCACCGACTTCACCGAGGAGCGGTTCGGCAATGACGACATTTTCGAATTTGTCGCTGTATTTGTCGACAGCTTCTTTGAGTTCATCGTATTCAGCGCCATGCATCAGATGGGTGGGCTGGATGACGAGGTTTTTCACACCGTTGGCAACAGCGCGGTCCAGCGCCTGTTCAACGTTGTCGATCTTTTCGCCGTCGCGGGCCTGAACATGGTTGATGATGATCTGCGCGGTGAAAGCACGTCTGACGGACCAATCCGGGAAGGCAGCGGCAAGCGCGTCTTCGATGCCTTTGATGTCAAGGGCGCGGCTGTCGTTGAAAGAGGTGCCGAAGCTGACGACCAGCAGTTCGTTTTCGCCGATTTCGTCGGCATTGAGCGGATCATCCGCGCTGGCGTCGCCGGTATCTCTGCCGAAGTAATCGGGATCGGCTTCTTCACCTTCAACGAGTTCTTTCTGCTCATCGGTCAGAGCATCCCAGGCTGCTTTGGCCGCGGCGCACTGTGCGTCCGTTTCTTCCGTCCATTCCTGGACATAAATGGCGTCGATGAGACCGGCGACTTCGTCGGCGAGTTCCTGATCTGTCGGTTCGGCGGCCTGGTCGTCAGGGGCTTCGCCGCAGGCGCTGAGGCCGGCGATCATGCAGATCGCAAGCAGGATCAACAGGATCTTTCCAAAGGGTTTCATTGTACGGTATTCCTCCTCTAAAATATGTTTTATTTTCCAGCCCTGACGGGCCTGAAAACGGGGAAAGGACGCAGGACGGCAAAGAAAAAGACCGAAGCTGGTAGCCGCTTCGGTCAGATGCATAGTCAGATCCTTCGTTCCGCCCCATTACCGGGGGCGCAGCGAAAACACACATCCGAGCAGGTCTCCTGACTCGCGCCTCCGGCAAAGTCCGCATTAGCCTTCTCAAGGTTTCCCTTAATGACTGACTTTCGTCATAAAGGCGGACTTCTCAGCGCATACAGTGGCGGTACCGTTCCGGTCTTTCACCGGATTCCCTATTCTCACCGCGAAGCCCAAAGGCAGCGCGGCGCACTCAAACGTTTATTCAATTCTCATTAAGGATACTGCAAGGCAAGCGCTTTGTCAACAAGAAAAGTCGATATATCCCGATAATCATCCGTTTTATCGCTTCTATGTTTTTTGCTTCAATTGCTTTTGCGCCCTGCCCGGAACAAAAAGAAAAAGCCAGGATGGACCATCCTGGCTTTTGGGGGCAATCTTTTGGACAGTGACCTGCGGAAAAATTTGGCGTTTTGTTGAAGGGGAGGCTTATTTTTTGCGCTGCTGCTCCACATGCCGGCAAATGGCAGCGATGCTTTCTTCGCTGATGTCGTGTTCGATCTTGCAGGCATCTTCCTGGGCGAGCTTTTCATCCACGCCGAGCAGAACGAGAAAATCGGTGATCAGGCGGTGACGCCGATAGATGCGCTCCGCGATCTCCAGGCCCGGGGGCAGGAGGGTGATGAGGCTGTCTTTGTCCATTTGGATATAGCCGTTTTCCCGCAGGCGTTTGGTGGCATAGCTGACGCTGGGTTTGCTGACGCCCAGGTGTTCTGCGATATCGATGGAACGGATGAAGCCATGCTGCTTTTTCAGGATCAGCATGGTCTCCAGGTAATCTTCAGCAGATTTTTGGATTTTCATGGTCGATGCACGCATCCTTTACAAGAGCTTAAAACCAGCTTATCATATAGACATGGGAAATGCAAGCCGGGAAAGAGGGAACTTTTGCGCGTTATTTTCCTTCAATAAAAAAGGAACCGGTAGGGGAGGCTGCATTCTCCTTTTTTGCGGAAGGAAAGTGTTTTCCTTATGGAGAAAAGAAAAATACAAAGCGCGATCATCGGGGAGGACGCCATGTCTTTTTGCGAACGGCAAAAGGGAAGCCTGCTTTATCTGCAGGAGACGGGGATATCCGTGCCGCACGCTTTTTCCACCCGCCTGGGTGGGGTGAGCGAGGGAGAGTTTTCTTCGCTCAATCTGGGCGAGCGCTGCGGGGATGAGCCGGAGCACGTACGGGAGAATTTCCGCCGGCTTTGTGCTGCCCTGGGCGTGCGGGAAGAACGCCTGGTCTTTTCCCGTCAGGTCCATGGCAAGGATATCCGTATCGTGCGTGCTGCAGACGCGCGGCCCCTTTTCGACCCGGAGCTGCCGGCGGCGGACGGCCTCCTTTCTCAGGAGGCAGGTGTGGCGCTGGCCATCTTTGTGGCGGACTGCATCCCCATCCTTTTGTATGATCCGGTGCGCGTGGTCATCGGCGCCTGTCATTGCGGCTGGCGGGGGACGGCGGCGGATCTGGCCGGGGAGATGCTGCGGCGTATGCAGACGGAGTTTGCCTGCTCTCCGACGGACGTCCGCGCGGCCATCGGGCCGGGCATCAGCCGCTGCTGCTTTGAAACGGATGCGGATGTGCCAGAGGCCATGTGCGCTGTGCTCGGCGCGGCAGAGGCGGCGCCTTTTCTTGACGAAGGCCGTGACGGGAAGTACCATGTCGATCTGAAAGGGATAAACCGGGCCTTGCTGCTGCGCGCGGGGCTCTTGCCGGAACACCTGGCCGTTTCTGGGGAATGTACGATGTGTCGGCAGGAAAAGTTTTGGTCCTATCGGGCGACAAAGGGGCGCTGCGGCCGTCAGTGTGCGATGATCTTGTTGCCGGAAAAAGACTGCTGAGCGGTCTGAACGATTATCTGCTGTGGATAGGGAGCTTTGTGGATGAAGAAAAAACGGAAATTGAAGCCGGCGTTGAAGCGATGCCTTTTGCTCTGTCTGGGGCTGTTTCTGCTTCTTTGCGTGCTTTTTTTATGCCTGAAGCCGGATCACGAACATATCTGTACGGTGAATGCCGATTGTACGACGGTGCGTCACTGTGATATTTGCGGAAAACGGATGGACCGGGCCCACGCGCATCATCGTCCGGGGCCGGAGCCGACCTGCACGGAGCCGCAGCGCTGCCGTCGCTGCGGGATGATCCTGGCGGAGGCGACCGGGCACACGCCTGGGCCGGAAGCCACCTGCACGGAGCCGCAGATCTGTCTGGTCTGCGGTGATGTGATCGCGGAAGCGAAAGGACATACGCCGGATCCGAAACGCGGCTGCACAGAAGCGCAGGTCTGCCTGGTCTGCGGCGAGACGATCGCGGAAGCGAAAGGGCACACGCCGGGGCCGGAGCCGACTTGTGGGGTGCCGCAGCGCTGCGTGGTCTGCGGCGAGATCCTGGCTGATGCAAAGGGACACCAGTATCAGCGCTTGGAAGACGGCACGGAGCGCTGCAGCGTTTGCGGGGAATTGGTCAAACGCAATGCGCGCAGCCAGGGACAGACGATCCTGCCGGAAGCGGTGCCCGGAGATCACTACCACAACAACGTCGACGCTTATTACAGCGGCAGCGTGCTGGTATGCGGCGATTATGCCGTGGAATACTTCAAGCTGAAGACAGAGGGCAGCGCCAGCTATGCGGAGATCGTGAACGATTTTGCCCGCCGCTATCCGCAGCTGCGGGTGAGCTGCATGCTGGTGCCCAAAGCCTGCGCTTTTTGCGCGCCGGCCGGCTATGATAGCTGCCTGCAAAACCAGACGGACTTCACGGCGGCCACCTATGCGATGATGGATGACAGCGTCATCAAAGTGGACGCAGTGGGGGAAATGGCCAAGCATGCGGGCGAGTATATGTTTTACCGTACGGACCATCACTGGACTTCCCTTGGTGCTTACTATGCTTCCGTTGCCTATTGCCGGGCGAACGGGATCGAGCCCAGGCCGCTCGGTGATTATCGGACGGTCGTGAACACCGGCGTGATCGGTACCTTCTACCGTTATGCCGGCGAGCCTGCCTCGCTCTTGACGAACCCGGATTATACCGTCATCCACCTGCCGAAAGCGGAATACAGCATGAGCTATGTGCGGGACGGCGTGCGGCGGGACGGCGAGGTCTTCAACATGGCCGCCGATGGCTATGCTGCCGTCTTCATCTGCGGCGACCAGCCTCTGGTGGCTATCGTCAGCAATGCCGGAACGGGGCGGAAATTGCTGATCTTCAAGGAATCCTACGGCAATGCGCTGGCGCCGTTCATGATCGACTACTTTGACGAGGTCGTCGTGATGGACATTCGCGAGCCGTATGCACCGGTGGCGGAGGTGATCGCCAATTACGGCATCACGGACGTGCTGATCATGAACAACGTGCAGGGCGCCCAGAGCCTGCAGGATCATCTACGCAGTAAGCTGGGCTCCTGAGCGGCTCCGGGCAGGGGTTCCTGACGATAAAAAATGAGAAAAGAAAAATACCCGGCTGATCTTCAGCCGGGTATTTATGCAGTCCAAGGTGTTTTTCTTATTCCAGCCCGAACATATCGCCGATGTAGGCGGCCCACTTGGCGTTACCGACGGAGAAGACGTTGTTGAAGATGAGCAGGTCGTCCACTGCCAGATCCTGGCAGACCTGCGCCAGGTCGCCCTCAAAGTAGCGCGGATCGACCACATAGATCGTCTGATAGTGGTTGACCAGCCAGGGGACGAGCGCGTTGCCGTAGGAATCCTTGCTGACGAGGAGCACGCGGCCGTTTTCCAGGCTGCTCTCGATCTTGGCGAAAGGATGGTCGCCGGAAAGGAAGATGCTGTAGTGGTTGGAGCTGCCGTAGCTGCCGGCGCAGGAGGGGTCCAGCAGGGGTTTCTGCCGGCCTTCCGTGCCGTAGCCGTCGTCATAAACGGTGAGCGTGCTTTCCACCTGCGGATACCAGTAATAGACGGTGTCCGGATTGTCTTCCAGCGGGGATTGCGGCGCCACGTGGTTCAGGTAGCCGAGGAAGCCTTCCGCTTCTCCGGATTCCAGTTCTTCCGGGATGACCGGCTGTTCGTCCGGGTAGGCTTCTTTCAGGAAGCAGATATAAGCGTAATAGGCGCCGAGCGCTGTCCAATGGTGGTCGGAGCGGAAATAAAGATATTCGTTTTTATGCGCGGCCAGCGTGTCGTAGCAGCTGATGGTGAGGATATCCTCGTTCATGCATTCGTAGCCGTGGGCGATGGCGGCCGCCTGGTCGGAGGAATACTTGCTGTATTTTTCATCCAGATAGAAGGCGGCGCTGGAGGGGGCGATGAGCGAGATGAGGCGAACATTGCCGGCTAGTTTTTCGTCTATACGGTTGACGGTCCCTGCATAGGCTTCCCACTTGCTCTTGGTGTAGCCGAATGGCTCCATGATGCGGTTGCCGATGATGAGCAGGCTGGAGCTCAGCGTCATCTCATCGTTGTCGCTTGTTGCGGTCTCGTCCTGCGGCCGGTTTTCCGAGCTGCTCAGCGCGGTGTTCCAGGCTGCTTGCCGGCGTTCCTTTTCCTGCTCTGCTGCCCGTTCCTGTGCCTGGGCAAGGAATTGTTCTGCAGCGGCGTTTGCGTTTTCCCGGTCGTTGCTGCTGTCGTCGATGTTGTTGCCGCTGAAGGAAACAATGGTCAGATCATCTTTGCCGGCTGTGATCCCCTGCAGGGCATGCAGATTCCGGCTGAGCGAGAGGAAGTTTTCCCGGAAGAGAAAAGTGTCGGAAATAAAGCTGTCGATGCCGCTGCTGTATTCACCGCTGAACAGGGCTTCCCAGGAAAAATCCGGCATGCTGGCCAGTGTCCGGTTCTCTTTTTCGGACACGACGGGCCGGTCGCTCTGCAGCAGATTCGCCGTCCCGAGGACGATAAGCAGGAGCAGGAAGAAAAGAATATTAATGGTTGGCCATTTGATGCGTTCCATGCTTTCTGTCACCCTTTGTCAAAAAAGTTCCGCGTATATTGTAGTGCGCTGCGCTTGCTTTGTCAAATTGTCATTTTTCAGCGGAAAACGTGATTTATGCGGAGAATAAATCTTGGCAAGCGCAAATAAACGCGATATAATAGCTTCAGCATAGCTCCGGAGGGGCAGTCCATTGGTCTTTTCCAGCCTGACATTTTTATATATCTTTCTTCCGCTCAGCTTGATCCTGTATTTTGTGTTGCCTGGGATCCGTTGGAAGAACGCGATACTGCTGATCTCGTCACTGGTCTTTTATGCCTGGGGCGAGCCGTTTTATATTGTTCTGATGCTGCTGACGGCCCTGCTGAACTATTTGTTGGCTTTAGGCATCGGTCGCTTTCCCAGCCGTTCTGCCGGTGCAAAGCCGTTTCTCTTCCTGGCCATCGCGCTGACTTTGGCGTCTCTCGGCGTTTTCAAATACGCGGATTTCATCGTTGCTAACCTGAACGCGCTTTTGGGGACCTCTCTGGCTTCCCCGAATCTGGCGCTGCCCATCGGCATCTCGTTCTATTCCTTCCAGATCATCACCTATGTGGTGGACGTTTATCGCGGAGAAGCGCAGGTCCAGCGCTCGTATTGGCGCTTTCTCATGTATGTCGCTTCTTTCCATCAGCTGGTGGCCGGGCCCATCGTTCGCTATCAGAACATCGCGGATGCGCTGGAAAACCGGCATG
>JAEEGL011862770.1_pt1 | contig 13385 bp, 12 predicted proteins | sample 9134231 | NCBI WGS metagenome assembly JAEEGL01 (sample SAMN16246548, study PRJNA631951) | gut metagenome | biome: gut microbiome; feature: rumen; material: fiber-attached | host: Bos | place: Iran: Karaj | collected 2018-10 | reverse complement strand
TTCCGGTAAAGGCTGACAGGTTGCCGGCAAGACAGTTTACCGGCTTCGCTGATAAGCAAAAACGAAAGCAGCAGCAAACTGAAAAAATAATCAAGGAGCCCGGGATTTTTTCTTGACTTTTCGGCGTATGAATTAGTATATTTAATGTTGCTGACAGTGTTTCTTTTGCTTAGTTCAGTAGTCTATTTATCATGATATAAGTCATAAGCTTTTTTGCGATATAAGGCGGCAAACAAGCTTAATTAAACCTGGAAAATGAGGAAGCTTCAGGGTTCGGGAAGTTCTGCAAGTTACACACTGCTGAGCCGGCCCTCTGTTCAGGTTGCGCATTTACCTTATCGTCTTGTATTCCGGACTTTTTCCGGCGGCAGTTCCGGATTCCGGGCATTCTTTATCAGATTCTTTTTTTGACTTTCAAGGGAGTTACGCCATGAGTGAAATATGCTATCAGGACATTTTGCGGGAGAAACAGGCTGCCCTTGCTGAAATGGGACTTCCTCCGGTTTTTAAGCGGTATTCCGGTTCCTGGCTTCGGTATTTGCTGGACGGAGAGGTTTTTCAGGAATTTGCCCTGAGCGCGGTGAGCCGCTGGTTTGTTCCCGAGTTTAAGCCGGAAAGCTTCACTGGTACCTTTGCTCTCAGCCGGGACGGCGGCAGTACTATGACCAGCGTACTGGAGGGCATTTTCGATGACCACGCAAAATACGTGAATCCGGACAGCGCAGAGGGCGCTTCTGACAATGACGCCGGCAATAAGGGCATTCTCCTGGACTCCTTTTACATTTCCTGGGAGTTTATTACCCCGTCAAAGAAGAAAAAGAAGCAGCTTTTAAGAGGGTTCGGGATAACAAGATGCCTTAAGGTGCAGTTTGTGGTCAAAAGAAGCAGCGCGAATCTGCTGCGGCCGGAAAAATGGGAGAGCTTTTATGCTTTCATGCGGGAGAGAACGGTAAACGGAGTAATTGTCAGAAAACCGGATTTCAACGGTCTTAACCTTCTTGAATTAGAGCCCCTGAAGTTCCGGAACCGGAAGGAAGCCCCCGCTCCGGGAGATTTTCTGGAGAACTTCATGAGCTTTATCACTGCGGAAACCCCGGAGGATTCTATCCTGGCTTCAGAGCGAGCCGGGGGCCTGCTGGATGATGCGGTAAGAAGAGATCTGGAGTTTATGACCGATGAAGAGAAATGGGAAACTTACCTGGCCGAGCTGAAAAGGGTTAAAAGGGATTAAAGCGTGACGCTGTCTAGCCCCCAGGATTTCCTGAGCAGCGGATGCGCTGCTGATTTCCGCGGCTCTGATGAACACACTGTGAGGATACAGCCGCTGTAAGGATTAGAGATGATTATTTCGGAGTTACAGGAACTTAACGAAATCTCCACCGTTTTCAGGTGTGCCGGAATGTGCATAGCTGTCAGCCCTGGCAGGGACAGAACCGGAGACGAGTACTTCAAGGTCTGTAATGCTTTTTCAGCGTTAGAAGCAACAAAAATGATAAGAATTCTTTTCAGGAAACCTGAGTACGTGTTTATCGGCCAAAGGAGACCCGATGACTGGATTTTGTCTTCCGCTGAAAAGAGAGAACTTATGAAGTTTTTAAGAAAAAAGGTAATCCTTGCAGACTCTCCTGGGTCATTTCATCATGTTCCGGTGTTTCAAAAAGCTATTGTCCTTTTTAACTACGAGAGAGGACTTGGTTATTCACCTGAAGAGGCGTTTTCCCTGATGCTGGAGGCAGACCAGGAGGGATACCTCCCTCTCAGCCTGGAAATGCCTGACTATACCGAACTGGAGGAGCAAGACCTTAGATAATGCATCGCCTTCAGGGGCTCGCTCTCTTGCAGAGGTTCATCTCTGCAACAGGGCGTAAAGAAAATGCGATCTGACATGTTTTTCAACTGAGCGAATTAAGTAAATACGAATTAAGGAAATAATTATGGAACCCGAGAATAATGAAAAGGAGCTTGTTTTCGAGATGATTACTTTTTCAAAAAAGAATCATAAAAGCCTGCCTGCCAATCTTTGCATTTCAACAAACGAATTTGGATTTGATGACCCGAAAATTAAAATCCAGCAGGACACTGATGAAGAAATCCATATGGAACATGCATTCTTTATGACCGTTCCTGAAAAGGAAATCATCGGCGATCCCGGAACACTGGATAATGAGATGCTCGACTATTTCAGAACATTTATTGATAACAACGAAGAAGCTTTAATTAAATTCTGGTATGAGGGGAAGAATTTAGATACCATGGACGTTATCGATTCATTAATTTTCTGACAGTAATTTTCTGAAAGCAGGATGTTCATTGAAATCCCCTTTCTGAAAAGGATAAGCTTAACCAGTAGATGAGCTCCGCATTTTCTTTCAAAGAAAAGATCCATCACCTCGCCAATCAGATGATTACGATAGATCTCGATGATGGCGCAAAGGTTAACCACGTCAGGAACCCGGATGCGCCGGCTAAGATTGGATAAGGCTTTGCGGTCATGAACATAGAAGAACTTCTTCACGGTCAGTCCGGGAATATCGAGTATCAGGAAAAGCTGCCAGATAACTCGGATAAATACATGAAAACCGTTGTCGCTTTCGCCAATTCTCAGGGCGGCAAAATTGTTTTCGGCATTCCTGACGGCACCAAAAGAATTGTCGGAATTGATGCTGACATCCTATATCAGGTGATGGACAGCATAGAGGCAGCGATTTATCATTCCTGCGAACCAGCCATTGTTCCTGACATTGAACCTTGCACTGCCGATGGAAAGAATCTCATTGTTGTCACGGTATCTCCGGGAGCGCAAAGGCCTTACTATCTGAAATTCCAGGGAAAGAAGGGCGGAACGTATATACGCATCGAGGGGACAACACGGCCGGCGCCTCCCGAAACAATCAGGGATCTTGAATTGGAGGGAGCCAATATTCCCTGGGACGCGCTTCCCTGCATAGGATTTAAAGTCACCAGGGAAGCAATTGAAAAGCTCTGCAAAGACATGAACCGGTACAGAAAGGCATTGCGGAACAGAAAAGACCTGCCGGAAGTTGCAGAAACAAATTTGGAAAACTGGAAGCTTATTACCAGAAACAGTGATGGCTGCACAGCCTCTAATGCCTTTGCTCTTCTGACTTCCGAGCATTTTCAACTGGCAAAAACCCAGTGCGCGGTTTTCAAGGGCGCCGACAGAGCGGTTTTTCTGGACAAGCGGGAATATACCGGGCCTCTTTATGAACAGATAGAGGAAGCCGTCATGTTTGTGCTGAGAAACATCAGACTCGGGGCTGAAATCAGAGGCATTCGCCGAGTTGAGTGATACGAACTCCCGGAGGATGCCATAAGGGAAATGATAATAAATGCTCATTGTCACCGCAATTATAATGAACCGTCCTCTGTTCAAGTAGCGGTATATGATGATCGTTTGGAGGTTACTTCCCCCGGAGGGTTATATAAAGGCTTAACCCTTGAACAAGCGATGCAGGGTCATTCAACATTACGAAACCGTATCATTGCGAACGTTTTTTGTCAGATGGGCCTTATAGAATCGTGGGGAACCGGCCTTCGCAGAATAAAGTCTCTTGCCGAAGATTTTAACCTTCCTCCTCCCGAGTTTATCGATTCGTCTATCGCTTTTCGAGTGAATCTTTTCCGAAAGACGGCTTTGAATGATGAGCATCAAACAGGCAGTAAAACTTCGGAGGAACTTCGGAGGAACTTCGGAATAACTTCGGAGAAAACTCGGAATAGCTTCGGAATAACTTCGGAGAAAACTCGGAATAGCTTCGGAATAACTTCGGAGAAAACTCGGAATGGCTTCGGAGAAACTTCGGAGAAACTTCGGAGGTATTACCGCAAGATCACCGCAATACTACTGAAGTATCACCGCAAGATCTAATTAACAACCTTACATCAGCGCAGCTTAAAATTATTGAAATCATAAAGTCCGATGCCTCGATTTCAGTGAGCTCCGTAGCAGAACAGTCTGGCATTCCAAAGAGAACTGTCGAGTTTAATGTTATAAAATTAAAGGAATTGGAAATCCTGGCGCGAAAGGGCGGAGCAAAAAATGGCTATTGGGAAGTCAAGGTATAAGGGACAACTCGGGCTTGTCTTTTCAGGGGAACTCAGAATAGCAGGTTTCGCAACCCCTTTTGGCTTAACAGGACGCCTGGGCGGCAGCTGGGCGGGTAAAATACAACATAATAAAGGAGAAAACAGGAAAAATGAGCATGTATCTCAATCCCGGCAATGAGGGCTTTAAGGAAATTCTTAACAGTTCCTGCTACATTGACAAGACCGGCATTATATCTCTGATCAACAGCAGTATTAATACTCTTGACAAGCTGATATGCGTATCCCGTCCCCGGCGTTTCGGAAAATCCATCGCCGCTAAAACAATCTCTGCCTACTATGATTGTTCCTGCGATTCCAAAGCTCTGTTTGACGGTAAGGAAATCAGCAAATCGCCTTCGTACGAAAAACATCTCAACAAATACAATGTCATCTATCTTGATATGACAAACATCATGGGTAAAACAGAACCCCAGAACATGATTTCTTTTATCACCGAGAATATCACTAATGAACTGCTTTCATCGTATCCGAACACAGTCAGGGGATCTTCATTTGACGGAACTCTCTTAAACGTCACAGAAGCCGGGAATCCTAAGTTCATTATGATCATTGACGAATGGGATGCTCCCATTCGGGAAATACCTGAAATAGCAAAGGATTATCTCGCCTTTTTACGTATGATGTTTAAGGGAAGTGGCACCACGTCAAAAATCTTTGCCGCGGCTTACATGACGGGAATTCTTCCCATTAAAAAGGGCAAATCGGAGTCCGCTCTTTCCGACTTCATCGAATACACGATTATCGACACTGATTCCTATGCGCCTTATACAGGTTTTACCGAAGCTGAAGCGCAAAAGCTTTGTCTGGAACACGGCCTGGATTTCAGCGAAGCAAAAAAATGGTACGACGGCTATTCGCTGAACGGCCTCTCAGTATACAATCCTTATTCTGTCATGAGGGCTGTTAAAAGAAGAAAATTCGCCTCTTACTGGAAACAGACTTCTGCTGCCGAAAACCTTATAACCTACATCAGCATGGATTTTGAAAGCTTGCAGTCGGATATTCTGCGGCTCATTGCGGGTGAGCATCTCCCAGTGGATGTATCAGTGTTTCAGAATGACATCAGAGTCATTACTTCCCGAGACGACGTAATGACTCTTCTTATCCATCTGGGGTATCTGACTTATGACAGCAGCGCCGGAACAGCGTATATCCCAAATGAAGAATTAAAAAACGAATTTGAGACCCTTCTCAGACATCCTCGGCATCCAAAGCTTCAGAAGCTGGTTACCGCTTCCGAAAAGCTTCTTCAGGACACCCTTGACGGCAACGAAAAGGCCGTGGCCGCGGCCATTGACAGCATCAGAGGTACCAACTATGCGCCAGCCTTTTATAATAATGAACAGGCGCTCCGCTATGTAATTAAATTTGCTTACATTGTTTGCGCGGATCATTATATGAGGATTGAAGAACTTCCATCCGGAAAAGGACTTGCAGATGTGGTATATATTCCCGGAGGAGCATACCCTTACCTTAAAGCTCTGGTAATAGAGCTTAAATGGAACAAAACCTCCGGGGGTGCTCTGGAGCAAATCAAAAACCGCAATTATCCGGCTGTTCTTGAAAATTACTCCGGAGAAATATTGCTTGCCGGCATCAATTATGATGAAAAAACAAAAAAGCATGATTGCCGAATTGAGGTAGTAACCAAGCAGTAAGACCATGGTGATTTTCAGCATCTTTCGATCCGTCATCATTTGGTGTGTTTATTCAGAGACTCGGAAAAGCTGCTTCATAAAGTTATTTATGCATTTTGACTGTTCCCGCTGAGAATGCTCTTGTCTCCAGAACCGGATCAGGAATTGTTCGTTTTTCATAATCGTCATGTTTCCTGCCGGTTCCGCAGCCCTTAAATGCGGACTTCCTTCCGGCTCAGAAATTTCCCTTCGGACATGAAAAGCTGTTACAATGGGGCAGTTTTTTGCAGCATGCATTCCCTGTTTTAGGAAAAGATAATGGAAATTAAAACTACCGAAGAAATCGTAAGCTATGGTCTGGGGGTTCAGGTAGCATCCCGGCTCAGCTTTTTCCCGGGCTTCAGCTTTGAGGCTCTTCTGGAAGGCATCAAGGACGGCGCTCAGGGCTCTCTCAGACTTGATGATGCGGAAATCAGTGCCGCCTTCAAGGCCATTAACGAAAAGCTCAAAAAGGAGCAGGAGGAGCTTGCCAAGGCTTCCCAGGCTGCCAGCGAGAAGTATCTTAAGGAAAATGCTCAGAAGGAGGGCGTTACCGTAACCGCCTCCGGACTCCAGTATGAGGTTATCAAGGAAGGCTCCGGCAAGATCCCCTCCCGCAATGACAAGGTTAAGGTGCATTATCATGGCACCTTCACCGACGGCCGGGTGTTTGATTCCTCCGTGGAACGGGGCGAACCTGCCGTATTCGGCGTCACTCAGGTGATCAAAGGCTGGACCGAGGCTCTCCAGCTCATGAAGACCGGCTCCAAATACCGTCTTACCATCCCCTCCGACCTGGCCTACGGGGACAGCGGCGCCGGCACCATTCCGCCTAAGGCCGCCCTGATTTTTGATGTGGAACTTCTTGAAATTCTCTGATTGTTAAGGAAATACAGACATGGCTATTAAAATTGCTGTGGCCGGCGTTAACGGACGCATGGGACGCTGCCTGGTTCAGGCTATAAGCGCTCCGGATTCCGGCTGCGTTCTTTCCGCTGCCACCGAAGCTCCCGATTCCTCCGTGATCGGAGCTGATGCCGGGGAAATCGCCGGCGTGGGCAAAAACGGCGTTACCATTGCTTCATCTCTTGCTGAAGCAGGGGACTTTGACATTCTTATCGAATTTACCCGTCCGGCTCCTTCTTTAAGCGACCTCGCCTTCTGCGCCGCCCGGAACAAAGCCGTGGTGCTGGGCACTACCGGGTTTTCCGACGAAGAGAAGAAGGTGATTTCCGAAACCGCCAAGACCGTTCCGGTGGTATTTGCCTCCAACTTCAGCGTCGGGGTGAATCTGGTATTCAAGCTTTTGGATATGGCCACCCGGGTCATGGGCAATACCGCTGACATCGAAATCATCGAAGCCCACCACCGCCATAAGGTTGACGCTCCCTCCGGCACTGCTCTCAGCATGGGGGAGGCCGTGGCTCACGCTCTGGGAAAGAACCTCTGCGATATCTCCGTGCGGGGCCGGGACGGCATTACCGGGGAAAGACCTCACGGGGTCATCGGCTTCTCCGCTATCCGGGGCGGCGACATTGTGGGAGATCATACCGTGCTCTTTGCTCAGGACGGCGAAAGGGTGGAGATCACTCATAAGGCCTCCAGCAGAATGACCTTTGCCAACGGAGCGGTCAGGGCTGCCGCATGGCTGTCCGGCAAGGCGCCCGCCCTTTATGACATGCAGGACGTGCTGAATCTCCGCTGATAATTAAAAGCCTCTCAGAGATCCCCGGACTCCGGGGATTTTTTATTTTTTATTTGTCCCGAAAACGGACGCAGGATGTTTTCAAGGAAGGGATTTTATCCCTGTGGCAATCATCTCCTCCGGAGTGATATAATTTAGCCATCCTTTGATTTTTTTGTATATTTCTGTGACACAGACCCGGAAAACAGTTATGACCAAACCCGGCAAAAATGGCGTTTCCCTGAGAAACCTGAACTTCTGTCTCATCCTGGCAGCCTCGGCAGTTTCTGCTCTCATGATCTATTCGACGTTTTCATTGTCATCGTCGTTTACCGCGCTGTCTGAAGCCGTAACCAAGCATCACAGCCTCGAAAATGATGCCGCCAATCTCATAAATGCCTCGGATTATCTTACGGAAAACGCTCAGCGGTATGTCATCTCCGGAAACCGCCGTTATCTGGAAAATTACCTTACCGAAGCCAATGAGACCCGAAGAAGGGAGAAGGCGGTGGATCACATGTCGGAAATCACCGAAGCCTCCAAGGCTCTCATGAAGCTCAGAGAAGCCATGGGGGTTTCCAAAAAGCTGATGTATCAGGAATACTACGCCATGCTGCTGGTGCTGAGCACCAAGCCCGGCGAGCCCGTGCCCGACAGCCTGAGTTCCATGACTGTCAGATCTGAGGATCAGGCGCTTTCCGTTCCCGAAAAGCTCCGTCTGGCCCAGTCCTACGTTTTCAGTGAGAACTACTATCACCAGAAGGAACAGATCAGAAACAGCATGTCAGAAAGCCTGGCCGAAATCCACCTCATCACTGACCGGGCGGAAAAGGCCTCCGCGGACAGCCATTTCTCGGAGATCTCCCGGGAGCGCTGGGTAATCTCCATTCAGGTGCTGGCCATTATGGGCATGATCCTCCTGACCTCCTATCTCGGCATCACTCCGGTATTGCGGGCCGCCGAGAAGATCAAATCCGACAGTCCCCTGCAGGAGTCGGGCAGCAACGAGTTCCGCTTCCTGGCCCGCGCCTATAACCAGATGTTCCGCAAGAACAACCACCGACTGGCCCGGCTTAATTACAAGGCTTCTATGGATGAGCTTACCGGACTCTACAACCGCTCTGCCTGCGAGCTTATTCTGTCCGCCATGGATATTAAATCCTCCTGGCTCCTCCTGATAACTGCCGACTTCCCGGGCAGCGAAGAGATCCCCGCTCAGGAAAACAGCGGAGAGGACGGCGCCACCGCCGCGTCCCTTAAGAAAATCGCCCGGGCGCTTACCAATGCCTTCAGAACCGATGACTATATCTGCCGCGTCGGCTCCCGGGACTTTTTGGTGTTTATGTTCAATGCCGACAAAACCAAGGAACTCATGGTTAATAAGAAGGCCGAGATGATCCGGAGTCAGCTCAGCGATGATCGCGACGGCGTCCCGGAAGTGCCGGTAACCATAAGCTGCGCCCATGGCTCTGATATTCCGGATGCTGCGGCGCTCATGGAACCGGTGTCCCGGGATCCCAACGCGCCCCGGCGGTTCTCCCGGGCCGGCAGGGCGTTTTTCCATAAGATCGCCTGACAGATTCCGGAGGCTTTGCGGCGGATTGCTGTCTCCTGGCCCTTCCCGAAAAGCGATCCCGGACGTCACGGATCCGGAAGGGCTCCCTTGTACAACCGCCGGAATTTGTTTTAAAATCCCCCTGAATTTTTCCGCTTCCGGGATTTCCTCCGGCCCGTCCTGAGAGATGCGGCCCTTTGTTCCGGAGCGCTCAGAGATATGAGAAGCGAGCCATGTTTAATACCTCCCTCCTGATTGTTATTGCCGCTGTGGCAGCGCTGGTGGCAGCAGCTCTGTTCTGGCGCTATCTCAGCAGCAAAAACAGACGGGGACGGGATAACAGACAGCGCCCGGACAAAGAGTCCGGATCCGGCTCCCGCCGGAAGCGCCCGGGCCGCCGGCTCCTTTCTTTTTTGCTCCGGCGCCGGAGGAAAGATGCCGTATCCGGCACCGTGCACAACACCCACGCTCCCCAAAAGCTCCCTGATGCCCGCAAGTTCGAGGAATGGAAGATGCGGATCTCCTCGGGGGTAGATGAAAAGATGCTCCTGGACTATATGGAGTTTCTCCGGCTTTATCCCGGATCCCGGGTGCGGCACCGGGGCCGCAAGAAGGTGATCTACTCCTATACCGGGAAGGAGCTGGGCACTCTCAAGGGCATGTTTCTGAATGTCATTGTGCCCACCCCCAGACTCTATACCACCTCCAAGGAACAGTTCCGGGAATTTCTGATAAATCTCGGGGTGTCCGGACTCACTGAGCGTCCCAATTACGAGGAGCGCAGCGGCAAGCTTCGGGTGGATCGTCATCTCTCCGAAACCGACCGCCGCATCAAAACCGCCGGCAATATCGGGGAAAAGGCAGTGCGGGACGTTCTCGAAAAGCTGCCTCCCGAATACAAGTCCGTCAGCGGCATCTATCTTGAGATCGAGGGCAGTCTCCGGCTGGAGCTGGATCATGTGGTTATCGGCCCCAGCGGCATGTTTATTCTGGAAACCAAGGCCTTCGGCATCACTCCCGAGGGCGTCAATAACCGTCTGGTGCTTTTTATCAATGAGGACGGCGAATGGAGCAAAACCGAGCACGGCCGCAGGGTGCCTCTCAATTCTCCCGAGGAACAGATCACCCGGCAGCAGCAGATCATGCAGGATTTTTTCCGGCCCATTAATATCACCCCCCGGGTGATCCTGGTGCTGGCCAACCGCAAGGCGGCGCTGGGCCGGATCGAAAGACGTCCGCCGTTTGTGATTTCCCGGCTGGAGGATCTCCCGAATTACATTGTGAAGCCCGCAGCGGGACAGGAGCTTTCTTCGGAAATGATCTCCAGCGCGCTTTCCCTGCTGGACATGCACCGGCTTAACTGATCGCATACGATTTTCTGTTTCTTCTGTTTATCTTCAAGCATCCGAGGAATGCAGTGTGCCAAATTCATTAAACAATGCTCCGGAACCTGCCGTAAAGGAAGGGCCGGTCTTTAATTTTTTTAAACGCCTTTCAGATCATGTCGGGCGTTACATGGCTCTTTACGCCGTTCTGGTAACCCTGCTGGCCTATTTTGTCCGGGGGAGCTTCACCTCCTTCATGGGGAATCCGGATTTTCTGGGAGGCCAGCTGAACGTAACCAATCTCCTGATGGTGATTATGTTCGGCATGGGCATGACCCTCCGCTTTGATGATTTCAAGGTGGTGTTCACCAGACCCCGGGACATGCTGGTGGGGGAAGCGGCGCAGTTTCTGGTAATGCCTCTTGCCGGTTTTCTCCTGTGTCTGGCGTTTCAGCTGCCGCCGGAGCTGGCGGTAGGGGTGATCCTCACCGGCTGCTGCCCCGGCGGCACCGCCTCCAACGTCATAACCTACATGGCCCGGGGCGATGTGGCGCTGTCCGTGGGCATGACCGCCACAGCCACCGTGCTGGCGCCCGTGCTGACTCCGCTCCTTACCATGTTTTATACCGGACTCTATTCGGACAGCATCGGGGGATCGGATATCCACGTGGACGCCCTGGGCATGTTTGTGGGGATCATTAAGATCGTCATTGTTCCCATTGCTCTCGGCATGCTCCTGAACCGCTTCTTCCGGAAGTTCACCGCTAACTTAACTGCCGGGCTCCCTCTGATCTCCTGCATCGGCATCTGTCTCATTATCGGATTTGTCATTGACAAGAGCGGAGAAAGTCTGCTGGAAAAAGGCTTCATTATTATTCTGGCGGTGATCCTTCATAACCTTATCGGCTACCTCATGGGCTTCTTGGCGGGCTGGGCTCTCCGGCTTCCGGCTCCCCGGCGGAATGCCATCACCATCGAAGTGGGCATGCAGAACTCCGGTCTTGCCACGGCTCTGGCCGCTTCCTGCTTCCCGGCCATGATTCTGGCTCAGGTGCCGGGAGCCATCTTCAGCGCCTGGCATAACATTTCAGGAGCCATTGCAGCCGGCCTTATGGCAAGGAGCGTTACTCCGGAAATTGCGGAACCCGCCGCATCCGCCGCTTACAACAGCCAGAAGGAATAGCAAAGGAGATCCCCGTGGAAACAATAAGGCTTGATAAATGCGTGGCTCAGAATTACGGCTGCTCCCGCCGGGAAGCCGGGATCCTGATAAGAAAGGGGCTCGTCACCGTTAACGGCGTGCCTGTCCGGGATGCCGCCCTGAAGGTGTCGGGAGCGGATCAGGTGCGGAATGCCGAGCAGGATCTGGAGGTGGTTACCCGGGAGGCTCCCCGCTACTTTATGCTGAATAAGCCCCGGGGCTTAATTACCGCCACGGATGACAGCGAGCATTCCACGGTGATGTCCTGTTTCTGGAACGAAGCCGGGGGACTTTTTCCGGTAGGAAGGCTGGATCTGGATACAGAAGGGCTTCTTTTTATCACCGATGACGGTGCCTGGGCCCACCGGGTAACCGCGCCTTCCCGGAAATGTCCCAAGGTATACGAGGCCGAACTGGAGAAGCCGGCGGATCCCGCATTAAAGGAGATATTTGCCGCCGGAGTGCTTCTCCGGGGGGAAAAGACTCCCACGCTCCCGGCGGATCTCGTGATTGTGGCGCCAAATCTTGTCCGGCTCACCATTTACGAGGGGCGCTACCATCAGGTAAAGAGAATGTTCGCTTCCCAGGGTAATCACGTAATCTCCCTGAAAAGGATCGCCATCGGCGGCATTGCTCTTCCGGAGGATCTCGCACCGGGGGAATACCGCCCGCTGACTCCCGAGGAGGCGGCGCTCTTTTAGAAAACCGGCTAAGCAGGAAGCATGGGAATACGGTACTTTACCATTCAGATTATTCCGCGCTTTCCGCCTATTTCCTGCTTATCCCGGGAGCGGCATATTCCCCGCCGAACCCCGTCCTCTTTCAGAAACACACATCCCTAAAACATGAAGACTCTCAGAAATTCCCGGGAGTCTTTTTTGTTTTCGGGAACCTGTAACTCCCGGTAAGGCATGATAACCGGGAGAGTCTGGCATCTTTTAATCTCTTTCATCATGTTTTCCGTGCTGCTGTCGCATTTTAGGCCTCTGAAGACACTGGTATTTGGCCTGAAAAGGCAAAACAGGCACGGTTTGCTCCTATTTGATAAACAGAATTTGTGACATATTACACAACATTATGCATATTATTAACATGTTCAGTGATGCTATATCCGGATACATATACATTGTGTTAGAATTTCACAGCTAAGATAAATATATTAGATATCTTGTCAGAACTTCCGGAATCTTTGCCCGGAAAGAGAGATGGGAATTAAGGACAACATGATATGAGAAAAGACATGACAAAAGAATCCTCATGGCCGGACAGGGAAAGCCCGAAACTCCTCTGCCTGGACTGCGACACCCTTACGAAAACCGGCCCTCTGCCTGCGGAGTTTGCCCGGGAGGAGTGCATTAACTTCCTTAGAAGCAAGGACGCCTTTAGCTATCACATAAGAAGTCAGGCCAGAAACAACTCAGGAGACGGGGATCAGGATGAGGACGCCAGGGCGGCCGAGGAGGCAAAAAAAGCCGCCCGGGAGCAAAAGGACACGGAATATCTTAACGCTCTCGGAAATGACGCTCTTTTCCTTCTCCAAAGGTACTGCAAAGGAGGAGCCGTACGCCATTTAACAGATTTCTGCGCCGAACACGACGCCTCCGAAAAAGAGCTGGCTCATTCTGTTCTTCTGACTTCCGCAAAATTCCCGGAGGAAGAGGCCGCAAAGCTTACTGTCCTTTTGAAATCCCGTCTTGCCAGAGTCCAGGATGTGGTGTTTATGGCGGATCGCGCGGAGCTGGTGTCCCGTGTAAACGACATTCTGAAAGGTCAGAAGAAGCCGCCACGTTATGCCATGGTGAGCCGGGAAGATTTA
>JAEEGL011648014.1_pt1 | contig 13385 bp, 12 predicted proteins | sample 9134231 | NCBI WGS metagenome assembly JAEEGL01 (sample SAMN16246548, study PRJNA631951) | gut metagenome | biome: gut microbiome; feature: rumen; material: fiber-attached | host: Bos | place: Iran: Karaj | collected 2018-10 | reverse complement strand
TTTAAAATCGCCTGATTTTGCGCTGTTTGCCGCCGAACCGCAAAGTTGTCTATTCGCGCCGTTTTAAAGCCTCCTTGGGGCGAATAGAGGGCTTTCGGGGCATGTCTGCCGCCAGGATCCTTCTGCCAGGATCACGCAAAAAGCGCCCTTCGGGGCAACCGAAAAGACGCTTGTTCTCCTGTTTATATCGGGGGCATCGGATTCCTGTTTGAACGCTGTCTCCGGCTTTTTCTACAAGGCCAGCAGGTCCTGTTCGGACAAACCGACAATGGCAGAGATCTGCGCTACAGGGATCCCGGCTTGCAGCATGCCTGCGACAAGGCGCTTTTGCTCTGCTGCTGCGCCCTCCGCTCGGCCTTCTGCGCGGCCCTCTGCGCGGCCCTCCTCTCGGCCTTCTGCTCGGCCTTCTGCGCGGCCCTCCTCTCGGCCTTCAATTCGACCTTCCGCTAATCCTTCTGCCAGACCCTTTTCCCGGCCTTCCGCTAATCCTTCCGCTATGGCTTCCTCGCGGGCGATCGCGACTTCCCGTTCAATCTTTTCTGCGATGGTCATATACTGTCTCCGGAGGATCCCTGTCCTCTTAATCTCCCGCACAGCCTTGGCGATCTGCCTGGTAAAACCGTCCTGAGGCGCCTGGCCTCTCAGATAGGCGAAAAACTGCTTCAGTTCCGCCGGCATGTCGCTGGCCGTTCCAGCCGTATTCACAAAGATCTTATGGGTCCCGTCGTTGACTTCCGCTGGCAGATCCGGGCAGGTGCAAGAAAAATGATAGATGCTCTTCCCCGCGCCGAAGAAGTCTTCCGTACTCAAAAATATTATATACGAATCCTTCAGATCGGTAAAGAGCGCCCCTTTCTCCAGCAAAGACAGATCGACCATGGACTGATAATACCGGGCCCGGCGCAGCGGCGCTGCCTCGTGATAGTTCTGCATCTCGACATCGTACACCGTCTCCTCATCTTCAAAGACTACGTCGAGTCTCACGCCCCGGTTGTTGTCCGTGATCTGTATGGCTCTTTGCGTCTGCGTCTGCAGGATGCGGCTAATCTTCCGGCCGGTGATCAGTTCCACCAGCCGCCTGCAGATGTCCGGGTTCAGCTCCAGTACTTTGCAGAACATAAAATCATCTGTAAACGACAGATCTTCAAATTTTTTCATATCCTTCCGGTCCCTGCATTCTTTTATATTGTGGCACGAAAGGATGATTCTGTCAACTATTTACAGATATTTATTTCCATTTTAAATTTATATCCCCAGCAATTTCTCCAGCGTGTACGCCACACCGTCGTCATCGTGCGTGGGGGCGATGTAATCTGCAATGTCCAGCAGCTCCGGCACCGCGTTGCCCATGGCCACGCCGATGCCGGCATGCCGCAGCATCTGTTCATCGTTTGTGGAATCACCGAACGCCATGATGTTCTCCTTGCCGCAGCCGAGCATGCCCGCAAGCACGTCCAACGCGTTGGCCTTGGACGTGGTCACCCCGCCCAGCTCGATGTTGACGGGCGTGGAAGAAACGGCCGTAACGAGGGGCACCTGCGCCTTGATCTCCGCCAGATAGCGCCGGCGCTTTTCGTCATCGCCGAAGATCAGGTTGATGTTCTCGATCCGGGCCTTGTTGTCCTCGATGCGCTGCCACAGGTCATCCACGGGCGTGCGCGTCGTCAGCACGTATTCCTGCGCCTTCGGCGTGACCCGCCCAAACTGCTCCAGGTGCTCCATGCACCAGCGGTCCGCGACCACCTCGTCGTCGTAGAAAATCTCCAGCATGACCTCGGGATCCCTCATCCAGGGATAGCATGCCTCCACGGCTTCCGTCCCCAACAGGTCCTCGTACAGCACCTTGCCGGCATGCACGTCGCGGATGCGGGCGCCGTTGCTCGTGATCGCGTACTGAATGCCCGGCACAGCCAGCACGTCCTTGGGGAGAGCCGACCAGACGCGGCCTGAGGCGATGACGACGTGATAGCCCTTCTCCATGGCGCGCTCCAGCGCTTCGCGGTTGCCTGCCGACAGCTTGCCGCGGGCGTCGAGCAGCGTGTCATCCATGTCGAACGCCAGGATCTTGATCTTGTCCAGCCGCTCACGGGAGAGCGGCGCTTTGTAGTAGAACTTCATCTATGAAGGCTCCTTTTTTGGAGTCAGGGGACGTTTCTGCTGACTCACACTATTGTTTCTTCGGCTTCAGGTCGCCCAGGGTGATCAGAAGCGCGGAAATGAGCACGAGAACGCCGCCGAAGAGCGTGCGGGCCGTGAACGGCTCACCCAGCAGCAAAATGCTGCAGATGAGGCTCGTGATCGGTTCCAGGATGCCCAGGATGGCCGTAATGGTCGGCCCGATGCGCTTGACGGCTTCGGGGGTCATCACGTTGCCCACGCAGACGACGAACAGACCTGTCAAGAACAGCCAGATCCAGCCCGGCCGGTGGCATTCCGTGAACGTAAATCCAAGCAGGTGGCCGAACAGGAACAGGAAGAACAGGCTGAACAGCGTGTTGTAGAACGCGATCTTAAAGCCCGGCAGTTCCCGGATGCCACTCTTGTCGGTGATGACAAGATACGTAGCATACGCAGCGCCCGACAGCAGCGCGATCGCGATGCCCATGGGACTTGCTTCCAAACCTCCGAACATCATCACCCAGATGCCCGCGCAGGCCAATAGCAGCGCGGCGGCCTGTACCTTCGTCAGCTTTTCCTTGAAGAACAGGGCGTAGAACAGGGCGACAAGCGCCGGATAGGTGAAATGCAGGCACATGGTGAGCCCCACGGAGATGTAATCGTAAGCCACGTACAGCAGCATGGCCGTCAGGCCGCCGCCGGTCATGCCGATGAAAAGAAGCGAAATGAACTGCTTCTTCGTGAGCGAAAAGCCGTAACCCTTCACCTTCAGGATGACCGCCATGAGGGGCAGTACGGACAGATTGCGGTAAAAAGCGATGGAGATGCCGTTGCCGCCGGCGTTTACGGACGCGAGTTTTGCCGTGATGGAGGAGATGCCGAAGAAGATCGCGGCCAGCGCTGCCAGCAGCAGGCCGGTCCGCCGGGTATTGTCATTCATGAGCCGCCTCCGCGTCGATGGGAAGGGTCAGCTGGTCGGGGTCAGCCATCTGCCGCAGCAGTTCCTCGGACTCGTCCTCGAGCGTGATGCTGCCGATGTCCTCGAGCTCCGGCAGATCCGCGAGGGACTCGAAGCCGAACACGAGCAGGAAATTGCGGGTCGTGCCGTAGAGGATGGGCCGCCCGATGCCGGTGCTCCGGCCCTTTTCCTCCACGAGGTCCTTGCGCATGAGCGTCTCCAGCACGCGGTCGCTCTTGATGCCGCGCACGGCGTCGATCTGCGCCTTCGTAACGGGCTGTTTGTATGCGACCACCGCCAACACTTCCAGAGCCGCCTGCGACAGGCGCTTCTCCTTGACAGGCGTGCAGAGCCGCGTGATGTAATCGTCATTTTCGGGATTCGTGCAGAGCTGGAACGCCTTGTCCGCCTCGCGGATGCGCAGGCCGCTGCCCCGCTCCTCGTAATCCTCAGCCAGTTCGCGCAGAAGATGGACCATGTCGCCCGCGGGCATGTTGAACAGTTCCGCGGCGGTCTTGGCCTCGAGCGGCTCACCCCAGACGAACAGGATGGACTCCAGCGCCGATTTGATGCTCTCTTTGGTCATGAAAGGCTCCTTTCCTCTGCGGGGGCGGCCGGCTCTTCCGGCTTTTCTTCGATGAGCCGCACAGCGATGTCCCCGAACCGCTTCTTCTGCGTGGCCTCCACATCCTTCTGCTTGATGAGCTCCAGCAGCGACATGAACGTGATCACCTGGTTATACGGGCTGCTGTCCTCCTTGATCATCTCCGAGAACATCAGCTTTTTCCTGCCGTGGAACAGCCCGCGGATCTGCGTGATGCGCGTCTCCACGGACATGCGCTGGCGCTCCACGCGCTCGTAGACCCGGCGCATCTCGTCGAGGCGCTGCTTGCGGAACAGGAAGGCGTAGAAGGCCTTGACGAAGGCGTTCATGTCGGTCTTCAGCAATTCCTCCGCTTCGCCGACGTAGGCCGTCAGATCCTCCTGAGGCTTGGCGTGGCTGTGCGCGGTGGCTTCTGCCTGCTCCTCCAGGAAGGCCGCCATCTCCTTGTACTGCTTGTACTCCAGAAGCCGCGCGACGAGTCCGCTGCGGGGGTCTTCCTCCTCCTCTTCCTCGCCGTCCTCGCTTCTGGGCAGCAGCATGCGGCTCTTCAGCTCGATGAGTTCAGCCGCGAGCACCATGAATTCCTGCGTAACGGCGACGTCATGCGCCTTCATCTCGGCGATGGTCGCCAGATATTGCGTTGTGATCTCGGACACTTTGATGTCGTAGATGCTCATCTTCGCGTGCTCGATCAGGTAGACGAGCAGGTCGAAGGGCCCTTCAAAGATGTCCAGCTTAACTTTATATGCCATTATTCCTCCGCGCTTGCCTCTTTGGCAGACTCTTCGGCAGTGAATTCCGTGCTGTATCCGCGGTTTTCGAGGAACGCCAGCAGGTTGCTCTGATGCAGCAGCTGCCGCTCCGCATAGTCCGTGCGGTAATTGCCGGCCGCCACGTTGGCAGGCCCGGCGTTGTAGGCGGACATGGCCGTGATCACGTTGCCGCCGTAGCTGCGCAGGAACCACGCGATGTAGTACGCGCCGAACTCCACGTTCTTGTGCGGGTCAAACAGGACCTCGTACGGGTAGCCGTAGCGGGCGCCGGTACGCGGCATGATCTGCATGAGCCCCACAGCGCCGCCCCCGATGACGTCCTCGCGGAACATGCCCTCGCCGCGGCAGACGGCCATGAGGAAAGTCTGCTCCACGCCGGACACGAAAGCCTCGTGGCGGAAGACGTACTCGTAGTACAGCGCGCGGTGATAATCCAGATTGCGGTTCCAGGACTGCATGTAGGCCGCGAGCCCCGCGATGTACGACGCGTTGTCCTCGCGGTACAGGCTCTCGGCGGGAACGGACGGGTCCGTGCTGACGTACACGCCCGACACCTCGTCGACATAAACGCTCCAGCCGAACACACGGCTGTCGGTGAACCATTCCAGCGGCAGATAGACGCAATCCTCCGTCTGCAGGAAGCTCGCGCATTCGTGGATGACTTCGCGTTCGATGGAGATGCGCGAAAAGCCGAGCTTCTCCGGAATGTTGTATTTCTCGGACAGGCCGTAGGGCAGGTTCTCGAGCCAGGGCATCTTGCTGAGATACCATTCCACGCGCAGCGCCTCGGCCTCTTCTTTGGCGCGCTCTTCGTCGGTCTTGCCGGCCTCAGCCGCAAAATCGTCCGTGAGCATGATCGTGTATCCGCGCTCCAGATCAGCCTCGGAATCCTCCAGGTTGCAGACGAGTTCGCCGGTCGCCAGCTCCACGGGGCCGCTCTCGGCATCCTTCAGCAGGATCAGTTTATTCTCGCGCATGATCCAGATCTCAAACCCCAGACAGTTGCGCCAGGCCGCGTCCAGCGGGAAAAACAGCTCGCCGCCTTCGCCCGCGAGCACGTACAGGGGATGCTCTGCTTCGTAATTGTTTACGTGTACGCCGTTTATATAGATGTCTTTGGCCAGAAACCAGAGATCCACGTGGTCCGGGGCGGCCGCCAGTTCGTCGGGATGCGGCTCGGGAAGCGGCTCGCGCTCGGGCAGTTCGATGCGGTCGATGAACCGCGCAAACCCGCACAGCGCGAAAACCCAGAGGATGAGGATCAGGATCTGCCACCTGTTTTTATGCAAGCGTCGTACCTCCTCGCATGCAGTTGCATAGATAATAATTATATCACGCGCCTGCGGAATACGCAAATTACAGGCTTTGGAGCTGTGAGTCACATACGGGATGGAACGCAAGTCTCTCCCCAAAAGCCGCGCTCTTTGATATAATAATCATAACAACCTATTGACACGACCAAAGGAGAACGTCATGTACAACGTCTTATGCGTTTTACCCGTTAACGAAGAAGAGAAAGCAAAGATCGCGGCTGCCGGAGGAGGCCAGTGTGAATTCTGCTGGAGCACCCAGGACGGGGTGACCCGCGAAGAACTGGAGTGGGCCGACGTGCTGCTCGGCTGCGTGGATACAAAGCTTCTGCACGATCTGCCGAAGATGAAATTCGTACAGCTGGATTCGGCCGGCTCAGACGGCTACGCGAAGCTGGAGATGTTCCACGCGCCGCAGAGCTGCCTGCTTTCCAATTCCACAGGAGCGTACGGCGGCACGATCGCCGAATACATGATCGGCTCCATCATTATGCTCATCCGGCACTTCCAGGTCTACCGCGACCACATGAAGGACCACAACTGGCAGCGCGTGGAGCTGCCTACCTGTATTACCGAGCATCAGGCGCTGGTCATCGGCCTGGGCGATATCGGGGTCAACTTCGCGCAGCGCATGAAGGCCCTCGGCTGCAGCGTCAAGGCTATCCGCCGCACGAAGGGAGACAAACCCGATTGCGTGGACGAGGTCGGCACGCTCGAAGATCTGCCGCGCCTGCTGCCGGAAGCTGATTTCGTGGCGCTGTGCCTGCCCAATTCCCCGCAGACGCAGAAGGTGATCAACGCCGAAACGCTGGCCATGATGAAATCCCCCGCCATCCTCGTGAACGTGGGCCGCGGCTCGGCCGTGGACTCCGACGCCCTCGCCGAAGCGCTGAATGCTGGCAGGCTTGGCGGCGCAGCCCTCGACGTTACGGATCCCGAACCGCTTCCGGCGGATCACCCGCTGTGGGATTGCCGCAACTGCCTCGTTACGCCGCACGTGGCCGGCCTGTTCCGCCAGCTCTATCCCTTCCACCGCATCGTGGAGCGCTGCACGGTCAACCTGGCGCACTTCGTCGCCGGCGAGCCGCTCGAAAGCGTCGTGGATCTCGCCACCGGCTACCGCGTGAGCCGCTCGTAGGCGTCGTAGATCTCGCCACCAGCTACCGGGTGAGCCGGTCGTAGGAGTCATGGATCTCGTCACTGGCTACCAGGTAAGTCGGTCGTAGGCGTCGTGGACCTCGCCACCGACTACCGGGTGAGCCGGTCGTAGGAGTCGTGGATCTCGCCACCGACTACCGGGTGAGCCGGTCGTAGGCCTGTTTCAGTGCATTGTTAAGCAGAGATGTCAATTTTCCAAAAACGCTTAACATTTTTCGCAGAAGCTCTGCCCACAAAAGCCGCCCCTATCTAATGCTAATGAATTCAAAAGGCCGGAAAGGTCATGGATGTTAAACGATCCTTGCCTTCCGGCTATTTTGCTTAACAAATCGCTTTCATTTCCAGAATCATAGCCCGCCCGATTGGCCTTCTGATGTTAAGCAGCACGAAGAAAAGCCATCAAACGCTTAACAATGGACTGTACGGCGTTATAGGTTCGCTCCTGACTGTGGCTCAAAGCTCTGCCCCCCTTGCAAGCCAAGGCGTCTGGGCGGACGATTTCCGAGTTTGCCAAAATACAGGGTTATCGGCTCCTGGTTCCATTGAAACATGAAATTCGCGGCGGGAACAAAATATCCGCAAAAGAGCGTTTTGTAGATTTTGCGGATATAGCAAATCTCATTTTTCAGCAACTGCCCTGTTTATCCGGAAATGATTATCCGCAAAATGCCCCTTTCAGCCTGTCTGCGGACACAAGTTTCCCATCGCCTCCGACGTTCAACCCTTGAAATCGTCCAAGTACGGCAAAAGACCGGCTTATGTGTATCCGCAAAACTACCTGAAAGCGACTATTGCGGATAACGCCGGCCTGCCGCGCCATGCCCAGACAGCGTTTTGCTCTGCAGGCAACAAACGCGGGTTGCGGGTTTCATTAGCGCCAGCCTTCGGACGGCAGGATAAGGTCTTTCGGCAGGCGGCTCCCGATTCCATTGAAAGCCAAAGCCGTTTTCTCCGCGTTCCAAGCGCAGGAACCACTAATTTCTAAATTTAACCCTCTTGGCACAAGGAACCGTCCCCCGTCCCAAACGAAACCCAACAAGATTCTCATCTAAATGCACCGTCTGGGCAGAGCTTGCCGTTTGGCCCTTAGCCGAATTTCAATGTTCGGTTCACATGCCTATGTGCCTCAAATCGCAAGGCCTCATTCCAGGCTGCATGGATACTGTCTAAAAAAGTGGGACAAGGAACCGTCCCCCTGTCCCACTTTTCATCTAAAGATTTTACAAACGGATCTCGCCCTCGGCCAAGATCGCGGCGACACCGCCTACGCGGATGCGCACGGTGCCGTCTTCGCGAAGGGTCAGGCGGCTGGAGATCTTCGAAGGCCTGTCCATGGCCTCGCCCTGAACGAACAGGTTGTCCGCGCCGGGCTGCACGAGGCCGCGCTTGTAGAGGTAATACGTGAGGGCGCCGTTGGAAGTGCCCGTGGCCGCCTCCTCATCGATGTCGTAGAGCGGCGCGAAGTTGCGGCAGTGCACGTAGCCGTCCGGCGTGTCCAGCGTAAAGGCGTGCACGCCCGTCACATCGTAGGCTGCGCTCAGGTCGGACAGAGCCTTCATGTCGGGCGCCAGTCGCTGCAGCGCCTCCATGTCCGCGACCGGCATCATGATGTCGGTCAGGCCGGTGGACACCATCTCGGGCACGAGGACCTGACCCTTCCAGGGGATCGCGCAGCTCTTCGCCCCCATGACCTTGCACAGCTCTTCCATCTTGGCCGGCTCATCGATGAGGCCGAACGTCTTCGCTTCGCCCATGTCCATCAGCACGCCGTTTTCGGTAACGAGCGCCTGCAGGTCGCCGGCCAGCGTTTTGAATTCGCACACGTCACCGGCGGCGATCCTGCCGGACGCGAAGAGCGTGTAGAATGTAGCTACCGTCGCGTGACCGCACAGATCGACCTCGGCTGCCGGGGTAAAATAGCGGATATGGTACTGCTTGTCGCCCAGTTCCTTCAGGAAAGCCGTCTCCGAGTACCGCAGTTCAGCCGCGGTCTTGCGCATGGTCTCGTCGTCCGGGAAATCCGCGCCGGCCGGGATGTACACCACGCCCGCCGGATTGCCACCGAAGACCTGATCGGTAAAAGCGTCTACGATGTAAAGTTTCATGGTCGATTCCTCCTGTCTCCGCCGCTGAAGCGGCCGGTGTCTGGTGGGGTCACGCGAAAATGTGACCCGGCCCGCTGTTTATCCGATGGGGACACGCGAACGTCTTCCGCCCTGTGACCCTTCTCCTGTTTTATGCCTCGGGGCCGCATTTTCCTGTGACCCGTCCCGCAAAACCGCGCTTCGAGCCTTGCGCCCCGCGAAAAACCTTTTCTATAGCCTTTCCTTCAGCGCGGCGATGATCCGCTCGCACGCGTGTCCGTCGCCATAGGGGTTGACGGCGTGGGCCATGGCATCGTAGGCGGCTTTATCCGTCAGCAGCAGCTTCGCCGCCGCATGCACGCTCTGCTCTTCCACGCCCGCAAGCCTTGCCGTGCCGGCTTCGATCGCCTCGGGCCTCTCAGTCTCACGGCGGACGACCAGCACGGGCTTGCCGAGCGCCGGCGCCTCCTCCTGCATGCCGCCCGAATCCGTCAGGATGAAGTACGAACGGGCCATCAGGTTCACGAACGGCTGGTAGGTCTGCGGCTCGATCAGATGCACGTTTTCGATGCCCTTCAGATACTCGTCCGCCTCGGCGCGCACCTTCGGGTTCAGGTGCACGGGATAGACGACCTCGACCTCGTCCGCAAACTCGCGCGCGATCCGGGCGATGGCCGAAAAGATGTTCGCCATGTATTCGCCCAGGTTCTCGCGGCGGTGGCACGTTACGGTAATGACCTTTTTATGCGCAAAATCCAGCCGCGCGAGCGCCGGATCCACGAATTCATAGGGTTTTCCGGCGACCTGCAGCAGCGCGTCGATCACGGTGTTCCCTGTAACATAGACCTTATCCGCGGCTATCCCCTCCGCCAGCAGGTTAGCGCGGTTGCGCTCCGTCGGCGCGAAGTGCAGGTCCGCGATGTGACCCGCCAATATGCGGTTCATCTCCTCGGGGAACGGCGAATACTTGTCGCCCGTGCGCAGCCCCGCCTCGACGTGCCCCACCGGGATCTGCTGGTAGAACGCGGCCAGCGCGCAGGCGAACGTCGTGCTCGTGTCGCCGTGGACCAGCACGATGTCCGGTTTTTCCTTCTGCAGCACGCCTTCCATGCCCGCCAGCACGCTGCCCGTGATCATGGAGAGGGTCTGGCCCGGCTTCATGATGTTCAGATCGTAATCCGGCGTCAGCTCGAACAGTTCGAGCACCTGGTCGAGCATCTCGCGGTGCTGCGCCGTCACGCAGAGGACCGAGTCGATGGCCGGGTCAGCCTGCAGCGCCCGCACGAGCGGCGCCATTTTGATGGCCTCGGGACGCGTCCCGAAGACGGAAAGAACTTTCATAGGCTAATCTTCCTCGTGATAATCGAGATCTTCCTTCTTCTCCTCGGGCTCGTGCACGATGCCGATGCCCAGGAAGATGAAGATGAGCATGCCCGCCGTGGCCGTCAGCACCGCGCAGGCGAGCCGCACGTGGATGGTCCACATGACCCCAGCCACGCCCATGATGGCGCTGATGGAATAGAGCGCGAGCACCGTGCGTCGCTGCCCGAAGCCCATGGCCATGATGCGGTGGTGCAGATGGCCCTTGTCCGCCTGCATGATGGGCCGGTGGTTGGCCATGCGCCTCACGATGGCGAAGGCCGTATCGAAGATGGGCAGCGCCAGGATGAGGATGGGGATGATGGTGGCGAACAGCGTCGTGCCCTTCGTGGGCTTATCGCCTATTAACGATACGCTCGCCAGCAGGTACCCCAGCAGCATGGAACCCGCGTCGCCCATGAAGATCTTCGCAGGGTAGAAATTCCAGAGAAGGAAGCCCAGCGTGGCCCCCGCCAGCGCCAGAATGATGGTGCAGGTCTCCTCGCGGTTCGTCACGTAAGCCGTGTACGCGACGGACAGGCAGGCGATGCAGGTGATGCCCGCCGCCAGGCCGTCGAGGCCGTCGATCAGGTTGATCGTGTTCGTGATGCCCACGATCCAAAGAACCGTTACGAGGAAGGCGATCACCTTCGGAAAAGCGATGTACCACGGCCCCCAGGGCAGCACGTTCGCCATGCCGCGGATCTGGATGGTATTGAAGTACAGGATGGCCGCGCAGAAGATCTGGCCGGCCAGCTTCGCCTTCGGAGCGAGCCCTTTGATGTCGTCGTAGATGCCCAGCGCCAGGATGCACGTTGACCCGACCACGAGCCCCAGGGTCTGCTCGTTCCACAGCCCCAGCCTGACGAACCCGGCCAGCACGCCCAGATAGATGGCGATGCCGCCGAAGCGCGGAATGGGCCGTTTGTGCATGCGCCGGTTATCTCTGGGAACGTCCACCGCGCCGATCTTCGGCGCTATTTTGATCGCTATGGGCGTCGCCAGCGCCGTGATGGCCAGCGCCAGCAGAAACACCGCAAGATAGTTGTTCATGCGAGGCTATTCTCCCAAAACTTCGATGATGAGTCCGGCTTCCCTCGCCATTTCCTGGGCGAGTTCATCCGGATAGCTCTCCTTGATGACGACGCGCCTGATGCCGGCGTTGATAATCATCTTCGTGCAGATGACACAGGGCTGCGTCGTGCAGTACAGCGTGGCGCCCTCGACCCCGCCGCCCATGCAGGCCGCCTGGATGATGGCGTTCTGCTCGGCGTGCAGGCCGCGGCACAGTTCGTGCATCTTGCCGGAGGGGACGTTCATCTGCTGCCGCAGGCAGCCAGTCTCCTCGCAGTGGCGTATGCCCTTGGGGACGCCGTTGTAACCCGTGGCGATCACCCGGTTGTTCTTCACGATGACCGCGCCGACGGCCCTCCGCAGGCAGGTGCTGCGCTGGCGGGCGAGTTCGGCCATCTCCATGAAATACTCGTCCCAGGTAGGTCTCTTATTCATAAAACACCTCTTTCAGGTACAGGCCCTGGGGCGGCGCCGTGTGGCCGGCCCGGCCCCTGTCCTTCGATTCGATGATCGCCGGCAGTTCGTCCGCGTCACGTTTTCCCAGCCCCACTTCCACGAGCGTGCCGGTGATGATGCGCACCATGTTGTATAAAAAGCCGTCGCCGGCGATGGAGATCGTTACGTATTCCCCGTCCTCGAGGATCTGCAGATCCCAGATGGTCCGCACCGTCGTCTCCCGGGGCGTGCCGCCCGCGGTCTGAAAGCACGCAAAATCGTGCGTGCCGGCGATGAAACCGGCCGCGCGGCGCATAGCGTCCGTATCGAGCGGCTGCGCGATCTGGTAGTACCGCGTGCGCTTGAAGATATCCGGATGCGCGCCGCGGCGGATCTTGTACAGGTAGCGCTTGCCCTTCGCGGAGTACCGCGCATGGAAGCTTTCAGGCATCTCCTTCACTTCGAGGATCTCGATCTCGCCCAGGCGCTCCCGCTTGCTGGTCTGCAGGCAGTCGCCGAGCGCCTTCTTCAGCCGCTCTGTCGGGATGCCGTGATCCTCCAGCAGAAAACTCGCCGTCTGACCCAGGGCATGCACGCCCGCGTCCGTACGGCTGCAGCCGTCGATCTTGATGTCCCGGCCCAGCACCCGCGCCAGCGCGTCTTCGATCTCTCCGCAGACCGTGCGGCGGCCCGGCTGACGCTGCCAGCCGTGAAAATTCGTGCCGTCATATGCGATTTTCAGAAAGATGTTGCGCGTGCCCATACATAGTTATTTTACCATAAAGACAGGCGCAAAGAAAGACCGGTCGCTGGGGACCGGTCTTTGTAGCTTGCTTTATGCTATTTCTTGTAGGAGCTCTTCAGGCCGACGGTCTGGTTGAACACGGTCTCGCCTTCCTTGGAAAGCACGGTGTCCGTGATGTAGTAACCGTTGCGGAAGAACTGGAAGCGCTCGCCCGCCTTGGCCATCTTCAGGGACGGCTCGCCCTTGGCGGCCTTGTCCTGACGGCTGTTGGGGTCAAAGTTGAAGAAGTTCGGCTTCTCCGGATCGGGCAGCGCCAGATAGGTGTAGTTGCGGACGGGGATGTCCACGGCTGTCGCGGCGTCCACCCAGTGGATGGTGCCCTTCACCTTGCGGGAATCGGCGCCCGGCGTGCCGGACTTCGTGTCCGGATCGTACGTGCAGTGAATCTCGAGCACGTTGCCCGCCTCATCCTTCACGACGTCGGTGCAGGTGACGAAGTACGCGCCCTTCAGACGGACTTCGTTGCCCGGGAACATGCGGAAATACTTCTTCGCGGGGACTTCCATGAAGTCGTCGCGCTCGATCCACAGTTCTCTGGAGAAGGAGACTTCGCGGGTGCCCTTTTCGGGATCAGCGGCATTCTCCAGCGTGCACATCTCGGATTTGCCCTCGGGATAGTTATCGATGACCACCTTCAGCGGGTTGAGCACGACCATGCGGTTCTCGACCTTGTCCTTCAGATCCTCGCGGACGAAGAACTCGAGCTG